>Ga0105162_1000689_pt1 | contig 21151 bp, 22 predicted proteins | sample JNZ201metaG_FD_81532 | JGI IMG/M metagenome (GOLD analysis project Ga0105162, IMG submission 81532) | Hot spring microbial communities from Jinze hot spring, China to study Microbial Dark Matter (Phase II) - JNZ 20120812A | ecosystem: Environmental > Aquatic > Thermal springs > Hot (42-90C) >...
ATTTTTTAAAGGAGTACTACCAAAACATTCTATTATTGCTTCTCAAGATATAATAATTAATCTTCTTTCAAAGAAAGAAAAAATGGAACTGCCCTCTTTTTTAAAAACAAAGCATTTAATCTTAGCCTTTAAATTTGAAGGAAATTGTGAAGAATTAATTTATATTTTATCCTATCTTCCAAATCCTTACTTAATCAAAAAAAATGAAATTTATGAAGTTTTTACCACTTTTTCTATATCTGAATTTATAATCTTTTATCTTGAGTCAAAAGAGATAAATTTTTTAAAAGAAGAAATAGAAGTTATTTTTGAAACCATTAAAAATTTTTTCCCTGATTGCTTTGGAGAAATTTAAAATGGGAATGACCCTTACTCATAAAATATTAGAAAATCATTTAATATCTGGAAGATTAATAGAGGGAGAGGAAATTGCTATAAAAGTTGACCAGACCTTGACCCAAGATGCAACAGGAACCATGGTTTATCTTGAATTTGAAGCTATAGGAATTGATAGAATCAAAACTGAACTTTCAGTATCCTATGTAGATCACAACATTTTACAAACAGATTTTAAAAATGCAGATGATCACAGATATTTATTAACTGTAGCTAAAAGATATGGAATTTGGTTTTCAAAACCTGGCAATGGAATATGTCATCAGGTTCATTTAGAACGGTTCGCTAAACCAGGAAAAACTCTTCTTGGTTCTGATAGCCATACTCCCACTGCTGGTGGATGCGGAATGATTGCTATAGGAGCTGGTGGATTAGATGTAGCTATGGCGATGGCTGGAGAACCTTTTTATTTAAGGATGCCTAAAATTACAGGAATATATCTTTATGGAAATCTTCAACCCTGGGTTTCAGCAAGAGATATAGCACTTTACATTCTTTCTAAATTGACTGTAAAAGGCGGTTTAGGAAGAATTTTAGAATACTTTGGGCCAGGAATAAAAAACCTTAGTGTTCCTGAAAGAGCAACTATTTGTAATTTAGGTACTGAAACAGGAGCTACAACTAGTATTTTTCCTTCAGATGAAATAACCCTTTTTTGGTTAAAAGCTCAAAATAGAGAAGAAGATTTTGTATATTTAACACCTGATCCCGATGCTAATTATGATGAGATAATAGAAATTGATCTTTCAAAAATTGAACCTCTTTGTGCATGTCCCTCCTCGCCAGATAATGTAAAAAAAGTTAAAGAGGAAGCTGGAAAATCTGTAGCTCAAGTAATTATAGGCTCTTGTGCCAATTCTTCTCTTAGAGATCTCCTAATAGTAGCTAAAGTGCTTGAAAAACATAAAATTCATCCTGATGTATCTTTTGAAATAAATCCCGGATCTTTACAAGTATTAGAAAATCTTGTTCATCTTTCAGCCCTTAAGAGTATTTTAAGAGGAGGAACTAGACTTAACCAATCAGGATGTCTTGGATGTATAGGAATGGGACAAGCACCCCCAACAAATGCAATTTCCTTAAGGACCTTTACCAGAAATTTTCTTGGAAGATCAGGAACTAACCCTGATTTTATATATTTAGTATCTCCTGAAACAGCAATTGCCTCAGCTGTCAAAGGAGTAATCACTGATCCGAGAGAATTAGGAGAATATCCAAAAATCGAAATTCCAGAAAAATTTATTATAAATGACTCTTTACTTATCCCTCCTTTGCCTGAAGATCAAGCAAAAAAAATTGAAATAATAAGAGGTCCAAATATAGTGCCCCTTCCCTCTTTTGATCCTTTACCAGAAAATTTAGAAGGAATTTTTCTTTTAAAAGCAGGAGATAACATAACTACTGATCATATTATGCCTGCAGGAGCACAGATTTTACCTTTAAGAAGTAATCTTCCTGCTATAAGCAAATATGTTTATAAAAATATTGATCCGGAATTTTCTAAAAAAGCTTTGGAAATCAAAAATAAAGGCCTTGCAGTAGGTATTTTAGGAGGTGAAAATTACGGACAAGGGTCTTCCAGAGAACATGCAGCTCTTGCGCCAAGATATTTAGGAGTAAGGATAAAGTTAGCCAAAAGCTTTGCAAGAATTCACAGAAGTAATTTAATAAATTTTGGAATTCTTCCTCTGGTGTTTAAAAACAAGGAAGATTATAGTAAAATTGAACCGGGAGATCAATTTGTTATACCTAATCTTAAAGAAAGTCTTTTAAAAGGTGAAAGAGAAATAAAATTAGAAATAAGAGGAAAAGGGGAAATTTTAGCGATTTCGGAATTAAGTGCGAGGGAAATACAATGCATTGTAAAAGGTTCGCTTTTAAATTTGGCTTTTTCCTCTTGATATTTTTCTTGGTAAAACTATTTCCTTTACATCTTTTAGCTAAAGAAGAACTTATTTTAATTCCTTATAAGGATAAACTTAAAAACCAGATAAAAAAAGATTTAGAGGGTTTAGTTCCTGAAGATTATATAGAAGCTATTTTTTCTTCATCTGAATTAACTTATATTCCAGATATTATGATTAAAAGTTTGATATGGAAAGAGGAAACCCTTCCTTATTCTCAATTTTTTGAACCTGTGCGAATTGAAAGAGCAAAAGTTTTCATTGAAGAAAATAAGGAACTTTTAGAAGATATAGAATTTGTATTTGGAGTTGAAAAAGAGGTTATTACTGCTATATTTTTGGTGGAAACGGATCTTGGCAAAAAAACAGGCTCTTTTTCAGTAATAAATGTCTTTTATAGTCTTGCTCTTTCAGGAGAAAAGGAAGTCTTTGAAAATTTTATCACCCATCCTCAAATTTCTCTTTTAAACGAAACAATAAAAAATAAATGGGAAAAGAGAAGTAAATGGGGATACAAAGAACTTCTTTGTTTTATTCAAATTTCTTATCAAAATAATTGGGACCCTTTTTCCATAAAAGGGTCAATTTTTGGTGCCTTTGGATATCCACAGTTTGTTCCAAAAAGCTATTTAATTTATGGATATGATTGGAATAAAGATGGAAGGGTAGATCTCTATAATCTTGGTGATGCATTGGCTAGCATAGCAAATTATTTGAAAAAAGAGGGATATAAAAAAGAAAGTACTTTAGAAGAGAAAAAAAAAGTAATCATGAAATACAACTTCAGTGAACCTTATGCTCATACGGTTCTTACTATTACAAAGATCCTTAAAAATGAAATATCTATAAATCCTTAATTGGTAAAAATTGGATATTTAAAAATAAGATGTTAAAATTAAATAAAAATTTTCAAAATGAGAACTCCAAGAAACAGAATAAAATTACATACTAAATTTATTTTTATTACTGGCGGAGTTCTCTCTTCTTTAGGTAAAGGATTAGCTGCAGCCTCTATAGGAGCTTTACTGGAAGCCAGAGGTTTAAGAGTAACTTTACAAAAATTAGATCCTTATATAAATGTAGATCCAGGAACTATGAATCCATTCCAACACGGAGAAGTATATGTAACTGAGGATGGAAGTGAAACTGATTTAGACCTTGGTCACTATGAAAGATTTACTTCAGCACAAATGAATGCTAAAAATAATTATACTTCTGGAAAAATTTATTATTCTGTAATTACTAAAGAAAGAAAAGGAGTTTATTTAGGAGGAACAGTTCAGATAATTCCTCATGTAACAGATGAAATTAAAGCTTGTATTCTTGATTTAGCGAGCCCCCAAATTGATGTTGCTATAGTGGAAATAGGAGGTACTGTAGGAGATATTGAAAGTCTTCCATTTTTAGAAGCTATAAGACAATTAGGTTATGAATTGGGTAAAGAAAATGTTCTTTATATCCACCTCACTTATGTACCTTATATAAAAACCGCTGGAGAATTAAAAACAAAACCTACTCAACACAGTGTAAGAGAACTTAGAGCCATAGGTATACAACCAGATATCATTCTTTGTAGAACAGATAGATTTTTACCTCCTGAAATAAAAAAGAAAATTGCTCTTTTCTGCAATGTTGAAGAATCTGCAGTTATTACTGCAAAAGATATAGAGTGTATTTATGAAATTCCTTTAATTTTTCATCAAGAAGGTTTAGATGCTAAAATTGTAGAATACCTCAATATGTGGACAAGAGAACCTGATTTAAGTTTGTGGGAAGAGATAGTTAGAACTTATAAAAACCCAGAAGATGAGGTAGTTATCGGGATTGTAGGAAAATATGTAAGTTTAAAAGATTCTTACAAATCCTTAAATGAGGCATTAGTTCATGGAGGATTAGCTAATAAATTAAGAGTCAATTTAAAATATATAAATGCTGATGAATTAACCCCTCACAATATAAATGAACATTTAGAAAATGTAGATGGAATTTTAGTGCCAGGGGGATTTGGTATAAGAGGAATAGAGGGGAAAATTCTTGCTATAAATTATGCAAGAGTTCATAAAATTCCTTTTTTCGGAATTTGTTTAGGTATGCAACTTGCAGTTATTGAATTTGCAAGAAATGTTCTTGGATGGAAATCTGCTCATTCAACTGAATTTGATAAAAATACAGAATATCCTGTAATTTATTTAATGAGAGAATGGTATGATTACAGAACAGGAAGAATTGAAAAAAGAGATGAAGGATGCGATCTTGGGGGCACAATGAGATTAGGTGCTTATCCTTGTATACTAAAAAACAATTCAAAAGTTTGGGCTGCTTATCAAAAAGACAAAATATTTGAAAGACACCGTCATCGTTATGAATTTAATAATAAATATAGAGAAGAATTAGAAAAGGCAGGATTAAAAGTGGTAGGAACTTCTCCAAATGGAGAATTAGTAGAGATTGTAGAATTAGAAGATCATCCATGGTTTATAGGAGTTCAGTTTCATCCAGAATTTAAATCAAAACCTACCTCCCCTCATCCTTTATTTAAATCATTTATAAAGGCATCTCACGAATATAAATTAAAGAGACAGGTTAAAAAAATTTGATAGATCTTCATACTCACTCTACTGCCTCAGATGGTACCTTCTCTCCTGAAGAATTAGTATATTTAGCTAAAAAAGAAGGCTTACAAGCTTTAGCACTTACAGATCATGATACCATTGATGGGCTTGAAATAGCTTATCAAATAGCTCAGAAAGAAAATTTGCCCTTTTTATGCGGTGTAGAAATAAGCATCCAATTTAATGGCCCTGGACATTTCCATCTCCTAGGTTATTTTCTACATCCTCAGATTCCTGAAATTAATACTACTTTGGTTAAACTTAAAAAAGCTCGTGAAGAGAGAAATAAAAAAATTATTGAAAAATTAAACTCCTTGGGAATAAAAATTACTTTGGAGGAATTAAAAAATATTGCTAAAGGAGAAATAGGAAGACCTCACATAGCTTATCTTTTAGTTAAAAAAGGGATTGTAAAAACCTTTGAAGAAGCTTTTGAAAAATATCTTAAAAAAGGAGCTCCTGCGTATGCTCCTAAAGCACTCCTTTCTCCTCAATCTGCTATAAATTTAATTCTCGCAGCTAAAGGAGCTCCTATACTTGCTCATCCCTTTACCTTAAAACTTTCCTATTTTGAACTTGAAAAATATTTGAGAACTTTAAAGGATTTTGGATTAATCGGCATAGAAGCATACTACACTGAACATAATCCAGATTTTACAAAATTTTTAATAAATTGTGCTAAAAAATTTGATTTTTTAATTACAGGAGGAAGCGATTTTCACGGAAAAAATAAACCAGATATTAAACTGGGTAAAGGTTTTGGAAATTTAAAAGTACCTTTCGAATGCTACGAAAAATTAAAAAACTTTCTTGAAAAATTCTCATAATAATTTATTTTTTTAGTAAAAAATAATTGAAATTTTTATGGTAAATAAAAAAACAATTGAAAAGATTTTGGAATTAAAGAAAAAAAGAAAAGCTATTATTCTTGCTCATAACTATCAACCTCCTGAAATTCAAGATATAGCTGATTTAAGAGGAGATTCCTTGGAACTTAGTATAAAGGCAAGTAAAACTGATGCGGAAGTAATAATATTTTGTGGAGTTTTTTTTATGGCAGAAACTGCAAAAATTGTATCTCCTTATAAAAAGGTCATTCTTCCCATTATTGACGTGCCTTGCGAAATGGCAGATATGATTACTCCTGAGGATGTAATTACTTTAAGAAATAAATATCCAGATGCTCCTGTAGTAACCTATGTAAATTCTAGAGCTGAGATAAAAGCTTTAAGTGATATTTGTTGTACTTCTGCTAATGCAGTTAAGGTAGTAGGAACTTTAAAAGAAAAGATAGTGATTATGCTTCCAGATATGAATTTAGCAAAATATACTCAAAGATTTTATCCTGAAAAAAAAATAGTATATTTTGAAGGATTTTGTCCTTTTCATCATTTATTACTTCCTGAGGAAGTAATAAAAACTAAAAATAAGTATCCTTCAGCAGTTTTCATTGCCCATCCAGAATGTCGTCCAGAAGTAATAGATCTTGCAGATTATGTAGCTTCAACTAGTGGAATGTTAAAACTTGCTAAAGAACTTCCTTATAAAGAGTTTATTATAGGCACTGAAGTGGGTCTTCTTTATCCTCTAAAAAAGGAAAATCCTGATAAAGTTTTTTATCACCCCTCTCCGGAAAAAATGCTATGTCCCTCTATGAAAAAAATTTCGTTAGAAGATATACTTAAAGCTTTAGAAACTTTAGAACCTCAAATAAATCTTTCAGAAGAAATAATAAATAAAGCTTACAGTGCTGTTAAACGGATGTTAGAAATTTTATAAATAACTTTTACCCTTCTCAGTAATCCTATAAAATTCCTCAACCTTTTCTAAAATTCCTGCTAAGCATAATTCTCTCAAACTACTTCTTACCTGAAAAAGAGGCCTTTTCAATTTTTGAGAAATTTCTAAATCTGTAAGCTTATCTTTTTCTAAAAAAAGTCTAATCAATTCTAAAGCTCTTTCTGAAAGTTTACCATCTGAAGAAATACATCCTTGAGACATAATTACCTTTATTTTAAAGATTTTTTACAAAAATACCAATCAATACATTCATAACCTTGTTCTTTCCTTTTAACAGCATCTTCATAAGTTAATGGAGGTGGAACGATCACTTTGGTATTTTCTTCGGTAAATTCCCAGGTTTGAGGTACAGGAACCCAATTAGCTGGTGTAGCAACTCCATATTTATCTGCAGTTTGTAAAGCATCAATTAATCTTAAAATTTCTCTTATATTTCTTCCACAAGAAAGAGGATAATAAATTATAGCTCTTATTTTACTATTTGGATCAATAATAAATACTGCCCTTACTGTAGCTGTACTACTTTCTCCAGGATGAAGCATTCCATAAAGTTGAGCTACTTTTCCATCCACATCTGCTATAATAGGAAATGGAATTTCAATTCCTGTTTTTTCTTTTAAATTCATTATCCAGGCAATATGTGAAAAATTACTATCAATACTTAAACCAATCAGCTGGGCATTCCTTTTATCAAATTCTTCTTTCATCTGCGCAAAACTTAAAAATTCGGTACTACATACCGGAGTAAAATCTGCTGGATGAGAAAAAAATATTACCCATTGTCCTTTAAAATCTTCTGGAAAGGAAATTGGTCCCATAGTAGTTAATGCTTCAAAAGCCGGAGCTTGATCCCCTATTCTCATTTTAAACCTCCTTTTATTTTTTAAAAATTATAATTTAAAATTTTTATTTTGTCAAGAATTATTTTAAATTTTTATACTCTTGACAAAAATCTTAAAATAGATTTTATTTTAGTTAAATCTTAAAATTTTAGTATCTGGTTGGGGGAACAAATGGATTTTCAAGATATTGTGAATTTAGAAGAAAAGATTGATGCTCTTATTTCATTGGTAATGCAGCTAAAAATAGAAAAAGAAGAATTAATAAATAAACTTAAAAAAAAGGAAGAAGAAAACGCTAAACTTTTAGAGGAAATAAATAGGAGGGAGGAGGAAAGGAAGATTATAAAAGAACGAATAGGTAATTTAATAGAAAAACTCTCCCAAATATAATTTTAAAATATGCAAAAAGCTAAAGAAATAAGCTTTGAATTTTTAGGACAAACTTTCTTCTTCCGGTCTTTTATTCCGGAAGAGGAAGTAAAGGAAGTTTTAAAATATTTAGAACAAAAAAAGGAAGAAGTAGAGAGTTTTAAAAAGGTTCCTACCTTTAAATTGGCTATCTGGCTTCTTTTACAGGTAGCCTATGATTATATAAAAGTAAAAAAAGAAAAAGAGCTTTTAGAAAAAGGGTTAAAAAGTCAGATTAGTAAAGTGGGAGAGTTTTTAGAAAAAGAAAGGATTTCCTGGGGTGTTGGTGAGGAGAAAAGTGACCTGCCAAGCTAACATTAATTCATTACCAGGGCAAGGTGGTTCTGGGGCCTTTTTGCTCTTAATAGAGCGTCAAGGGTTTGCCAGACCCCACCCTAAAAGTTATTTAGATAAAGCTTGGAGCAGGCAACTCCCACGGCACCCCGGGGCCTTTCATCATCCATAACTTCCTTTCCTTTTCCCTCCTAAATTTTTTAATAGTTAACCTTAATTAAAAGGAGGAAAGGATGAATTTCTTTTTAGGAATTCTTATAGGTGTAGTTACCGGAATTCTTTTAAGTCTTCTTTACTTTTTTATTCAAAAAAAGAAAGAATTAAAAGCTAAAAAAACCGCAGAAGAAATAATTAAAGATTCTCAAAGAAAAGCTAAAGAAATTTTGGAAAAAGCAGAAAATGAAGCAAAATTAAAAATTCAACAAGCAGAAATCAAAATTAAAGAAGAACTTTTAATTAACAAACAGACTCTGGAAAAAGAATTTGAAAAAAGATTAAGAGAAGTTTCTTTAAAAGAGGAAAGACTTATTCAAAAAGAAGAAAATCTCATTAAAAAGGAGGAACATCTCGAAAAAAAATTAAGAGAAATTGAAGAAATCAAAAGCGCAATAGAAATTGAAAAAAAACAAGCAGATGAAATTTTAAAAAAGGCTAAAGAAGAATTGGAAAAAATTTCAGGTCTTTCTGAAAAAGAAGCTAAGGAGTTATTGTTTAAAAAATTAGAAGAAGAACTAACCGAAGAAAAAGCTAAACTTTTAATGAAATTAGAAAATGAAATAAGAGAAGAAGCTAAAAGAAAGTCTCAAGAAATTTTGGCTTACACTATTGCAAAAGCTGCTATTCCTTTTGTTACAGAAAAAACAGTATCTGTGGTACAACTTCCTAATGAGGAAATGAAAGGTAGAATAATCGGAAGAGAGGGAAGAAATATAAGAACTTTTGAAACTTTAACTGGGGTTGATCTTTTAATAGATGATACCCCTGAAGTTGTTGTTTTATCTTGTGTAGATCCTTTAAGAAGAGAAATTGCTCGTATTGCTTTAGAGAGACTTATTGCAGATGGTAGAATTCATCCCACAAGAATTGAAGAAGTATTAAGACAAGTAGAAGAAGAGATGGAACAACATTTAGTAGAAGTAGGTGAAAAAGCTTGTTTTGAATTGGGTATCTATGGATTACATCCTGAGTTGATAAAAATGATTGGGAAATTAAAATTCAGAACAAGTTACAGTCAAAATGTTTTGCAGCATTCTATTGAAACTGCTATAATTTGTGGAGCCTTAGCTGGGGAATTAGGAGTGGATGTAAAAAAAGCTAAAAGAGCTGCTTTACTTCATGATATAGGAAAAGCTGCTTCTTATGAAGTAGAAGGTCCACATGCACTTATAGGAGCTGAAATAGTAAGAAAATATGGAGAAGAAGAAGAAATTGTAAATGCTATTGCCTCCCATCATGAAGATATCCCTATAACTACTATACTGGGAATTATTTTGCAAATTTCTGACGCTATTTCCGGAGCAAGGCCAGGAGCAAGAAGAGAGTTGCTTGAAGCTTATATAAAAAGAATAAAAGAACTTGAAAGAATAGCTTTATCTTTTGAAGGGGTAGAAAAAGCCTTTGCTATCCAAGCTGGAAGAGAAATAAGAGTAATTGTAGATGATAAAAAAATAAGTGATGAAAAAGCTTACCTTTTAGCTCGTGAAATTGCACAAAAAATTGAAAAAGAATTAACCTATCCAGGTATTATAAGAGTTACTGTAATAAGAGAAACAAGAGCTATTGAATATGCCAAATAAAATAAAAATAATTTTTTTAGGTGATATAGTAGGAAGTTCTGGAAGAAAAGCTCTAAAAGTTCTTCTTCCTAAATTATTAAAACTTTATCCAGGAGATTTTATAATAGCTAATGCTGAAAATGCTGCAGGTGGTTACGGATTAACTGAAAAAATTGCTGAAGAACTTTTTTCTTATGGGATAGATATTCTTACCTCAGGCAATCATATATGGAAAAGGGAATTTTTCCCCTATCTTCAAAAAACTGAAAGAGTTTTAAGACCTGCTAATTATGGAGAGGGTGCTCCTGGTAAAGGCTGGACTATATACACTAAAAATGAAACAAAAATAGGAATAATAAACTTAGAAGGAAGAATTTTTATGAGGGCTTTAGAAAATCCATTTATTATAGGAATGAAACTTGTTGAAAAAATCTCCAAAGAAACTCCTTTTATAATAATTGATTTTCATGCTGAAGCTACTTCAGAAAAATTGGCCTTTGGTTACTTTTTAGATGGTATGGTTTCTGCTATTATAGGCACTCATACCCATGTTCAGACTTCTGATGAAAGAATTTTACCAAAGGGTACTGCTTATATTACTGATGCAGGAATGTGCGGTGCAGTAGAAAGTGTAATAGGAATGAAAATAGATCAAGCATTAGAAATGTACACTAATATGGTTCCAAGAAAGTTAGAAGTAGAAAAAGAGGGAAAATTAAAAATAGAGGGAATATTTTTAGAATTAAATGAAAAGGGTAAGGCTAATTTAATTGAGAAATTTAGATTAATTACCTGAGATATTGTTGCTTTTTCCACCACTTTTTAAATAGCTCTCTTTTAAGAGGAGAAAGTTTATCTATAAATAAAATACCATCAAGATGATCATATTCGTGTTGAAATACTACAGCCTCAAAACCTTCTAATTCCCTTTTAACCAGTTTTTCATTTAGATCATAAGCTTTTATATAAAGTTTATTATATCTTTTTACTTTTGCATAATAACCTGGTATACTCAAACAACCCTCTTCATAAACTATAGAACCCTCAGCTTCTAATATCTCAGGATTAATATAAACTTCTAATTTATTTTTACCTTCTCTTTGAGAGATATCCATGATAAAAAATCTTTTAAGGATTCCTACTTGATTAGCAGCAAGCCCAAGTCCTTTAGCTTTATACATAGTCTCAGCCATTTTTTCTATGATTTTTTTTAAATCCCCGTCTATACTATTTACAGCTTCAGCCTTTTTTTTCAAAGCTGGATGACCCAAAATAAGAATGTCCATAAATTATTTCCTTCCTTATTTATAATTAAGCTTAAATTAAAACTTTTTTAAAATTTTTCAAGAAAATTTAATTTGGATAAAGACCTCCATTTATATGAAACACACAGCCTGTAATATAACTTCCTTTTTCGCTAGCTAAAAAAGTTGCTAAATATGCTACTTCTTCTGGAAGTCCTGCTCTTTTTAAAGGAATTTTTTCTAAAAAAGCATTTTTTATCTTTTCAGGAAGACCGGCTGTCATATCTGTTTCTATATACCCAGGTGCAATAACATTTACTGTTATATTTCTATTTGCTACCTCCAAAGCCAAAGCTTTTGAAAATCCTATAATTCCTGCTTTAGCAGCTGAATAATTAGTTTGACCTATATTCCCTGTAAAAGCTACTACTGAAGATATATTAATAATTCTTCCCCATCTTTCTTTTATCATCATGGGAAGTACTGCATGAGTTACATAAAAAACTGAATATAAATTAGTTTTAATAACACTATCCCAATCTTCTTCTTTCATTCTAATGAAAAGAGAGTCTTTCACGATTCCGGCATTATTTACCAATATATCAATTTTACCTATAGTTTCTTCAATCTCTTTAATCTTTTTTTTAACCTCTTCAGAATTAGCTACATCAAATTTTGCTAGATAAGCTTTTCTACCTAATCTTTTTATTTGTTCAACTAATTCTTTTGCTTTATCTTCAGAACCTTTATAATTAACGATTACATCTGCTCCCTCTTTAGCGAATTCATATGCTATAGCTCTTCCTATACCTCTTGATGCTCCTGTCACTAAAGCTACTTTTCCATTAAGTTCACCCATTTTTTCTCTCCTTCTTAAAAGTTTTTTAATTTGTGTAAAATTATTTTAAATAAACTTTTATTATTGACAATTATTTCAAGGTGTGCTATTTATAAAAATTCTTAGGCTTTTTGTCTTTTAGGAGGTATCTTAATGACAGAAATAAGACTTCATGGAAGAGGAGGACAGGGAGTAGTGACTTCAGCTGAATTAATTGCTATAGCAGCTATTAACGAAGGAAAATATGCTCAAGCTTTTCCCAGTTTTGGACCAGAAAGAAGAGGAGCCCCTGTTCAAGCTTTTGCAAGAATTAATAATAAGAGAATCCGCATTAGAGAAAAAATTTATCATCCAGATGTAGTTTTAGTGCTTGATCCAACTCTTCCTAAACTTGTTAAAGTTACAGATGGATTAAAAGAAAAAGGAATAGTGATATTAAATTCTCATCTCTCAGAAAAAGAAATAAGAGAAATTTTAGGAAATTATAATGGAAATTTGGCTTTAGTTGATGCTACTAAAATCGCCATTGAAGAAATAGGTCTTCCTATTACTAATACAACTATGCTAGGAGCTTTTATTAAAGCTACAGGACTTATAGAAGTGAAGTATATGGAAGAAGCTTTAAGAGAAAGGTTTGGAAAGCTTGCTGAAAAAAATATAAAAGCTTTACACAGAGCTTTAGAAGAAACGAAGATTTTTGAATAAAGAGGTAAGCATGGCAAAAGACGAAGGACTTATTAGTTGGAAAAAATTAGCTCCTGGAATGGCTATTTTAATACCTGGAAATTCTGCAGAATTTAAAACAGGTGACTGGAGAGCTTTCAGACCGGTACTTGATAAAGAAAAATGTATAAAATGTGGTTTATGCTATGTTTTTTGTCCAGATCTTTGCTATAAAAAAGATGAGGAAGGATATTATATATGTAATCTTTATTATTGTAAAGGTTGCGGAATATGTGCTAAAAATTGTCCTAGAAAAGCTATTACAATGGTATTAGAGGAGGAAGTTTAAAAAAAATGAAAGAAAAGGCAATTAAAGAAGTTTCATTAGGTATAGCTGAAACTTTAAAAATAAAGAAAAAATTAGCAAAAGAGGTTTCTATTGCTATAGCAGATGCAGTGGCTCAATGTAAAGTGGATGTAATTTCAGCTTATCCAATTACACCTCAAACTCATATAGTAGAACATTTGGCAGAACTTGTAAATAATGGAGAACTTGATGCAGAATATATACCTGTTGAATCAGAACATGCTGCTATGAGTGCTTGTATTGGAGCCTCAGCAACCGGAGCCAGAACTTTCACTGCTACCTCTTCTCAAGGACTTCTTTTTATGTATGAAGTTCTTTTTATAGCATCAGCTTTAAGACTACCTATAGTTATGGTAATAGCTAATCGTTCAATATCTGCTCCTATAAGTATATGGAATGATCACTCAGATATAATGACAATGAGAGATTCTGGATGGATTCAAGTTTTTGCAGAAAACGGTCAAGAAGCAGTAGACTTAATATATCACTCTTATAAAATTGCAGAAAAAGCTTTACTTCCTGTAGCTATTAATATTGATGGTTTTATCCTTACTCACGTAGTAGAACCTATAGAATTTTTAGATCAAGATCTTATAGACCAATATATACCTCCGATTAAAATGAAATATAAATTAGATCCAAAAAAACCTATCTCCATCGGAGCAATTGGAGTACCTGAAATATATACAGAAGCTAAAAAAGCTCAAGACGAAGCTCTTAATGCTTCTTATAAAATAATAATTAATGCTTGGAAAGAATTTGAGAAATTAACTGGAAAAAAATATCAGCCTATTGAAAGTTATAGAATGGAAGATGCTGAAGTGGCTCTTATAATAATGGGGAGTCTTGCAGAAACAGCTATGAATGCAGTTGACTTTTTAAGAGAAAAAGGAGAAAAAGTGGGACTTTTAAGATTTAGACTTTGGAGGCCTTTTCCTCTTAAAGATTTTATAAAAGCTATAGGAAAAGTTAAAGCAATAGGAGTTATAGATAGGGCAGTAAGTCACGGTGCAACAGGTGGTCCTGTAGGAATTGAAGTCCGTTCAGCTTTATATCAATCTAACAAAAGACCTAAAATTGTAAACCTTATAGCAGGACTTTCTGGAAGGGATGTCACTGTTGAAGATTTTATTACCCTCTTTGAAAGAACTCAACAAGCTATAAAGAAAAAACCTAAATTTTCATATGAAATTTATGGAGTAAAGGAGTAAAATTTATGAGACCAGAATTACAAAATTTTAAAGGGTTCAATTTAAAAAATCTACCTGAATTTGATGGATTTGCTCCTGGACACAGAGCCTGTCAAGGGTGTGGAACAGTTTTACCTATTAAATTAGCATTAAAAGTATTAGGCCCTGATACTATTGCTGTTTCAGCTACTGGATGTATGGAAATTATTTCAAGTCCTTTTCCTTATACTTCCTGGAAAATACCTTGGATTCATGTAGCTTTTGAAAACTCCGCTTCAGTAGCTTCAGGAATTGAATCAGCTATAAAGGCTTTTAAAAAGAAAGGTAAAATCTCTAAAAAGAAAAAAATAAATATAGTGGTTTTTGCAGGTGATGGAGCTACTTTTGATATAGGACTTCAGTTTCTTTCTGGTGCCTTGGAAAGAGGACACGATTTTATTTATGTCTGTCTTGACAATGAGGCTTATATGAACACCGGTGTACAGAGGTCAGGTGCCACACCTTTTGGAGCTTATACAACCACAAGCCCAAGTGGTAAAATTGTAAAAGGAAACATAACATGGAAAAAGAATCTTATGGGAATAGTAGTTGCTCATAACATACCCTATGCAGCAACTGCAAATCCTGCTTATCCTATTGATCTTATGAATAAGGTTAAAAAAGCTTCATTAATTGAGGGACCCACTTTTATCCATATATTTTCACCTTGTCCAACTGGTTGGGGTTGTAAAAGTGAAGATAGCATTTTAGTTGCTAAATTAGCAGTGGAAACAAGAATATTTCCTCTTTATGAAGTAATTGACGGAAAGTATATCATTAATAAATTAATCGGACATATACCTGCAGAAAAAGGTATGCTTGGAAAATATGGTAAATATGTAGTGGAAAAGAAAATAACCCCTCAAAAACCTGTTGAGGAATATTTAAAACTTCAAAGAAGATTTAGACATTTAACTTCAGAGCAAATTGAGTTTATTCAGAAAAGAGTAGATGAAGAATATGAAAAGTTAGTCAAGCTTTCTGAATATTTTGGAGTTGAGGAAGAGTAATTCTTGACTACCTTAAAAGTTAAGATATACTATGATATTATAAAATAAATTGCGGGTGTAGCTCAGCCTGGTAGAGCGACAGCTTGCCATGCTGTAGGTCGCGGGTTCGAATCCCGTCGCCCGCTCTTAAAAATTTTTTCTAATAAAAATTTAAAAAATGAAAATTATTTTTTATGGCCATTCTTGTTTTAAAATCATTACTGAAAAGGGGAAAAAAATATTAATAGATCCTTGGATTACTAATCCCTTATCTCCTAAAGAGGTAGATACCGGTCCCTATGATTTTATTCTTATAACACATGCTCATAGAGATCACCTTGGAGATGTTTTAAAAATTGCCAGAAATGGAAATCCTGAAATAATTGCCATTCATGAGATTCAACAATATTTATTAAATCAAGGAATATCTAAAGTTACTGGAATGAACCTAGGAGGAACCTATAAAGTTGCAGATTTAAAATTTACTATGGTTCCTGCCTTACATAGTTCCTCTTTCCCTGATGGAAAATATGGAGGAGAACCCTGTGGTTTTGTAATAACCTTAGAAAATGGAATTTCTCTTTATCATGCAGGAGATACAGGATTATTCTATGAAATGAAGTTAATTCAGGAATTATATTATCCCAAAATAGTATTTCTCCCTATAGGGGATCATTATGTAATGGGACCCAAAGAGGCAGCTAAAGCTTGTGATCTCTTAAGACCAGAAATTGTAATTCCCATGCATTACGGGACCTTCCCTATTCTTAGCGGAACTGTAGAAAATTTTGAGAAAGAATTAAAAAAATATAATCTTCCCATTACCATTATTGTCTTAAAACCTGGAGAAGAGTTTAGTCTATAAATTTTATGCCACTTTTAATAGCTATTTCTGGATATCATAATGCAGGAAAAACTACTTTAGCTCTTTCTCTATCTAAAATTTTACAAAAAAAGGGATATAAAATTGCAGTAATAAAATCTTCTAAAGAAGAAAATGTTTTTACTGATATTCCAGAAAAAGATACATGGCTTTATAGACAAGAAGGAATTCCTTTAGTGGGATTTTTTCAAAAAAATCTTTTTACACTTTATTTAAATCCTGAATTTCTCAATTTTTATTCTTTTAAAGATTGGTACAATTATTTTTTATCTATTTTTTGGAATTATCATATTGTTTTTTTAGAGGGTTTTAAAGGTTTTGATATGGTTCAAAAATTTTGGATAGTAAAAGATGACAATGAGGATATTAAAAAAGTTAAAGCAGAATTGAAAAATTTATTAGGATTTGTAGTAAAAAATAAATTAGAGGTTTGGAAGATCTCTTATCCTGAAGAAAAATTTTTTTCTTTTGAAGACAAGGAGGGATTGGCAAAATTTATCGAAGAACTTGTTGAGGTATATCAACCTAGGGTTTTATTAAAGGTAAATGATCAAAAAATACCTATGAAAAGTTTTGTAGAGGATGTACTTATATATCCTTTATTAGGTTTCATAAAGGCTTTAAAGGGTGTTCCAGAAGAAATTAAAACATTAGAGATAAAGATTAAGTTAGCAAATAAGCTTGACAAAGGAAGGATTTAGTTTATATTTTAAGCAAGTTTTTAGTGATAGGGACAGGGCCGGTAACTCAGCCAGGCAGAGTACCAGCCTTTTAAGCTGGGAGTCGTAGGTTCGAATCCTACCCGGCCCATATGTAAATTGCCCCCATCGTCTAGCCAGGACCAGGACACCGGCCTTTCACGCCGGCGACAGGGGTTCAAATCCCCTTGGGGGCGCTTTTTATTCCTATGAAAGAATTAGCTGTTGTTCTTTTAAGTTCCGGAATGGACAGCGCTGTATGTGCAAGCATTGCCTCCCAAAATCATCGCCTTGCTTTATTACATTTTCAATATGGCCAAAAAGCTTATAAAAAAGAATTAGAATGTTTTCAAAAATTAGTAAATTTTTTTAAACCAGAAAAAGCTGAAATTATATATCTTCCCTTTTTTAAAACCTGGGGAGGATCAAGTTTAATATCTAATGAAATGGAAATTCCTGATGAAGAAAAAGAAGAAATTCCCTCTACTTATGTAGCTTTTAGAAATGGTGTTTTCTTAAGCATAGCTACAGCCTGGGCTGAAATCATTGGAGCAACCAAAATATTTATAGGAGTAAATCAAATAGATTTTTCAGGATATCCCGATTGTAGAAGTGAATTTATTGAAGCTTTTGAAAAAGCAATCTTTTTAGGAACCAAACCAGAAACTAAAATAAAAATAGAAACTCCTATTATAAATCTTTCCAAAAAAGAAATTGTAGAAATAGGAATAAAATTAGGAACCCCCTTTCATTTCACCTGGTCTTGTTATAAAGAAACTGAATTTGCCTGCGGAAAATGTGCTTCCTGTAAATTAAGATTAAAGGCTTTTAAAGAAGCAGGAATTAAAGATCCCATTACTTATCAAATTTAATGAAATCTTTTTCTCAAATAAGTTTTTAGAAATTTTTCAACTTGATTTAATTTTAAAATTGTGCTATAAAAATTTTAAGAAGTAAAAAATTGTTAAAGGAGTTAAAAAATGAATAAAACTAAAGGAAAAGTTTTAATAGTAGGGGGAGGAATAGCAGGAATTCAAGCAGCTTTAGATCTTTCACAGCTTGGATATTATGTATATCTTGTGGAAAAAAAACCAACTATCGGCGGGATGATGGCTCAACTTGATAAAACTTTTCCTACTAATGATTGTAGCATATGAATACTTGCTCCTAAAATGGCGGAGGCCTGGAGGTCTCCTAACATTGAAATTTTAACACTTACAGAGGTTATTAATGTAAAGGGTAAACCGGGAAATTTTAAAGTAACTCTTAAAATTAATCCAAGGTATATAGATCCAGAAAAATGTAGAGCCTGTGGAGAATGTTTAGAATATTGTCAGGCTATAGCCTCAGATTGGTTTAATAGACATTTATCTTTTACTAAAGCTATACACCTTGATTTTCCCCAATCTATTCCCAGCACTTATTATATTGATCCTAATGCCTGTTTAAAACTATTCCAAAAAATAAATTGTGAAATGTGTTTGAGTGTATGTGATTCAAAAGCTATAAATTTTAATCAAAAACCTGTCTGTAGAAAAATTGAAGTAGGATCTATTATACTTGCTCCTGGTTCAGAACCAACTTCTTTCAGAATTCTTGAAAAATATGGCTATGGAAAATATAAAGATATATTAGATAGTACAGAACTTGAAAGGCTTATCTGCATATCAGGTCCAACTGAAGGAGATCTTATAAGAGAATCTGACTTTAAACCCCCACAAAAAATTGCTTTTATTCAGTGTGTTGGCTCAAGAGATTTAAGATATGAAAAGCCTTATTGTTCTTCTATATGCTGTGCAGTTTCAATTAAACAAGCTATTCTCATAAAAGAACATCATCCATCTTCTGAAATAACCTTATTTTACATAGATATAAGAGCACCTGTTAAAGAATTTGACAGAGTATTTGAAGAAGCAGTAAATAAATATAATCTAAAAATTATAAAATCAAGACCAGGAAAAATTTATCGAGAAAAAAATAAAATTTCTATTCATTATGTTGATGAAAGGGGAAAACTTCAAAAAGAATTATTTGATATGGTTATCTTATCTACAGGACTTTCTCCGCCTGAAGATACACAGAAAATTGCTAAAATTTTTAAGATTGAGCTTAATGAATTTAATTTTGCTAAAACAAATCCCTTTAATCCTGTTAAGACTACTCAACCCGGGATATATGTAATAGGAACTTTTCAAGGACCAAAAGATATTCATGAAAGCGTAATCCAGGCTTCAGCAGCTGCAGCTAATATTTCAGAAGAACTAAAAGATTCAAGATTTTCAGCCACCATTGAAAAACTTTATACATCTGAAAATAAAGAATTAATAAATGGTAAACCAAGAATAGGAGTATTTATTTGTCACTGTGGATCTAATATTGCTGGAGTTGTTGATGTAGAAACACTTAGAAATTATGCAGAAAAACTTCCTAATGTAATACTTGCAGAAACAAGTATGTTTACCTGTAGCGAAGATTTTTTAAATAAAATTAAAGAAAAAATAAAAACTCATAGACTTAATAGAATTGTAGTGGCAGCCTGTACTCCAAGAACTCATGAATCCATATTTAAAAATACCTTAAGAGAAGCTGGTTTAAATCCTGCTCTTTTTGAGATGGCTAATATTCGAGAACAGTGCTCTTGGATACACTCTGACAATCCGGAAAAGGCAACTGAAAAAGCTAAAGATCTAATTAGAATGGCTGTTGCTAAAGCTCAAAAACTAAAACCTGTAGCTCCTTATTTTACTCCGGTTATTTCTTCGGCTCTTGTAATTGGTGGAGGAATAGCTGGTTTAACTTCAGCTCTTTCTATTGCTGATCAAGGATTCAAAGTATATCTCATTGAAAAAGAAAAAGAATTAGGAGGAATCTTTAAAAGAGTTAGATTTTTAATTACTGGAGAAAATTTACAAACTTACTTAAATGACTTAATAACCCAAGTTAAAAATCATCCCAATATTAAAATTTATACAGAAGCTCATCTTGAAAATATTTCAGGTTATACAGGAAACTATAAAAGTCTTATTAAAGTAAAGGATAGTTATGAAATAATAAATTATGGGGCAATAATAATAGCAACAGGTGCAACAGAATATAGACCTTCTAAATATCACCTTGATGGTAAAAAAGTTATAACTCAGTTTGATTTTGAGGACATAATTTCCAATAATCAATTGAAGGATAAAATCAAAAAAATAGTGATGATTCAATGTGCAGGTTCAAGAGGAGAAGAATTAAACTATTGTAGTAAAATATGCTGTATTCATGCAGTTAAAAATGCTCTTTTTCTCAAAAAGATAAATCCCCAAATTGATATATACATCCTTTATAGAGATATTAGAACTTATGGATTTTATGAAAAATATTATTTAGAGGCAAGAAAAAATGGAGTAAAATTTATAAGATTTCCTGACACAAAGAGACCTAAAGTAATATTAAAAAATAAAAAACTCAAAGTAAAGGTATATGATACTATCCTTTGTAAAGAATTAGAACTTTATCCAGATTTAGTGGTGTTATCAACAGGAATTATTCCTCAAAAACAACATCAGCTTATTGAACTTCTTAAAATTTCTACTGATGAAAACGGATTTTTTACAGAAGCTCATATCAAAATAAGACCTGTTGAAACCTCTACGGATGGGATATTCATCTGTGGACTTGCACATAGACCAAACACTTTACCTGAAATAGTTAATGAAGCTAAAGCTTGTGCAGCTAAAGCTTGTACTCTGCTTGCTAAGAACTTTATTGAGACACCCTTAATCTCAGCTGAAGTTGATATGGTTAAATGTATAGGATGCGGTATTTGCAAAGAACTTTGCCCATTTTCTGCTATTGAAATGACAAAAGTAGACAGAAAGAAAAAAGCTCAAGTAATAAAAGCATTTTGTAAAGGATGTGGAATATGTGCCTCCCATTGTCCTGTTTTTGCTATAGATATTGAAGGTTTTTCTAAAGATGCCCTTTTAGAACAATTAAAAGCTTTTAAAAGTGACTTGTTAGAGGAACAAATAAAAGAACAAAAAGAGGTGATTTAAAATGAATTTTGAACCATCTATATTAAGTTTTATGTGTCATTGGTGTGGTTATTCAGCTGCTGATGGGGCAGGAGTGTCCCGTAAAATTCATCCTCCCTATTATAAAATTGTCAGAGTTCTTTGTAGCGGAAGAATTGACCCTCTTTTTATCTTCGAAGCCTTTAAATAC
>Ga0105162_1000691_pt1 | contig 21135 bp, 15 predicted proteins | sample JNZ201metaG_FD_81532 | JGI IMG/M metagenome (GOLD analysis project Ga0105162, IMG submission 81532) | Hot spring microbial communities from Jinze hot spring, China to study Microbial Dark Matter (Phase II) - JNZ 20120812A | ecosystem: Environmental > Aquatic > Thermal springs > Hot (42-90C) >...
AGAAATTCCAGGCTAAGAAGAAGCTCACCACGCCTAATCAAACGCTCATCAACAACCCTCCAATCCATAAACTAAAGATTCAATAAACCAAAAATTAATTAAGCCACAAAGCTCTTTTTAACATTCCATAAATACAATTTAACTTCCTATTAAAAAAATCCATAAGAGAAGTATTCTGTCAAATTTAGATGTTTAAGTATGAATCTTCTTACCTTATATGAGTATGATTAATGGATTTTAGGAGTGGTAAGAAAACCATTCATATTACAGGCTTTATTAAGTCACTTTTCTAGATGTAGTTTGGAAAGGATAGGATTCTATCTATTAAGCTATATCCTCCATATTCATCATAATCCTACTAACACAATAAATATAAACATCTAAATTTGGCAGGACATTGAAATAAGTCAGAAAGATTTATTAGGAAGTATATACTGAAAGAGTGAGTTTTATGCTATATGTGAATAGGTTTGAATTTATGAATTTTATAGAGAATTTTAGGATTCTAAAGTATTCAGACAGTGGATCGTTGATGATGGTGATGGAGAAATTCAAATACTATATTAAATTGTTAGGAAGGGGGTTGATGACTCTATGTATAGATTAAGTGTTTTAAGTAGTTCAGAAATTTCCTTAATATTTAGTAGGGCATTAGATATTCTTGAGTCAAGAGGTATTCTTATCTATCATGATGATGCCTTAAACATACTTGATAAGGCTGGAGTTAAAGTTGATAAGAGGGGTAGAATAGCATTTATTCCTGAGTATATTGTAAATGAAGCTTTGAAAAAAGCACCAAAATCATTTAAACTTTATGATAGGAAGAGGAGGAGCTTTCTAACTATCGAGGAAGAACAGACATATTTTGTTCCAGGCTCTTCAGCAATGAAGTATTTAGATCATGATCTTAAGGTTAAAAATCCTCTAACTGATGATTTTATAAGGTTTGTGAAGATTGTAGAAATGCTTGAATGTATTCATATTCAAGGTACATCTCTAGTACCTGCTGACTGTCCATCTATGATTGCTGATAGGTATCGTCTATATCTACTTCTTAAACTCTCAATGAAGCCTATAGTTACAGGAACATTCACTATTGATGGAACTGAGGATATGATTAAAATGCTCTCCATTATTAGGGGTAGCTATGATGATTTAGCTAAGTATCCCTATGCTATATTCGTTTGTTGTGTATCACCACCATTTAAGTGGAGTGATATAACTATGAAGAGTCTAATTACATGTTCAAGATATAGCGTACCAGTCTCGATTTTACCTATGCCACAAATAGGTTTAACATCTCCAGGAACAGTAGCCTCATCAATTCTCCAACACGTAGCTGAATTCCTTTCAGGACTTGTTATATCACAGCTTATAAATCCTGGAACTCCTATTCTATTTGGAGGATCTGTAGGAGCTCTAGATCCTAGAACTGGAGTTAATCTTCTAGGTGCACCTGAAGTCCTACTATCAACTCTCGGATATAATGATGTAGCTAAATGGCTAAATATTCCATCCCATGCATTCCTTGGAATTAGTGATTCATTAACCCTAGATATGCAGAGCATACTTGAAAGCTCATATCAACTCACAATAGGAACAATAGCAGGAATAAACATAATACAGGGACCTGGAATGCTAGAGTCTGAAATAACACAGAATATTGAGAAGCTAATCCTAGATAATGAAATCTGTAAAATAGCATTAAGACTAAAGAGAGGAATAGAAATAAATGATGAAACATTAGCTATTGAAATATTTAAATCCGTGGAGCCTGGAGCTGAATACATAAAGAATCCATTAATCCTAAAATACATGATTAAATGGATTCCTAAAGAAATACTCCTAACAAAACCAGTAATCAACAGATATACGAGAAGCACATGGAAAACTAAAGGAGCTAAAAACATAGATCAACGCATCAAGGAATTAATAGATGAAAAACTAAAATCCTATAGTGTAGAGCCACTACCTGAAGATAAAGCAAAAGCACTTGATGAAGTTATTGTGGAGGCGGCTAAAAAACATAAAGTTAACATTCCAAAACTAATATAATTAAGTCATCTCCACATAAATAACTTTTATTCTTAACTATTGATGGTATTTTGGCTGTTGTGTTTGGATTCATTTCACTCTTTAGCTTTGTTCTCGAATCGTATGCTGATTCTTTCTTTATGATTCTCCATAGCTATGGAATTCTCTTAGGGGATTTGGTATGTATATTACCTATTCCTAAACTAGGTAACTTATATTATCCATACATAAATGTAGAAGCTTTATGTGCTTTATTCTTAATTCCAATATAAATTCTAGATGGTTAGTTTAAACTGGTTTTAAACGTACTTTAGCTATGTGTTTGCTAGGTTCTTAGCTTTAATTTTGCCCTAAATATACTGTATACTAACTAGCTTGACTTTTAGAGGAATTTAGACTTGTTTATGGATTCATTCATTGTTAAATCCTTAGCTTTATCTAGTTCCTAACTTATTAGAATCCCTCGACGTTAAGATAAACTAACCTCCACACATAAATAAGGCTTAACCATACACTTCCATAAGTTCAGCCAGTTAACTCAATACTTAATGGAAGCTACGATTATAGTAATAATGTGTATATTAGGCAAGCAGCTTAAATGAACTTATTATTATGGGATAATTCATTTTGATAAATAGAAAATTTTACCCCTAAAGCCTCAAGAATTATTGATACGGCTAGTTTCGATGTAATATCATTTATATCTAGTAGTGGTGAGACTTCAACAACATCCATAGCTACTATATTAAGACTTGAAAATAAGCTATCAATAAGCTCTAATGCCTCATCATGCGAAAACCCTCCTGGTTCCGGAATTCCTGTTCCTGGAGCTATGCTTGGATCCATAGCATCAATATCAAAAGTTAAATATATAGGCGTGTTCTTTACTTCCTCTCTTACTCTACAGGTAATATTTTCTATTCCAAGCCTTTTAACCTCTCTCATGGTAAATATAGTGGTTCTAAGCTTCTTCGCGCTTCTAAGTGATTCATGTGAGTTTAAGAATCCTCTCATACCTATCTGAAAGACTTTATTGGGCTTAATTTCCGCCTCATCGATGCATCTCAGAATTGGGGAGCCATGAGTGTATGCATTACCAATATATGAGCTAAGCATATCTAAGTGAGCATCAATCTGCACTAAACCTATATCACCATAGCTATCTTTCACAGCCTTAACTAAGGGGAAAGTCACTGAATGGTCACCACCTAGAAATAATCTAAAAGTCTCCATATTCTTAGAAAATAAAGATAAAACCTTTCTGTAAATAGTATTCATAGCTTCTTTCTGATCACCGAAAGGAACATCAATATCTCCTAAATCCACTATTTTAACATTTCTCAATATAACTTTCCCTCTTAAAATATCAAGCAACCCCTCATTTACATTATAAAACTTATAAATCATCGATGCTCTTCTAATTCCGGAAGGTCCTAATCGTGCTCCAGGCATATATGACACTCCGGAATCTATTGGAATTCCTAGTACAGCTACATCCTCATCACCACTAAGAGAATGTACATGATCTCTACCTAAAAACGTCTGAATACCACTAAATGGAGTAACATCCTTATAAGCAGACATATATACCTATTACTTCTTTGTTTATTAAATTTTTCTCTTTGGCTTTAGCTTAAGCATACGTGATCATTCTTTAATTCTTCATATGAACTCAGCTATCTCCCTGATTAAACTAATAGATCATATAGTAAGCTTTATCAATCTAAAACGCAGATATGAAATAGATTAATAGGATTTTACCTCGTGATATAGACCTGTAAAGCTTTCTGGATAGCTTACAGTTAAGGAAATGATAAATTAGGCTTATAGATTTGAGTAAATAGACTGCGGAGTCCTTAGCTTACCTTCATGTCCAATCATGAGTGCTCATTAAATCTATACCATAATATCTTTTATGAAGTGATTACTTCTATTTCTTAATTTCACAGATAACATCTTCAAGATCTATATTAAAATAGAATATTTTTGAGTATTTGAATCGGGAGTCTAAACTCAATTTTTTAGTTATTTTAGTTAAAATATCTTCTCCTCCAAGTCTTCTTTTCTGAACTTCTAAAAGTAAATAATTATCAGTTTCAGCTAGTTTAAATTTAAAGTAGTTCCAGAACTCTAATGTTCCATGATTAACACATAATGTAGCTTTACTCCTATCTCTTTTGTTAATGATAAACAGTATTGCTTCATAGGCAGTCATCTTCAAATCGTTAATTTCAGTATTACCATTCCTCCATAAGCATAGAGATGCGCCAACACCTTCATGAACATGACCGCATACATGTAGAAACACACCATACTTCATAAGGAAATATTTAATAGCAGTACTGCCAACATGTTTACCCCAATAGGTAGATGGTAAACCGAAAGCTCCAAGGGAATCTCTACTTCCACAATTGTACGGCGGAGCATGAGTTATTAATACTATTATGTTGTTAAGCGGAGATGCTTTTTCAACAGCTCTTTCCAAAGCCCATTCCAAATCAGATTCTGTTCTTTCACCTGGATAGCGTTGGTTAATTGGGTTTGTTCCTTCTACTCCGATAAATACAATATCATTGTTTTTAAAGTAGTTTCCAGGATAAACACCTTCACTTAACATATCTGTAGAGCAGCCTATTGGAAATAGTGGTTCCCCGAGCTCTAACGAAACCTCTGATGTAACTCCTAGTAACTCATAATTACCTCCAAGAACAAAAACTATTCTATCATCTAGATTTTTCCCCATTTCTCTAAGAACTTGCTTAACATTACTCCTAGCATGTACACGATTTCTTTCAGGCTCAGCCTGATAGTCACCAGTAAAAACTATATGTGAGCAATGCTTGTCATTCATACATTCATATAAATACTTCTGGGTCCGCTTAATATCGCCATGAGCATCACCAGCAGATAGAAATCTTAAACTTGCATATTCATTAATAAAGGCATGTATAAGTGCATGTTTTTCATGGATTTCTTTATTCACAGCCCACCACAATATGAACCTCTTAAAATCCTATATATTTTTATGCTTTTATGGAAGACACGGTAAACTTAGGAGCTTGATTGATCATAAAGAATTAGAGTTCATATTACATTTTTAAGCGCTTTTTAATGATTTCTACCTCTATATGTTTAATTTCCTCTTTAATTTCAGGAGATAAGGTATTGAGATGCTCCCGATATTTCTCTAAGCCTACACTAATAAGCTCATCTGGCTTTAAATGTAATTTTTTACATACCTGCTCTTTTGATACTTTATTCCAGTATGTAAGCAATTTAAACAATGATTTCGAAGACACCCAAACATCTATATCTGCTACTTTTATTAGCTGTTCTGTAAATGGCCTCTCTACTAGTGGTATTTCAGTATAGTAATCTCTTAAGTCAATATATTGGATACCTAAAAGTATTAATTTTAGTATCTCTGGAGCTACTGTTGACTCGTACTCCCTCATTTTCACTATAGCTGTAGCTCCACTTAGAATTCCAAGCTCTAAATCCTTACCCTGTTTCCAATTTGTCATTGGTTTTAAACCTAATGCTTTAAGGATTTGATCTACTCTTCTACAGTTTTCATCATATAATCCAAATTGATCATTAACACTTATTCTTACAATTAGGCTTTTACTCATTCTAAAATATTTAAATTATAAACTTATAAATATTTAGCCCAGCATATGGTGTCCTGTAACCTTAGATGTTACATCGCTTTCATTACCTCACTTATAAGGATTTTCATTTATCATCTTTAGTTCATTTTCTATATGTATCTGCCTACTTAGCGATGCGTAGTCTTACTCAATTATATGTTATGTAGCTATATTACCTCCAGCATATTCTAATGGCTTCACATTTACTATATGTATTGATTACTCTTCCTAATAAAATCTCTAAATGTTTACTGCTCTTAATTTTACATCAACTTGATAATGTCTTAATCGTAGCAATAAGGTAGGAATATCCTAAGTAAACTCTCTAAAGTTGATAGAATACGAGTTAGCAAGAACAAAATTTATATTGGTAATGTTATCCTTCAAGTTGGGAGTAGAATGAGTTTTAGAAGGGATATATGGGTTAGCCCTTACAACTTTATTGAGGATGTTACTGGAGAGTTTAAATTACCAAGTAGGATAGGTATTTACGATTGTACTTTAAGAGATGGTGAACAGGTTCCAGGACTTGTTTTCAGAAAAACTGATAAGATACGTATAGCTCAAGCACTAGATGAGTTAGGTGTTCAAAGAATTGAAGCAGGTATGCCTATTGTTTCTGCTGAGGATAAGGAAGTTGTTAAGGAGCTTGTAGATCTCAGGCTTAATGCTGAGATTTGGGGTTTTTGTCGATGTGTTATAGGAGACATAGATGCTTGCCTAGAGGTAGATGTTGAATCAGTAATTTGTGAGATTGCAACAAGCCCCTTCAAAATGAAGGCTTACAGCTTAACTGAGGAAATTGTTCTTGAGAGAATAGTGGAGGCAATTACGTATGCTAAGGAGCATGGACTTAGAGTAGCGTTTTTCGCTGTTGATATGACGCGAGCAGACATAAACTTCCTTAGGAAAGCCTACATAACAGCTGTAAATGAAGCTCACGCAGATGAAGTCGTTGCTGTTGATACTCTTGGTGTAGCTTCACCTGAAACAATATTCTACCTAACTAAAAAGTTAAAAGAATGGGTGAAGGTACCAATTCATATTCACTGTCATAATGAATTCGGTATGGCAACAGCTTGTTCTATTGCTGCCGTAAAGGCAGGAGCTGAATGGATTCATGTAAGTGTTAATGGAATAGGTGAAAGATCCGGTAATACTGATATTGCTGAGGTTTCACTAGCTCTCCTACTCCTATATGGTAGAGATGTTGGAATAAAATATGAAAAACTAAGGAAAACATCAAAGCTAGTTGAGGAATTAAGCGGTATTAAAATGCCGCCGAATAAACCCGTAGTTGGAGACGCTATATTTAAACGTGAATCCGGAGTTACAGTATTACAGCTAATAAACTATCCACCATCCGTTGAACCCTACCCACCGGAACTAGTTGGTGGTGAAAGAGAAATAATAATAGGAAAGAAAAGTGGAAAACACTCAATAGAATGGAAACTAAAAAAGCTAGGAATTAATGCAACAGATAAGCAAATCCTTCAAATCCTCAACATGGTTAAAGAAAAATCAATCGAAAAAAGGAAACATATCTCTGATGAAGATTTTATTTCAATAGTAAATCAAGTATTAAAATCCAATTATAGTAATAAACCAACTATTAGTAGCTAGATACTACCGATACGAAGCTTTATATAAGCTAATGATTTAATAGGATTTGAAGGATGGCAAAAGAGTTAGAAGTTGCATAGAAGATTTGGTTAGGGGAGGCTACATCTTGCTACATAAAAAGGGCAAGCCATCTCTCTAAATCCAGCGAGAAGTAGAGAAATTGTAGAATACATCAAATCAGTTCTAAAGTCATGGGAGAAACACATGTGTTAGCACAAATATATTTAAACTCGGAACATCTATACCATTGTAAGAGAAGTATCGAAGAGTCATGCTAATCTAACCTCAAAGCAAATCGACCTCTTGGAGAAAGATTCTGAACAGACCGTGAAGTGATTAGCTCAATTAAGCATTAACCGAACTTTTGGCTGGCTACTTAAAAGCTTTAAAGAATCAAGGATATGTTAAATCTAAGAAAGTTGACTTGCTAAAGTATATTTTAAACAAATAACAGGTGTTGAAAATGGTAAATAAAATAGAGATAACAAAGTTGTATCCAGTTTGCGAATTGAGAAAATATTATTCTTTATAGAAAGAGGATTAGCCTTAAATCACGTAGTTTCTTTCGTTAGGAACAAAACCATACCTTTTCTAAGACTATACCGTTACAAAGAGGCTTTTTGCTTTTGACCTGTTCAAACTCCTCAGATACTTTAATTTAACTTCTAAGGATTGTGTTCTAGACCCACATGTAGGAATGAGCATAACTTACTTTACTTTGATGTTACAGCACGTACGTCTGTAGACGTCGGCAAATTATCGCCTAGTTTACATTCAACAATAGTATTTTCTTGTTAATCTATGTTTGTTTGGTATGCTTTTACAGGTTGACACCTGATTGAAATATTAGTCGCTCCAAATTCAGTGAAACTATTAAGAAATAATTAGAAAATCCAATACTGCTAAATCACATTTAATTATTATATACATTAAATATAATATATTAGTGCTGGCGATCAACTGGATTGTAGAAATGAGGAGCTGTAGATATGATTATTGTGGATTTATTATCTATACTATAAGATATCACTCTTACATACTGCTCTAACAGTTTAAATTGTATTTAATTTAGAGTTGTTAGTAGCTGATGATAGATAATATATTGGAAAGATTATTATGGGGGCTGTGAAGTATAGTTGGGGTGAGTGGATGAGAGCTGCAAGAATAGTATTGGAAATGTTTAGGGAGTATGATGTTAAGCATGTCTTCGGATTACCTGGGGAAACTACAATTCCACTTTATGTTGAATGGAGTAATTTTCCCGATATTAAGCATGTTCTAGCTAGGGATGAGAGAAGCGCATCATTTATGGCTGACGCCTATGCGAGAATTAGTTTTAAGCCAGGTATATGTGAAGGACCTAGTGCAGGCTCAACACATCTAATACCTGGAGTTGCTGAAGCATATAAGGCATCAGTCCCTATGATAGTATTAACAACTGATATTCCTCTCCACTATGAGAAGAGAAATATGCTTACAGGTTTAGATCAAACAGCTCTATATAGGGGAATTACGAAGGAAACAATAACTGTAACGAAGGCTGAGGAGATTCCTAATATAGTTAGGAGAGCATTTAGATTATCAACAAGCGGAAAACCTGGACCAGTACATATTAGAATACCCTTAGACATACTTAACCATGATGTAGAGAATCCGAGAATTTATGCTCAGAAGAGTTTTGTAAGCTATCCAGGACATAGACCTATAGCGGAAATAGGGAAAATAAGGGAAGCAGCTAAACTATTAAGTAGTGCTGAAAGACCCTTAATTATTTGTGGTCAGGGAACTCTTTTCTCAAAGGCATGGAGTGAAGTTACAGAACTAGCTGAACTACTAGGAATACCTGTTGGAACAACAATAACTGGGAAGGGAAGTATAGCTGAAACCCATCCATTATCGATTGGAGTTGTTGGAAGTCGTGGAGGAACATCATTTTCAAACAAAATAGTAAGGGAAGCTGACTTAATATTCTACATTGGCTGTAATACTGACTCTATAAGTACTATGGAGTGGAGTCTCCCAACTGAAAACGCTGATGTGAAGATAATTCATTTAGATATTAGCGAGGCAGAGGTTGGAAACATTTATCATACAGATGTTGAGTTAATAGGTGATGTAAAGTCTACTTTAACTGAGATTATTAAAGTTATTGAAAGTACTGTTGAAGATAAAAGATATGAGAAAATACCTAGAGTAAAAAATATCTTAAAGGAATATAGGGAGTATAGTAGATATATAGAGGAAATAGCTGAAACAAGTGAGAAGCCAATTCATCCACTACGATTTATAAAAGAGCTTTCAATTAATATTCCGGAGGAGTATGTGATAGTTGCTGATGCTGGTATAGGAGCCATCTATACTTCAGCATTCTACAAGGTTAAAAGAGCAGGTAGAAGTATAATATTTAACTATTCTCTAGGAGCATTAGGCTATGCTATTCCTGCATCTATTGGCTGCTACTATGCAAAGCCGAACAGCTGTATAGTTGCATTAACTGGTGATGGAAGCTTCGGTTTTGCTGTAGGTGAACTTGAAACAATAAGCCGAATAGAAGGTAACATAAAGGTTTTCATGTTTAACAATGGATGCTATGGATGGATTAAGGCAAGCATTCAATTCTCGTACGGTCCGCAATACGTTGATTTCTCAACAAACTTTAAGAAGATTAACTATCAAAAAATTGCTGAAGGATTTGGCTTAAAATCATTTAAAATCGAGGATGTTGAAGACTTGAATGAAATACTTCCAGAAACATTTAAAACCAGTGAGCCAGTATTTATTGAAGTCATAGTAAAATCGGAGAATGAACTTGTCCCTCCTGTTCCATCATGGGTGGAGAAAGCAGAAAAACTAGGAATTAAATATGTATACTAACTCTTAGTAGTATTGGTTGGATTATAATGTTTACTATGGACTCAGTCTTAGGCTTAAAGCCTTTTCAGGACATTTCTCAATACATTGTAAACACCTTATACAGTTTGATGAGAATTCAGCTTCTTCAATATTGTTTATTTCCATACTACATGTTTCACAGCAAGATCCATATTTACTGCATTTATTCCTATTAGCTTAATTATTAGATTTAGTTGGGGATTGAAATATTTAGGAGGAGTAGAAGCATATTGAGCTTAGGTTAAGCTCTAGCTGATTTCAAATACTACTACGACCTCCTAAGATAGAGGGAAATATTAAGACAGCCTTCATCTTACATGCTTATCTGGACAGAACCAATAACTGTAAAGTCTAAGAAGTAATGTTTATGATGGTAATATGTCCAATACGAGAATATTTAAATTTAATAAGCGTAATGTTTAACTTTTTATTTTGAATTTATATGGAGGTGTTGAGTTTGCCTATTTTTCTAGATGATTTTGCATGTTTAATGAATGTTAAGAAGGAAAGCATGAGGGAGAAGTTTTTTAATGGGAAGTTAAACTTCTTAGATGAAACGTTTAGAAGATATTTTGAATCTATCTGGATACCTATACGTGTTGAGGAGTTCTCAGTTAATCCGAGTGATCTTGATATTTTAGCTGTTGATTCAAGTGTTTATATAAACATGCTTTCTAATGGTGGAATCTTCTATATTGCTAGGTCTTTAGCTGTTCAAAGAGATATTGTTGGGAAGAAGCTAGAAACTAATGTGGTTTTTAGTAGGGATAGAGTTTCCCGTATCCGTGAATTTATTACTGTTAAGATGGAGATGTTAGAGTTTGAAGCTGCTCTTGAAGCTTTAAAGAATGGTTTTGATGGAGATGCTGTTTTACTGGACGGCTCCCTTTACGGTAGGGTTTGCCATATTCCAATAGAGTATAGAGTTGAGGAGGAATATGATGTCTTACTACGTTACTTTAGGGTTTACAGGGAGCTTCTTAATGTCTGCTATAGATCTAATATTCCTCTAGTTGGAGTAAGTAAAGAGAGTAGATCAACGTTTTACCGTGACTACTTGTTAAGCTTAATATTTAATGAAAAGCTGAAGGAGTTAAATATTGAGGAGGATAAGAAGATATTGGAGAAATTGTTTTTTCAAGTTCTTGACGTGGAGAAAACAGCTTTTAAAATATTTTCTAGACTTCAAGGGAAATATGGAGATAAACTGGGAGTTATTGATTTGATTTTGAGGGAGCTGTCTTCCTCAAGACCTGACTACCAGTTAATTATGAGCTATGCATCATCAATCGGCTATACGAATCCATTACTGTTAGGCTCCCATATTAGGATGGCGAGACGCTTAAAAGAGTACTATAAGAATCCGGAGGAATGCGTTGGAAAGTATTTTCCAAGGTTAACAATGGAGAAAGGTGAGGAATTTATTCAGTGGGCATCCAGTATTCTTAAGAGTATTTTAGAGTTTCCAAGCTTCATCTCATTTTATATTTTACTTGATCCTAGAGATTCACCTATACGTATCGATACACCGTATTACGGTAAATCCATATTCGAAATTAGCTGGCCTGAACCCGCTAGCATAGATGTTAGTGATCTATTAAGAATTATGGTTACAGGATACTGTGGCTTAAATGCTTATAATTTATGGCTTAGAAACGCTGATGAAAAGGTTAGATTAAAACGGAGGGTTGTAGATAATATTTACATTCCCTACTTGGAAAAGCTATTTGGAGAGAAGATTATTTATGGAAGGAGGTATCGTCGTGTCAAATACCCTTAAAGAAATCGGAATAATTATCGGTGAGGCTAGTTCAAGCGAGTTTTACTTCAGCTCTAAACCTGAGGAGATGCCTTCAAGATGGGAGTATATAGTTGTATTCTCCCTAGAAGATGTTAACGGCGTCTTAAGGGAGGTTCCAGTAATAGCTCAAGTATATGGAATAATATCTGCAAGTCAAGCATTAACAAAGGATCTTGACTTCAACATAATGAAGAAACTTGTAGAATCCGGAATTGTAGATAGGAAGGTTTGGGGTAAGGCTAGAATTCTAGGATACTTAACTGGAAATGGGGAAGTATTACAGCCGAGAAGAGCTGTTATGCCTGGAAAAACCGTTTATCAAGCTCCAAAAGATCTACTTGAAAGGTTTTATTCCTTCCCGAGAGAGGAAGCTATCCATATTGGATCTTTAATTACGAGAAGTGAAGTTCCTGTCTACCTATCTCTTAAAGGTTTTAGAAGACATCTTGCAATCATAGCGCAGACAGGAGCTGGGAAAAGCTATCTAGCAGGTATTCTTGCAGAAGAGCTTCTTAGTAGAGGTGCAACAATAATTATGCTGGATCCCCATGCAGACTATGTTTTCTTATCTAGGAGGGCTGATGGTGGAAGACATGAGCTTTCAGATAAAATCATTGTTTTCAGAAATCCAGCAAGTACTGGTAGATACTCTACTGAGGAAGTTGGTAGAGTTGAGCCTTATGAAGTCTGTTTTTCAGATCTTGACCTGGAGGAAATATGTCTAATTGCAAAGATAAACCCCCGCTACGTTAATATTAGAAGTGGGCTTGAGTATGCTATTTCAAATTTGAAGAAGCGTAAAAGAATGTTTTCACCTAGAGATGTTTTAGAGGAGCTGGAGCAAGTGGATATTTGGGATGTTGATGAAAAGATAAGATCTGGAGCTCGTTCAGCTCAAAAATATATTAAGCGTATTATTGGAATGAGGGTTTTTACAAGTGTTTCAACATCTATTGATAAAATGTTAAAGCCTATGCAGCTATCCGTAGTAGATCTTTCAGGTCTTGAAGATGAGGTTTCAGACTATATTGCATATAGAATTCTTACAGAAGCCTATGATAAGGTAGCTAGTGGAGAGTTTAAGTATCCAGTCTTCATCTTCCTTGAGGAAGCTCACCGCTTCATTCCACCGGATAAGCGGACCTACTCAAGCGATATAATTAGAAGAATTTCTGCGGAAGGTAGAAAATTCGGTATATTTCTAATCCTCATAACACAGCGTCCCTCAAAAATCCATTCTGATGCTTTAAGTCAATGTAATAGTCAAATAATTATGCGTATTACTAATCCTGAGGATCAGAAAGCTATTTCAATAAGTTCAGAACGTATAAGTAGAGATCTTCTTGAAGATCTACCTGGACTCAATGTTGGTGAAGCTGTAGTTGTTGGCGAAATGACTAGAGCTCCAGTTATGGTTAGGATTAAGAAAAGAAAAACTAAAGAAGGTGGAGCCGACATTGATATTATCGGTAAATTAAGAGAAGCTCTTACTGCTGAAATTAAGGGTGAAGATGAGGCTCAAAGGTTAAGGAATGAGTTAAAGGGGATTTACAGCTAGTACAGCTATGTAAAGCCGAGTCGAAAGCTTTATAAATAAACATCATATGAATTCATGGTTCACGGTTGTTATTCATGGTTAGGATTGCTCATGTTTCAGATACTCATCTAGGTTTTCGACAATACAATATTGATGAGAGAGAACAGGACATATATGATGTTATGGATGAAATAGCTGATAAAATACTTGATGAACGGGCTGAAATAGTTATTCATAGCGGAGATCTCTTCGACTCACCGAAACCTACAGCTCAAGCATACTATTCTTTTAAAAGATTTCTTGCAAGACTTAACGGTAAGGTAAGGTTTTTCTCAATACTTGGAGATCATGATACTCCTAAACGTCGAGGTATGCCTCCGCAAAGACTATTTGATGATAGAATCCAAATTCTAGGACTTACAAGCGGTGAATATCAAATACTACACTTAAACGGACAGGATGTATTGATTGCGGGAATATCTAATATTGGACGTCGCTATAGAGAAATACTAATTGAAGAATTGGGAAAACTTAACTCTATTGCTGCTAAATATTCAGTAAGTATATTGGTTCTACATCAAGCTATTGATAGATTCTTCACGTTCGAAGAGGCTTTCGAACTAAGAATAGATGAGTTACCGAGAAATTTCAAGTATTACGCTATGGGGCATCTCCATAATAGAGTACAAGCATCCTTCGGAAGAGGGGAGCTTGCCTACCCCGGCTCAACTGAAATTATTAGAAGTGATGAAATTAGTGAATGGGAGAAGCATGGGAAAGGATTCTATATCATAGATATTGATAGTAGTAAAGTAGATATTAAGAGGATTAATCTTGAAAGAATTAGGCCACAACTAAAAGTAAAAATAAACTATGCTAACTTCAATCAGGAACTTAAGGAATTCATAGCTTCTCTTAAAAGCTATTTAAAACCTCCATTAATACACGTAATTGTTGAAGGAAGAAATATTGATAGACAGAAAGTCCAGCAAACATTAAGTAAAGCTTTATCCGGAAAGGCTCTACATTTCCGTTCACAAATTGTTGAGGAAGCTGAAAAAGAACTTATTAAGCTTAAACCTGGAGGAGCAGATATAAGGCTTCTTTTAAAGGAGTATTTAAGGAATGAGGAAATAGCTGAATTCGGCTGGGAGCTCTTCAAGGCTTTAAGGCTTGGAGATATTGAAGATGCAAAGAAGATTACTGAAGAATACTTCAAGAGGCTGAAACAAAATGATATTAAAGAAGGTATACGTTGAAAACTTTATTTCACATAGGAATAGCAAGATAGAATTTGATTATGGAATCAACGTTATTACTGGTCCAAATGGAGCTGGGAAAACCTCAATTCTAGATGCTGTAAGCTTTGGGCTTTTCAATGTTCATAGTAGGGGGAGAAATGAAAATCTTATTCATAGAAACGCTGAAAAATCAAAGATTACTGTAGAGTTTAATGAGGGGGGAATAGATTATGTTGCTGAATGGGAAATTGATCGGAGGAGAAGACAAACAAGAGGAATTCTATCTAGAATTCAAGATAATAGGAAATCAATTATTGCTAGAAGCGGTAGACAAGTAATAGCGGAAATTGAGAAAATCCTAGGTATTGATAAACACCTCTTCCTACAGTCAATCTATATCCAGCAGGGAGAAATTGAAAAGCTTATTACTACAACTCCTGCAGATAGAAAGCAGATCATTTCGAAGCTACTAGGTATTGAAGATCTTGAAAAAGCCTATCAGCAAATGAAAGAAATAATAAATGATTATCAAAACATTGTCTCCTATCTGGACGGTGAATTAAAAAGAAAACCAAATATTGAGAATCAAATTCAAAGCTTAAATCTAGAAATAGAATATTTAGAGGATTCACTTAGCTATGAAAAGACTAAGTTAAAAGATATTGAGGAAGAATTTAAATCCCTTGAGAACCAGCTTAAAGAACTCAATCAGAAAAAAGAGAAATTCAACAAGTTAAACATGGGGAAAGCTATTTTAGAAGCGAAAATTGAAAATTTAAGCAAGAACCTAGAGAGAAAGAAGGAAGAATTGAGGGAGGCTGAAAATGCTTTCATAAAGATTGAGGCATTAAAGGAAGCAATTAGAAAACTTCCAGTAATGGAGAGCTACTATAACTTATATCAGAAACTAAACGAGAAGAAGAAGGAAATAATGTTAGAACATCAAAAACTTGAACACATAGAAAACCTAATAAATACTTTAACACGTAACGAAAACGCCTACAAAAACTATCAGACTAGAATAAACCTTTTAAATCAGAAGAGAATTGAGAGGAAGAATTATGAAGGTGCTAGAGAAGAACTTACACGATTAAAAAAACACTATCAGGAAAACTTAAAGAAAAAAGAGAGGAAATATGAGGTTTTATTACAGCTACTTAAAGAATATTCAAATATTCTCGGTGAGGAAATTACATATGAGAACATAGAATCCATACTTGCAAGAAGAAGAAGTGAAATTAACTTATTAAAGAATGAACTAGCAGTAAAGGCAGATAGTTTAAAGGAGAAAATTGGAAGTATTAAAAACCAGATTGAAGATATTAAATTCAAACTGTCAAAGATAGCTGAAGCCGATATCTGTCCTATCTGTGGGAGAGAGCTAACTCCTCAGCATAGATTAAAGCTTCAAGAAGAATTTGAAAAGGTAAAGCTTAAATGTGAAGAAATAATAGGTAAACTTCAAGATGAGCTTAAACATGTTAATGCTGAAGAGAAGAAATATGAGGAAATGCTTGAGAATCTTGCCTCCATCAACCCAAATAGAGTAATGGAAATTACTAATGAAATAAAAGAACTAGATTTAGAAATAGTTCAAGAAAGCTCTGAAATAGAGGTCTTAAATAGAAAAGTTGAAATACTGGAAGAAATAGATGCTGAAATTGAATTGCTTGAAAGGGAAATAAAGGAGCTTGAAGAGTTTTATAGAGAGTATGAAGCTGCAAGACGTGAACTTAGCCGATGGCCAGTAAAGGAAAGTATAGAGGAAAACATTAAAGTAATGAGTGAAGAAGTAAATACAATCCTAAAGGAAATGGAAAACTTAATAATTAATCTCGGATACAAACCGGAAAACCCGGAGCGGGAATTAATAGATCTAAGAAGTAGAAAAGAGGAGTTTGATAGGAGTAAGCCTCTAGCAGAAAAAAGAAATTCTCTATTAATAGAGGTTCAAGACTTAAAAAATGAGTTTAAAACGAGAAAACAAGAACTTGAAAAAATTCTAGGAGAAATAGAGAAGCTTAACTATGATGAGAATACTCATAGGGAAATACAGGAAAAGTTTGAAGATAAGGAGAGGGAGAAAGATGAGCTAACAGTAAAAATAGCTGAGTTAGAAGCTGAAATCAAAACTAAACGTAGAGAAAAGGAAAACCTTGAAAATGAGTTAAAACAGCTTTTAGATAAGGAAAAGGAGAAAGCCATGGTTGAAGACTTTATTAAAATTCTTGAACGTATTAGAAATGCTTTCCATAAAGATGGGCTTCAACGACTAGTTAGAGCTAGATCAAAGCCTCTACTAGAAAAGTTTACTCGAGACTTTCTTGAGAGATTCAACTTAGAGATTTCAGATGTTCAAATCGATGAAGACTACAATATTTCAGTTACTGGACCAGTTGGTCTTCAAACCATAGATCAGATTAGTGGCGGTGAAAGAGTTGCACTTGCAATAGCTTTAAGACTAGCTATAACACGTGTTCTATCAGAAAAAGTTGAAACTATTATTATGGATGAGCCTACAATACACTTAGACGAAGAGAGAAGGAGAGAACTTGTCAACATTTTAAACTCCTTCTTTAGAGAAGGTGGTAGAATTATTCCGCAAATGATTATTATAACACATCACCATGAAATCGAGGATGCAGCAGATATAGTATACAGTGTAAGCAAAAAAGAAGGATACTCAACAGTTAAAGCAGGTACATTGTAAGCTCTATAAATCAATCTAGAATAGCTTATCAATTAATAGAATAGTATTTGAAGCATAGAAATAATAAGAACTAAATCCGCTTAGCTAAATATAATATGATAGTTCTAGTTGGAATAATGTAGTTTAAGAATTACTTTTTGAAACTTCAATTATTAAACAGTCTCCTACAGTAGGTTTTCCAAGTTCTTCATATTCTCTCTGTGTAAGGGAGAGAATTACTGTAGAACGTATTTCCTCAACTGCTTGCTGAGGGGTTTGAGGACCTAAAAATACTGGTAAATACTTCCTCATAGCCTGAAACATGCTGAACATCATTCTCTCCTCCAATGATTCCGGTGCTGGAATTATCGAAGGGCTTCTCTCAATATTTTCAGAAAGTTTACTTAACCTTAATATTACATCATTTCCATAAAGCTCCATAGCCATAACCCTATACTTTAAAGTAACCAAGCAATCACCAAGTACTAGTTAAATATTAAGCTTTTAAAGCTTACCATTATGGAGTTGAATGTAGTGATTTAGAGGAATTGAATTTTAAATTGTTTAGCTAAGTAATATGCTATTTATTTCTATAGTTGGTTTCCTCATGTTTTCACAGTTCTTACTAGTTGGTTACTGCTATTTTCCCTTAAATTTCGGTTTTCTCTTCTCCAGGAATGCTATTGTTGCCTCCTTGAAGTCTTCTGTCTGATATAGGTAATCAGCTGCTTTTACTTCACGTATTACTGTTTCCTCTAGGGTTGATGATAGGTTTTCCCATAGTAGTTTCTCAATTTCCTCTATTGCTAGTGGTGAGTTTTCAATTAGTTCACGTGCTATCTCTATACATTTCTCCATCAACTTATCTTCAGGTACAATCTCATCAACTAATCCCATTTCCTTAGCTGTATTAGCATCTAGAACTCTACCTAATAGGAGGATTTGTCTAGCCTTTCTGAAACCTATTGTTCTAGGTAAAATTAATGTACTACCTAGTTCAGGAGGTATTCCCCTCTTTACGAATGGAGCTGAAAAAACCGCTTTCTCCGATGCTATTACGAAGTCGCAGAGCTGAGTTAAAGTAAATCCGAAACCGAAAGCAGGTCCATTAACTGCAGCTATTGTTGGTTTTCCTAATGATTTAATAGCTAAGGCAAAATCAGCAACAAATGTTCGATCCCTCTTAATTTTCCCATCAATTATATCCTTCCAATCCTTAATATCTGCTCCAGCAGAAAACCCCCTACCTGCACCAGTAAATATTACTACTCGAATCCCACTATCATTTTTAAGCTCATACATTACCTTAAGAAGCTCCTCCCTCATTTTAAGATTTAAAGCATTAAGTACATCTGGACGATTAAATCTTACTATTGCTATACCGTTTTCCCTTACAAGCTCAATAGTTTCATAATCTTTAAATTCACTACCCATACGTATCATGAGCCAGTTATTATGAACAGTATTAAATTTTTCGCTAAAATTCGTTCAGCATTAATAAATATAGATGATTCTAGCTGTATTGTAAATAACTTTTAATTATGTTTAGTATTGCTAACTCCCTTCATAATGTTTACTAGTTATGTAACATTATATCATCTAAGAGTTATTCCTTACTACTTTTCCAATGAGTTTAAGAATTAAATCTTCATCTTCTTACAGTTTTCTAAATATTAGCTTCACGGGCTTCAAGACATACTGTTAAATCCCTTATTAATATCAGTAAAGCCAGCGATCCTCCACATTATCCGTAAAACCTAATTGTAACTCCTGATATTAATGCTTCCTAACAATATTAGGGAATCTAACCATATCTCTAAAACCTTCTTGTACTAAAGCTCTGAAGAGAATTTGTGTATTCATGGGAGATAATATACTTTCCCCTACTCTTGTCATGGTTTTTAAATGAAAGTATGAAGTTATGGTCTTGTTTGCCTTCTTAGCTATTGATATAAACTCATCTATGTTTATTCCGGCTAGTTTTGACATTGTCCTCTGAGGAAATTCTAAAGTATTCTATTGTTAAGCTACTTCAATTAATAAGTAGTTGAATCTAAGGATTAAAATAGTACTTCGTAAGGTATTCCCTGCTTCTTAAGCGAGCTTACGATTTTAATCTTCATCTCTTTGAAAAACTCCCAGCTCATAGCATACTCTAATCCATACTTCCTATATACCCAATCTGCATAATGGTAATTCATTTTATCAATTATTATGTAATTAGTTTTCCCCTTAACTTCTTCAATAAGGCCTTCAGCACCTGGTAGTAGGGGAGCTATCATAACGTAGGTTTTGATACCTACTGAATTTAGCTTATCTAAAGCTTTTATTCTCTCTTTAATAGATGGTGTTTTCGGTTCAAAAATCCTTCTAATTCCATCATTAGCAGTTGTTATTGTAAGTATTACTTCAACATTTTCATGATTCTGTAGAAGCTCTACGTCGCGAAGTATAAGTGTTGATTTCGTCTGAATTGTAATAGGCCACTTTCTCTCCAGTAGAATTTCAAGACATCCCCTAGTAATTTTATACTTTTCTTCTAGAGGCTGATAGGGATCACATACCCCGCTTATCCAAACCCTCCCTATTTTCTTCCTATTTATCTCATGTTGAAGTAGACTTACAGCATTAATTTTTACATCAACAAACTCCCCCCACTTCTCTCTATGACCAGTAAATCTTCTTATGAATCGAGCATAACAATAAGTACATCCATGTTCACATCCAATATAGGGATTTACAGTATAATTGAAAACCTTTGATTCCGATAAAATATTCTTTACATAAACCTCTCTAACAATCATACTACCAGATAACTCTATTTAACTCATATTTATTTCTAATCTTACTTCAGGTTGCCCTTATAAGCATCATTAGCTATGAAAGATACTCTATTGATTATAAGAGGCTAATATTACCTATGACGTGTTGAAGCCTATGAAGCATACAATAAAGTCTTAGACGTTACAAGAGGATAAAGATTAAGAGGCTTCCTATTTCCATAAGCATTTCAAAATAGAGGCCACACCTAGAGGAATTAGGATGTAAAGCTGGGGAAGAGTTACATTACTATGCTTAATCTTAACGATTTATAATCATACAGGGAATGAAAACTATTTACTTAGTTGATGGTTTAGTTTCATAGCTAACAGTATACTTTCTAGGTTGAAGTTAGAGTTATTGGGGATACTGCTTTCCCATAATATACCTGGATGTTATGCTTTCTAGCAAGCTCCTTAAGTCTTCCCAACTCTGCCTCCATAACCACTTCTACCGCTAGAAATACATACTCAACTTTTCTTCCATACACCTCCTCCACTATACCCATTCTTCTAACTATTTTCCCTATTTCTTCTTCAGCATTACCTATATATGTTGTTACTTCACCCATAATTAACGGTTCCTCATTAAAAATATTTATCTCTATAGGCTCCTTATTATATACTAATATCTTCCTCCCCAATACCAGTTTCTCTATTGGAATGCCTTTACCTATAAGTACCTCCCTAATAAGTGTTCTCGTATAATCTTCAAGTGTTCTACCTATAACAACTCCAAAATCATTTACAGCAACCCTAAGACCAGCTATAGCTTTGGTATGTTCTTCAAGAAGATCTCCGTGTCTCTTAACCTCTTCCTGTAGAGACCTTATAGCTTTGGTATGTTCT
>Ga0105162_1000692_pt1 | contig 21120 bp, 16 predicted proteins | sample JNZ201metaG_FD_81532 | JGI IMG/M metagenome (GOLD analysis project Ga0105162, IMG submission 81532) | Hot spring microbial communities from Jinze hot spring, China to study Microbial Dark Matter (Phase II) - JNZ 20120812A | ecosystem: Environmental > Aquatic > Thermal springs > Hot (42-90C) >...
AACTCTTCCCCTACCCCACGCCCAAACCTGTGGTGCGATGTAATAAAAAACTTTAAAACCATTTTGCTTTGCAAATTTTGCAAATCTCAAATTAAACCCCGGATAATCAACAAGCAAAACTGCATCAGGTTTTCGTTCAAGCAAAGTTTTAGCGCAAAAATTTCTAAACCCCGAGATTCGTTTTAAATTTTTCAAAGCATCAATAAAACCTATAACCGAAATTTTTGATATGTCATAAATAATCTCAGCCCCACACTTTCTCATCTTCTCCCCACCAACGCCAAACACTTCAATTTCAGGCGAAATTTTTTTCAACGCACATATAACTTTGCCAGCGTGCGAATCACCCGACGCTTCACCAGCGACAACCATTATCTTTTTTGACATCGCCCTCCCAACGCTCAAAATTTGTTTCTGAAAAAGAAAATCAAAATGTTGAGCAAAGTAACCCCAAAAAATGCTTGTAAAGTTCTTTTCTCAGACCTCAACGCCTCTTTGATGTCAAACTTAAAATTTGAAGCAAACTTATATCTTCTCAATCTCGGTATAAACCTTCGCACATTCTCAAAATAAAGTTTATACTCATCTCCAAATCTCCCACTCAAATACTCCTCTTCAAGCGTCACGATCAAATAATACTGAACAAAAAAATAAATCAAACCCAAAATTTGAAAATACGGAAAAAGAGCCATTGACATTATCCCGAAACCAAGATAAATCAGCATATTTCCAATGTAAAGTGGATTCCTCACATAAGCATAAGGTCCATTTGTCACAAGTTTGCTACCCCCAACAGGTCCAGTTGTCCTCGTTTCTCCACCAGCATACCCAACTCCCCAAATCCTTATCAATTCACCAATTAACGCAATTATAAAACCAATTGCCAAACTCCACAAACTTGGCTTCGCAAATAAAATCATAACTATCAAAAAAGGTATTGGCGTATAACTTCTGTAGGAAAAAATTTTTTGCCTTAAATCGGTCACAATTCAAGAATTTTATTTTTTGTTTTTATTTCACTCCCTCATAAAAACTTCTCTTCTTTTCAACTCCGCCTGCCATCTCTTTCGCAACTTTTTCTTCCCGCTTAAAAATCTTTGAAACTGCTCAATCACATCTTTAAATGTCTCAAACTCATAAACAGGTATATTTCTCTCCCTGCAAAATTTCAAAAGTTCTTTTTTCCCGAAGACGACATCTGCATATTCAGCAGGACATCTATCCGAATAACCATCGCCTATGTAAATGATGATATCTTCATCCGCAGAAAGAGTTAGCATATGATTTCGTTTGCAATTCCCACAAATGCGACATACTGAATCTGGATATGGGAAATCAAGCACGACTTTGCCATCTTCAATCCATAATTTATTTGAGAAAAACTTAACATTGTCCAATCCATTCTTTTCAAGAATTTTTTTGATATAAAAATCAAATCCATCGCTTACGATAAAAATTTCAATCCCATTATCCCTGCACAACTTCACAAAATCAATAAAATACGGATCAATTTCCTGTGAAAGAATTAACTTTTCCATTTCGTCCTTATCAACCTTCACTTTTTCAGCAATTTTCTCCCGCATCTCCTTTGAAGAAATCTCATAATCTCTCCACCTCTCAACAAGCCAGCGATAAAAATTTTTATCTCCGAATGTTTCAAAAAACAAATCCCCAACATCATTCTTTGTTATCGTCCCGTCAAAGTCGCAGAATACTTTTATGTTCATAATCTCATTGCTCAATTTCTTGTTTAAATCTAACTGAAACTATTTTTGAAACGCCTTCTTCTTCCATCGTCACGCCATAAAGAGTGTCGGCAGATTCCATCGTTTTCTTGTTGTGCGTAACTATGATAAATTGCGTATCCTTTGAAAATGTCTTCAAAAGATTTATAAACCTTTCAATGTTCGCATCATCAAGCGGAGCATCAACCTCATCAAGCACGCAGAAAGGACTTGGCTTAACAAGATAAATTGCAAATAGCAAAGCAATTGCTGTTAATGTCTTTTCACCAGCAGATAGTAGATCAATTGATTGTAATCTTTTTCCCTTTGGTTTCGCCATTATTTCAATTTTTGATTCAAGCGGATCAATTCTCCCATTCTCATCTGGAATAAGTTTAATATCTGCTTCACTTTCTGGACCAAAGAGCGTCTCAAATGTCTTTTTGAAATTTTCCCTTATCTTATCAAATGTCTCCATAAATTTCCTCTGTGCTGTCGTGTTAATCTCGTCAATCGTCTCCGTCAATGTCTTCTCCGACTCAATCAAATCATCCCTTTGAGAGATCAAAAACTCAAGCCGTTTCTTTTCCTCTTGATAATCGCTGAACGCAAGAAGATTCACAGGTCCAAGAGATTTAAGTTTCGCCTTCAAATTTTCAACCTCCTCCCTTAAAACAGCAATGTTAAATGTGTCCTGATCTGGAAAATCTTTATACTCAATCTCAACCTGATACTCTTCCCTTGCTCTTTCTTTTAAAGTTTGCATTTTAAATTTTATCTCGTTTATCTTGATTTCAAGATCGTGCATCGCACTTACATACTCTTCATATCTTGCCCGTTCTTCTTTTATCTTTCTCTCAAGCGTCTGAATTTCAACAAGTTTATCGCTATGTTGTGCCTGAACCTCCTTCAATCTTTCACGAAGCATTAAAACCTCATTTTCAAGAATAACAATTTTCTCATTCAACTCAACAAGGTTAAGTTCTATCTCTTCAATTTTAATTTTGCTCTCTTCAATTTCTGTTTCATACTCGCTTATCTTTCTTGAAATTCTCAACATCTCATCCTGAATTCTCTTTATCTCCGATTCCGTGTTTTTCTCATCGTTTTCAAGCGAAATTATCTTGATGTTCAACTCTGAAACATAACTTGCTTTTTCGTTCCATTCACTTTCAAGCGTTTCAAATTCAGATGTCACCATTGAAAGTTTATATTCAATATCTTCTTTCTCTTTTTCAAGCGTGATGATTTCATCTTCAAGTTTTGTCAAAATTTCATCAAGCGTTTTTATTTCATTTTCAAGTTCAAATTTTTCTCTTTCAATTTCTGCAATGCTCTCCATCGCTCTCGTCTTCTTGTATTCAGATTGATTTATCATCTTCTCAACCTCTGCAATTGAAACCTGTATGTTTCTCACAATATCTGCAAGTTCCTTTAAATTTATCGCCTCAACCTCACGATTCTTTTCATCAATCAAATTTTGGACATTGTTAAGTTCTTCTCTCAACTTTTTGACATCGTTCTCAAGTATTTCAATTTGTTTCCTTTTACCTATCACGCTTTGTGTTGAGCCATTTGTGCTCCCGCCTTTTATCAATCCTTCATCAGTGAAAATTTCTCCTTCAAGCGTAACACATTTAACATTGCCGTAATTTTTCAACGCTTCAATCGCCGAATTTTTATCTCTCACGACGAGAAATTCATCAAGAAGAAGGTCAACAACTTTTTTAAATTTCTTTTCGCAACTTATTAAATCATTTGCCCAACCGATAACACCACTTCCGTTAACTGGCAAATTTGTTGCGTAATTTTCTGGAATTTTTTCAAGACAGATAAATGTGACCTTGCTTTTGTTTTGCGCTTTTAAAATTTCAATTGCCTTTTCCGCTTCATCAACAGTGTCAACTATCAAATATCCCGCCGATTCACCAAGTGCCGACTCAATTGCGTGAGAATACTCTGGATCAACATCAATCACATCAGAAACGCTTTTAAAATTAGGATTATAATTTTGAACAAGATATTGCGCCCCCTCGGATAAATCAACATGCTTTTCAATTAAATCTTTCAGAAAATCAATTTTTGAAACCTTTTTCCCTATCTCACTTTGAATTGCAAAAGATTTCTTCTGAAGTTCCTCAATTTCAACTCTCAAACTTTCCTTTAAAGATTCTTTCTCCCTCAAAATTTTCTCCGCACTTGCAAGTTCATTTAAAAGAATTGCCTTCTTTTCAAGCAAAGTGTTAAGTTCAACATCCGCATTTTTTATCTCATCTTCATAAGAGCGTTTCTCCTCCGTTAAAAGTTCAATCCTACCCTTGAAATTTTCCATCCTTGCTCTCATCTTTTCAACCTCGCCTCTTTTCGCAGTTATCTCATTCATTTTTTCAATTAAATACTCGTTCAAATTCTTCACGCTTATTCTTTTTTCATCAAGCAAACGAGCAAGTTCATCAAGATTTTGTTTCCTTTGAGAATAAATTTCACGCAAATTAAACAAGTCAGACCTCAAAATTTCAAGCGTTAATTTCTTTTCGTTCTCTTTCTCCGTTAATTCAAAAAGTTGATGTTGCAAATCAAGTTTCTCCCGTGATGCCTTTTCAATTTTCTCAATAAATGCTTTCTTTCTCTCTTTTAAAAGTGCAATTTCCTGCTCCATTAAATTTAAATCTCTCGTCCTTGCTTCAATTTTTGAATGAACTTCCTCAATTTGAAGTTCAAAAGTTCTCAACTCATTTCTTAAAACATCAAGAATCTGCTCTCCACGAGATAATTCATCTCCGACATTTATCTTTTTGCTTCTTTCTGCATTCAATGTTTCCTCAAGATAAATTAATGTCCTTTGAAGTTCTGAAAATTCTCTCTCAAAAAGTTCAATTTCTCTCTTCTTTAACTCTTCAAGGATTTGATTATATTTTTCCGCTTTCTTTGCCTGTCTCTCAAGCGAAGCGACATTTTTTTGAACTTCTCTTATTATATCGTTGACTCTTGAAAGGTCGTTTTTAACATCTTCAAGTTTTCGGTAAGTTATTTTTTTACGCTGTTTATACTTTGTCACGCCCGCTGCTTCTTCAAAAAGTTTTCTTCTTTCCTCTGCTTTCTCACTCAAAAGAGATTCAATCATTTTTAACTCAATAACCGAATAAGCATTTGCACCCATACCTGTGTCAGCAAAAAGATCAATTATATCCTTCAATCTGCACGGGACTTTGTTCAAGAAATACTCGCTCTCACCTGATCTAAAAACTCGCCTTGTTATCGTCACCTCCGAATACTCCATCGGCAAAATTCCTTTCGTATTCTCAATTGTAATTGATACCTCCGCCATCCCAAGCGGTTTTCTGTCCTTCGTTCCGTTAAATATAACATCTTCCATTTTATCACTTCTTAAAACGCTTGCTCTTTGCTCCCCGAGAACCCATCTTATTGCGTCAACTATGTTTGTTTTCCCACATCCATTTGGACCAACGATTGCAGTTATCCCGCCGTTAAATTTAAGTTCAACCTTGTGAGCAAATGATTTAAAGCCAAATATCTCAAGCCGTGATAGATACATTTACTCCTGCCAAATTTTATTTTACACTGTTTAAAATGTTTACCAAAAATTTCAAATATGCAAATGACGAAAACTCATAATCATAAAAAAGCAAAACCAGCGCTGAAAAAACGAAAATTAAAATTAAAACCACAAGTGTAACTCTTGTCTGCTTTACCTCATAAATTATTGAAATTCCTTTTATCAATCTGACAAAGGAAATCAAAAGTATAACAAAACCAATTCCCAAAATCACTGCACCAGATTCAAAGCCAGTTATCACTCTGTATAAAATCATATCAATCGGAATCAAAAATATAACAGGTAAAAATGACCAAACGACAATTGAATACGAATGCGTTAGAAAAACACGCACTTTAACAAAACTTGAAAAAAACTGAACAAGCAAGGTTAAAATTAAAACAAAAGCAAATGAAAACAAAGAACAATAAAACGAAGACGAAACAGGACTCCATATGATTGAAATTAACTTAACTTTAAGCCAGTCAACAAAAATTAAATGCGTGAGAATGTAATCCAGAAATTCATTCTCTTTGAGACGATTTAAAATTCCAGCGCTGAAAACTCCAAGAGTTGCAGATATTATCAAAGCGATGATTGTCGTCTGACCGATTGAAATGAGATATTGATCTCTGACATCAGCAAAGAAATTGTAAGGTCTGAAAATTGCACGATTTAAGTTTTCCCTGAACCAGCGATATGAATAGTAAATGTAAGACAAAAACAAGAGAAGAATTATCCCAGCGATTGTGTAAACGGCGGGGATATTTTCCGAATAATCACCAATTGCAAGTTGCGGAACTTTTCCATCCGTATAAAGCGCCTTCAAAACTTCATACGCAGGTCTTTTCTCCCTATCGTAAGACATAACTCCCATAGTGTAAAGATAAGGGTCTGGGTTGGGAAGCGTTAGAATTGGTCTTTCGCCACGCCAATCAGCAAAAATCCAAACAAATGAACCATCAAAATCGCTCTCCTGAATCAATCTGTATCTTTCAAGTATATACTTTGCTTGACTCTCATAAGAAAGTGGATCGGAATATCCGTTCCTATTTCCAATTTGAACCGCTTTTCCATATTCGGTTATTATGACAGGTTTATCCGCATATTTTTTCTTCCAATAAGAGATGTAATCAACAAACTTTTGAACATCATCCACATAAACATTAACACAGGCAAGGTCAACGAGATCAACACATAAATCATTTTTTATCATTCTTGATGCGTAATAAACAGGTCTATCATCAATTGATTTAACAAATTTTGCAAGTTCTCCGACATATTTTCTTGCATTTTCATCCGCAGAATCAAACTCATTTCCAATTCCCCAAGCAAGCACAGAAGGATGATTTTTATCTCTGTTTATCATTTCTGAAACATAATCTTTCGCAAGCGAAACAAATCTTGCAGATGTCAATATATCAACAGGGACATTCCAAACAGGAATTTCTTCCAAAACAAAAAGTCCATATCTATCACACAAATTTAAAACATACGGATGTGCAGGGTAATGCCCAAGGCGAACCGCATTAGCACCCATATTTTTTATCAAAACAATGTCTTTTTCCATTTCTTCATAACTTAACGCACTCCCAAATTTAGGATGATCTTCATGCCTTGAAATTCCTTTCAAAACTAATCTTGTCCCATTCAAATAAATGTCACCGTTAGAAATTTTCAAATCTCTAAACCCAGTGACAATGACATATTCATCAACAATTTTTCCTGAATTCATCACAATAATTTTTAAAATGTAAAGCGAAGGTGAATCAGGACTCCAGAGTTTAGGATTAAAGATTGTGAATGGGATTTTAAATTTCAAACTCCTTGAATTATCAAGCAAGACCTTAACTGGTTGCGTTTCGGTTATAAAAACTTCTTTATCTTTCTCAATGATTTGAAGTTTCAAGTCAAAAGTTTTATCGGCAAAAATTTTTGATATTTCATCCGAAGCGATGTAACCTTCAACTTCACCGTTCAAAAGGGCGTAATTTGTCCCGAATGAATAATTGACTTTCGCATCGTCAATCCAAACTTTTGGCGTCGCAAGTATGTAAATGTCTCTGTAAATTCCACCGTAATTTCTCCACGCCCAAACCTGCGGTCGCAATGGTATAGTAGATTTTGAATTAAGTTCATTGCTCACACGAATTTCAAGCACATTTTCTCCTATGTTCAACATCCTCTCGGGGATTCTAACAACAAAAGAAGTATAACCTCCGATATGTTTTGAGAGAAATTGACCATTGATAAAAATTTGACACTCGTAATTTATACCGTAAGCGACGAGAAAAAGCGCTCTATCATGCACAACGGAATCTTGAAGTTCAAAACTTTTTCTGAATATAACCTTTCCATTAAAATCATAAGCGGACGGTATCAAAATCTCCGACCATTTTTTTTCTCCTTCAACTTTTACAAGCCATTTGCCAGAAAGATCAACTTTTAACCTCGTATTCGTATCTTGAAACATTCCAGCATCAATTCCGATCAAAGTCGGTTGACCGTTGATGAAAAATTTTCTTTCTTCACCTTGAAGTGCGTTTAAGTTAAAGATTGAAAAAGACAGAAGTAAAACGAGTAGAAAAATTTTTCTCACCTTATCTTTCAGCATTTGTTGTGATTTGCTTTTCTATCAACATAAGTTCATAAACTTTGCTATGCCACCGAGAAACTTGATCATATGTTAAGAATTTAATCCTGCTATTTATCGGCTTAAAGGCACTTGCCTCAATTCTTGACTTAAATTCTTTATATCTCTCTTTTGGCGATACAATATAAAATCTGGCGTTAAAATCTTGCAATTCTAGAAATTTCAGAAGTGAATTTTTAAAATCGGAGGTATGATCAATTTCAAATGCACTTGATGGGAATCCTCTTTCGTTGAACCAGATGACATCTATTGTTTTCACCCGCCGAATAATTTTATGATATGTAAAGTTTAGGATTTCTTTTAAACTTGCGAATTCACCAAGAGTTCTGCCGTTGAATTTCTTATTTTTATCTTGTGGCGGAATATATGTTTTAAAACCTTTAATTTCTCCAATCTGAACAAGCAAGCCTTGATAAAACGAATGGATTGAGTCCTCTTTCGGAGTTTCTTTTCCTTCAAGAAGCGCGAGAATTTCATATGGCAAATTATCTTTGTATGAAATTAAAGCCCACAAACCAGGTTTTACCCGAAAGAAAAAACGCTTATCCTGGACTATCCTTCTAATCGTTGCAAATGGTGTTTTAGTTTTCCATTTGATTTTGGATTCTTCCAAGAACTTAAGAACATTCTCATAAAGATAGCCAAGCGTAGCGTAACCACCATTTTTTTCCATAACTTTTATTACGACCTCATACTGTTTCAACGCAGTGTAAACTTAATTTTCAATCAACCTCAAATTTTGTTAATTCTTTAAATGCGAAAAATCGGTTTTGGATTTCGTTCCAGGACAAATTTTTTATTCTGTTAATTCCAAAATCTTCAACGCAAAATGAAGCGATAGCGCTTCCATATATTACTGCACGTCTTAAATTTTTCTCGGAGAAATCTTTCGTTTTAGCAAGCCATCCTGCGAAACCACCGGCAAATGTATCGCCTGCACCCGTTGGATCCTGAATCGCCTCAATTGGATAAGCCGGCGCTGAAAAAATTATACTATCAATCATAAGAACCGCGCCATGCTCACCCTTTTTGATGATGACAATCTCTGGACCAAGATTTAAAATTTTCTTTCCCGCTTTTATCAAGTTCGGCTCACGTGCAATTTGTCTTGCCTCCGCATCGTTTACGATTAAAACATTTACACGCTTCAATGTCTCCAAAAGTTCATCGTATTTCCTCTCAATCCAGAAATTCATCGTGTCTGCGATTACAAGCTTTGGGTTATAAACCTGATCAAGAACTCTCATTTGAAGAACAGGGTCAATGTTCCCAAGACATACAATCTCACTTGATTTAAACTCATCAGGTATCACAGGGTTAAAATCAGCAAAAACATTTAACTGCGTGTAAATTGTCTCGCGAGTGTTCATATCGTAGTGATATTTCCCAGCCCATCTAAATGTTTTTCCGTTTGGGATAATTTGAAGACCTTTTAGATTAACACCTCTGCTTTGAAGCTCGCTTATGACATCCTCAGGGAAATCATCTCCAACAACACCGACAAGACCGATTGATCTTGTGAAATAACTTGCAGAAATAGAAATGTAAAGAGCCGAACCACCGGGTGTTTCATCAACACGCGAAAATGGTGTCTCAATTGTATCAAGTGCTATTGAACCAACGACAAGTAGTTCCAAAACTTACGCCTCCTTATTTTTTCTTATCTCCTGTTTCAATGAATGGTCTTATAAGCTCAATCGGGATCGGGAATATTGTCGTTGAATTTCTCTCCGATGCAACTTCTGAAAGCGTCTGCAAAAATCTTAACTGTATCGCTGTTGGATACTGACCGATGATCTGAGCTGCTTCAGCGAGTCGTTGAGCAGCTTGATATTCTCCTTCTGCATTGATAACTTTTGCTCTTCTTTCTCTTTCCGCTTCCGCCTGCCTTGCCATCGCCCTTTGCATTTCAACTGGAAGATCAACATGCTTTATCTCAACCATTGAAACTTTAATTCCCCACGGATCTGTGTGGGCATCAATAATCTGCTGTAAATTTTGGTTTATCTTTTCTCTTTCGGCAAGAATTTCATCAAGTTCGCTTTGACCAAGAACACTTCTCAATGTCGTCTGTGAAAGTTGTGAAGTCGCATAGAGATAATCTTCAACCTCAACTATTGCTTTTTCAGGGTCAACAACTCTAAAATAAACGACGGCATTAACTTTAATTGAGACATTATCCCTTGTTATCACATCCTGCGGTGGGACATCAAGCACAACTGTTCTTAAACTTACCTTTACCATTCTATCAACTATCGGAATCAAAAATATAAGTCCCGGACCTTTTGCTCCAATTAATCTTCCAAGTCGGAACACAACTCCCCTTTCATATTCACGCAAAACTCTTATAGCACTTGAAAGTATGATAACTAAAAAAACGATTATTACAGTTAAAAGTGAAATCGTCATGGCTTGACCTCCATTTTTGGTTTATGTCTTCTTGTTAAGTTTTTCAACTTTTAAAGTTAAACCCTCAATTCCTCTGACAACTATCTCTTCATTTTGATTGATTTCATCTTGGCTCATTGCTTTCCAGATTTCGCCGTGAACTCTGACCTGACCTGTAGCCCATCCATTTGAAGCTGGTTTAAATTGCGTAAGTGCGATCCCGGTTTCACCAATTAATCCTTCTTTCCCAGTCGTTGGCTTTCTTCTCTGAGCTTTTAAAGCCATACCGATTGCAAAAAGGAAAAATAGAACAGTTAAAGCAACCGCTGTTATTATAACTGTTAATGATATTTGCATAAGTTCAAACGGTGAATTTATTAACATTATTGAACCAAGCAAAAGTGAAATTGCACCGCCTATTGTGAGCAAACCGTGGCTTACGATTTTAATTTCAAGAAGCAAAAGAATTATACCAAGAATTATCAAAGCAAGTCCCGCGTAATTTATCGGCAGTGCTTGAAGAGAATAAAAAGCAAGTATCAAGCAAATTGCACCTATCACGCCAGGGAAAATTGAACCCGGATTGTAAAGTTCAAACAAAATTCCGTAAATCCCGAGCAAAAGCAAAATATACGCAATGTTTGGGTCGCTTATCAAAGCAAGGAGTTTCTCACGCCAGTTCATCTCAACAAATTTTATCCTTGCATCTTTCACATTTAAAACAACTTCCCTTGAATCAACCTTTACAACTTTGCCGTCAATTTTTTCAAGTAAATCTTTCAAATCCTTCGCTATAAGGTCAATTACGCTATCTTTTAATGCTTCCGTTTCAGTTGAAGATATACTTTCGCGAACCGCTTTTTCAGCCCATTTGACATTTCTATTCCTTTTTTCAGCGATTGTCCTGACGAAAGCAGCCGCATCATTGGTTATCTTTTGTTCCATAACTTTTGATGTATCACCAACACCTCCGATCCCGACGGGATGAGCAGCTCCGATATTTGTTCCCGGAGCCATTACCGCAATATGAGCCGAAAGGGTTATGAAGACGCCAGCTGAGCCTGCTCGTGCTCCTGATGGATAGACGAATACGATGACAGGAATTTCCGCACCGAGAATTGATTTGACAATGCTACGTGTTGATTCAAGTAATCCACCAGGTGTGTCAAGTTCTATGATAAGGCATTGAGCGCCTTCTTCGGTTGCCTTCTTGATTGAATTTGAAATATATTCCGCTGTTGCCGGATTTATTGCGCCTTCAACTTTTATCACATAAACAAAATTATCCGCAAAAACCCAACCTGTGAAAAAAATCAAAAATAAAATTAACTTTCTCATCATCGGGGGCTTATTTATTTTTCCTTCAAATCAATTTTACGAAAAAAGTTGCATTGTTGCAAGAAAACAAAATCATTTGATCAAAATCATTTTCCTCGTCTGTGAAAATTTGCCCGCAATCAATCTATAAAAATAAACCCCCGAAGGAAGGTCATCGGCTTCAAATTTTATCCTGTGAACCCCAGATTCAAATTCACCATCAACAATTGTGCTTATTTCTCGTCCAAGAATATCATAAACATAAATCTTAACATAACTTTTCACCGCCAAACTAAACTCAATAATTGTTGATGAATTGAATGGATTCGGATAATTTTGAGAAAGTGAAAAATCAAGCGGAATTTCACTTGAATAAACAGATGTAATTTTCCCACCAACCTGTAAATCGTCAAAATACAATTCACCTTCTTTATCTGCGCCCGAAACTTGTCTTACAACTATGCTGTGAAATTGTTTGCTTGTCCCAGGAATTGACGAAATTGGTAAAGATATAAATCTCCACCCATACCAATTTATGTTTCCAAGATCAACAATGTAATTGCTTGGATTGTAGAACCACAATTCAAGTTTATTTCCACTTAAATCGCCATAAATCCACAAGCCAAGGTCTCCATACGAATCCGCTATCCCAGGCTTTGATGCGTTATAAACTCTCACAACACCGCCAGCATTACCCGTGAATTTATAAGTTAATTTCCCTGAATTTGAACCGCTTATTTTTTTCTCACTTGTTATCACGAAATTTGTCATCGTCGTATCAACCCCGATGGTGCTTCCGCTTTGAGATGGTTTCCACCACGATCCGATCGTTTCAAAAGAATCAATCAAAGTTCCTTGATAGAAAAATCCGGGTTCGGTTTTAAAGGTGAAAACATAATCTTCCGCCGTTGCATTTCCAAATAAATCTTTAAGCCCAGCCAAAAATTTAACTTTATAAGTTTTATCACGCATTAAAACACTTGCTGGTTTAAATGTCACGATGCTTTTATCATCTTTTATGATATGTCTTCCGCTCGTGATTGAAACAATTTGATCGTTTTCATCAAACAATCTCACACGGCTTGATAAACTTGCACTTTCAATCGGTTCATTAAAAACGAACTTCATCTCAGCATAAATGCTCACACCATCGCCTACGGGATAACCCTTTACAACAGCAGGCGGAGTCACATCCGGCGCTGTCGTTGTAAACTCAATGATATACGGATCACCCGGAACCCCATCACCATCTCCATCAATCTTCAAACCGAAAACACTTTTTGCCCCCGTGTCAATTTTGATAGTGTATGTTGTTGAAAATTCCCAAAACTTGTTCGGCTTAATTTCAAGCGTTTTTTGATCCGAACTCCAAATCAATGTCACCGTATCTCTTGGATTTATCACAAGATTTGACTCAACAGATAACTTATCCATAGGTATTGAAAAGTTGATGACAACTGATTTATAAGCAAGGAAATTGCGTGTCCCAGATTCTGGTATAACAGAAACAACTTTCGGAGCAACTTGATCAGCCCGAATCAAATTTAAATAATAACTCCAGTTCCAACCCGGTCCAGGATCAGTATGATTGTTGCAGGATGTTGGATAAGTTGAAGCAGGATCATAAGTTGCAAAGTCCCACTCCCGACGAACAACAGGCCATTGTGGCTGTTGCCAGAAATTGTGTCCTATGATATGATTGCTGTCAACTGGAATGCTCCATCTGTTAACCATATTTCTCACAAGTTTAGCCGATTCAAGATACATAATAGGAGTAAACCAAACCTGTGGATTCTCAATGTATCCTTCGTGTTCAATTCCAAGCGTAAAATTGTTCCAACATCTTGCATGCCAAGCTTTATCTTTTTCTCGCACAAGTTGAACGATATAACCATCTGAACTGCGAATTACATAATGAGCACTTGCTTGTGAAGATGGATTTTTAAGCCACGAAACAGAACCTGCAAAACTTCCTTGTGTTACATGGATTACAATTCTTGTCGTATAAGGTCTGTTTGCTGTGTAATTTGGGCTTGGATCCCAAACCGCAGGCGGATAATCATCTGAATTTATTTCATCTGGATTTACAATTTTTAAACCCGCCTTTTCAAATAAATTTTTCGGAAAAATTGATAAATCAACATCCATCTTCTCAATTTTTATCCCGAAACCATCAAAACCCGTTGAAAGAGCTTTATAAACATCATAAGCAAAAATCTGCGCTATCTCCGGCTGTGGGATTCCGCTGAACTTTGCAACGGCATCTTTATAATCTTCAATTCTTGACACTCCTTTTTTCAAACCTTTTTCAGATGAAAATTTTGCAAGTAGAGATGCACCCGCCCTTATGTTTTGATAAACATCTTTTTTCACAACTTCAATCGGGAGATTAAGCAATTTAGCCCCTTCAACCAAACTATGCCCGAACCAGTCATCATCTCTCAAACCCATAATCCCGTAAACAGGTGGTCTTCCATCGCAAGGTGGAGCAAATTTCTCAGGCTCTATGTGAACCCATCTCGTATTCACAAATGCAATCGCTTCAAGAAGTTCAGATGGAACGCCAAATTCATCGCCAGCAAGTTTAAAATAATTTTTCAAATCCTGTGTTTTGATTAAGCCCGGCAGAAACATCAAGATTAAAATCAATTTGCGCATTTTGATCACAAAGTTTATTTAAAATCTCAATTTAAAGATAAGAAATGCCAAAACATCACGCAACAAATTTTTGGGTAAATTCGCATAATTTTACAAAAACCATTTTTTTGTTTATCTTTAACTTGAAAAAGCAAAAATTTTTCACACCGAAAAATGGCGGAGTTAAAAATCAAAAATGAAACTGGCTTCGTCTTAATTGATGGGTCAATCGGAGAAGGAGGTGGGCAAGTTTTAAGGACATCGCTAACACTGTCCGTTTTACTTTTAAAACCATTTGAAATGATCAACATCCGAGCAAACAGACCAAATCCGGGAATACAAGCACAGCATTTGAAAGCAATTGAAGCGTCTGCTCTGATCTCAAATGCAATCGTTGAAGGTGCAACCTTAAAATCAAGCAGAATAAAATTTTCCCCAAAAGAGATAAAAGCGGGGAATTTTAAATTTGACATCGGGACAGCCGGCTCAACTTCGCTTGTTCTTCAAACTCTTTATCTGCCACTTTCATTTGCGGAAGCAACTTCCGTTCTCTCAATCACCGGTGGGACTCATGTTTCGTGGAGTCCAACTTTTGATTACATCAAAAATTGCTGGCTTTACTTTATGAGCAAAATTGGGCTTAACATAAAAGTTGAAATGAAAAGAGCCGGATTTTATCCGCACGGTGGTGGCGAAATTAAAGCAATTATAAACCCTGTAAACGAGATAAAAGCATTAAACCTCACCGAGCGTGGGAAACTTTTGAAAATTCAAATTTACTCCGCACACACAAACTTAACAGATGAAGTTGCAAAAAGACAGGCAAAAACCGCCGAAAAAATTTTGAAAAATTACGGCGAAATTGAAACAACAATTGATAACCTGCCATCATATTCAAAAAATACAACGATAGCAATAACTGGAATTTTTGAAAATTCCGTCTGCTGTTATACAAATCTTGGCGAAAAAGGGAAACGTGCGGAGGTTGTCGCCGAAGAAGCGTGCGAAAAATTTTTAAAATTCATCTCATCAGATTCAGCAATTGACGAATATATGGCTGATCAAATTTTGCTTCCGCTTTCAATCGCAAACGATGTCTCGGAATTTACGACATCAAAAATTACAAACCATCTCAAGACAAATATGGATACAATAAAAAAGTTTCTTGATGTTGATTTTGAAATTTCAGAATTGGGCGAAGCATTCAAAGTAAAAATAAAACCAGCAAAGATGACATATGAAAGTAAGAACCTTGAAAATTTCAAGTAAGGAAGAAGCGTTTGAGGAAATTTCAAGATTTGACGAGATTGAAAGCGAAATTTCATCTGAATTGAAGCCGGAAAAATTTTTAAATTTGAACTTCAAAATTGAAAATGTAAGCGATGAAGTTGCTCTCTTCATTTCAAGAGAGGTGGCAAAATTTTTCAAAGCGGATGTCTTCGTTTCAAAGTCAGATGAAAACGGAAAAAGAAATCTTTTGCTTTCAATCAAAGAAGAAAATCTCGGATATATTTTGAATGCTTTAAAAAATTTTTCCAGCGATGGGAGAGAACTTGCAGAGAAAATTGAACTTGCTAAAAATGGATTTTTCAACGATGAATTAGTTTATAAATTTGGCGGAAAAATTTTTGATTTTTCAAAAAGGACATATGTGATGGGAATTTTGAATGTCACGCCGGATTCGTTTTCAGATGGAGGAAAGTATTTCACACTTGATTCTGCGATTGAACACGCAATGAAGATGATTGAAGATGGTGCGGATATAATTGATGTTGGAGGTGAATCAACACGCCCCGGCTCTGAACCCGTCCCAATTGAGGAGGAATTAAGAAGAGTAATTCCCGTTATAAAAGAACTTGTCAAAAGAACCAATGTCCCAATTTCAATTGACACATATAAATCAGAAGTTGCAAGACAAGCGCTTGAAGAAGGCGTAGTGATTGTAAATGATATAAGCGGTTTAAAATTTGACAAAAAAATGGCAGATATTGTCGCAAGTTATAAAGCAAGCATCGTGCTTATGCATATAAAAGGAACTCCTAAAACGATGCAACAAAATCCACATTATGATGATGTGATCTCCGAAATTTATTCTTATCTTTACGAAAGTATTGAAATAGCGAAAAGCGTAGGAATTGAACAAATTATCGTTGATCCCGGAATTGGTTTCGGTAAGAGATTAATTGACAATCTTGAAATAATCAGACGACTTCGTGAGTTTAAATCGCTTGGGTATCCGGTTTTAATTGGAGTTTCAAGAAAATCTTTTATCGGAAATGTTTTAAATCTTCCGGTTGAAGAACGACTTGAAGGGACAGCCGGAGCGGTTGCTATCTCCGTATGGAATGGCGCAAATATAGTTAGAGTCCACGATGTTAAGGAAATGGCAAGGGTTGTTAAAATTGTGGATGCAATAAAGCAGGTTCAAATTAAACAAACTCAAATTTAATGGTTGAGATTTTAAAAATAGGTTTTCTTCGCCTTTCGCTTGTTGATTTGATTGACATTTTAATTGTGAGTTTGATAATTCGTCAACTTTACATTTGGATGCGTGGGACGATAGCAGCACAGATATTTCTGGGGCTTTTGTTTCTCGTGTTTTTATCATTTGTTTCGGAGATGTTGAATTTAAAAGTTTTAAATTGGATGTTAAAATTTGTGAGCGATGTTTGGGTTCTTGCCTTTATAATTTTATTTCAGCCAGAGTTAAGACGACTTCTTATGCTCGTCGGAAATAATCCACTGTTTCGGCTCGTCTTTAAACCAAATGTCACCGCAGTAATTGATGAAATAGTTGAAGCGGTTGCTGAAATGTCTCAGAAACAAATCGGGGCTTTAATTGTCATACCACGACAGACGGGGATAAGGTCAATAATTGAAACCGGAGTTCCAATTCAAGCGAAGGTGACGAAAGAACTTTTAATGACGATCTTTTTCCCAAGGTCTCCTCTTCACGATGGCGCAGTTGTAATTTCAGGCGATAGAGTTGAAGCAGCTGCTTGCACGCTTCCTTTGAGCGCACAATTAAAAATTGGAAATTTTCTTCTTGGGACAAGGCACAGAGCAGCTTTGGGGCTGAGCGAAATCTCCGATGCAATTGTCATCGTCGTAAGCGAAGAAACAGGGACAATTTCAATAGCTGAATCTGGAAAATTAACACGTGGATTATCACCGGAGGGATTGAGGAAAAAACTTCTTTCAGAACTTCAAGCGCAGGATAAATCTCCAAAAGAAATTTTTGAAGAGGTTTCTCAAAGTGAATAAATTTTGTGCCGTAATCCCAGCGTATAATGCAGAAAGAACAATTGGAAAATTAATCCAAAAAGTTTCGCAATTCATACCAGCAAATGATATAATTGTTGTTGATGATGGCTCAACAGACAAAACAGGAGATATTGCTTTAAATTCCGGAGCGAATGTTTTAAAACTTGATAAAAATTACGGCAAAGGCAAAGCTTTGAAAACTGGATTTGAATTTGCAAAGTTGAATAACTATACCGCAGTTCTCACGCTTGATGCAGACCTGCAACATAATCCAGATGAAATCCCGAAATTTTTTGAAAAGTTTAACGAAGGTTTTGACATCGTGATTGGAAACAGGATGAAGAATTTAAAACCAATGCCAATTGAGAGAATCTTTTCAAACAAGACGACCTCTTTTTTAATCTCGTTAAGAACAGGTCAAAAAATTCTTGACAGTCAGTGCGGATTCAGATTGATAAAAATTGAAGTGATTAAAAGCATTGATGTTAAAAGTGACAGGTTTGCATTTGAGAGCGAATTTTTGATAAAGGCTCTTCTGCATGGATTCAAAGTTGGATTTGTTGACATTGAGACGATCTACAACGGTGAGAGAAGTTATATAAAACATTTCAAAGACACATTCAATTTTGTGTCAATTTATGTTCAAAGTTTTTTCTGGAAAAACAAACTTTAAAAGTGAATTTGGGAAGATTTGAGGAAGAAAGAAAGGCGATGGTTGAACTTTTGAGAAGGCGTGGGATAAAAGACGAAAACGTCCTGCGTGCAATGGAAAAAGTTCCAAGACATCTTTTCGTCCCCGAAGCATTTATTCACTATGCTTATGATGATTCTGCGCTCCCGATTGGTTGCTCTCAAACAATTTCACAGCCATACACCGTTGCCTATATGACGGAAGCTCTTGAAGTAAAGCCAGGAGATAAAATTCTTGAAGTTGGAACTGGTTCAGGTTATCAAGCAGCGATACTTGCGGAAATGGGCGCTCAAGTTTTTACAATTGAAAGATATGAAGAACTTTTAAAGACAGCGCTTGAGACACTTTCAAAACTTGGATATAAAGTCATCGGCACAGTTGGAGATGGCTCAATTGGCTGGAGCGAATTCGCACCTTATGATGGGATAATTGTCACAGCAGCTGCGCCTAAACTTCCAAAATCACTCGTAAAACAACTCAAAGTCGGAGGGCGTCTCGTCATACCGATTGGAGACCTTGATGTTCAAGAACTTTACATCGTGAAAAAAATTGACGAGAATAAACTTAGCATAAAGAAAAAGTTTGGCTTTAAATTTGTCCCGCTCATTGGGAAAGAGGGATGGAGTGAAAATACATCAAGAAACAATGGCAAATGAAATTAAACTATGGAAAGAAAAGCACTTGCGATAGTTGGACCAACTGCATCGGGGAAGACGAAACTATCCTTGATAGTTGCTGAAAAGATAAATGGAGAAATTATCTCCGCCGATTCACGGCAAATTTACAGATATATGGACATAGGAACTGCCAAACCCACACTTGAAGAACGCCAAAAGGTAAAACATTACTTCATTGATGAACTTGACCCGAATGAAGAATTTAACGCTGGTATATTTGGTGAAAAAGGTAGAGAAATAATTGAAGATATTTTTTCAAGAGGAAAAATTCCGATAATCGTTGGTGGTTCAGGACTTTATGTTAAGTCGTTGATTGATGGATTTTTTGAAGGACCGGGTGCGGACTGGGAATTAAGAGAGATGCTTTACCGAAAAGCAAGCCAACTTGGGAAAGAAGCAATTTATGAGGAGTTGAAGAAGGTTGATCCAGTGTCAGCGGAGAAAATACACCCGAACAATTTAAAAAGAATAATAAGAGCGTTGGAAGTTTATTACATCACGGGCAAACCAATCTCGCAGATGCAAAAGGAAATAAAACCCGAGATAAATTTCAAAACAATTCAAATCGGTCTAAACTGGGACAGAAAAAAACTTTACAAACGAATTGAGGAAAGGGTTGATAAAATGATAAAGGATGGTTTAATTGAAGAAGTGAAAAAATTGAGAGAACTTGGATTTGACAAAAATTTAAATTCACTTCAAACCGTCGGATATAAAGAGGTCTTTGACTATCTTGACGGCTTGATTTCATACGAGCAAATGATTTACCTAATAAAGCGAAATTCAAGAAGATACGCAAAAAGGCAATTGACCTGGTTCAGACAGGATAAGCGAATAATCTGGCTTGATGTTGATGAAAGCACCGACTTTGAGAAGCTTGCTGATAAAGTGATTGAAATTTTCAATACTCATATACCATCCTGACAAATACGGGGAATTTAACTTGACAATTGTTGAGTGATTTTTTATCTTAAAATCAAAAAGGGACTATGATAAATCTTCAAGGTCGTGTTGCTCTCATTACAGGTGGTTCAAGAGGAATTGGCAGAGCAACAGCAATTTTATTTGCAAAAGCAAATGCGGATGTCGCAATCACATATCATGTTAATGAAAACGCAGCAAAATCCACGCTTGAAGAAATTCAAAGGCTTGGCAGAAAAGCCATAGCGGTAAAAGGAAATGTTGGCAAATCCGAAGATGTGAAGAGAATGGTGAAAGAAGTTATGGATTATTTTGGAAGAATTGATGTCCTTGTAAATAACGCCGGTATCTGGACATATGGAGCAATTGGAGAGATGCCAGAGGAGGTTTGGGATGAGACAATGGATGTAAATTTAAAAAGCGTTTATCTTTTTACAAACGAAGTTGTCCCGATAATGAAAAAACAAGGTTGGGGAAGGATAATAAACATTTCATCAACCGCTGGACAGCGTGGAGAAGCATTTCATTCTCATTATGCAGCTTCAAAGGGAGCGATAATTGCTTTTACAAAATCGCTTGCGGTTGAACTTGCGAAATACAATATACTTGTAAATTGCGTCGCCCCCGGCTGGGTCAATACAGATATGTGCGCAGAAGTTTTCAAAGATCCAAATTTCGTTGAACAGGTCAAAAGCACAATACCGCTTGGCAGAATTCCTGGTCCAGAAGAAATAGCAGGACCTGTTCTCTTTCTTGCATCTGAACTTGCAAACTGGATAACTGGAGCAACGATTAGCGTAAATGGTGGCTCTGTTCTCTGTGGATAATCAAAAATTAATTTCATAAAAAAATGGAAAAATCCACAAAGGTTAATCCTAACAAAGAATTTTACGGAAAAAATTTAACAGGGATTGAAATTTTCATCCGTTCGCTAATTGAAGAAAATGTTGAAGTTGTCTTTGGTTGCCCCGGAAATGCAGTTTTAGGGATATTTGACGCTTTAATTGACATTGCAGGTAGCGATTCATCCGAAGCAAAGATAAAAATCGTCTTTGCAAGACATGAATCTGGAGCGGTTTTATCAGCGAGCGGATACGCAAGGGCAAGTGGAAAACCCGGCGTTGTGATCGCTTCATCTGGTCCAAGCGCATCAAATCTCGTCACAGGAATTGCAGATGCAAACATGGATTCAGTTCCTCTCGTAATCTTCACAGCACAAGTTCCGACGAAATTAATTGGGAATGAAACATTTCAAGAAGTTGACATCGTCGGTATAACAAGACCTATAACAA
>Ga0105162_1000694_pt1 | contig 21101 bp, 21 predicted proteins | sample JNZ201metaG_FD_81532 | JGI IMG/M metagenome (GOLD analysis project Ga0105162, IMG submission 81532) | Hot spring microbial communities from Jinze hot spring, China to study Microbial Dark Matter (Phase II) - JNZ 20120812A | ecosystem: Environmental > Aquatic > Thermal springs > Hot (42-90C) >...
GTATCCTATACTTGACGTGATAGCTTTTAAATCTATTGAAAATTTCAATATTATCCGACCATTCTTTATAATATTATGGATCGTGGATGGTGATGATTTTTACCATACTTGTCGGCACCATGGATCCATATTTTAAACCGTAGAATATAGACGCAATCGGATAAGGTGTCTTCCAGAATATTCACTTAATTATCAAATAAAACATTTACTATGGATATACCCTAATACTCTTAAAGCTCTCTAACTTTAATATTGCCATAAACTCTATAATTTGGGTAAGTGAGCGTATACTATGGCAAATCCTATTAACAGAAAGTTGCATGATGTTATTGCTAAAGGACTTAAGGATAAAGGTATAGTAGATTTTACACCGCCTCAGTTGGAAGCTTTACGGAATGGTCTTTTAGATGGTTATAGCATTGTAGTTTCAGCACCGACAGCTAGTGGCAAAACACTAGTAGGAGAGATAGCCCTTGTAAATGCTGTTTTAAAGGGTTTAAAAGGCATCTATACTAGTCCATTAAAAGCTCTTGCATATGAGAAATTTAATGAATTCAAGATGTGGGAGAGGTATGGTATTAGAACAGCGATTTCTATAGGGGATTACGAAGTTACAGACGAAGAGTTGGCTAGATTGGAAAATTACGATATTATTGTCTCAACCTACGAGAGATTGGATTCGATAATGCGTAGAAAACCAGTATGGTTAAGAAAGGTTGGTACACTAGTTATTGACGAGCTTCATATGCTTGGTGATGAAAATCGGGGGCATATAGTTGAAATGATTGCTATAAGAGCTAAGATGATGGGTATCCAGATTGTAGGTCTTTCAGCAACAATTGGAAATCCAGAGGAGCTAGCAAAATGGCTTGGAGCAAACCTTATTAAATCTGAATGGAGACCTGTCAAACTATATGAATTCGTAACATATTCTCTAGGAAGTGGTAAAGGATGGATTATGCATATACCTGGTGAACTTACAGATACCGATACACCAGTAATCGTTAATGATGTTACCGAGTATTGGATTTTGAGGGCTGTTAGAGAAGGATTTAACGTACTTGAATTCAGGTATTCTAGGAAGGCGGTCGAGGAACTAGCTAACAGATATTCAAATATACTATGCAACAATCTATCTGATAATGATCGGGAACGATTAAATCTTCTCTTGACAGAACTTAGAGAAAATGTTACTGATTTTGAATATGAGAAGCTGTCTCCATTAATAAAATGCGGTGCTTCATATCATCACGCAGGTTTAACCCCGGAAGCGAGGAGATTTGTCGAAGAGGCTTTTCGTGAAAGGTTAATAAAGTATGTTGCCGCAACACCAACACTTGCCATGGGTGTGAATCTTCCAGCACGAGTTGTTATTATAAATACAAAGTTCTTTAATGGCAAAAGCACGGTGAGAATCCCTATTCTTGAATATAAACAGCTTGCTGGACGTGCCGGTAGACCACAATACGACCCATATGGAATAGTAATTGTTGCAAAGGATTCCAGAACTCAAAGTGAACCCCTCTATTATATAAAGGGTAATCCTGAACCATTACAGTCGGTTCTATGGAGTAGTGAGGCCTTGAGGAGACATGTATTAGCTGTAATAGCCTCTGGTGAAGCTACTACATTACGTAAGTTAATAGCATTCTTTTCTAACTCATTTGCATCATCAAAAATGGGTTTAAGTACTATTGAGTCTAGAATAGAGAGGATAGTGACACTACTTGAGGAAATTGGTATGATCTCTTCAAAGAGTAGTGAGGAAGACACTATCTTTGTACCATCAAAGCTCGGTATAGTTACTTCAAGACTTTATGTAGATCCTATAACCAGCTATATTATAGTTGACGGTCTTATGCATGCTAAAAGAGCATCGGAAATCTACTATCTAACACTAGTTGGTATGACTCCCGATTTCTCTGAGGTGAGTATAAGTAAAGGTGTATATGAGTATTATCTCAACCTCATTGATAGCTATGAATTGCACGGTGAAATTCCGTCTGAAAATCTCGAGTTCAAGATAAACGACCCTAAAGTTGATTGGCTTCGAGGCTTTATAGTAGGTTTAATTTTGCGAGATTGGATAAATGAAGTTCCTGAAAGGGAGATTCTACAGAGATACGGTATTGAAGCAGGGGATCTGAGAGTTATAAAGGAAAATGGTGAATGGTTAACATATGCAGCATCTATAATAGCCAAAACCATCAATATGACCAATCACAGCGATAATCTCAGACTATTAAATATAAGAGTAAAGCATGGAATTAAAGAAGACGCACTTGAATTAGTAAAGCTAAAGTATGTTGGAAGAGTTAGAGCACGTATTCTACTAAGCCATGGTATCAGAACCTTACAGGATGTAATCGATAGAGAAGATGATGTAATCAAACTCTTAGGTGAAGGCTGGGGCAAAAAGATAGTGGAAGAAGCCAAATTCCTAGCATTTCCTCATTAATGGACGCTTTCCATATCTTATATTTAGATGTTCTATGACATAAGAATTAGCCTTTCTCACGAGTATTACCAGCATCACCATATGTTCGTGGAGTTCTAATTACAATATCCTTATTCCGAGCTCGAAATGACATACTTAGTCAAGATACTAAGGAATGGTCTACACTATTTTTAACGGCACCATACCTATATTCGATTATGGAATCCATGGATGTCATGATCTAAAAATTTATAAACTATTTTTAACAAAAATTATTTCCCTATAATAAAATTAACGTGTGGTTCACTATGTCAAAGGTACTATTTGCAGATGCAAAGTTGGAGAGGCTTGAAAAGGAGTACAGTCTTCCATATAAATTTGTCAAGCTATTGGATATGAGTCCCTTAAAAAATATTGTTGCAGAAGGTAACATAGTAGCTATAAAGATTCATGTTGGCGATATGCATCACGGAGGATACAGAACAATAAGACCAATATTTGTTAAGATACTGGTTGACTATATTAGAAAGCTCGGTGGTATACCTTTCATAACGGATACTTGGGGATTAAGGCATGTAATAGTAGGTATTGAAAATGGCTATGGCTATGGCATTGTCAACGCCCCTATAATTCCGGTATCAGGTATAAAGGAAACAGATCTTGTTAAGATACGTGTACCTAATCCGCTAAGAATAAATGAAGTCGAGATTGGGACAAGCGTATTCTATGCTGATGTTCTTATAAATTTTGCTCATAGCAAAGGCCATCCATCATCAGGATACGGAGGTGCTGTAAAGAATATATCAATGGGCTGTGTAGGTCCGAATACACGTTCAGCGATACATAATCTTGAAAGGGATGATCCTACAGGTAGAGCTTTCCAAGAAGGACTAGCCGATGCATTCCATGCAGTTATCCTCAATAAGCAAAGCAAGGTATTCCATATCAACTATATAATGGATGTTGTCCCTACATGTGATTGCGCCCCCTGGTCTGACATACCAATAATTCCAGATGTAGGTATAATGGCCTCCGATGATGTAGTTGCACTAGAAAAAGCTACTATAGATTTGATAAACCAGGCTCCTGTAATGCCAAATTCCATTGCAGAAAAAGCAGGTATGAAACCAGGTGAAAACAAGTTCTTCATAATTCATGGAAAAGATCCCTATATACAGGTTGAAGCCTTGTATAGGAAAGGCCTTGGAAAAATGGACTATGAGATTGTAAGGGTTTAGCAAATGAGTTATAGGGTATCTGTAGATCAGTCAAAGTGTATAGGATGTGCACAGTGTTATGCCGTATGTCCAAATAAGGTGTTTATAATAGTTGACAAGAAATCCATCCCTCAACATTCAGATCAGTGTGTTGGATGTAGAGCCTGTGTAGTCAGATGCCCTACAAATGCTATAACTATTGCACCAAGAGATGTGGAAGCACTTTATGCAAGATTCTACGCTACCTAAATCATCATTATTACTGTTACAAAAGACAGGTCCCACACTAAAGTCTAGTATTCCTATGGAGAGGTTTAGGACTATACACCGTGCTAGGACAGGATCGAGCTCCACACCTATCTCAAGCATGTTATCCCTACCCAAAATGAGGTATGGCTTGAGCTAATGGGCTTAGCTTTAAGCAGTATGTTATGTACTCCTACCAGCTCTACATTTGAATACTTTGCTATAGTTGTAACACCTTAGGAGACCTTTATACACACTCTTACAGTTTTTATTCCCCCACTCTATACAGCAGGTACGTCATCAAAGTATTCTCTTCGCTAACATATTCATCATGCACAACATCAAGTATGTCAAGAATACAAGTCTATTTGGTGGGGCCGCGGGGATTTGAACCCCGGACCACGGGGGCCCAAGCCCCGCATTCTACCAAGCTAAACTACGGCCCCATTTTGTGGATGTTTTCGATATAAAATATGTTTTCTAGTCTGCCCTTTAAACTGTTATGGTTCCTACAGATGTTTGTGGTATTGAAATTATAGGTATTTCCTGTACGTACTCTTCTGAATCATCCAATGTTGAGAGAAACATTGCATAGAGTGTTGCTAGTAGTAGCTCTAGTGCATCTTTTGGATTTACATTAACGGCTATTTCCCTACCCATGGCTATTCTTGATATTCTTTGTAGGATTCTATTTGGATTCTCTCTATTGCTATTGTTTACCAGTTCCTTCAACAATTCAATTATTTCTTCTATATCAAATTCCTCTAATTTATTAAAACCTCTTGTATAGTTGAGAATCATGCTGATGGTTGGATATCTCATTTTAACACCTAGTGCCATCGATATTCTATATATTGCATGTAATGCCTCAGGTATACAATCAACGAATTCCTTGTAACCACTTCGGTCATTCATTAAGAGGACGCATACCGTTATGTTGTCGAGCAACTCGTCTAGGCTTCCTATTGGATTCATCAACAAGTACACCATAGGTTAACTATACTCGATAGATTTATTTTAGTTAGGAATCTAATTGAGTAATTGAAGTGCCGCCGGCGGGACTTGAACCCGCGACCACCGGATCTCCCAAATACCATCCTGTTTATGAGTCCGGCGCTCCACCGGGCTGAGCTACGGCGGCCACCCTACTTGAATTAGTGACGCTAGGCTTATAAGTCTTTCAATATAATAATGTCGAATTGCATAGGAAGCTATCTGCTGGTAGAGCTACATGGCTAGCAATAGCAGTATCGCTACACTGGAGAGCCTAGCTCGGAATACAAAATTTAAGATAAAGGATATAATTGCTGGACACGGATTGAAGCAGAGATTACTACAAATGGGTTTTGTACCTGGCACTGAAGGATTTGTCGTCAACAACACTGGTGGTCATGTAGTTGTATACATAAGAAATTCGCAGGTTGGTATCAGTAAAGGTATAGCGAAGAAAATATATGTTGAGATCGTATAATTAGTATCAGCCCTTCTAAGCCACATCACTCTTCAGAATTCTTTTTACATCATATACAAAATTCCTAGAGTCTAAGCAATTTAATATCCTGTACAGCTAAAATTTCTATCTAGTATCTATTTAAAGACCTAAAGACCGTGCTGGAGATCTGTAATGAGAGAATGCTCAGAAAGATATATTGAATTAGCTCGGCAAGTTGGCGCCCCATTTACTATGGATGTTGTAAAGTCCATTGCAGCCATATGTAATGAAAATCCGTATGAACTGTGGCACAACATAGCGCTACTATACCTAGACAAAACTGTAGAAAAAATAGAAAAACCGTCGATACAAACAGCTCCACCGCATACATCTGTAGCTAACTGCTGGAGATGTTCTGCATGCAATAGAACATTTAATGATATTAGACATTTAGTTAACCACATAACGTATTTTGTAAGGCAAAAGGATAAAGCACATATGGAGCTCTATCAAAAAATAAAAAAGCTTAGCGATGAACAGAGGAAAAGCTTCACAGAAATTGCTACCAATATACTGAAGTGTTGAAACTAAAAACTAAAACACCAACAGGGTATGGGAATATCCTTTCTGCTACTGCTTCAAAATAGTTATTGGAGACCGTTCTTCTGATGCATATTGAATAGCAAAACTGTGTAGAATGCTCTGTCGTATAAGGAACTTCAATTAAAAGTAGAGAGTGGTGCGCAACTATGTGAAGATTTTGATGCTCTTCACATCGCGACTAGACATAGTAGTTAGATAAAAAAGTGCTGTAATAGTAAGAAGGGACTGCGATACTAAAATTACTACAATTAGTAAAATCCTTCTCAATCCATTCAACTCTAGAAGAATATATGAGAATAATTTTAGCATTTCAGCTGGTGTTGAGAAGTCTGCTAGGGGCGTTGCAATATATGCTTGTAGTAATGTTAGCATGTATATGATGTAGTAGTTTATAGACTGCATTATAAGTGCCCTCGCATCCCAGTAGCTCAAATCTTCTACAATGAATACTGGGATGTTAGCTGATGCTGGCATTAAAAGTAATATAATTGCATAGGGTAGGGAACCCAGTAAAACAATTAATGATGTTAGCAGATAGAATTTCTTGATATGCTTAGAATTAAGAACGAGAAGAGATATTGGGACAATCCATATGAGGTAGTTAAGATTGCCAATTTTATTAAACATTATGAGTAGAAGTAGTGGAAAGGCAGCCATAAAGATTCCATATAGTATGGGTTTATCTATATTCTGTTTCTTAGATGCCCTGTAAAGAATTGCAAATGAAATTGAGTAGCATATGAGAAACGGTACTAGCCATAAATTATTGATAAGTTTTAGCTCATCAACAATTCTACTCTCTTCAAGTACTGTGGCTATCGCCCATAGTGAAAGATCTTGGGGTGCGCGAGAACTATGGAATAGAACCAGATTCTCTATAAATTTACTAGGTGACGCTATAAAAAATGGTACTACGAGTATGGCCGTTAATAATGCAGATGTTAATAGATATTTAAGGCATGCCTTGTATTCCCTTCTAATGAGCATGAGAAATAGATGAAGAGGTAGTATAATAGCCGCCACAGGCTTTATTAATGTTGCTAAGGTGATGAAGAGTGCTGAGTAGTGCGGCTTATTAAACATAAAATAGAGAGTTGACAGCATTACGAACATCGCTATTAGAACATCAAATTGGAGCACGAGAATTATTTGAAGGAGTGGAAGGTTCAACAGCCAGATTATAGCTACATCTATTCCACGATATTTTTTAAGAATATAGAAGACGATCATAGCAGGCGCGATCACCAGTACTAACTTCAATACTACATATCTAATCACGTAGGGTATTGCACTGGCAAGTGCATAGCTGGCTATAAATATTAGTATTGCTAAAGGTGGATAGGGTGCCTTGCATGTAGGTGCTTCACATAAGGCGTATATTGATGGTATTGAAGTAATTCCGTGGGTTTGCACTATTTTATACCACGAGATCCACCACATAATATCATAGTAGTTCAGTCCTATATTTAGAGAAGCTATTATTACTACAAGTGACAGTATCATCAAAGCTCTACGTTGCTTGCTGGTGAAAATGGTGCCGTTGTCATATCCTAGCATTTGCAACACTATCATCCATATCACGGGTTGGATAGGAATTTCACGGAAATGCTCCCCATTGGTAAGTAGATATACCAGGGTCTAATAAATAAACTTTCATGAATATCTCCCAGAGTTTGTCTTCCTAATATCTGCTTTCTAAAACCAATGATGTATAGTTTATTCGTTAAGAAAATGGGTACTATATATGTTGATTCCTATCTAGCTAGATATCGCATTAAATTCTAAAAGGTGGTATTGAGTTATCAAAGTTTCGAATTTTATACACATAGGAGGTGAGTACATCACCAAATTCATTTGTGTAATAAAATGTATCGACCGCTTTACTCTACTTCACTCCATGTATAGCCACAGTTAGCACATCTAAATATCTTTTCGATGATATCAGAGCTTTCCGCAGCTGAGGCGTGTCTTCTCCAATAGTATATGTTTCTTGAACTACACTTTGGGCAAGATATATTATTGGTGTAAATAGCTGTTGAAGGTATATCTAATGCTACGAGCTCCTTCTTCTCAATTATTTTATGTAACGTCATGCTCTTCTTAAATGACATCGTTTCTGTATGCGTTACTGTTGTTCTGTAGCCACATCTAGGACAGGCTAGGATCTGCACACCATTCTCATACCTAGGATTCATAACCATTCCACAGCGTGGACAAAACTTCGTGTTTCCCAGCCCCCACTTCTATAGCAGGTTCGTCCAATCTAATTAGTATTCTCATCTAGGATAAAACTTTATATGCTTCTTAGACTCTACGACATCGGCAAATTGCTGATAATCATCGATTTGCCCTTTGTATACTTGTTACAGAAATGTGGCATCGTTTAGTAACATGGAATGTTTTATGATATACCATTTAAGATGTCATATCGATATGTGATCAGCACTCAAGACCTCTATCACATATATTCGTCAACAGTACCGAGCTCATCATCCGTTAATTAGATGCTGTTTCAAGTATAAAAGGTGTTTTGCATCTATTTCCCCACAGGAAAGTAGGTATCGATATCACCCAGGGAATTAGAATGATGTTGTTATCATGGAGGAATTTAAGGAATCTTATTAATAGAGCCGATGTAGTCCTAGAAATTGTGGAAGCTAGAAATCCTATTGCTACTAGAAGTATTAGAGTTGAGAGGATTATAGAACATCTAAACAAGACACTTATAATTGTAATTAATAAGTGTGATCTCGTTCCTATGTGGGTATGCAGAGAATGGCAACAGTACTTCACAACCCAAAACATTAAGACATTTTACATATCATCTCTAACATTGGCTGGTATTAAGAGGTTGAAGAATTTCCTAGATAAAGCCATAGTACACAGACCGGCTACAGTACTTCTCGTAGGCTATCCTAAGGTTGGCAAATCTTCTTTGATTAATGCATTAAAGGGCTTTAAATCAGCTCCTACTAGTCCATATCCAGGATCGCCAGGCTATACAAAAAGTTCTACACTCTATAAGATACTACCAGGAGTGTATATAATTGATACACCGGGAATCATACCACCTGAGGGTGATGATATAGAAATGATTATCAGAAAAACTCCTATTGAGGCAATTCAAAACCCTGTTAAAATAGCACAGAAAATTATTGAAAAATTAAAAGAATTCGATATCGATATAATTAGCAATACATATCATGTCCAATCAACAGAGCCTCTAAAGATATTAGAGGAAATAGCTATTAAGAGAGGATGGATGAATAAGAGGGATAGAGAGCCAAATATTGATGAAGCTGCTAGAACTATCATACGGGATTATCTAAGAGGTAAATTGACCTACTATGTTCTGCCCAGCGATACTAAATAGCTTTCTAATTCTCTTATATATCTTTTCAAACTGACCTTTATCCAAATTATAGAATTCGGATAATCTTCTAATATACTGTTCATCAATTACCTTTCCTTCCGCTATGTATTTCTCAATATCATATATTATTCTCCGAATCTTATCATCAATACTCATATTACTTATTATCGCATCCTCTAGCATTAAACCACCTAGTTTCACATCGAGAATTATATCGATAATCTTATTTATCTCCTTAGGAACACCTATTATAGATCCATTTAGTTTTATTGATCTTCTTTTAAAATCTATTCCCCGTAAAAGCTTTAACATGTACGTGGCATAGGGTCTAGGAAATTTATCATCCACAAGAAATCCTATAATAAAATACTGATTCTCTAATACATCCTGTACGCTTAGCTCTTCAGAAGCATACGGATCTAGTATAATAGTCTTAGACGGGTCTAGGATCTTGTATAGAGAGCCTTCGTCAATCTCTATAGCGCTGTTCATTTCTTTCATAAAATTCATGAGCTCAGTTGGAGGTGAAACGAATATAGCATTAAGATCCGTTAGTCTTTTCCTTATTGTGCTGATCAAAACTGCCAACTGCTTTACAGCCTTTTTCTTTTCCTCATCATGATGGAGCTCCCATATGATGGCGTCCAATAGTATCATCGGAATTCTTGTATAGATTTTTAGAAAGAGTGAAATGACATTATTTGTTACATCCGTAGTACATTCTTCATACATGTCCATTAAATGGAATTTCGCCTCTATACATCTCTTTACATCATATAAAAGTAGCACTCCCTTATAGAAACCCATAGGAATACCGTATACTTCCTCCATGCATATTTTCACTCTTCTAAGCAATAGACTGTTGATAATAGCGTGCAGCATTTCTATCGAATTACCCTTGCTTGAATACAGATACTTTTTTACAGCTTTACGGCTAATTACTACACTATCGACACCTAAAAATCGTAGTGTGTGTGCAAACACTAAAGCTATATAATCATTTTTAAACATGTTTCGCAATTTTTATCGTGTATATCTTTGAGAGCTGCAAATTTTTAGGTTGTTGATGCTAGAACACGGTCTTCATTCGGATTCGCATTTATATGACTACCTTCCTCTACATACTGTATAACTATATCGAAACTCTTATTATCGCCTAGGGCGCTAAGCAATTTTAATCCCAAATCCGAGAGTCTGTAGAGCTTATAGTTACCCCTTACATAGACAACGCTAATTATATTCAAGGCCTCTAGTATATGAAATGCTGCTAGTACCTCATACCTTGGCAGTCCGGTGGAGGCGATTATGTCGCTTGGTGATGCAATTCTATCCTTTAGAGCTGATAATATTGTTAATAGCTTTTCCCTTGGGGACAACTTAAATGCACCTGAATTAGATTTAATAATCTAGACACGATATAAGTAGCTAGCCTCATAGATAATAGATACGCTTTATATTCTGTCAAATTAATAGGGATGGAAATGGCTAAGGATATTATACAGCTTTTAGAATTGCGGAAGGATATTATTGATCCGTATAAGACATCTATGCATATCTACCTAACAGATAGAGTTGCCCTCTTAAGGTTAAGAGGTACGTATCTCATCTCACACCCATTTATAGCCTATAGCTACAATGGTTTTCCATTCATTTCCTCAGCTCCATTTGTATACAGATATAGAGATTCCATAAATGCTTATAACACAGTTATGGATCAATATGCACTAGATCCCTTAAGAATTGACTATAGTGACTGTAGAGTATATCCGCTTAACATATCATCAGCAATTGTAACAAACTTCGATAACATTCCTTTGAGCATAATCTCGAGTTCCATAGATAGAGGTCTGGAGGTAAAACCGATAGACGGTATTGCCACAGGTGTAGATGTGTATCCCATTGGATTCGAGAACCGTGTAGTGTTTTTAGATGGCAATCGTAATCAAAAGATATATAAAATGGTGGTTAAAGACACCGATATAGAGTTTATAGAGCATTGCTACTGCGATTCCCTGTCTGCTCTTAGACACAATCACTATAAAGCCCTGGTATGTTTCAATAGTAATACAGAAGCCTCTGTTCTAATATCTGATGGATTATATGGTATCGAATTTCCATTAGATAGAGATATCTCCATATCATCTAATGCTATCCTCTACCTATACTCAAATATCGCTTACATAGAGCTATCCAATAATGGTGTAATAGCTTATTACAAGAATGGTTTGTGTAATACCATAGAATTTAACCGACATCTCAAACCCTTAGCTCTGCTATCTAACAATAGCATACTTGGTTTCGCAAAGAACTTTCTAACCCTCTACTCTATTGATGAAGAAAGAGAGTTTTCTCTAATTAGTACTAGACTAGAGGATGTATATAATGTATCAGTGGATCCGCATAGAAATCTCGCACTACTCTCCACTAGCAAAGGTATCTATATTTTTGATTTGGATAATCTATCCTTTGTAATGATTCCTTCCAGTAGAAGAGTTCTAGGCTACATCTCAGGCGACTATATGGTACTACTAAGAGGAGATAGCATAGAGATTTACTTTATTGAAATGGGTAGCAGTATCCATCTAGAAAGAATTCTCTCTAGTCATTCATATATAGCTAGGTGCTCCTCTATTGGAAAGGGTATCATTACTTGTATCGATAGGATTGGTAGGATAGCCTTTATAGATTTGAGATATATTGATCGGTATATCGATCGGCATCCTCATTTATTACGCGATGTTTCTACAAATGTATCTGTTACCCTTCCAGATGCCGCTCTTCATACACCATTGAAGTTTGAAGGATATAGAGAGCTTCCATACAGCATCCATAGAGTGGATTCTCTAAGGAGTATTGCTACCATTGCTATAGATAGTAGATTCGGTAATTCCGATACATTTTCGTTGGGTATTCAAGGTCTACTGAGAGAATATAGAGTTTCTATTAGCCGTAACAGGAAAATCGAAGTTCATAGCAAAAGACCTCCTGAGATCCAGCTGCATAAAATGTATATAGTTAATAGAGAAGCCTCTAGCAGTATCGTGATTCCACCTAAATCGTTAGGGGAGGCCATCAATGGAAAAACATTTCTGCTAGTTAAAGAGGGTGGAATAGTTAGAGGTGTCTTTAAAAACGGTATCGTAAAATTTGATGTAGATTCTAGAATATCAGCAAACGACTCCATATATGTAGCTAAGGAGGTCGGCAACGCCATTCTTGGGCAGATGATCAAATCTTCATATATAAACATTATTGATATGGATAGCATTGTAAATACTATCAGCAATGCCAAAGGCGGTAACGTAAGTATATGTATAGATACTGCTCCTTTAGAGAGAGCTGACATGGAGCTTAGCAGTATTGAGGTTATATGTAGTAATAGAGTGATTAGATCCAGTAGTAGCTGCACGGATATCAGTCCATGTAACGATATCCTAGCTATTCTAGTAGAGGTTGCTTTAGATAGGCAAAGAAAGGATACCACAACTATACTACTTCAATATAATAGAAAATTCTATACAGAGTTTACTGAAGGACTTAATCTACAGCTCAGCAAGGATCCCCATCTTAGAGTAAGGATACCCCACAGATGCATGTACAATGACAATACTCATCTACGTTACAACAACGGGTTGAAAATACATGTCAATATTATCAACAGATGCACTGATTTACCCATCCATATCATTTCACAAGACTCCCTCCACCGTATAGAGCCGGGTAAAGCATTAAGGCTAGAATTGCCATTCAATCTGGATGAAATTATCAAAGGCTATACAAACTTTATAGTCATAGAGCCTGGCAGCATGAAATTGATACGCATTGATATTCCATTAAAGAACCTTATTCTCTATACGAATCGTATCGCTTTAAAAATAGCTACACTTCTGGGGATTAGGAGCAGTGTTCAGAAACATAGTCATGGGTCTTCACCAGATTAGGTATATCTTATCGAATATTGTAAGGAATACTGCCATAGGTAAATGCCGTGCTGTAAAGCCTGGCATATTTAAATGCGAGGCTGATGGTATAAGTAGCATCATTGCACTCTATACAATTTCAAGCTGTACAGCTCCAGTTAATGAATTGGAGTATACAGATATTGTGTACCATGTAAAGCGCTTCATAAATCTATTTGCAATACCGGGATGTAAAACCGTTACATATTTTTCTCTACATCCTGTAAATATAGACAGCTACATTTCACAGATTAATCATAAATTGCAGATGAAGCTTGTGGAGCTTGATCTCGATAAATCTAACACTAAATTACGTAGCTATGTAGAGAAACTAATTGATGTAAGGCGTAGAATTTTGAGGGGTATAACCCCTGTAGATGTATCTAATATCATTGCATTTATATGTGACGATGATGTCTCCTATATAGAGAGGCTCTCTACGATCGAATACACCGCTAAGAATACGATGAATATTGTATTGAAACCCGTGGTGGACCCCCTTAAGGCACTTCATATAATCAATTTTTGAGGCTATAAAGCCGAAGGGTAGTAGACTGTTAGTAGACTCACTAGTATATGTAAATCCGCTACTCTCTCTCTGTATTCAAACCCAAGGTGTAGAGGGTCTGTATGTAGGGATGGACTTAGACTACGGTTCAAAGGTGTATTGGGATCCCCGCTCTACAATAACATCGCATGTATTTATTGTTGGTCCAAGTGGTTCTGGGAAGAGCGTTGCACTATCAATTCTATCATATAGAATTGCTGAAAAATTCAAGTCCGTGCTCACAGTTTTTGATGTAAAGGCTGAGCATTATCATTTACTTAAGTTTAGCGGTCTAGATGCACGTGAATTCAATCCATTGAAAACGCCACTACCTCTATGCTTTTGCGATGATAGTAGGGTGAATAGTGAACAGAATGTCAATGCGTTTCTTAAAGTTTTCCAAAAGGTATACGGAATTTCATCATCACTATACAGAACGCTGTATGAGAATATTAAGTATATCTGTTACCGATGTGAACCGGTTGAACGTTTGTATGATGTTGTCGAAAATATCGATGCTTTAAATGATCTTGTAAAGGTCTTTGAAGTATATCCTTCTAGAGGATCGGATCCAGTAGAAGGTGTGCTGAATGGTCATAGTGTTTTTAATTTAAAAGAGGTATTTCTAGGCAGCACTGCCTTGAGTAGTTTCATAATATATTATACAATTGATAGAATATTAAGGAATGCAAACCTATCATTTTCAAATACTCCACAAAGGGTTGTGGTGCTGGATGAATTATGGCACGTTGCACCACACATAATAGACGAACTCATCCAGATTCTCACACGCTATTCGAGAGGATATGGCATTGCGTTTTTCATGGCTACGCAGAGTATAGATGATGTTGGGGTGTATGCTGATGCGATCAGCGGTAGCTCAGCTCTTTTACTAGCTATGGCTTCTCCGACTCATAGCTATTGGAGTAGAATATCGAGGTACTTGAATTTATCAAGAAAAGGAGTTGATAGAGCAGTTAAGCTAAGCGGTCAAGGCGAATGTGTTGTAAGGATGTATCCCTTTGAGGCTCCTATGTTTATCTATATGGATCCTTTAGAGAGCTAGTTTTTCTCTCTGCTAACCTTTCCTACCAAGATCCTCGTATATTTCCTTTGGTGCTATTAGCCTTGAACCACGGCTTGCCTCGTGCCTCTTCCTATACATTCTCTCCTTTGCTTTCTTCTTCCACTTATATTTATGCGTACCCTTCAAACCTCTAGAGCTGAGTAGACCTCTAGCTTTCCTAGCCGCACCTGTCTTTCCTCTGAAGACTCTGCCACGCTGGCTTGTATTGGCAATCCAGTTTATGTTGGGGTCATTAAGTATTGCAGGATGTGAAGGGTCGACCATTATAACCTCGTAGTATTTGTAGAGACCGTCTTCCCCTACGTAGTAGCTGTTTAATACCTCCAGATTTCTATACTTTCTAGCTGCTCTTTCCTCAGCAATAAGCCTAAGACTCTTTTTTGGCGAGTGCCCATATACACCCATTCTTTTTGGTCTCCTACCCGAGGATGGTCTTGGCTTCCTCAGACCACCTTTCCTAACCCTAACCCGTACGACTATAAAGCCTATTTTAACCTTATAGCCAAGTCTCCTAGCTTTATCTAGCCTCGTCGGTCTTTCAACTCTAACTATTGATGGCTGCCTACGCCACTCCATAAGTCTCTGTTTCATCAGCTTTCCATGTTCACCTTCGTACGGTCTCTTCCACTGCTCAGATATGTAGCTGTATAGAGATTTTGCCAAGTAGAGCACCTTTTGCATTATTCTACAGGTCTACTACATAGAGAGCGTATAAATGTTAATAGGTTTTAAGCTGTGATGAAATTTCTACCTATGAGGTGAAAGAGCCATTGCTCCACCAAAGATCTACATAGGCTTACTTGGTAAGACAAATGTTGGTAAATCAACATTCTTCTCTGCAGCTACACTGATTACTGTAAAAATTGAGAACAGACCCTTTGTAACAATGGAGCCTAATACAGGTATAGCATATGTACGCAAGACGTGCATTCATAGGGAACTCGGTCTCCCTAGGTGTACCCCTGTTACATCCATATGTATAAATGGAGAGCGTTTCATTCCAATAGTATTGGTAGATTTACCAGGTCTGGTTAAAGACGCACATAAGGGTAGAGGTCTCGGAAACAGATTCCTAGACTCTATCAGACAAGCAGATGCATTGATACACGTTGTGGATGCTTCGGGTTCGACTGATGAGGATGGCAGACCTGTAAAGCCTGGCTTCAGAAACCCTATAGACGATGTTCTAACCATTGAATACGAATACGAGGAGTGGATGTATGGTATAATTTCGCGTGACTGGCCCAGATTCTCTAGAGGTCTCGATCACCTGAATCCTGGACAGGTTGTGGATTCGCTTGCCCAGAGACTCTCTGGACTCTCTATAACAAGGGAGCACGTTGTTAAGGCTCTAGCACTCTCAAAGCTTGAAAACGTAAAGCCATCTAGTTGGAGGGATGAGGAGCTCAGGATGTTTATACACAATCTAAGGATTGTAGCGAAGCCTATTATAATTGCTGCTAATAAAATCGATATTCCCGAGGCTGTAGATGTTTTAAAAGAGATGAGAAGGGCTCTGCCTGATAGAATTATAGTTCCTGTCTCTGCTCTAGGTGAACTTATACTTAGGAAAGCAGCCGAAAAGAAAATAATAGAGTACATACCGGGTGATCCGTCATTTAAGATCACGGATGCGACTGGCGTTACACAGCAACAATTGAGGGTATTGGAGAGCATTAATAGAATATTGAAGGAGTTTGGAGGAACAGGCGTTCAGCAAACATTGAATAGAGCTATATTTGATGCATTGAATAGAATTGTTGTATACCCTGTTGAGGACTCCGATTCATATACAGATAGTAAAGGTAATATACTACCTGATTCCTACCTCGTGCCACGGGGTACTAAGGCGATAGAGCTTGCATACATGGTTCATACAGATCTCGGTAAGAGATTTCTATACGCAATAGATGCTAAAACTAAACAGAGAGTAGGGAAGGACTATACTCTTAAAGATAACGATGTGATAGAAATAGTTGCCGCAACATAGGTGTACTACAATGATTAGAAGAATAGAGCTTTCAGAGGTAATCCTATCCACACACTGCCATGCTACAGAAGATTTAGAGAAGGTTAAGAAGGCACTAATGAATGCTATCCCCCTAGATCTGAGATCTGTAACCCAGCTTCACACTGAGATTCTCCACGGCTACCATGGCAATCCTATAGTAAAGCTTGAAGCAAGGTTTAAGGGAGATGATGCATATAAGGTAGTGGAATACATACTATCATCAATTAGCGATGTCGATAAAAAGTACCTCCTCAGTTCACTGGACATGAGATACAATGTTAAGGACAATAAACTGTTTTTGAGAATAGATAAGCAGGAGGCGTACCTAGGCAACCTAGTTCTATACGAGGGCGATGATTCGATAAAGATCTCCATATCATTCTCGATGATCAGATCTGAAGATGCTGTAAGAGAGTTCCTAGAAAGGATGTTGACAGAGGCTAGGAGAAATGAAGGCAAACATGTTTCTGGCACTTGATAGGTGCAGCGATGTACTTTTCTATCTCACATCTATAGATAGCGATGTAGCTATTCTAGGCCTTAATAGCAGTGTAGTAGCGGAGTGCTTTACGGATGACGTACATAGATTGGATAGGGATGTACTGCTCATCCCAAGAAAGATCACTGAAATTACTGAACAATCGTTCGAGAGATGCCTTGAGGTAGCTAAATCCGTCCTTGCTGGCTGTAGTCCAATAGATACCGCTAGTGCTAGGAGACTTGCAAAAACACATAGACTTTCGGTAGTTGTCGTAACACCTAGCTCCATTAGGGTTATTGATGAGAGTCAGATCAATTTTATGCACCAGTCTAGTACAAGGAGTAAATATATTGAAATCCACATGCAGCCTTTCCTTAAGATATTTACCGCTCCAAACTCCAGAGCCTCCATTGAGAAGAATCTGTACATGCTTGGCAATATAATTGAGAGAGCTCTAAAGCTGGATGTAGGCACCGTAGTATCTACAGCATCTGATGACAGAAAGAGGCTGCTTTCACTCACACACCTAGATATCATCTTGTTCTATATGGGTTTCACAAAAAGAGAGAGAAGACTTATTATAGAGGTCTATCCTACCGAACTTCTCCTAACTTGGCTCAGCTATAGGTGACTACATTGTTGATATACATAGCACTTGCTTCACTTATACTATCATTGACATCTATAGCAATAGCCGTTCTCCTATATAGAGATGTGCGCTATGTGCTAAATAGCCTTATTGACGAGTTTGGATTGGCTCTTATAGCTAGGAAGAGGTATAGAAGGATAAAGAGATACATATTAGTGAAGATGGTGTGCCATGATGGTATTGATATTAGGAGATTTGGTGAAGATCTTGAGAAACGTATCAGCAGCTTTTTGGGTCCAGTGGTGAAAATGGACTGTGGCTTGACTCTAATTTCATTTAGACCTGATCTGAATAGAGCCATATTTAGAGTTGTTGGTAGCAGTATTTGTGTAAAGTATAGTTTGATTGCCTTGTCGCTACAGCACTTCGCATCAGAGGGCTGCATTGTAGTTCCGCTTAGAACATCCGGTCTTCTTTCAAGGATTAGAAAGTTTGCGGGTTATAAAAGGTAGCTATATCCAGGCTGCTACGCTCTAAGCATATCCACTATAGATTCTATTAGTTTTAGAGCTTTTTCGAGCTCCTCCAAACCCTTTCTAGATAATCTATATAGGTTTTCACCTCCTACATTAGTCCTTTCAAGAAGCCCCTCTCTATACATTCTATAGACAACACTGTATACGGTTATTGTTGAGATCCTCAATCCGTATAGCTCCCTCAGCTTCTTTCTAATTTCATATGCTCTAAGGGGCTGTGCATTCTTCAGCGCCTTTGCTATATAGATCCAGAGTACTTCAACTGTTATCTTTCTTTTCAATCTTTTTAAGGCTCTTGACTCTACTATAGATCTACACCCTATGGTATTCCTACTTCTCTATACCTAACTAGGACAAGCTTTATATATCTCCCTTACTATATATATGACTAGAAATATATCTGGGTATAAATATGGTTAGAGTTGGTATCGTAGGCGTGGGAAATATTGCTACGATGTTCATTCAAGCAATAGAATACTATAAACAGTCAGGTAGCAGCGTCGGTCTAATACACGATACTATCGGTGGTTACAGAGCCGGTGATATTAGGATCGTATACGCTATCGATATATCTAGGGATAAGGTTGGTAGAGACGTATCTGAGGCAATATTTGCTAAGCCAAATATTGTACCGAGGTTTATAGATGTTGGAAGAATGGGAGTTGTAGTTAGGATGGGTAGAATTCTAGACGGTGTTGCCAGCCACATGATTGAGGATTTCCAGCCTGCATCCCTACGAGAACCAGAAATCGATGACATTGTTGAAGAGTTGAGGAGTTTACGCGTTGATGTACTGGTAAATCTCCTACCTGTTGGAAGTGCGAGGGCATCGAGATTCTATGCTGAAGCTGCAGCTAGAGCTGGTGTAGCATTTGTTAACTGTATACCAGAGTTTATAGCAAGCGATGAAAGCTACTGTGAATTGTTTGAAAGGAATGGTGCTCCCATCCTAGGTGATGATATTAAAGGACAGCTAGGTTCAACGATAGTACATAGAACCCTTGCGAGTTTGATAGCCATGAGAGGAGCTGAGATTATCGAATCGTACCAGCTTAATGTAGGTGGCAATACAGACTTTAAGAATATGCTTGACCAGACAAGACTTACGAGTAAAAAGATGAGCAAGACTATGGCTGTTGCCTCAACACAGCCCAAACCTGAGGAAATTTCACAGAATATATTTGCAGGTCCCAGTGGCTATATACCGTTTCTCGGAAATACCAAAGTCTCGTATATCTACATTAAGGCTAGGGGATTCCTAGGAATTCCAATTACAATGGATCTCAAACTCGTAGTTGATGATAAGGCGATGGCATCCGCCATTCTTATGGATGTTGTTAGACTAGCAGCTGTTCTAAAGAATAGAGGTGTTAAGGGATGTCCATACTGGGCCTCGGCTCCATACTTTAAATATCCGCCAAGGCAGGCAAAGAGTGACGAGGAGGCGCTGTTGGATCTCTATATACACCTTGATCAGTTGAACATCGATATAGAGCCAAAGAGGCTATACCTCTGGAACGTCTATCAAAACTATATCAAGCATGCGTGAAATGTATATACAATTCAGCTCTGTATTATTATCAGCGTTTATATTTGAATTAGGTGATTGTAATTCTCGTTTAGCGGAATTCGGTACTCGGCAGATGATGATGTCGCCCCAGACAGCAATCGGAGTATATGAAGATCCTGCGACGAGCTGATGCACTACCTGAAGTCAACTATATAGACGTAGGATGGTAGCGTTCCGTGGATAACTCTAATTCTATCCACAGCTATGTATGGAAGATTCGCTAAAACATTCTCAGCAGTTCTTATAGCTGAGGTTATGAAGACAGCTCTTCTAAAACCAGCATTCTTCAACGTATCTAGGGTATTTCTATATAGCTCGCTAAGCTTTCCCCATCTCATTCTATGGCCATAGGGGGGATTGAATACCGCTATGCTGAGTTCAGCTCCAAATTCGTGTTCGATCTGTTTAATCTTTGGGATAATTTTCATTGAGTCGCCTGTGAGGAAAAGTGTTGCATCATCTACACCTGCATTTTTAGCATTTATTGTGGATCCCTCAATGAATCTGGGGTTTATATCTACCCCTATATGTGCCCGATGGTAGTCTCCTTCCATAGTTTTTCTACATAGTTTCTCCAGCTCCTCATCTACGGTGCTTACCACTTTTCTTAGCATATCTACATTAATGTGCTGCATATTGATGCACGGAATTTCTATTCCTTTACTTATCAAGGCTGCCTCGATAACTATTGTACCACCTCCACACATAGGATCTACAATCCCTTCTGCAGGTTGCCATTTAGCTAGCCTGAGCATGGATGTAGCTATAGTTGGTTTTAGTGCTGCAGGATGTGTGAACAGCCTATACCTCCTAATATGCATTGAGGCTCTGAGTAGTGCAAAGCCTACTATAAGTCTATCCCTATTCAACTCAACGTAGATCTCGATATCCGGATTCTCTAGATCTACCTTCAGCCTCACATTCCTAGAGGCCATGTAGCTATCTATAACAGCCTGCCCTGCAACCCTACTTATATCAATACTTGTAAAACTGTGTTCGCCGATCCTCTCGGA
>Ga0105162_1000695_pt1 | contig 21099 bp, 21 predicted proteins | sample JNZ201metaG_FD_81532 | JGI IMG/M metagenome (GOLD analysis project Ga0105162, IMG submission 81532) | Hot spring microbial communities from Jinze hot spring, China to study Microbial Dark Matter (Phase II) - JNZ 20120812A | ecosystem: Environmental > Aquatic > Thermal springs > Hot (42-90C) >...
GGCAAGGCTTGCTGTGAAGGCTAGTCCCCACATGCTTTTGCTCCACGTTAGAACCTTGTAGCCATCCAGAACTCCAAAGGGGATTAGATTGAAGAGGGCTATCCAAGCGTTTATGGCGGACGCATACATTAAAACGGGCTGTTCGATTGCAAGGGCTAGTCCCGCCAACATTAGGGACAACGCTATGTTGGTGGCAGGTCCAGCCATGGATATTTTTCCAACACTCTCTTTTTTGGCGAATCCGAAAATCACCACGGCACCGGGTGATATTATCTTAAAGATTGGGGAAACTATGGATATTACGGTTAAGATTAAACCGATAAATACGAGCCTAAACTCAGCCCACAAGCCCTCTTTTTGAGCCATGAACTTGTGGGCTAGCTCGTGGGCTAGAAATGAGGCGGCTACCGTGAGGGCGAAGACAAACAGTATAGTAAACCCTCCAAGTCTAGTGCGAAATCTTGGTGAAAGCCCAAACGAGAGTCCTATGCATGCGACAAGGAGCGCGGCCACCGCTAGATGTGCAACTTCCTTGCTGCTGAAATGAAACCTCTTCTCCTGTTCAACTGGAATATAGTATGTCATGGTGTACTCGTATGGGCTTTGCCTCTTCAATTGTGACGTTGATGATGTAAGCATGAATTCCCTTATGGGGATGTGGGCGCGCTCAAGCCCCGGGCATTCGTGGTTTTCTGGCAGGCGGTGCTCTGTGCAGAAGTATCCTCCACAGTAGGGGCATTTAAAGGGTAAGAATGTTTCTTTTCCGCACTTCTGGCACTCCATTTTCGACAGCCTTTTCGATGTCTGCAAGCATGCCGCTTTGCTCTTATACGTTTCTGTCCCTTAATGGTTAAACGTTAATAGGGTTTGCTCCGCTATTGTAGGTTAGGCTTGCGAGGTGAAAGGCGCCATTGAAAGCCTTCAGCTTCGTGCACGCCGCGGATCTGCATTTAGGATACTCCCAATATGGGCTTGAAGCCAGAAGGGAGGACTTCGACAGAGCCTTCAGCGAACTTGTTGACAAAACCCTGGAGTTGAAGCCAACTTTCATGGTTATTGCCGGAGACCTATTCCACAATGCTCGCCCATCAAATGTGACGCTGGAAAACGCCATCAGAAATTTTAGCAGACTGCGGGAGGCGGGCATCCCAGTGCTGGTGGTTGATGGCTCCCACGACTCGGCGCCAAACGTTGTGACTAGCACAATTCTGAACCCCTTGGACAGTGCTGGGCTTATACGGTTCCTCCCAAGACATGAGGGGGCTTGCTGGCGGAAACCGGACTGCTGCTATGTTTATGGCGTGCCAAACTTTAGAACCCGCCGCAAAACTGAGGAGATGCTTCCAGCCTTCATGGAGAAGAATAAGCCTGCGCCTAACCCATCCCTGTTCAACATCTTCGTTTTTCACATGGCTTTAGCTATTCCAGAGCTTAACCTGCCCTACATGGAGGCTGAAGCCTCACCGGAGCTTATACCAGAAGGCTTCAATTATTACGCTGCTGGACACGTGCACGCGCCATACATCGGCAAGTTTAAAACGGGCTTGCTAGTTTATCCGGGGAGCACGGAAACCATAAACTATGATGAGGCAAAAAACGAGAAGGGCTTCTACTATGTTGAGGTGAACGAGAATGGCGAGGCATCCCCACAGTTTATTAGGCTTGAGTCTTCCCGCAAATTCGTTGTTCTAGAGCAGGACTTCACTGGCTTCACGGCTTCAAAGATCACCGAGCTTGCCATACAGCTTGTGAAAAGCGCTGATCAAGAGGGCGCTGTTCTTGTGCCGGTGTTGAAGGGTGTTCTGCCGGCTGAAGCGAGCCGTGCTGATGTTGATGTTGCCCAAATTAGAGGCGCAGCTGAAAAAGCCTTGCTTGTCCATCCAGTTGTGTTGCTTCGTGAAAGTGAGGTTCCAGAGGCTGTTATTCGATCCATTTTCGAAAGCGAAATCAAGGATTTCAAAACGAAAAGCTTCGAATATTTCCTTCAAATTTTCGCTGAGCGCTATGGTCCAGAGCAAGCTGAAAAAATAGCCCACGCCGCCGTCAACCTCATTGAGCCTTTAACGAAGAAGCAAGATGAGCGTGTTCGACAGATTTTGGAGGAGCTTGTGCAATGAGGATAGAGGTTGTCCACCTGGAAAACATTCGTTCTCATGTGAAGACAACTGTGCCCTTCGCGAAGGGCTTCAACTGTCTTGTGGGCGGCTTGGGATGCGGAAAATCCAGCATCCTCTATGCCATCGATTTCGCTCTTTTCGGAGACCCCTTGGGGAGAAGCTACGAGTATCTGTTGAGGGATGGGGCCGAAAGCGGCAAAGTTGTCCTCCAGTTCACCCAGAACGGCAAGAGCTACACTTTAACACGGGGACTTAAAAGGCGTGGAAAAGGCATTAGCCAAGACTTTGACGAGCTGAAGCTTTTTGACGGTGAAACCCTCATAGCCAGCGTGAAAAGCGAAGCCGTAGCCGAACAGCTAAAAGCCATAACAGGACTGGATAAGGATCTTTTCCGTGAAATAGTCTGGGTTAGACAGGAACACCTAAAAGAGCTTATAGACGCCCCACCGAGGGACAGGCAAAAACGCCTAGACGAGCTTTTTGGGCTTTCAGACTACGAGACAGCATGGAGCAACATAGCCGCCTACCAGAAGGAGTATGAGGCAGAAAAAAGGGTTTACGAAAAGGACTCCGACGTGGTTGGCATAGAAAAGCTCAACGCCGAATACACCCGCCTAGCTGAGGAGTTTACACGCCTAGAAATCGACGTACAAAGCGCTTCCAGAAGGTTGAATGAAGCCAAAAAGATCCTTGAAGAAGCCGACTTGAAGTTGAAAAGACTTGAGGAGCTTAGAGCCTCCATCGAGGAGCGCAGGCGAAAGGAAGCCCAACTTCAAGCCCAGCTGACAAGCCTAGAGGACTCTTTGGCGGCGGTTGCTGAAAAAATTGAGGGCAAAAAAGCCATAATCGAAAATCTTAAACAGAGGCTAAGCAACATGGAGGCTCAAGCCAAAGCCTATAGGGACAAGCTAAGGGAAACCGGGATTCCGGAAAACGAGCCTCTTGAGGCTTTGAGACAATACCTTTTAGCCTTTGACAGTCAAATCGCTGACCTTAAGGCGGAACAAGAGACAACCCTCCGGAACATGCAAGCCGACCAGAGGAGGCTCTCCTCGCTTTCAACGGAAAACCGCTGTCCCCTATGTTTGCAACCATTAAACATCGAATACAAAAACAGCTTAATTGAGAGGATTCAAAGGGAAAACAGCGACCGGCAAAAGACCCTAAACCAGCTTCAAAGGGAGATTGAGGAACTGCAGCAGTTAAAGGAGAAGGCAAGCACAGCCATAGCCAACCTTCAAGGCTTAATGCCGCGAATTGAAGAGCTTAAAAGCCGCATAAACGAGGAATCCAAGGCTTTAGAGGAGCTTTCCAAAGAGTTTGAGGAAAAGCAGAGGTTAGAGGCGGAGCTTCGGGCGCAGCTTGAAAAACTCCGCTTCGAAATCGCCAGATTCGACGTTTCAGAGCTTGAAAACGCCAGAAAACAGAGAGAGCAAGCCTTCCAAAACTATTACCTCTTAAAGTCTGAGCTACAAACAATGGAAAACCGCAAGGGCGACCTACTTAAACGCTTAGACGACATTAAAGAGCGGATAGACCAAGCGCAGAAGAAATTGGAGCAGATGGAAAGGTTAAACAAGATCGTGGGTATCATTGGAAGCATTCGAGATGCATATAGAAGCATCCAGCCGAAGCTCAGAAGCGAATTCGTAAAAGTCCTAAGAAACCTAGTGCAACAAATCTTGGATAATCTCACTGGCGAGGAAGGCGCCCCAATAAACATAATGATCGACGAAACCTACACGCCCTACGTGATAAGCGAAAGTGGGGTTGAAAGGGAGGTCTCAAATCTCTCCGGTGGAGAACGCACACTGATAGCCTTCGCTTATAGGCTTGGGCTTGGACAGTTGATAATGCAATCCAGAACAGGGCACGGTTTAAGCCTGCTACTTCTTGACGAGCCAACCGAAAGCCTTGGAAGAGAAGACGGCTCCATAGACCGACTGGCTGAAGCCATATCCCGGTTCAAAGCTATCGAACAAATAATAGCCGTAACCCACAGCGAAGCCTTCGCGGAGAAAGCCGAGCATGTAATACGAGTGGAAAAAGAGGCTGGAGAAAGCACAGTTTCGGTGGAGAAGTAGCAAAAGCCCCTTTTAAGGCTGTTCCTTCACAACCACGTTTTCCAGAATGCCTATCCTTTCGATCTCTATTTTTACAACATCGCCCACCCGCAGAAACTTTGGAGGCTTCATGGCGAAACCGACACCAGCGGGTGTGCCGGTTGCGATTACATCGCATGGCTCTAGAGTCATTACTCTGCTTAGGTGGTGAAGCACCTCATAAACATTGAAAACCATGTTTTTAGTCGTGGAGTTCTGGCGGAGCTCACCATTCACTCAAGTGCGAATATAAATGTTTGATGGGTCTCCCATCTGATTTCGGGTCAATATACAAGGACCCATTGGGGCGAAGGTGTCAAAGCTTTTGCCCCTCGTCCACTGCTTATCCTTAAACTGGATGTCACGGGCTGAAACATCATTTAGAATCGTGTATCCAAAAATGTATTTTTCAGCTTCTTCAACCGGAATGTTCTTCGCCTTCCCTCCAATAACAACAGCCAGTTCAGCTTCATAGTCAAGCTGTCTTACAAAGCGAGGTTTAACAATACCATCGTTTGGCCCAACTATGGCTGTGCGAGGCTTGAAGAAGATCACTGGCTCATCTGGTATCTCAGCGTTTTGCTCGGCTGCATGATCCCTATAGTTTAGTCCGAGGCAAACAATTTTTGGGGATTCGCTATGGGTGCTAAAAGCCTAACATCCTTCACCGGTAGGGAAGCCTTATCAATGATGTTTCGTGAAGCATCAAGAAACATTTTCTCAACTTCCTCGAAGGCGCCTGCTGTTATAAGTTCCTCCAACGTTTTGGGCGCCCTCACGCCTAGGAGTTTTGCTAGACTTGGCAGATGCACAACAGTTTCCTCATTGACTAAGATGCCGTAGCTTTCACGTTTCCTGTGAAGGAATCTAAGAACAGTGTTTTAGTGTTCAAGTTGATTAAAAGTTGCTTCGGGAAAATTTTTCAGTTTGAAGGTTGTGACTATGTTTATGCCTCTGAAAATGCGGACACGGAAGCTCACCCTAATGGAGGGCGGTGCTGCAGGAGTCCTTTTTGGAACTGCCGCCGTTTTAATACGGCTTCTCCATGGTTTGGACCAGTTCTCTATCGCTTTCTGGCGCCTGACGATTGCCTGTGGCATATTGGCGGTTATACTGCTTTTCTCCGGCAAACTCCCCATTCTAAAAGGTTATGGGCTTAGGGATTTGAGAGATTTCTTCGTCCTCGGTTTTCTATTAGGGCTTCATTTCGTCTTCTTCATATCAGCCGTTAAGGACACAACAATCCTCAACGCAACAGTCTTCGTCAACACCACGCCAATCTTCTCCGTGCTCATTTCAGCTCTACTCCTAAACATTAAGCCCTCCCGCCTAGCAGCCATGGGAATACTCTTGTCCGTGGCTGGCGCATGCATCATTGCATATGCAGAATCATTTTCAAATCAAGTGTTCTTTGTGGGGGTTGCCCCAAGCTTTAAGGGCGATGTTGAAGCCATATTGGCCGCATTCGTGGAGGCTGTCTATCTGAATTATGGCAAGAGGGTGCGGGGGCAGAAGGCAATACTGCCTATCATGCTTCCCGTCTACATTTTTGCAGCCATAACCGTCGGCCTTTTAAGCCTCGCTGGTGCAGATGGAAAGATATGTTTGCCAACGGAGCCTACGGTGATTCTTCCGCTGCTTGGTTTGGGTGTTTTTCCAACAGCCCTAGCCCACACCCTTTACTTTTCATCCCTCTCTAACCTAAAGTCCTTTGAAACCGCCACCATGGCTCTGCTTGAACCCATAGGTGCAACAGCCTTAGGCATCATATTGTTTAACGAGTTTCCAGCTCCACTTTTCGTTTTGGGAACAAGTCTAGTCTTGCTGGGAATAATTTCCATAGCGAAAGAGGAATAGCCGCAATCTAGAGAAACAAATAAAAATTCGGTCCGAAAATCTGCCACTAACAGCGAGCTGGGAAAATGACCTTCAACGAAAAAATATCGCTGGCATTGCTCTCTGCTTTAAACCATCTTAACAAGTCCATTTCAGCCCTAAAAAGGGGAGATGAAAACGCTTTTTCAAATGACGTTTGGCATGTTGCCGCGGAACTTGAATACGCCCTTTTCCTTTTCTCCCTAATGCTGGGAGAGGGGCGAAGCGTGCCAGCGTCTAAACTCAACCCGGACCCAAAAAACCTGCCAACAGAAGCCATCATGTTGAGGGTCAGGGAGTTGATCGAAGAGGCTCAAGGCTTTTTGAAGGTGGGTAGTCTTTCAAACGCACTTAGAAGCACCTATCTGGCGAGACATTACCTGTTTAAGGTGCAGGAAGGTCTAAGCGGGAAGAAACATGGGGTTGGAAGAAAATAGGGTTTATTCCTCCTCAGTTGATAGTTTCCTCCCTTTGATTGTTAAAGTGTTCTCTTTTCCACCGATAACTCTGTAATAGTCTTTGAGCCCCATTTTGTGTAGGTATTTCCGCAAAAGCACCCGCAAATACTGTTTTGAGAAGTCCTTTTCCTCGGTCTTTACAACTATCTCGTTTGTTAAGGTTTCAATTTCTGCACCAGTTTTTTCGCGGAGGAAATCCGCCAATTCTTTGATTACATCGTCTCCTTCCGCCTTCAACTCGGACACGTCTATCCGGGTCTCAACCATTTTTAGGCCTCCATCATTATCTTCTAACCATTATCACCCTAACTTGGTCACATGCGTCCTCACATGAATCTGCGATCATTTCAAGGGCTTCAAAGAGCTGTCCAACCAAAACGGCTACTCCCGCCCTCAGCATGTTTTCCTTACCGAGGAGTCTCCGCGCCCTTTCATGTAAATCGTCAACCTTCTCCTCCTTCCTTTCAACGGCGTCCGCAGCATGCAAAGCCTCTTCGGGCTTTGTCATCATCTTGTTCATGCACTCTCTCAATAGGCTTGTGCATTCTTTCGCGCCTCTGGCCATTTCCAAAGCTTCCTCTTTAATGGATTTGGGAAGTTCCTCAATTGGTAATACGCTTAGAATTCTTGTGGCCTCTCTGCTCCAGTCCGCCACCATGTCCACCCTCTTGACCAGGTGCATTATGTCCTCTCTAGCCGTCGGTGGGAGGTCGCCTTTGGAAACTTCGTCCATAACCTTCCTCCGCAGCATGTCCGCTTCCCTCTCGTTATTGGTCACTCTTTCAATGCAAACGTTCATTTCGCGGGTGTCACTTTTCATGACCGCGTCAAAAGCTCTTTCCAAGTCTTCAACAATGCTTTCCGTTAGGGCTAGGTGCTGCTGTATTATGGTTAAGGCCCTCGTTTCCCGTCTCTTTTCAAACCACTTTATCAATTCACTCAACCGCCATCTCCTCCCGCAGTCCAGCCTCCGGATAGGCAAACAAATGGACGTTTTCCGGCTGAAAACTCACAGTGACTTTTTCACCCACACCAACCCATTCACATGAGAGGGATGGAACCACAACCACAACCAAATCTTGGTTTTCAAGTCTAACTTCATATCGCAAGTTTGTCCCTTCAAAGGCAACCCTTTCAACAACGCCTAAAAGAGAGTTCACCTCGCGGCTTCGTCCCCTCCTAATGGTGAAAACTTCCGGCCTAACAGCCAAAACCACTCTTTCACCCCTGTTCAAGCCCTTGTTGATCGCCTGAACCCTTACCCCTCCTCGAAGTTCGACGGTTGCCATTTTATCCGTGGCCTCTGCAATGAAGCCTTCGAAAAAGTTTGCGCCTCCAATGAAGTGGGCTACAAAAATCGTTTTTGGATTCATATAAAGCTCCTGAGGCGTGCCAATCTGCAAAATTCTCCCCTTCTTCATTACGGCTATTCTGTCCGATATTGCCATGGCCTCTGACTGGTCGTGGGTTACATGTATGGCCGTCAACTCCAGGTCTTTCACCATGCGCCTAATCTCATATCTAAGCTCGTTTCTTACTTTGGCATCTAAATGTCCAAGAGGCTCATCTAGCAGCAAGAGCTTTGCACCCGCGGCTAGTGCCCTTGCAACGGCCACCCTCTGCATCATACCGCCGCTTAACTCGTGGGGGAAAGCATCCAGCCGCTCATGAAGCCTAACCATCTCCAGGACTTCGTGGCCTATTCTCTCAGCCTTTTTCATGTCAAAGCCCTTAACCCGGGGGCCGTAGGTGACGTTTTCCCAAGCGTTCATGTGGGGAAACAAAGCGAAGGTTTGGAAGACAAAGCCTATGTCCCGGTCCTCCGGCGGAACATCATTTACAAGCCTATCTCCAATATATATTTCGCCCTCATCCGGCTCGATCAAGCCAGCGATAAGCCTAAGCAATGTTGTTTTCCCACAACCACTCGGCCCCAGAATAGAAAAGTATTCCTTATCCTTGATGTGGAGGCTGACGTTATCCACCGCTATGACCTTGCCGAACCTTTTTGTAACATTGACCAAGCGTACATCCGGCATTTCAGTACCTTCCCTTGCCCCTGATGACAAGCCTTAACGCCAGTAAGATTATAAAGGAGATTAATATTAAGAAACCGCATCCCAAGCCAATTTCTAAAGGTGAAACCGCAACCTTACCCTTAACCCAGTCGACCAAAACCACCGGAGCGGTTTTAAGCTTGGTAACCGCCAACGTGGCGCCTGTTTCACTTACGCTTCTGGTGAAAACCATTATGGCTCCTGAAAACATGGAATACTTGGTTAAGGGGAACACTATGGTCCTAAAAACGCATAGAGGCTTGGCTCCCAAAGTCCTCGAAGCCTCTTCCAGTTCTAGGCTTATCCTTTCAACGGCGGCGGCCATAGACCTAACAAAATAGGGGTATGTTATGGCCAGATGTGCAAAGATGAGGAGCAAAATTTCCGGTATGAATGCTACGGTTTCCTTCCAGAAAAACCGCAGAGACACGCCGAGCGCCACTGAGGGAACAATTATTGGAATGTCCACAAGCACATTTAAAACCGACGAGACGCTTCCCAGACGCTTCCTTGCAACAATTATGGCCATAGGCAATCCTATGATGACATTTAAGATTGTCACCGTTGCCCCCAGCGAATACGATAAGATAAGGCTTTGCCAGTAGTCATTCCAAGGCGGGACACCGGATAAAGCCTTTGAAAAAACATCTGTTGGAAGAGCCTCAAAGGCTGGAAGTGCAACGAAAAGCGAGGGAACCAAGACGATGGCAAAGAAGATTGAGAGCGTGACGCCATTTCTGAAAAACGTCGCCGTTGAATAGCTAATCTTCCTCTCTATGGTTGGCCAAGCCCCCTTCATTGGCAACCTAAACCGTCCACCGAAATATCGAACTGCAGCAAAGATTAGACATGAAATCACTATGAGGATTAGGCTTACAAACACCGTGGCTCCAACATAAACATCCTTCGTGTTCTGAATAAATATGGGACCATTTTCGAAAGCTCCAGCCACCATCATCGTGGCTCCAGTTTCAGAGATGGATCTTGCAAAAGCCAAAATGAAGGATGCAATCAGTGAGGGCTTTATTATTCCAAGCGTAACTGTTCTGGCCGTTGTGAACGGCGGTGCACCCAAGGTTCTCGCAGCCTGCTCATACTCAATTTTATAGTCCAACAGTGCACCAACAATAACCCTTACAACAACGGGATAGGAAAACGTGAAGTGGAGCAAAGCCACAAGAAGCCATCCGGGCGACACAAGCGAACCGCCGAATAGGGCTGAAATTCCCTCGGGCTTATGCCAGAAAAGAAGAAGCGAATAGCCAAGAACGGCCGTCGGTACTATAAAGGGAACGTCGGCAAGCGCATCAAGGACATTCATCCACCCCGACTTGCCCCGGGCAATGAGCCAAGCCATGGGAATTCCCGCCACCACATCCAAGGCCGACACAAACACCGCTATAACAAACGAATTCCGCACAGCATTCAAAGCGCGGGTTAAAAGCTCAGGGTTGCCAAAGATCTCCTGCATCGTTTTCCACTTGATTACTATGCCTAGAATGGGCGGGATCAAAATCAAAGCGAAAAAAAGCACGACAGCGGTCAGATAAACTCCATATTTAACCGTTGACTTCGAGGAAAGCCTATCCAGCCGCTCCACGAGTTTTTTCGGCAAACGCACCAGCCTAAGCCCAATTAAACAGCCAAACGTGTTTCTTTTCCAATTCGCAGAATTCGTTGATAAGCTTTCCTATGAGCCTTGTCAGTTCGCCCGTCGAGTCATATCACAGCCCATAAGGCTCTATTGACTCTCCACTTCATCATCCAAAAAACAAAGAGGTGAAACACACTTTTAGGATTTTTCCTCCACGCTCTTCCCTTTCCTTCTCTCTAAAATGGAGATATATTCATCCAAAGTTTTCTCCACATTCCATTCAAAACATGATTCGCCAAAATTTGCATTCCACCAATTTATGAACCTCTTAAGCGATACCTTCACGAATAAGACGAGGGTGATTGTGGGAATAATTGAAACCAGAACTATGTTTATTGGAAATGGAAACGCCACCAAGAGGAAGATGCTTAAAAAGAATTCCATCATCAAAAAGATCGGCATTAAGATGGCCCAGAAAACTCCTCCAGCATTCTCTAGAAATTCAGTCCCCGGAATTTTCAAGATCAGCCTATAAAACCATGGTATGTCCCTCTCTCCGATCTCTCTTGGCTCATCTTCAGCCATGGCAATCGCAATAATTACACTCCCCGAAGACTTAAGCTTTTATTTCCCGACTAAAGCGTGCACGCCCTTAGCCTTCAACAACCCCGACTGTGGCTACAGAAACTCCTCTCCCCTTCAACTCCCTTACAAATGGATTTATACCCAGAGAATCGCTGGCGATATGCCCCGTGACGATTAAATTGCCTTTTCCTTCTGCCTTCAATTTTTCCAGGTCCACCGGACTTATGTGAATGTATATCACCGTGTCAATGCCATGTTGAAAGTACGTTTTTGCAACCTCGTAGCCCCCGTTTGTGCCCGCTCCATGGGAAACAACAACTCTCCCGGCCTTGTTTTCCGGTTTTCCAAGGCATATTCTAATTTTTGTTTGGGCGTTTTTGAATTCCGGGAGTTCCATTAAAGCGGAAACAACATCCTCCAATGTTGAATCTTTATTCAATTTGTTGTTAAGCTGTTTAATTATTCTCTGTCTTCCGATAATATCGAGGGGGTTGTGCACGTTCATAAAGGGCATTCCTAAAAGTTTGGCGAAATCAATGGCATGCAAATAGTTCTGTCTATGCGCTTCCACTTCAAGCTGCTCAAGTTTTTCGCTCACGGCTTCTTCCGCAACCTTCCTAGGGACGCCGGCTTCAACCATTTGCTGGACATGTTTCCTGAAAACTTTTGGGAAATTGAGGATAGCTGTCCCGCCCGCTGGGTGGTGCGCTACAACCACATCGAAGCCTAACTGTTTGGCTAGCAGAAGCTCTGCTGGTCCAGCATCTATGCAGACTAAAGCTCTTCTGATTTTTTCTCCACTAATGTATATGGCGCTGTCCTCCGGGATTTCCTTCAAGCCTGAAAGCTCCAGCGCCAGTTCCATAATCTCCTCGGTATTCAACACTGCTCACCTCACACGCTGGTTTGGAGACTTTTCCGCCATGAACAATTAATAAGTTTTATCTGGAGTGTTCTCTCCCCTATAGTTAGGTTGGGTGTGTGAACGGGATGGATGTTTTCGAGGCTATTAAAGGACGCCGCAGCATTAGAGCCTATAAAGAAACCGATGTCCCAGATGAAATCATCGAAAAACTAATTGAAGCTGCCAGATGGGCACCGTCTGCCGGAAACATCCAGCCATGGGAGTTCGTCATTGTACGAAACCCTGAAACAAAAAGGAGGTTGGCTGAAGCCGCCTTGGGCCAAACATTCATCGAAGAGGCTCCGGTGGTCATTGTTGTATGCGCCGATGAAAGGCGTTCAGCAAGCGGCTACGGGGCAAGGGGCAGAACCCTCTACTGTATTCAGGACACGGCTGCCGCCATACAAAACATCCACTTAGCAGCCTATGCTCTAGGCTTGGGCACATGCTGGGTAGGAGCCTTCAAAGAGGAGGAAGCGAGAAAAATCTTGGAAATTCCGGAGGGTGTGAGGCCGGTTGCCATAATCCCCGTCGGCTATCCGGCTGAGTCTCCGCCCCCTAGGAGTAGGAGACCGCTAAAACAGATAATCCACTATGAGAAGTTTTAGGGGATTAGCCTTGAAAATGCGAAGCTACTACATGGGTGAGCTCACATGGGTTGACGTGCAGGAATTTCTCAAAAAACATAAAACCGCCATCGTTCCTGTGGGAAGCTGCGAGCAGCATGGACCCCACCTTCCGCTGGACACCGACGCCTATGACGCCTTCTGGCTTTCGTTGAGGGCTGCTGAGAGGGCCCAATGCGCCCTTGTCGCTCCACCAATATATTACGGCGTTTCACTGCATCACATGGACTTTCCGGGAACAATAACGCTGAGCCCGCAAACCCTCGAGCAGACAGCCTACGAAATAGGCTTATGCCTAACCAAACATGGATTCACAAGAATATTGTTCGAAAACGGTCACGGAGGAAACATCCCAGCCTTGGAGGCCGCAGCCCAGAGAATAAAAGCCGAAACAGGTGCCTTCATAGCCATAGACACGATCAGCCTCATACCCGACTTCATAGAACAACACATAGAAACACCCTACGACGCTCACGCTGGAGAATTTGAAACTTCCACAAGCTTGGCGAACCGGGAACATGCCGTTGTCAAAGAGCGAATCACAAAGCCGAAGCTGACACCGCCAAAGTCAAAATATACAAAAATCGGATTAAAAGAGGCTGGGCCAAAGGTTTTATGGGTCTTCAGAACGAGGGAAATAAGCAACACCGGCGTCATTGGCGATCCAACAAAGGCATCCAAAGAAAAAGGCGAGAAGGCATGGCAGCTCGCCATAGAGAGGCTAGCGGACCTTTTAACAGAACTTGACAAAATGTAGAACTCCCTTGCAAGGCGCAGATTAGTGACGGTCAAACTTAATATATCTCGATCAACCCCCTACCTCTTGAGGAATAATTTTGCTATACTCTGAAATTGCCGAAGTTTACGAGAAGATTGAGGCTACCACCAAAAGGCTTGAAATGACCGACCTGCTAGTGGGCTTGCTCAAAAAAACACCCAAAGAGATAATCGACAAGGTCGTTTACCTTACACAGGGAAGAATTTATCCAGAATTCGTTAAGCTTGAAATAGGTGTGGCTGAAAGGCTCGCCATAAAAGCGCTTGCCCATGCTTCCGGATGGCCGGAAAGCGAAATTGAAGAGGACCTAAAGAAGACCGGCGACATAGGCGAGACAGCCCAGAACTTTATAGCCCGCAAAAAACAGATAACCTTCTTCCAAAGGCCCCTAACCGTTCAAAGAGTATACGAAACCTTTGACAAGATGGCAAGGGCCTCCGGTCCCGGCGCCATCGACACAAAAATAACACTTTTGGCCGGTCTTCTAGCCGACGCCAAGCCTAAAGAGGCCAAGTATATTATGCGAACGGTCACCGGAAACCTTCGTTTGGGAATCGCAGACATGACGGTGCTGGACGCCTTGGCAATAGCCTATGGAGGCGGCAAGGAAACCCGTGAACTCGTGGAACGCGCCTACAACATCTCATCCGACCTTGGAAAAGTCGCCAAGGTCCTCGCCGAGGAAGGCCTTGAAAGCGTCAAAAAGTTCAAGGTTGTGGTGGGCAACCCAATTAGGCCCATGCTGGCTGAAAGGCTTTCCTCACCGGAGGAGATCCTCGAAAAGCTCGGCGGAAAATGCATAGCCGAATACAAATATGATGGTGAACGCATCCAAGCCCACAAGAGAGGAGATGAAATCACCTTATTCTCGAGAAGGCTTGAGGACATTTCTGACCAGTACCCAGATGCCATAGAACTCTTGAGGAGACACGTGCTGGCCAAGGAAGCTATCGTGGAGGCTGAATGCGTAGCTATAGACCCGGACACAGGCGAGATGAGGCCTTTCCAAGAGCTTATGCACCGTCGACGCAAATACGGCATAGAAAAAGCCATGGAAGAATATCCAGTCTCACTTTTCATGTTCGACGTCCTCTATGTGGACGGAAAAGACTTGACGCTCGAGCCCTACCCAGTAAGACGGAAAACCCTCGAAAGCATAATCCAGGAAGGCGAAAGAGTAAAACTTGCCAAATCCATAATCACCAGCAACATAAAAGAACTCGAAAACTTCTTCCTAGAAGCCATAGAAAACGGCTGCGAAGGCTTAATGTGCAAATCAACGGCCCCAGACTCCATATACCAGGCAGGCGCAAGAGGCTGGCTCTGGATAAAATACAAACGCGACTACAAAAGCGAAATGACAGACACCGTAGACCTCGTTGTAGTCGGCGCCTTTCACGGAAGAGGAAAACGCGCCGGAACCTACGGCGCACTATTACTGGCAGCCTACAACCCAGAAAACGACACCTTCGAAACAGTATGCAAATGCGGAACAGGATTCACAGACGAAGACCTAGCAAAACTACCAGAAATCATGAAAAAACACGTCATACCCAACAAACACCCAAGAGTAAACTCGCTAATAGAAGCAGACGTATGGTTCGAACCAAAAATAGTCATAGAAGTCCTAGGTGCAGAAATAACCCTAAGCCCCATCCACACATGCGCCCTAAACACCATACGCCAAGGAAACGGCCTAGCCATACGCTTCCCACGCTTCACAGGCAACTATAGGCTCGATAAAGCAGCAGAAGACGCCACAACGACAAAAGAAATAGCAGAAATGTACCAAAGGCAATTAAAAAAGATTATTGAAAGTTAAAAAGTACGTGCCTCTTGTTGGGGTTTACTACAAAATGATCTTAATGGCAACTACTCTGCTCCACAAGCCTACTTCATACAAGTAATTACGTAGATACTCTTGTACATCCCTATCTGACACTGCTCTTCCAATAATTAATGAATCTATTTCACCGGGGAAGGGTCTATTCTTTACTTTCACCGCAATCGACCTTTTGGGGATATTATACTTACGTATAACCTTTATTTTAAACCTCTCAAATCCATGTTCTGGGCATATAAGTTCAACAACAACCGCGGACATTCCCCCATCCCCCTCGGTTAAAATCCCTTAGCAAGAGTAAACATGTCAAAATAAAGGGGTTTCGTAGTCATTTTTACTCCTTCAACAGCGTTTCCCAAAGTTATCGATGATCAGTATTAGATCTGATATGTCTATTTTGTTGTCTTGGAATAAGTCAGCATCGGAGTTCCATCTTGGGTGTCCAGGAAAGCTTCCGTAAGCGTTGAGTATTATAGTAATATCCGCCATGTTCACCATATTGTCACCGTTGATGTCACCCATAAGCTTTATTTTGATTGTATCACCTTCCAATGCGTTGTTTGAAATGTTTATCTCGTATGGTACTGCTGGAATTTTTGCTGTAATAATATAGCTTTTTCCGCAACTTAAAGTTGCGGTGTCAAGATTAAATGTAACTGTCAAATTCTCTCCCGGCTCAAGAAGAGTTACCGTTCTTTTGTCTATGAAAGTTGTGTTACAGTAAAGTTCTAGCTCGAATGTCTCTGTCAGATTTCCGTAGTTTGCGACGCTAACGTTAATGTGAACAAGCCAACCTTGATAGACAATTAGTTTATCTGCCACTACTTGTATAACTGCTACGTCTCGAATTAAACCAATAAATATCCCATTGTAGAATTCATGTGTAATAGCTTGATTTTTACTGTTTTTAAGCTGTGTTTCTGTCAGATTTAATGGGCTTACGCCTAGAGCTTGTACCTCAAATGTTACGATAGTAATCACTGTTTTCTCATATACCGTTATTGGGTTTGTGAATGCAATATTTACTAAAATTGTTCCTTCAAAGTCATCTATTACCACCTTTTTTATCGGAATTTGTCCAAGAATCCTTGGAATAATGACAGTTGTTTCCAGCAAAATATCCGGATTGTAAACTAGCTTAAAAGTGCAGTTTTTAAGGTCTTCTACGTCATCAATTGTGATGTTAATGCTGAATTCTTGTCCAGGTATTAATGACGGGTCTCTAATTTCTACAGGGTTAACCTCAATTTTTGCCTTCAAAATGTTGCTGAAGTAACCCCCCTCAACTATATGTGGTATATTTTGTCCATCCGAGTTTAACGCAATCTCGTTAACTATCAAAATTGGCGTTTCTCCCATACTTATTACATGAAATGTCATCGTCGCTAGGCATCCAGAACCATATGCTCCTTCCGTGATTAGTAAGTATTGTTCCAAAATAATCTGCCCGTGGGTTGTGTTGTAGTTTCGGTTTATTTGCACGTTAAAGACTGTGCTGCCGTAATTTCTTAGGAATATACCCTCACTAACGTTTGTTATATTTAAAATGCCGCTTAAATAGAAGAGTTCTACACGCCAGCGGTGCAGATCCATTGCGTTGGTTGCCGTTAGGTTAATGTTGAAGCTATTGCAAGGTAGTAATGAAACGTCCGTTACTCTTTTAGGAGTGAAAGATAATACCATTGTTGTAGGCGTGATCGGGTATAGATATTTCACCTTTTCAGAGTGAAACTCTGGAATCACTTTTCCTGATGGATAAAGAAATATGCTTGTCCATTCAGGATCAAAAGCGATTACTGTTGACCATTTAGGATGCGTCTGATTAACTTCTCTTTTTATACCAAACTTAATTTGGCATAGTGTTCCTGATCCTGTGAAGCTCCATGGCGGGTCTCCCATGATATATGCGCAACCCCACTTGATGATGGAATGCGTCTCATTTAATTCATCGACGGCTACAGCAGGTGCAATGAGGGTCCATCCCATATCCTGCACTGGTTTGAATACATGGTCTGGTGGCCTTCTTGCCCCTTTATAGATTAATTTTGTACGATCAAATATAACTCCAACCCCCCAGCTTTTCATATTTTCAACATTTCTTATGGTAACGTTTAAAAAGAAGACCTCGTCGACCTCCGTTTGTGGATAATGAAGAGTTAAACTTGTTGTGCCTATCTCTGTTGGACTTGGTTGTTCTGCTGTCCAGGTTCCAGGCCAAGTATTTGGGTTTGGGGTTAGCAATAGCAATTCTGTTGAATTTGTTTGTGCAAATGATTTTTCAACTGATAAGGTGGTAGTCGATTGCACTGTCATTAGGATTAGAAACGTAATGGCTACTATCCATCTAGTTTTCACTTAGCCTCCTCCCCTTAACTAATAACGATTTTTATGAAAAATTTAAGTGTTGTGATTTGACTGGGGATATCATGTCTAAACATATTTTCCAAAGTTATCAAGCACTATGATAACATCAGTCATATCCACTTTATAATCCATGTTTATGTCCGCTATTGGGTTCCAGTTCGGTTTTCCTGGCGTTGAACCAAAAGCATCTAAAACTATTACAACGTCTGTCATGTCGACTCTTCCGTTACCGTCAACATCGGGACTGCCTTGAGGTGGTGCTGAGAGCACCGTTAACCCTTTTGTCTCTGAATCTTGCATTCCATCTACATCGACAACTGTCAATCTAACCGTGTAATTACCCGCATTTTGATAGATATGATACACTGTTGAACTTTGGGTTTCTTGGACTATTCCGTCACCAAAATCCCAAATGTAACGCACAATCGGCGGATACACCATTCCGTTCCATCCTGGCCTTGATAGTCCTCCGTCAAAAGTAACAGTTCTTCCTGCTATTGCAATTTGTGGACTCCAAGTAAAATCTGCAGTTGGAGGTATTCTACTATAAACTATTATCTTCTTGCTTGTCTGAGCTGTTAGCCCTTCATTATCTGTAACCTTCAAAGTGACTGTATAGTTTCCTTGTTGTTTGAAAATATGGGTTACAATGGGATTTGGAGGGTTGTCTGGGGTTCCGATAACAATGACCTGGGGTGTTCCATCTCCAAAGTCCCACTCATACTTTATTATTACATCATCATACCCTTGAGGAAGTGATGGTGATGCGTCAAAAGTTGTTGTTAGATTTACCCCAACCACTGAAGGCCAATACATGAAGTCTGCTATTGGTGGAACTGATTGCGGTTGAACAGCGAATGTTAATGTGTTTGCTACTTCTATACCACTATAACATGTTGTGACATAAACTGAGTAACTTCCAGGAGTCGCTGTGCTCAGTGAGAATTTAACTTCAAAGTTTGGTGGGTTTTGTATCTCCGGTGAGGGCTTAGGATTCTCTGTCATAATCATGAATGTTGTGACTTTTTCTGGGCAATATGGATATCCGTTGTGGATTGGCATCTGCGTGTACATGTTTGCATATACTGTAGCTGTGCCGTATGGAGCATTTGACGGAATTTCAAACGACATTATTATCGACTCTCTCGTTTGGGGTTCTATTTTGAATGGTGTTTCTCCTCGTGGGAATATTACCTTGTACGGTGAGCCAGTGGAATACTGTATATAAATTGCTAGGAGCGCGGTAAGGGCAGTTTGCTGGTTATTCCTATATGTTATATTTATGTAGGCAATAGAGTTTCTTGTGAAATTATTCTGTGGTTCCCCTGTATAATTGCATGTGTAAACATCCAATATTTGGATGGGCCAAGTGTTTTGCGCTTGGCCTGTGGTTTTCGTTCTCATTATATAGGGGGTGTTGTCAGGTTTGTTTACTTGAATAGCAACTAATGCGTCATATATAGGTTGGTTATCTAGGGTAACGTTTCCCTTTAAGATTACCTCTTCTCCAACTTTAAGTATCTGCTTGTTCATGCTTATGTTAATAAATAACGATTGAGCATAAGCAATGGATGTTGCATATACAAGTAGCATAGTACACGTAAACAATGTTGTCATTCTCTTATGCATTTCTCTCCAATTCCCTCTCAATTAGGTATTTTATTTTCAAGTTCTTAAGTGTTGTTCCGTAGTTGCATAGAATGCAAAAAAGTAAAAAGAAGGGGGGTATTATGGCTTTTTGATCAAGAACGTGTTTGAGATTTCTGGGCAATACGGTACTCCACCAGTCCATGGATATTTGTTGAATGCGTTTGCGTATACCGTTGCTGTTCCGACCGCTGCGTGGCTTGGCATCGGTATTTCTAGTACTATGCTGTACGTTTTGAATTCACAGTAGTGTCCATATTCACCCCAGCCTACTGTTGCTTCATATGTTGTGGAGCCTATAAAGAATCCGAGTTCGTCATAGACCGTTACTGTTAATAGTAATGGTATTGGTTGCATTGCATATGTACGGTATTCAACCGTGAATTTCATTACTGGCATGTTGTTCTTGACTTTTATGTATTCTGGGTAGAGTGACTCTACTTTGGTGATTTCTACAGGCCACCATACTTTAAAGGTTAATGTATCATTTACCACCCGTTCTGCCACTTCAACGGTTGCGATTACCTTCCATTCTCCTAATATTGTGTTTACAGGATCTTGACATGGCCATGGTATTCTGAAGGATACGGTAGCTATTCCGTCCTGGTTTGTTATGGCTTGTCTGAATATTGGTGGCAGATTTCCGTGGTGTATTTCAAACGCCACAAGTTTCTGTTGAACTGGATCTTCGTTGTAGGTTACAAGAGCGTATAATGTTACCTCTTGTTGTGGTGCGAACATGTCACTTGGGTTGTTAGGGCCTTGTCCTCCGTAGGGTGCTGGATATTCCGTGTAAACATCTATGCTTAGGCCAAGTTTCTTAACAGGACATCTATAGTATCCGTTAATTGATGGCTGAGTATTTACAATCATTCCGAATTGATCTCGTACTTGTTCATCGTGAAGTTCAAGTACGGTCCAGTACTCTAGCGGGAATAATGTTTCACATACCCATTTGAAGCGGAATCTGAAGAGCATTCCTTCTCCGCTTGGGAATGGCTCCCAATATTTATCTTCGTTTCCTTTAACGAGGAATATTATCGCAGTCCATTTGTTGTAGCATATCGGAAGTTCTGGATCTACTCCATGGTAGTCGGCGTATGCTGCTTGTAGTACCATTTCGCCGTTGTTGGCGAAGCTATTCATCCACGTTCCTGTTTCATATCCTACGGGTTCCATACATGATGTGTTGAACCATAGGCTGAATTGGAATCCTATGATGTTCCAGCCTGCGTCAACATCTTTTACCCAAACTTCTGCCACGAACTCGCTTCCAAGTCTATCAAGGTCATTCTTGTATATTGTTGGTTTAACGTAGAATTGTGGTATTTTTGTTGGCACTGCCCACTCATACTTGAAGTAGCCTTTCTCTAATATTGGAACCTCAGATCCTGTCGGGTAGTAGTAGACTCCCGTCCAATCTGGGTCAAAGTACAGTTCGGATGTCACGAGAGGATCTAGCCTATTAACTCCCTTCTTTATTCTAAATTGTATTTGGCATAGTGTTCCTGATCCTGTGAAGCTCCACGGTGGCTCTCCCATGATATATGCGCAACCCCACTTAATGATGTTGTGGGTTGGGTCAACTTCGTCTATGCCTACTGCGGGCGCGACTATGGTCCACCCCATGTCCTCAACTGGTTTGAATACATGGTCGGATGGTCTCCAAGCTGAGACGAATTCTAAGACTGTTTTGTCGTATATTAGGCCTATACCCCAAGCTTTCATGTTGGCTACGTTTTGTATTGTTATGTTGACAAAGAAGGTGTCACCGTATTCTGTGGTGTCTGAGGTAAAGTTGAAGTACTTAGTGCCTATCTGTGTTGGTGGAGGTGTTCCGGCAGTCCATTTTAACGGGTATCCATCTGGTCCAGGGTTTAATATTTTTAGTTCTGGTGTTGGGCTAGCTACAGCCGGATTAAGCAGAGTCAAAGTGGAGGTCAGCAAAAGCATCGTTATTGTTAGGGCTGATACCTTTAACAGCTTTTTCATTTTCTCCCTTCTCCTTTTGCAAATTTAATTATTGACTTTTCCGGATTTAAATGTTCTGGAATTATCTTCTATCACCTTCCCATTCTAGACTTGATGTGCTTTTCCAAAAATTCCAAAATTTTTGCTTTAGACTTGAATAGAAGATAATTCCGCAAAA
>Ga0105162_1000696_pt1 | contig 21090 bp, 19 predicted proteins | sample JNZ201metaG_FD_81532 | JGI IMG/M metagenome (GOLD analysis project Ga0105162, IMG submission 81532) | Hot spring microbial communities from Jinze hot spring, China to study Microbial Dark Matter (Phase II) - JNZ 20120812A | ecosystem: Environmental > Aquatic > Thermal springs > Hot (42-90C) >...
ACCTACGCGTTACTCACCCGTGCGCCGGTCCGTGAAGTGTATTGCTACACCTCACGTCCCTGACTTGCATGTGTTAGGCACGCCGCCAGCGTTCGCCCTGAGCCACCATCAAACTCTCCGTTGTAAAATTAATTACAACCGAGAGTCCCGTGGCTCAACATTGTGCGAGCCACAAGGGTGAAACTCTGCTGAATTGACCTGGCTCTGTGCATGCCTTTTTCCAAAGAACTCTTATCTTCAGGCAAATACAAATATAATAAATTTTTTCCTTTTTGTCAAGTTTAATCTTACTCTCACCAAACTCTCAAATCAGGCAAATCAAATATAATGCAAAAAAACAAAAAAGTCAAATTTACAGCAAAACAAAAACCAATTTGTTTTTTAAAATCACAAAATTTAAATTCCTTACAAAGAGGCAAAAACAAAAGCGCTGAAAAATGAGCGTCATACTTAACTTCCCGCCTGATAAAAGGATAATTGACATAAGAAAAGAAATTGATAATAGAATTAAAACAAGCAAATTTGACTCCTTCATCTACATCGTCCCAACGAAAAGAAAAATAAGAGAACTTAAGCGTAATTTCATTGAACTCGCTAATAAAAATGTATTACCCGAATTAAATCTCTTCACACTTGAACTCTTTGCAAAAAAATTATACTTCACAACAAAACTTGAAAAACCAAAACGTCTCATCTCCGATACCATACAATCACTTGTATTTCAAATCGCAATCAAAAATGTATTAAATGAGCTCATTTACTTTAAACCACCCGGAGCAGTGGATGAAATTCCGAAAGGAACTCTTAACAAAATAATTGACACAATAATCGGACTCAAAGAAGATGGAATTTACCCAACAAAATTATACGAAAACTTACAAAAAACCAGCAAGAGAGAAGACAAGGTTAAACTCCAAGACCTTGTGAAAATATATGAACAGTATGAAACACTTCTGATAAGCAATGGCTTTATAGATGTGCCCGGAATTTTCAAAGAGTTAAACAACATACTAAACCCCGAAAATGTCAACACAATCTTCCGAAGCGCCTTCTTAAATGTTGACTCAATTTTCATTGATGGCTTCTCTATGTTTCGTATTCCCGAGATAAATCTTATAAAGACATTAACAGCCGTAAAAGATATATCAATAGTGATCCTTTTTGATTACTTTGAAAAAAACGATAACCTTTTCGGTCACCTTGACGAATGCTACAAAAAATTTGTAGATGCAGGATTCAAAAAATATGAAATAAGACCCAAAACTGAAAACGATAAATTTGCAAAACATTTAAATAAATTCCTATTTAATTACATTGACACGAAATTAACAGTAAAATATAATGCAAAAAACTATGTCACTCTGATTGAAGCCAAAGATAGAATTGACGAAGTTAAAACAATTGCACGACTTGTAAAGAAAATAGCAAACGAAAAACCAGACATTGACCTGAGCAAAATATGTATAGCCACATATAGACCCGAAAAATACACCCCTCTTTTTAGAGAAATTTTACCCGCATACGGAATCCCAGCAAATATAACCGATAGATTTTACCTTGAAAGATCCCCGGTCGTCACCTCAATAATTTCGCTCCTTGAAATCCCTGTCAACGATTACCTGATAAGTGAAATTGTAAAAGTTTTGATGAGCCCATACTTTGATTTTTCAGCATTGCTTGGGAAAGAGTTGAAGCCGGAAAATATCTACTTTGCTTCAAAAGAGCTCAAAATTAAAAATGCAAATAATTTTTGGATTGAAAGAATTAAGAAAAGCATTGCCATAATCAGCTCAAAACTTGGATTGAGCTCAGATTCGGATGAACAGTCTACGCAAACATCCATACCACCTGAATTAATCTACAATGTAGAAGAGCGAGAACAAATGGAAAGGGAGTTGAAGCTTTTTAAATCCGCACTTGAAGATTTTGAAAATCTTAATAAAATCATCAACGAATTTTTGGAGCCGATGACACCGTCCGAGTTTAAAGATAAACTCCACAAAATTTTAGCTGGCTTAAAAGTTAGCGAACAAATTTTGAAAGTCCCAAGAAAAATCGCAACTCGCGATGAAATAGAAAGGGATGCCCGCGCTTATCAGAAATTTATTGAAATCATTGATGAACTTCTTGAAGTTTTTGAATTTAATATGCGTAAAAGAGAAAAATATAGTTTGGGCTATTATGTTGATTTAATAAAAAAAGCACTACCAAGAGCACGCTATAACATAAGACAAAAATACGGATATGGAGTTTATGTGACAACGCTTGAAGAAACACGTGGATTGAACTTTGACATAATGATAATCGCAGGGCTCGTTGATACCGAATTCCCATCGGTCTATGAGCCGGAGGTCTTTTTAAGCAAAGAATTGAGAGAATTGAGAAACTTGAAAAAAATGCACAAACTTGACGAAAGGTATCTATTTTATCAAGGCGTTGTTAACTTTAAAACACATCTCTACTTAACATATCCAAAGATGGATGGGGAAAATGAACTTGTAAGATCAAGATTTATTGATTCGCTTGAACAAGTAATTGAACTTGAAAAAATTAACTCATCCGAAATTAAAGATGGCATCTTCTCAACCATTGAACTTTACGAAAACTACGGAAGATTTTTAAAAGCCAATCCAGAATATCTCCAAACCTTTGATTACATCACACAAAAATTTCCAAAACTTACCGCCGATTACTCCGATAAACTTTCTCAGATTTTTAACACCTCAAAAATTAACATCAGCAGAAGCGAAACACACAGCGAAAGTTATCTTGAATATGAAGGTATCATCAAACCTGTCTACGAAGAAGAAAAAAAGAAATTGGGAGAGCACGAAAGCAGGATTTTCTCAATTTCGCAAATTGAAACATACGGGAAATGTCCGTATAGATATTTTGTTGAAAGAGTTTTGAATCTTCAAGGTTTTGAAGAAATTGAAGAACTTTTAACACCAATTGAACGAGGTATACTTTACCACGAGGTTCTATACGAATTTTACACCGAATGGAAAAAACTTGGCAAACGAATATCTGAAAACATTGATGAGGCTAAAAATTTAATTGAAAAAATAGCGAAAGAAAAAGCAAATGAATTTCAAATCAACCATCCGCTTTGGAAAGTTGAGATAAGCGAACTTATTAAAAATATGAGAGAGTTTATTGACAAAGAAGCTTCAAACAACAGTGGCTTTATACCAGCTTATTTTGAAGTTGCTTTCGGTCCCAAAATTGGACCAAGGAGAAAAACCGATGTGGAAATCTTTACAACCGAGCCAGTGCAACTTGGGAAAGTTAAAATTCAGGGGAAAATTGACAGAATTGACATAAGAAACGATGAATTTATAATTTACGATTACAAAACTGGTAAAGTTGGTGTTAATGCTAAAGAAATTGAAAGCGGAATCCATCTGCAAATTCCACTTTACATAAAAATTGCTGAAGAAATTTTCAAAATCAAAGGCAAGGAAATGAAAGGGCTTGGTGGTTATCATTATAAAGTACGCGGTGATGTTAAGATAGAAACGGTTATAATTGACAAGCGTATTAAACGAAATGAAAAGGCAGAAGAAAAAATGCTTACGCCGGAAGAATTTAGAAACAAATTAGACGAATCCGTCAAAAAAGCGAACGAGTTTGTTGATAGGATCATTCAAGGCGAATTTAACTTAACACAACACGATAAATTTTTACAAAATATATGCAGTCATTGTCCCTACATTGAAATCTGCAGAATAAATGAGGTAAAATTTGGAATTCAAATAAAAAATTGGAGCTGAAAATGGCTGGACGCGTTTTATTTGATATTGAAACTTCTGGTTTCCCAATTGAAAACTTTGACGAAATGCAGTATGAGTATCTTATGAAATTTGCCGAGGAAGAAGAAAATGAAGAAAAGAGGGAAAAGGAAAAAGCAAAGGTTATTGAAAGATTGAACTTATATCCATTAACCGCACAAGTTGTAGCCATAGGAATGATAAATGTTGACTCATCTCAAGGTGTAGTGCTTTATCAAGCAAACGATAAAGAGGAGTGGGAAATGCAAATGGAAAAAACTCTCAACATCTTTGCACCAGAGGAGTTAAGGCGAAATACTGTTAAGATAAAGTTTATGTCAGGAACTGAATCAGAAATTATTCAAAAGTTCTGGGAATACATCGCAAAGTTTCAAACTTTCATAACATTTAACGGTCGCGGATTTGATTGCCCATTTTTGATGTTAAGATCCGCAATTCTTGGAATAAAACCGACGCGTGATTTAATGGAATACAACAGAGCAAAAAGAGAACCACACATTGACCTGCTGGAAGAATTTACATTTTTTGGAATGATGAGGAAATTTTCTCTTGATTTTTACTGTAAGGTTTTCAACATTGAAAGCCCAAAATCGCACGGTATAACAGGTCATGATATAAATCAACTTTACAACGAAGGAAAATTCAAAGAAATAGCGCAATATTGTATGTATGACATAATCGCCGAGGCAGAACTATTTTTTAGATGGGAACAATTTTTAAACCCCAAAAATATCGGAAATAAAAATTCCTGAAAGAATGAGGAAGTTAACAGAATCACAAGAAAAAGCAATAAGCCTCCAGAAGCATCTATCTGTCACAGCAAATGCTGGTTCTGGGAAAACAACTGTTTTAATTGAAAAGTATGTAAAAATCCTTGAGGAGATTTTAAATGAGAATCCAGAAATTGAAGACAAAAGTGATATAGTTGAAAGCATTGTCGTTATAACATTCACTGAAAAAGCAGCAAGCGAATTAAAAGAAAGGGCTACAAGAGCAATTGAAGATAGAATTCACAGGGCAAGAGAGGAAAATGATTTTAAAAAGCTGAAAATTTATGAAGAATTAAGAGATGCGATGCCATCTGCGGTCATAGGGACAATACATTCATTCTGTGCGAAGATATTGAGAGAGTTCGCTGTAAGCGCAGGAATTGACGCAAACTTCACAGTTCTTGAAGGAGCTGAAAGAGAGCAAGCGATTGATGTCATAATTGAGAATAAACTCAAAGAATTTTTAAAACGTGGGGACGAAAATTCACAGCGACTTTTTTCTGTGATTGAAAGAATAAAAATCGCTGATTTCTACAAACTCATTAAAAAACTTATCACTTCAAGAGAACTTGTTGAAAAAGTCAAGCGGGATATCTACAATGCCAAAAGCGACGATGAGATAATTCAAATGTGGCGTGAGAAAATTTCAAACTATGTGTTAAGTGTATTCAAACAAAGTTTTATGGTGAACGCATTACGAAATCTGCACGGACATATTTTCCCTGACCAAACTGATATCAAAAATCAAATCAATGAATTTGAGCAAGCGATAGAAGAAAAAGATGTAGTAAAAGCGTATGAAATTTTTATGGAAAAAATTGTATCAAAAAAAATCTATACAAGTGATTTAAAGGAACTTCGTAAAAGTGTAGAAAATGTAATTGAGTTAAAACCACAGCACATCAGAGAAGAAATCTTAACAAATCTTCAACATATAATAAGAGTTGCAAAGGATATTCAAAATGTTAAACTTAACAAGTTTGATGAATTCATAGAACAACTTCGTCAGTATATCAAAGACACACGCTTGGTTCTCTTGCTCTACGATGAAATAAACGCAGAATACGAAAGGTTTAAAATTTTAAACGGTTATCTTGATTTTGAAGATTTGCAATTGAAAGTGAATGCTTTACTTGACGACGAAGATGTAAGAAATGAACTTTCAAATAGATTCAAATACATAATGATTGACGAATATCAGGATACGAATTATTTGCAGTATGAGATAGTCCGAAAATTGATCAGAGATTTTTCTGAAAAGATGAAACTTTTTGTCGTTGGTGATGATAAACAAAGCATTTATGGGTTCAGAGGTTCAGATGTTGAAGTGTTCCATAAAACAAGCGAAGATATATGCAAGTATGGTAACGGTGAAAAAATAATGTTGCAGGAAAGTTTTAGATTGTTAAGGGGAATTGCGGAGTTTGTAAATCGGGTGTTTGATAAAATTATGGGAGAGAGGATAAGCATTCACGAAGTTGAATATAACCACATAACTGTCGGAAGAAACGATGATGACGATGGTAAAGTTGAAATGTTAATTTTGAAAAAAGAAAACGATGACATAGAAGATTTTAAACTTGAAGAAGCAAGGTTTGTTGCAAAGAAAATTTTAAAACTTCTTCAAGAAGACGATGCATATGTTTATAAAAATGGAGAACGAAAGAAAGTTGAACCAGGGGATATTGCAGTTTTGATAAGGAATAGAGATGTTTTAAAGCCGATTGAAAACGCATTTATTGAAATGAACATTCCATATATTGTCTCAAGCGGTATCGGGTTTTATCAAACGCAGGAAATTTACGATTTTTTGAACTATCTTGAATTTCTTGTTAATACGAATGACGATGTTGCGCTTGTTGGAATTTTAAGGTCTCCATTTTTTGGGATAAAAGATTCGGAAATTTTTAGAATTTCAGTTTATGGTCGTGGTTCAAGTTTTTGGGAAAAAGTTCGCAATTATATTCACAGAAGCGATGACCCGAAACCATCGGACGATTTAAAGAGAGCAGTTGAAATTCTTGAAGATGATTTGAGAGTTGCAAACAGAATGTCAATTCCATCTTTAATTCACAGGATAATTGAAAATACAATGTATAACGGCTCTGTTCTCCCAATGCGAAGGGGAGAACAAATAGTTGCAAACATTCAAAAATTAATTGATATAGCACGTGAATTTGAAGCAAATGGATTTAACAATCTTTACGATTTTGTTGAACAATTAAGATTTCTTTCCGCTCAACATCTTCGTGAAGGTCAAGCAGGGATTGAATTTGGGTTAAATGCAGTTCAAATTCTTACAATTCATTCGGCAAAAGGTCTTGAATTCCCAGTCGTCGTTCTTCCATTTCTTGGTGAAGAATTTAAAAAGAGAGCAAACGATAAATTTAACATTGACATTGACTATGGCATCGGGCTTGGGATTAAAAGCAAAGATAACCTTTTAATTGAAAACATTCACAAACTTATAAAACGGCACAAAGTTATCGCTGAAGAGAAACGAGTTCTTTATGTTGCAATGACAAGGGCAAGGGATATTTTGATTCTTTCTGGCGCTTATAAAAACGAAAACGATGAGACATATCTTAATTGGATTTTATCATCTCTGGGATTGAATTCAAAAATTGATTACATTCCTGAATTTGAAATTGAGGATTCAAAACAGGGAAAAACTTTCAAAGTTAAAATTTACAGGTATGGCGTTGATCTGAAAGATAAAATTGAATTTATTGGAAAGCATTTTGAAGAACCTAAAATTGATGAAACTAAAATTTTTATAAAGCCACTTGAGTCAAGACCATACGGTGAGTTTTTCACAGCAACTCAACTTCAAGCGTTTGGCTTATGTCCAATGAAATTTTATTTAAAATTTAGAATTGGTTTGCCAGAGCCGAAGAAGGAATTTGTCTTTGAAGAAGAATTTGAAGACATAGCAACGCCACCTTATGATGTGGATTTTGGAGATGAAATTCTCGGAACTGTAAAGGGAAGAATTGTTCACGAAGTCCTTGAAAAATTTAAAGGCGAAATTGACGATGAAAAACTTAAAGATGTGATTTCATTTGTGATTCAGCAAAATGGAATTTCAAATGAGAAAAAATTTAAAGCGCTTGAAAAATATGTTTTTGAAGAGGCGAAAAGAGTTTTAAGTTCAGAATTTGGGAAAAGGATCTTTTCAGCCGATGAATATCACACAGAGTATGAGATAAGCACAAAGTTTGGCGATGGATATTTGATGGGGAAAATTGACAGATTGTATAAGGCAAATGGTCAATGGGAAATTGTTGATTTTAAAACAGATGATATTGAGTTGAGCGAGATTGAACAAAGAAAAAAAGAGTATGAAGTTCAACTTAGCGTTTATTCATATCTTTTGAGCAAACTTTATCCTGAGCAAAAAATTTACAAATCATATATTTTGTTCACGAGATTTCCAGATAAACCGATTGAAATTGAACACACAAACGAAACATTGCGTGATTTTGAAAAATGGATTGACGAAGCAATTACACAGATAAAGCAGATGGATTTAAATCCAAATGTTGAGATTTCAACGAAGTTCAAAGAACATTGTTATCAATGTGGCTATTTTAGCGACGGTAAATGCATAGGGCGTGAGATATGACCTATATTTTGTTGATATTTCTCTCATCCGAAATTTATAAGAAAATCGGCGGGCTGGGGAAATTGAAATTAAAACGGGGTTATTATCTTTATGTCGGTTCTGCAAGGAAAAATTTTGAGAAAAGAATAAAAAGACATCTGTCAAGAAAGAAAAAAATTTTCTGGCACATAGATTATCTTTTGAGCGATAAGAGGACAAGTGTGAAGAAAGTGTTTTATACGGATTTTGATATTGAACATGAAGTTGCAAAACAAATTGAAAAAGAGTTTGAAGTCATCAAAAAATTTGGAAGTTCAGATTGCAAATGCACTGGGCATTTGTTTTATGTTGGGAGTAAGGTCAATAGATTCAGAGAAATGATTGAAAAGATGAGATTTTTTGAGTTAGAAACAAATTGAGCGAAAAGCGGTAAACAGTTGGGAAATCCCAACATTTATTTTGAGAGTGAGTCAAAGAATATCAAAGCAAAATTTGATTTTAAATTTAGTTATGAGTTAAATTTAAATTGGAAAAAATCAAGACCGCTTTAATAGAATGAAAGAAAAGGTTGAAAAGCGCGGTTTCATATTTGCTTGCACTGAAAAAAGTGAAGCAGAATTTCTGGAAAAATTAATCTTCGCAACAAATAAAGTATATGCCCATAAAGTTTTTGCTATTAGAAAAGGGGATTTTGTATTTTTATATAATTTAGACACAGATATAATTTATGGCACTTTTCGTGCAAAAACAGACGGTCTATATGATAGAAATCTTTCAATTTTCAATGGGCGGTATCCATATTATGTTGAAGTTGAACCAGAAGACAAGATTCAAAAGATTAAAAATGCAAGCAAAATCTTTAAGAAATTGAATATATCTTGGAGAAGCATACTGAATGATAAGGGGATTGAAACGCTGAAAATGTTGATAAGTAACACCACAGCTAAAGAAATAAAATTAAATGGCATTTATAACCTGGAAGATAACTTATTCAGACCGCCAATTTTCTCTACAACGCTTTGGGATTATCCAAAACAAAGTTATGGTGACACTCCAAAGGGAAATAATAAATATCCAGGAGTTACACCTGCCTTCATAATTTACAATCTTTTGTATAGATACACTGAACCAGGAGATTTAGTGTGTGACCCGATGGCTGGTTCTGGAACCACGATTGATGTTTGTAAAGAAGAAAAACGAAAAGTTATAGCATTTGATATTGTTCCTACAAGAAAAGACATCATTCAAGCTGATGCAAGAAATTTGCCACTTAAAGATGAAAGTGTTGATATGATATTTATTGATTCGCCTTACGGGGATAACATAAGGTACAACGAGCATCCACTAAACATCGGGCATATACCTGCAACAGACGAGAGATTTTTTGATGAGCTTGAAAAAGTTATGAAAGAAGCTTATCGGGTTTTAAAAGATGGCAAAGTTTTAGCGTGGCTTATCGGTGATCAATGGGCAAAAGGAGTTTTTATACCAGTTGGATTTAAAGTTTATGAAAGATTAACTAAATACTTTGAACCTGTTGATATTATCTGCGTCGTCCGCCGTAATCAATCATCTAACACACCATTCTGGCACAGTAAAGCAATCCAACATAATTTCTACCTCAGGGGGTTTAAGTATTTAATTATAGTTAGAAAGATGACGAAACGTAAAAGAAAGGAAAACCTTAAAATCAAGTGGTCTTATTATGAGAGATAAAAAAATTAGCCAAGCGAAAAAAGAATTTTTAGAAAATTTAAAAAGAGAAATCAAAGATGAAATAAGTAAGCGAGGAATTGGTTATATATCTGAAATTCTTGAAAAACACAGAACAAGATATTTAAGAGAAATTAGACAATTCAACATAAAAGATCCAGAGCAATCATGGAAACCATTTAAAGGCAAAATCCTTGAAGAAATTATAATGGACTACATAAAGCATAGAGTAAAAGAAAATGGACTTGAAATTGTAAAGGGATCTGTTTTAGAAAAGGAAGATCGTAAATTAAACAGCTGTTTGGCAAATGTTAAAAGAAGTTTAGTTGTTGATTACGGTGAATTTGGAATGCATTTGCCCGATGCTGATCTTGTAATTTACGACCCTAAAGAATGCCATGCAATTGCAATTATATCGTCAAAAGTAACTTTAAGAGAAAGAATTGCTCAAACAGGATACTGGAGTTTAAAATTAAAAAGCAGTCCTATTACTAACAAGATTCGTATTCTCTTTGTAACATTAGATGAAGATGGGGATTTAAAGCAAAAAATTCCAGCCAAAAAAGGAAGAGCTATTGCTGAAGTGGATATAGATGGAACCTACGTTGTAATTGGTAAAGACGGAATAGAAGAAAGTGACAAAGTTAAGAGAATAGAAAAATTTATTAACGATCTAAAAAAATTATTCGGATGACAAATTTTCTGCTCTTTTCCTTGCATAAGTTGGGGGCTGAGGGTTAAATTTAGGGTGAGCAAAACAAAAATTTGATTGAATTAATGAGGTGCATACATTTTGAAGAAATTAGAACTGTAAATTTTTTCTCAAAAATTAGAATTTTCACTTCACTTGTAATAATCTCGCTTATATTTGCAGATCAAATTTTCACACAGCCAAAGTTTGAATTCAGAGGTTTATGGGTAGCAACAAGCGGTCTTGACTTCCCTCTCTCGGTTAGAGCAAGAGATCAAAAACAGGAACTTGACAGAATTGTTGAATTTGCAAGAGCGGGAAAATTTAATGCGATAATTTTTCAAGTGCTTGCACGAGGTCAAGCATATTATGAGTCAAGCATCGTTCCGTGGGCTTCGTATCTTACATCGCCCCTTATGGTTGATCAAGATGGCACACTTTATCCAAATCTTGGAACTCCACCCGGGACAAAAGAAAATCCACCTGAATATTATGATCCGCTTAAATATCTAATTTTAAAAGCAAAACCATACGGAATTGAAATTCACGCATGGATAAATGTTTATAACCTCTTAACTCTTCCCGACACATCATATCGTCTTGCTATCTCTCAACCCAGACATATTGCAATTGATGAAAACAACAGATGGAACACAAAACTTTTCGCGAAAAATTCAAGCGGTGAATGGCTCATCACATCTGACAATCTAAAACTTATCTGGCTTGACCCAGCAAATCCGTTCGTGAGAAATTATCTTTTAAGCATTGTTGTTGAACTTGTCAAAAATTATGATATTGACGCCATTCACTTTGACTATATTCGTTTCCCGGGAGCATACACTTATGGGGATTCGTTCAATTACTATTTCGCAAATAGAACAGACCCGATAAACGGAAATCCATATGCTTTATCACGAGATGATTTCGCTCGGCTTTCAATTGAAAGATTTGTAAGGGCTGTGTATGACACTGTTAAGAAATTAAAGCCGTATGTAAAGGTTGGAGCGACGACACCGGGAATTTATCAAGGTTGGAGATTGCCGATAAATCAAGCATATTTTGATCTTTACCGTGATGGCAGATCCGACCCAAGAAAATGGGCTCAACTTGGAATAATTGATTATCACGCACCACAAGTTTATTGGAACATTGGCTCTCCTTATGATTTCAGAGTTATAGCCCAGGACTGGAACGCAAATATGTATGACCGACATGTTTATATTGGGATTTACGGAGAAAATCCGTTCAGCGAAGTTTCAGCACAAATAAATTTCACAAGAAGCATAGTCACAGAAGGAAACATAATTTTCAGATACACAAATGCTAAATCTTACATTGACTCTTTGATTGCAACTAACTATCAAACGCTTTCAATTCCGCCATCAATGTCGTGGAAAGATAACATCCCACCAAATCCACCCTCTGGATTAACGATAAGAAAATTGACCTCAGAAAACTGGCAACTTGTTTGGTTCAATCCAGATCCAGCAAGCGATGGAGAAAAACCATATCTTTATGTAATTTACAGAAGCGAAGGCACAGGAACAATTGACATCAACAACCCGGGAAATATAATCGCAATAATTCCATCAGCAACATCGGTTAACATATACAATGATAAAATACCGGATACGACAAAAATTTACACCTATGTAATCACCTCTCTTGATAGATTGAAAAATGAAAGTCAACCGTCAAACTCTGTTATAACAAGTGTTGGACTTGAACACATCGTCACTGAATATGAACTTCATCCAGGTTATCCAAATCCATTTAATTCAATTGTCAATTTCAAATTCTCCGTTCCAGAATTAAGTTTTGTTGATATTAGAATTTTTGATGTCCTTGGAAGAAAAGTTAAAAAGATCGTCCAACGAATGCACACAAACGGAACATATCAAATCTACTGGGACGGAAAAGATGAATCGGGTAAAGATGTGCCAAGTGGTGTTTATTTTTGCAGAATGCTTGCAACGAAAGATGGAAAAATAGCATTTGCAAAAACACAAAAAGTTTCTCTGTTAAAATAATCAAACATCGCAATGTCAAGGAATCTTGAAGTCAAAGCAAAAATAGATGACATCTCTATTGCAGAGAAAATCGCAATTGAAATTGGAGCAGATTTGAAAGATGATTTTACCCAGATTGACACTTATTTTAACATTCAAGACGGCAGATTAAAACTTCGTGAGTTTGATTCGGGTAAAGCTGAGCTCATTTTTTATCGCAGGGATGAGAATAACACACAGCGATGGAGCGATTATGAGATTGTTCAAGTATGCGATGCTGAAAAATTGAAAAATTTGCTTTCAAAAGCTTTTGGTGTTAAAATTGTGGTTGAAAAAAGAAGAAAGGTTTATATTTACAAAAACGCAAGAATTCACATTGACAGCGTGAAAGAACTCGGAAATTTTATTGAATTTGAGGTGATATACAATGGAGATGAAAAACAGGTTTCTGATTTAATGCAATTTTTGATTGAGAAATTCAATCTTGACAAAGAAAAATTCATCAAAGTTTCATATTCCGATTTGTTAATTCAAAAACAAAAACAAGACAAAAAATGAAACGAATTAAATTCGTCATCCTTGTCTTCGTCGTTTTATTTTCCATCTCTTTACAGGCACAACAACCTATTAAGCCAAAAAATATAATTTTGATGATTGGAGATGGAATGGGGCTTGCGCAGATAAGCGCTGGAAAAACTTACAAAGGACAATTAAATCTTGAAAAGATGAAAGTCATCGGTCTTCTGACAACTTATTCATGTGATGAATATGTAACTGACTCAGCTGCAGGAGCAACCGCAATGAGCACGGGATATAAAACGAAAAATGTTGCAATTGGAATAGATTGCAATGGAGAAAAAAGAGAGACGGTTCTTGAACACGCAAACAAAATTGGCAAATCAACCGGAATTGTTGTTGTATGTGCGATAACACACGCAACCCCAGCTGCTTTTGTTGCACATGTGCCAGACAGAAACATGCAAATTGAGATCGCAGAGCAAATTGCAAAAGAAGCAAACACAGATTTATATCTTGGAACTGGATGGGGCTGGTTTCTCCCAAAATCAAAAGGTGGCAGACGAAATGACACGCTTGATTTAATTGAAGTGATGAAAAAGAGAGGTTATTTTTACATCTCAAAGCCGGAGGAATTTTACAATCTTGACATAAAAAATGTTAACAAATTGCTTGGTTTATTTGCTGAAAATCATCCGCCTTATGCACCGGATAGAAAGCCAACGCTTGCAGAGATGACGAAAAAAGCGATTGAATTTTTATCAAGAGATAAAGACGGATTTTTCTTAATGGTTGAGGGTTCGCAAATTGATTGGGCTGGACACGACAATAACAGCGATCAAATTTTAAAAGAAATGGCTGACTTTGACGATGCAATTGGCGTTGCACTTGATTTCGCTCAAAAAGATGGTAATACACTTGTCATAGTTACGGCAGATCACGAAACAGGTGGATATGCGCTCGTAAATGGTTCAGTTAGCGAAAGAAAAGTTGAAGGTAAATTCATAACAAAATCTCACACAGGAATTATGGTTCCCGTTTTCGCATTTGGACCCGGAGCCGAAGCATTTGCTGGATTTGGGGATAACACTTTGATTGGGAAGAAAATTTTTGAATATCTCAAAAAGTGATTAAATTTGTCTCGCAATTCAAAAATTAGTTTCAGAGGTGATCTTTAAATGAGTAAAGCAAGCAAAAAATCTTCCGAAGGCAAAGGCAGAAAAAAATCCACCGAAAAGAAACAACGCAAATTTAAAGAGCTTGATGAGAAATCAATTGAAATACTTCCTGTGATTGAATATGCAATCTATGAGGTTGATAAAATTTTTCAAAATCAAGGCGACAGATTGACCGATTCTTATCTTGTTTCATCCCTTAAGGAATTAACACATCAAATCAAAAGTAAATCGTTTGAAACACTCTATCAAGAAATGAGAGATGAATTAATTGAAGATCCTGATGTGATACACTGGAACATTGTTTCAAGGATTGGAGAGCACATTGAGACCAACGAGTTAAATTATTCGGATAAAGAAATTTTAAATGCGCTTGAAGAGTTGATTGACACCATAAAATTGCAGATGTCAAAAGAAGACCCGAGAGCATATCTTTCTTTTCTTTCTGAGATAATGCGAGGGACTCAAATTGACTCCGGGAAATCCAGAATAGAGCCGGATATTCCACCTGATATTGATGATGAAGATTTTTTTGAGGATGAAAACTATTGAAAAATTTTTCCATAAACTTTTATGGGATTTAAATGCGGAATAGTTGGCTTGCCAAATGTCGGCAAGTCAACGCTTTTTAATGCTCTCACATCTTCAAATGTTCCAGCAGAAAATTATCCATTTTGCACAATTGACCCGAACATTGGAGTTGTCCCGGTTCCTGATGAAAGATTGAAAATGCTTGAAAAAGTTTTCAAGCCAAAGCGTGGGATAACGCCGGCAGTGATTGAATTTGTTGACATTGCAGGTTTGGTCAAAGGGGCAAGCAAAGGTGAAGGGCTCGGAAATCAATTCCTCGCTCATATAAGAGAAGTTGATGCAATTATTCACATCGTCAGATGTTTTGAAGATGAAAATGTCGCACATGTAAATGGCGACATAAATCCAAAGCGAGACATTGAAATTGTTGAAATGGAGCTTATCTTGAAAGATATTGAGACGGTTCAAAAAAGAATTGAAAAAATAAGAAATGTTGCAAGAAGCGGAGATAAAAAAGCACAACATCAACTCTCAATTTACGAATCCATTCTCTCACACTTAAATCAAGGCAAATTTGCAAGCTCGTTTGTTTCCCATCCCGAAGATAAACAGTTAATTGATGAACTGCATCTTTTGACAAACAAACCATTCATCTATGTTGCAAATGTTGATGAAGCAGGGATAAAGGGAAATAAATATGTTGATGAAGTTTATGAAGTCGCACAAAGAGAAAATGCGCCTGTAATCGTTATATGCGCAAAACTTGAAGCGGAACTTTCCCAACTTAATGAAGATGAAAGAAATGAATTTTTGAAAGAGCTTGGACTTGACGAGCCCGGACTTAACAAAGTCATAAAAACAGGTTATAAAATTCTTGACCTTATCACATTTTTCACAGGCAATGAGAATGAAGTAAGAGCTTGGGCTGTAAAGAGAGGGACAACTGCTTATGAAGCTGCTGGGAAAATTCATTCCGACTTTCAACGGGGCTTTATAAAAGCCGAAATAATGCGTTGGGATGAACTTGTTAAGTATGGCTCTGAACACGCTCTTCGTGAACAGGGACTTGTTAAGTTTGAAGGGAAAGAATACATCGTTCAAGATGGAGATGTGATTCTTTTTAGATTTTCCTGATCTTTATCGGGGGTAGAAAATTTGTTATATTTGCGTGATTTTGATATTTTTTCACAAAAATTGAGATCTTGAAAATGATGCGTCTCTTTCGTGGGCTTTTTATTTTGAATGTAATCATAACCCTAAAACTTTTATCGCAAATAGAAATTTACGATGATTTAGGAAGAAAAATTGAGCTTCAAAATCCACCTGAAAGAATTGTCTCTCTTGCACCAAGCATAACGGAAACATTATTTTTCCTCGGTCTTGGTGATAAAGTCGTTGGCGTAACAAAATACTGCAATTATCCACCGGAAGCGCAAAGCAAAACAATAATCGGGGGAGTTATTGATCCAAATTATGAAATTATCCTTTCACTTAAACCAGACATCGTGATGATGACAGTTGAAGGCAACACGAAAGAATCGTTCAACAAACTTTCTGATCTTGGATTAAAAATTTTCGTTACAAATCCGAGAAATTTTGAAGGCGTTTTCAAAACAATTCTTGACATCGGGAAAATATGCAAAGTTGAAACAAGAGCAAAATTTTTGGTTGATAGTTTAAGAGCCGAGCTTGAAAAAATTAAAAAAATTAACAGTGGAAAATACAAACCAAAAGTTTTCGTTCTTCTTTCTTTGAACCCGTTGATGACCGCTGGAAAAAACACTTTCATAAACGAGATAATTGAAAACGCTGGTGGAATTAACATTGGGAAAAATTCAAAGCAAAATTATCCAATTTTCAATCGTGAGGAAATTTTGAAACTTAATCCAGACATCATAATTTTAACTGAATCAAAAATTGGGAAAGATGAACTTTTAAATTTGTTTCCCGAATGGAAACACATAAATGCGATAAAAGAAAACAAAATTTTCAAAATTGATCCCGACATTTTGCTTCGCCCATCGCCGAGAGTTGTTCTTGCAACAAAGATAATTGCACAATTAATTAACAAATTTTGAAAATAAAATTTCAAATCAGATGAAAAAAGAAAAAGTATTCGTCGCAGTCGCTGGAAATATCGGCTCAGGTAAATCATCGCTGACAAAACTGTTAAGTGAATACTTCGGTTGGAAAGCATATTATGAATCGGTTGACGACAACCCTTACCTTGACGATTTTTACAAAGATATGAAAAGATGGTCTTTCAATTTGCAGATTTATTTCCTCTCAAAAAGATTTAAAGATCATATGGAAATTGTGAATTCACCATACTCAATCATTCAGGACAGGTCAATTTACGAGGATGCGGAAATTTTTGCGAAAAATCTTTACGATATGGGAAATATGGATGAGCGAGATTATAAAAACTATGTTGAACTCTTCAAAATAATGACTGGCTTTTTGAAACCACCTGATTTGATAATTTATCTTCGTGCGAATGTTGATACCCTGCTTCGTCAGATCAAATTGCGCGGGAGATCATTTGAACAAAATATACCGCGTGAATATCTTGAACGACTTAACAGATATTATGAGGACTGGGTTTCAAGATATAATCTCGGTGAAATTTTGATACTTGAAACAGACGATATTGACTTCGTAAACGATAAAAATGACTTCAATAAAGTAGTTGAAGCTGTAACTGAAAAACTTGAAAAAATCGGTTATGAAATTAAAAACAAAATAACGCAGAAATAAATGAAATATCTTGTGATAGATGTAGAATCAACAGGGCTTGAACCAGGTTATCACGAGATAATTCAACTCGGCGCTTGCTTATTTGACGAAAACTGGAATGAACTTGGCACTTTTCTTACAAATGTTTATCCATTACACGAAGATAGATTTTCAATACCAGCAATGGGAGTCCATCAACTTTCATTGCACGATTTAAGAGATGCTCCGATGATTTATGATGTCATTCCGAAGTTTGAATCATGGATTTTAAGAACGCTCAAAAAGCCCGAAACAGCAAGAAACGTTTTAAGAGATTTAATTCTCTGCGGACAAAGCGTAACATTTGACATTAACTTTCTTCACTTTGCTTACAGAGAAGCAAAATACGACTGGCCATTTTCAAGCAGAGTCCTTGACCTTCATATACTTGCGTTTTATTACTTTACAATTTTGAAAAATAACAATCTTCCAACGCCAAAATCTTTAAGTTTGGATGCAATTGCTGAATACTTCGGCTTGAAGAGAAAATCCGAAGGTCACAACGCACTTGAAGACGCACTTATAACTGGAAAATGCATCGCTTTGATAATGAACGAGTCAAAGAAATTTAAATTTCAACCGTGATAAGAACTCACGACATAATTTTAATTGGAGAGAAAACACGACTTCGTCCATTCACAGAAGACGATCTTGAAATGGCTTTTGAATGGAACAACAATCCGCTTGTCCTTGAAGCAGAAGGCGAGCCAGAGCATACATGGGACGAGGTCGTTGAAGTTTACGAATATCTTTCAAACAATGGATTTTTATTCATAATTGAAGCAACGGACACACAAGAACCAATTGGCGAAATCTGTCTTCTCTACGACAATGATTACGAACGACTCGGGGTTGAAGATAAAAACGAGTTAATTTATTGCATTCCAATTTTAATTGGAAAACCCGAATACTGGGGTAAAGGTTACGGTAAAGATGCGATAAAACAAATTTTAAAATTTGCTTTTGAAGTAATGGGTGCAGATAGAGTTTTCGCAACGGATATTTTCTCTTTCAGCGAAAGGTCAATACGCTTATTCAATTCTCTTGGCTTTGATGAAGTAAGAAGAGACAAAAACAGAATTTATTACAGAGGGAAATACTACGATATAATTGATTTTTGCCTCACACGGGAAAAATACTTTGCCCAAACCAGAAATAAGATTTATAAAAACACAAACGAATAAAACAAAAATTTTTGATGTGATATGCTCAAAAAGTTAACATTTCTTCTTGCCCTGCCATTTTTTATTTCAATTGCCCAAAACTTGATCGTGCTTAATAAATCAGAAAACACTGCAATGTTTTTTGATCTTAAGAAAGATAAATTGCTTGCACAACTTCCAACTGGAAACGCACCGCATGAGGTTGCTATTTCACCGAACAAAAAATTTGCCGTTGTAACAAATTACGGAACTCGTGAAAGTTTGGGAAATTCAATCACAATTTACAATCTTGAAAAATTAAACATTGAAAAAACTATTACTTTTGAAAATCACAAACGACCCCATGGCGTGGATTGGATTGACGATGAAAAAATCATAATCACAACAGAGGCAAACAAATCAGTTATCATTGTTAATTTCAAAACAGGAGAAATTCTCACAGAAATAAAAACTGATCAAGATGTCTCACATATGCTTGTTTTAACACCGAATAAATCAAAATGTTTTGTGGCAAACATTGGTTCTGGAAGTGTGAGTGTGATTGATTTGAAAGAATTTAAACTCATTAAAAACATTCAAACTGGAAGAGGGAGCGAAGGGATTGACATTACTCCCGACGGTAAAGAGGTCTGGGTTACAAACAGAGCAGAAGATAGCATTGCTGTGATAGATGTTCAAACGCTTGAGGTGAAAAACAAAATAAAAGTTGATGGATTTCCAATTCGTGTTAAGATATTAAAAGATGGAAAACTTGCGGTTGTATCTTGTGCAAGAAGTGGGGAGGTTGCTATTATTGATGTCGCAAATAAAAATGTCATAAATAGAATTAAGACCGCTGAAAAATCTGAAGTTGAAAAAAGCGGAAGATTATTTGGTTCTGTTTTTGGAGATAGCCCTGTTCCCGTGGGAATTGCGATCGGCGGTAATAATTTAGTTTATGTTGCAAATTCAAATGCAGATATTGTAAGTGTGATTGATATTGAAAAAAGTCAAATTTTGAAGACAATAAAAACAGGGAAAGAGCCAGACGGGATCGCCATTTGGTAATTTTGTTTTTGTCGTTGAAATGTGTAGATTGTGTTGCGTTTATTTTCACCTGACAATGGGGGTGAAGATAAAAGCACATATTTTAAACAAACTTTATGGAGATTTACCATGCGTAAAATTTTTATCGCAGTTGTAATTTTTGTGGTTTTGTTTTTAAACTTTTCAAACGCTCAATCCACACGAGATGGAAAATGGTGGAATGGACTTGATAAAAATGCGAAAATTTTCTTCATCGCTGGTTTCTGGAACGGCGTGACTTGGGGTGATGATGTCTTGAAAGATGCTTTAAGCAATTTAAAGAAAAACGGCGTAATTAATCAGAATGTCGCTGATGCGGTCTTCCAGAAATGGACTGCTTACACAGATATAGGTTCAATCACAATTGGTGAAATCGTTGATAAAATTGACAATCTTTATTCCGACACACAAAATCAGCCAATTATGATAAGCGACATGATGACAATTGTTGTTCTCAACATACAGGGTTTATCGCTGTCAAACGATGTGATGCAACAACTCTTGCAAAGTTTCAGACAGAAAAGATAAAAAAATCGGGGCTTTAAAGCCCCGAATTTTTAAGTTTTGCTTTTGCAAGTGAATGCAAAATGCTTAATAGATGTAAAACATTTGTTCAATGTGATTTTACATGCCAAAAATTTTTCACCTTATATCAAATCTTAACGGCAGTGGACATGCATTTGAAAGCGTTGCAACCATTACGAATTCGCCAAACTCCGACGCTTTCGCATACGCCTCTTGAAGTGCCTTGAAAACTTTTTCATCATCACCATAAACAAGCGTGCTCATTGAACCAACATGTGTTTCAAGCCCGTGTGATTTAAAAATTTCAATTACACTGTTAATCGGCTCTATTATATCCATCTGTCTTAAAGGGTATAAACTTACTTGAAGTGCAACCGCCATAAACTATTTTTCTTTTTTCTTTTCACCGCTGAAAAATGTTAAGTAAAACCCCGTTCCGAGAATCCCTCCGTAAAGAGTTGAAAAATACGGATTGCTTGTTATCGGACATGTTCCAGATTTGCAACCGATGAAAAAATAATAAAGATATCCAGCCAAAGCCCCTGCAAAAACGAAAATCAATGGCTTTAACTTCTTCATTTTGCCTCATTCTCTTTTTCTTTCAAACCGAGAACTTCGTTCAATTCATCAATTATTTGCTCCATTTCATCTTCCTTTCCCTTCTCTTTTATCGCCTGCTCAAGTGTTCCCCAAATTGGTTCACCACAAACAATGCACTTAATTCCTTTCTTCATAAGAAAACCAACTGATTCAGGAAATTCC
>Ga0105162_1000701_pt1 | contig 20975 bp, 17 predicted proteins | sample JNZ201metaG_FD_81532 | JGI IMG/M metagenome (GOLD analysis project Ga0105162, IMG submission 81532) | Hot spring microbial communities from Jinze hot spring, China to study Microbial Dark Matter (Phase II) - JNZ 20120812A | ecosystem: Environmental > Aquatic > Thermal springs > Hot (42-90C) >...
GAAAATAGATTATTTGCGAATTTCCGTCACCGATAGATGTAATCTTTCGTGTTTTTACTGCAGAAAAAATGGAATTGAGGGATTTCCACGAAATGAAATTTTAACATTTGAGGAGATTGAATTTATAGTTGATATATTTAAAAATGAATTTGAGATCAAGAAGTTGAGGTTAACAGGTGGAGAGCCGTTGATGAGGAAAGGAATTGATTCTTTGATTTGTAGGTTATGTTCAAAAGGTCTAAGTGTAAATTTGACAACGAATGGGATTTTGCTTTTTAAGTTTGCAAAATTTCTTGCGGAGCAAGGAATTGGTGTGAATTTAAGTTTGGATACGCTTAATCATAATAAATTTAAATTCATAACAGGTTTTGACTTTTTAGATTATGTTCTTGATGGTTTGGAACAATTTTTATCTAATGGTGGAAATTTGAAGATAAACACGGTAGTTTTGAAGGGTGTTAACGATGATGAAATTTTTGATTTAATTGATTTTGCGGGAAAGAAAGGTGTTGAGATAAGATTTATTGAGTTTATGCCTTTTGTGGGGAAGGATGTATGGTCAAGTTATTTTGTGAGTGAAGATGAGATAAAAAGCAGAATTGAAAGAAAAGGTAATTTGGTCTTTTTGGGAAATGGTTCATCAACTGCACGGGTTTATCTTTTTGATAACAGGGTGAGGATAGGTTTTATTTCAACTGTTACAAGACCATTTTGTGATAGTTGTTCAAGGATAAGGATAACATCAGATGGGAAGATTGTGCTTTGCATGTTTGATGATAGAGGATATTCGTTGAAAAAGTTTTTGAGACCTGAATTTGATGGAGATGCTTTAAGGAAGTTCATTATTGATATTGTAAAGAAAAAACCACGTGGATTTGTTGATTTAAAGGATAAAATGGCAAAGTTTGAAATGATAAAATTGGGAGGTTAAAAATGAAAGTTTTATTTTTCGGAAGGTTGAAGGAAAGCATAGGTCTTGATCAAGTTGAAGTTCAGGGTGTAAAGAGTGTTAATGAGTTAAAAAGATACTTAAATGAGAATTTTCCGATTTTGGGAAAAGAGATTTTTGCAATAGCGGTGAATTATAAGATTATAAACGATGATGCTTCTCTTAAAGAAGAGGATGAAGTAGCGCTTATACCGCCGATAGCTGGAGGATAAAAAATATAACTTGGAATGTGTATGAAAAATTCAAAGTATATAATAACTGGTAGGATTGAGGATATTATGGAGGTTGATGTGTTAAGTGTAGTTGATGAAGGTTGTGGTTCATTTATAATTTTTGAAGGTAGAGTGCGAGCTGATAAAGTTGATGGTTCAGAGGTTGAAAAGATAGTTTATGAATCGTATATAGAAATGGCAGAAAGAGAAATTGCAAAAATAGAATCGGAGGCGATTGAGAAGTTTTCAGTTAAAAAAGTTATAATTAAGCATAGAGTTGGTGAGGTTAAAGTTGGGGAGATAGCATTACTTGTTGCAGTTTTATCGGAGCATAGAAAAGAAGGATTTGAAGCGATTCAATATGTTATTGACGAGATAAAAAGGCGAGTTCCTATTTGGAAGAAGGAAATTTTAAAAAATGGAAAACAAAGATGGGTAGAGGGGAAAAATGATTGATATATCAAACAAAATAAAAACATTGAGATATGCCAAAGCTCAAGCCATCGTTAAAATGAATCCTGAAACACAAAAAGCAATTGAAAATGGAAAAATAGAAAAAGGAGATGTTTTTGAGGTATCTCGCTCTGTTGCGATTTTAAGTGCTAAGAAAGTTTGGGAGATATTGCCCTTTTGCCATAATATTCCTGTTGAATGGGTGGGGGTTGAGTTTAAGTTTGAAGGTGAAGGTGAACTCAGGATTGAAGTTGAGGTTAAATCAACAGGCAAAACTGGTTGCGAGATGGAAGCACTTTTTGGGGTTTCAGCAGCAGCTTTAAATGTATATGATATGATAAAACCTGTTGATAAAAGTATTGAAATAAAGGAGATAAAACTCGTTGAGAAGAGAGGCGGAAAATCTGATTATCAAGAGGAAATACCAGAAGGTTTCAGGGCTGGTGTTCTTGTGATTTCTGATTCAATAAGTGCGGGGAAAAAGAGTGATAAATCGGGAAGGATAATTATTGAGAGGTTGAAGGAGTTAGGTATAAAAGATATTGAATACAAAATTGTTCCTGATGAACTTGAACTAATAAGGGAGCAAGTTTTGGGTTGGTGTGATGAAGGTTTTGATCTTGTTTTGACAACGGGAGGGACGGGGTTATCTCCACGAGATACAACGCCAGAGGCGATAAAACCTATTATTGAGAAGGAGATACCAGGGATTATGGAATCTTCCCGTTCTTATGGTCAGGAGAGGACTCCATATGCGATGTTATCTCGTGGGGTTGCAGGCACTAAAGGAAAAACTTTAATAATTACTCTTCCGGGTTCATCAAGAGGAGTTGAAGAATCAATGAATTCCCTCTTTCCTTATGTTTTGCACATTTACAAGATGATGCAAATGAAACCTCATAAAGAATGATGATTTATTTTGTCTTTTTCATTATCGCACTTATATATTCTTCGGTCGGACTTGCTGGAGGAAGTGCTTATGTTGCTTTTCTGGCTATTCTTGGAACTGATAGAATTTACATTCCATCAACCGCTCAATTTTTGAATATTATCGTTTCATTTTTAGGAAGTTTAAACTATAGGAAACATTTTCAAAAAGATTTTTTAAAAGATGTGCTCATCATTTATGCTCTTTCTATTTCAGGGGTTGTGCTTGGGAGCAAAATTGAACTTAGCGATAGAGCTTTTTATATAATTCTTGGTTTATCGCTTATAGCGTCCTCTGTTTTGAGTTTTCTAAAGGATAAAATTAGCAAGATAAAATTTAGCATACCGAGATATTTTGTTCCATTTTTTGGTTTTGCATTTGGATTTTTAACAGGCATAGTTGGTATAGGCGGGGGGATTTTTCTTTCGCCTATTCTTCTTCTTGCTAATTTTCCTGTAAAGTTAGTTGCATTTATAACTTCATTATATATTCTTTTGAACTCTTCTGCTGGTTTTCTAACTAATGTGTATGCTGGTAGAGTGGATATTTCACTTTCTTTATCACTTGCTTTTTTTGTTGCACTCGGTGGTTTTGTTGGTTCTTATTTTGGGTCAAGTAAATTTAAACCGGAGATAGTTAAGGCAACTTTAAATACAATAATACTTTTCATAGGAGGACAAATACTATGGAGAGGGATTACATAACTTTTGAGGAAACAAGAAAGATAATTGCAGAAGAAGTAGAGGAAAGCGACATAATTCAGGTGAATTTAAAAAAATCCTGTGGATATGCTCTTGCTGAGGATATTTTTTCTCCGGTTGATTTGCCATTATGGACAAACTCCGCAGTTGATGGATATGGTTTTAACACTAAAAGTTTAGTAAATCTTCCGGCGGAATTGAAAGTTATAGGTGAAATAAAAGCCGGGGAAGCTAAAAAGTTTAAGATTGAACTTGGTGAAGCAGTGAAGTTATATACTGGTGCGTTGATCCCCGATGGAGTTGATGCTGTGATTGAGGTTGAAAAAGTTGAAAAAATAGGAGATAAGATAGTTATCAAGGAAAAAGTGAAGGAGTTTTGCAACATAAGATCAAAGGGTGAGGAGGTAAAGAAAGGACAAAAAGTAATTGAGAAAGGAACGGAGATAACTCCCGGGGTTGTTGGTTTTTTAAGCAGTATGGGAATTAAAGAGGTTAAAGTCAGGAGAAAACCAAAAGTTGGAGTCATAGTTACAGGTTCAGAGATATTAAGACCGGGTAGTAATCTGAAAGAGGGTAAAATTTATGAGTCAAACTCTGTAATGCTTTTGACAGGACTTAGAAAATTTGGGATTGAAAAGATTCGGATTGCTTTTTCAAAAGATGATTTTAAAGCTTTGAGAAAGAGGTTTTATTCTTTTCTTGATGAATGTGGTATTATAATTTTCACAGGTGGAGTTTCTGTCGGGGATTATGATTTTGTTAGAGTACTTGTTGAAAGGGAAAATGTTGTTAAGTTATTTTACAAAGTTCAACAAAAACCTGGAAAACCTATTTTTATGGGGAGAAAGGGAGACACATTGATATTTGGATTGCCTGGGAATCCAGCTGCCACTCTTATTTGCTTTTATGAATATATCATTCCTTCTATCAAGAAAATGATGGGTTTTTCAAGGATATTTTTACCTGAGGAAGAAAAAGAACTTTTAAATGATGTGAAGAAAAAACAAGATAGATTATATTTTCTGCGTGCGAAAGCTGATGGTGATAAAGTTTTTGTTTTGCCGAATCAAGATTCACATATGCTTTCATCTTTTGTAAATTCTAATGCACTTGTTCTTGCTCCGAAGGAAGTTTCATACATTCAAAAAGGAGAAAAGGTAAAAGTTCATATTTTAACATAAAAATTTAGATGCGAATGTGTAAATGCGGGGCAGTGTTAGCAGGAGGAAAATCAAAAAGGTTTGGCAGTGATAAGAGATTTTTAAAACTGGGCGAAAGAACTTTAATTGAAATAGCGTGCGATAAAATAAGAGCAAATTTTGAAAGAAGATATCTTGTCCTTGATAAAGATTCTAATTTTGAAGTTCCGGATTTCATTATTTTAAGAGATAAAATTGATAACAGGGGTCCTCTTGTTGGTGTTTATTCTACTTTAATTGAAATGGTGGAATGCTTTGGGTGTGTTTTTGTTCCAGTTGATATGCCGTTTATACCCAACGAACTTTTGCAATTTATGAGCACGCTATCTGATTATGACGCGGTCTATATAAAATTTTCTGATAAAATTTATCCTTTCCCTGGATATTATTCAAAGAGATTAATTCCGCTTATTGAAAGTCTTATTGATTTTGGCAAATTATCTTTAAAGGAACTTCTCGGAGAAGTTAAGTTAAAATATGAAATAGATGAGAAAAAGTTAGCAGAATTTGGTGAACCTTTTGGGATACTTGCCAATATAAATGTGCCTGAAGATTTTGAACTTGTAAAAGCAATCTGGTTTAAATGGGGGTAAAGAATTTTTCTGTTAATTCAATTTAATCAAGTGTTAAAAACAACATTTGAGTGTAAAGCCAAGTTGTGCTTTTTGCGATTTTTAGAGGTGTGTTCTCTCCCTTCAGAACAGGTGTAATACAAATTGATTAGTGATTTGTGGTAAAAGGTAGTGGTGGTAAAGTGGAAAAAATTCCTTACCACCCCAGAGATTTATAAACTTCCGTAAATGAATCCAGCCAGGGTTCCAAGTATAATCATAATTGAAATATAAACCAACGCTTTTTCAATCCAAATACAATTAATAGCAGACATAATCTCGCATACAGCTGCTTCCACTCTAGTTTGAAGAAGAATCTTGTAAATTTGCAGTCGCGTTGGGTCAGATAACAGTTTAAAAATTTCAACTTCCAACATATACTAAAAATTTTAAAAAGCAAATTAAAATAAACCCGTAGGTTGAATTATACTGTGATACTGAGAATGCAATCCAGATGAATTTTGAGGAACTTTTTCTAGTAAATAATAGAAAGAGGAAGTTCGCAAAAGCTAAAGCGATATCTTGAAAAAGCCGGGAAGATATATGATATAGCTATGGGTAAAATGGTTTATAAGCCATTTTTATCTTGGACAGATTTTATAGATCCTGTGGCGTTAAACTTTACACTCATAAGCTCACTTTTTTATTCTGTAAGCGACGAGGTAAGAAAATTGTTTAAACATCCATTTCTACTTTTTTGCTCTTGTCCTTTTCTCTAATTTATTTTTTGTTCGCTTATTCTGATTCCAATTTTCTGAGATATTTTTTTATTGAATATATTTTAATCATTCCAGGATTTTTGCTCTCTAATGGGGTTCTTACAGGTAGTTTCATAGTTGAAGAGCCAATTGTTTTCTACAACCCTCAACATCATATTGGGATAAGGGTATTCAACATTCCTATTGAGGATTTCTTTTATGGAATGCTTATGTTAATCTGGGTATCATTTTTGTCTTATGAGAAATATAAAAAATGCAACGAGTTGTGTTAAGGTCATTTTATTGATTTCTTTAACATGTTCAGATAAAGATTTCTGCGTTCGTTAAAATTAACAATTTTTTTCGGTGGCTTTGTTGGATCATAAGGCAACCATTTTTTTAAGAAAATACCTTGTGGATCAAATTTTTTAAGCTGTAATTCAGGATTAAAAATTCTAAAATACGGAGATGCATCTAAACCAGTGCCAGCAGACCATTGCCAGTTGCCCACATTTGAAGCGAGCTCAAAGTCAAAGAGTTTTTCCGCAAAGTATCTTTCACCCCATCTCCAATCAATCCACAATATCTTGCAGAGAAAGTTTGCTACAAGCATTCTTAAACGATTGTGCATATAACCTGTCTGATTGAGTTGATTCATCGCAGCGTCAATAAGTGGATAGCCAGTTTCTGCATTTTTCCATTTTTCAAATAATTTCTCATCATTTTCTACTTGAATTGGAATGTTTCTAAAATTTTCCTTAATCATAGTTGGAAAGTAATAGATTAGATGTTGAAAAAACTCTCGCCAAATCAATTCCTTCAGATAAACGATGTTATTTTTTCCTAAGGATACAAGTTTTCTTATGCTTATGAAACCAAAGCGCAGTGCAGTTGATACACGAGTTGTGCTTTTATCATCTCCAAAGAGATTGCGGGTTTTATGATAGTTTTGAATGACGGATTTTATTTCATCTTCCTCAGGAGGTATATATGTTAGTGAAGACAACTTGAAGCCTAGGTATTCAAGAGAAGGAAATTCTTTTGTATTTATTAGGTATAAGTTGTTGAGAAACTTTTCAGACGGAAAGTGGGGGATTGAAGATAAAGAGTGAAACTGATATAGCCACTTTTTAGAAAAAGGAGTATAAATGCGATATGGTTTTCCAGTATCGGTTTGAATATCAGTTGGAGAGAAAATGACATGATCTTTTACAGGGTGAAATTGAATGCCGTTCTCGTTGAGTAATTGCTTTATAGATTTGTCTCTTTGTAGAGAGTAGGGTTCGTATTCTTCATTCGCATATACTTTATAGACTTGCCATTTTTTTGAAATCTCTTTGAATACTTCTTCGGGTTTGCCTTTGAAAATTAGTATCATAGAGTTGTGATGAGTTTTTAAATAATCATTCAAGATTTTAATACGATTGTAAATTAGATTTATTCTGTGATCATCTCTGGGCAGATCTTTGATAATGTTAGTGTCAAATATAAAAATCGGTAAAACGGGCAATTTTTCAGATAAAGCGAGAAATAACCCATGATTATCGTCTAAACGCAGATCACGGCGAAACCAGAATACGTTTATTTTTGAACTCATTGAATCAAAAATTTTTATTTGTTAAATAACTCATTTAGTTTCATTTTACGAAAGTCAAAAATATATTTCAACCTTTTGCTTATCAAAACACGATTAGCTAACTTGCCGACTATACCAAATGGGAGAAGATAATGAACTATATCTTCAACAATTGTTCCATCAGGAGTTTCTTCAAAGATGTGTTTATGATGCCAAAATTTGTAAGGTCCGAACCTTTGTTCATCTACGAAGAGCTTTTTGGGAACAACGTGAGTTATTTCAGTTATCCAGTAAGTTCTTAAGAATGGAAATGGTGTTATTTTGTAGATAATGATCTGACCGGGATACATTTTTCTTTCCGCTCCTGAAATTATTTCAAAAGATAAGTCGGGCGGAGTAATTATGTTTAGATTTTTAGGGTCAGAGAAAAATTCACAAGCTGTATCAATGTCAATTTTTAACTTTGTTTTATAGTGCAAGCAATGCAACATAGGTAAAAAATTTTTGTTTTTAATAAATATAAAACAAGACATTCAGAAAAGTCAATAAATCAATTTTTGTATGTCGTGCAAGTGTTAAGATGGTAAATTGAAAATTATCTAAAAACATATTGATTTCATTCAGCAGGAACTTAAACACTAGCTTTGGCGATTAATTATTTTGTAAGTTTGTCAAAAACAAAAATTGAATGAAGGTGACGAATTTAAATGTTGTTTTCTTATCGCATGGCTCACCGACAATTTTAATAGAGAAAGGAGATTTTGCGGAGTTTCTTGAGAAACTTGGACAAAAATACAAAACAATTGGAATAGATACAATAGTTATAGCATCTCCACACTGGATAGTGAGAGATAAAAATTTTTATGTTAATGTTGCAGAAAAGCCGATGTGCATTAAGGATTATTACGGATTCCCGAAAGAATTATATGAGTTCCGATACGATTGTTTAAACGATGTAGAGCTTGCCGGAAGTATAATTGAGGAAGGTGAAAAGGTGGGTTTAAGTGTAAAGGGCACGCAAAGTTGGGGAATTGATCATGGGGCATGGGTTATCCTTTACTTTATGTTTCCAGAAAAAGATGTAAAAGTTGTTCCAGTATCCTCGTCAGCTTTTTTATCACCCTATGAACATAGAGAATTTGGCAGGGTAATAAAAACAGCGGTTGAAAAATCGCAAAGGAAAGTTCTTTTCATAGGCAGTGGTTCTCTTACGCACAGATTAGATTTGGTTATGTTTGGAGTTAACGATGTCTTTGAAGGCGGTAAAAAATTTGATGATAAGGTAGTAAGTATTCTTGAGTCAAAGGAGAAATGGGATGAAATTTTAAATTTATGGAACGACCCGCTTTTCTTTTCCGCACAGCCGGAAGGTCATCTTTTAACGCTTTTTATAACGCTTGGGGTTGCGGATGATAAAAAAGAGGCAAAAAGAATTTTTTATTCAGGGATGTGGTATGGATTAAGTTTGATTGCAATTGAGTTTATATAGTTTTAAATTCGTGTTGCTATTATACATCACAAACATTTGCCACTAAATTCAAAAATAATTTCAACAAAAACCCCAGCAATTTGCTGGGGCTTAAATCAAAATTTTACTTTACAAGGATCATCTTTTTTACAGAAACATAATCTTTCCCACCTGAAACTGGCTTTGCAACCATGCGATAAAAATATACACCGCTTGCATAATTACTCATATCAACCATAATCTTATATCTTCCAGCGTCTTTTACCTCATCAACAAGCGTTTTTAGTTTCCGACCGAGGATATCGTAAATTGTAATTTCAACATTTGATCTTATAGGTAATTCAAAACTTATCGTCGTTGCTGGATTGAATGGATTTGGATAATTTTGTTCAAGCAAGAATTCAGTCGGCAAAATGTTTTCCTTATCTTCAACGCTTGTAACTCCATATGGAATCCAACCGATCAAAATCGGGGATGTTAAGCTCATAAAGTATATCCTTCGGTCAAAATCATTAGCAACTGCGATTGTTTTAGCATGAGCATTGTGAATTTCTTTGAATCTGAAGAGATCGGAGTAATCATATTCAACTCTTGCGGTGAAATTATCAGATAGGTTCCAGTAATAAAGCTTGCCTTTATATGTAGCAAGAAGGTGAATTAATCCCGTTACATCTTTGACAAAAGTGAAATAAGGTGTTGTTACAGGGCTACCTGAAAAATATTTAATTAGAAGTTTCCGTGGATAATAAATCAACGCAGAATCACGGTTGAACTTATAAAGATAATGATCTCTTGAGCCATCATTTGTGTTGTACCAATCAGTGGTAACAATATACAAATTTCCAGAGTTATCTACTTCGGCAATGTTCCAGTCGGTGAAAGTCCTAGATGAGCGTTTAAACCCAGAGTTATAATCTCCATACCAGTATCTATATGTTCCGTAGTAATAATTGCCCCAGATATACACAAGCCCATTTTTCGCTACCCTTATTTGTGCATTTCTAAGCGATACAGAGTCAACAAGCACTGGTGGCTTAAATCTACCGCCAGAATTATTGGTGTAATATGTCAATGGAGCATTTTTATAAGTATAGTAAAGAACATGCACAACTCCACTATCATCTACGGTAAAATCAGAATAACTAGAAAATTGAACTATCTCAACGGTGTCAGGGGATACTTGCATTGTATCCCAGCCACCACCCGCTTTCTGACTTGCAAGAAAAAGCCGACCAAGATATGCTAGACCTCTAATTGTGTCCCTGCTTAGAAACAGGAAATGCATTTTTTGATTCTTATCAAGCGTATACTTTAACCCGAAAATTTTGTTAACCTCAGATGGATAAGGTACAGGCAATTCTTGAATTTCACTCAATTTATAATTGACAATGAAGTTGGAACCAGAACTTTTTAACTGATAAAAGTAAATATACGCTGTTTTCAAACTATCAATAAACCTATTTTCTCTTGGACTTGAGAAATAGACTTTGCCATCATTATCAACATACCATATTGGATCACCGTTGTTGAAAGTTCGTCCACCTACACCTGTCCCGAGGAGCACTTCGTAATTGAAATTTCCGGAATTTTGATACAACAAAATAACACCATTTCTATCATTTTGTGGGTGTTGAATAATTGCTTTGTTTAAATTTAAGGCATCACTTACATATGGTGGAACATAATTAGCAGAAATTTGAAGTTGCTTAAAAGTCCAGTATGTGGTAGAGTCATACTCAATTAGATAATCATAAATTGGACTGTGCCCAATTTCGTTTATTGGCATGTTTCCTGGTGTGTAAACTTGATATCTGTAAATACCGATGTTCCAAGCAAGCGGTATTTCTCGTATAATATGAAGATTTCCTTCTCTGTCAAGTATGTAGGAAGATATCCTAGAACCATAAAAATTGTAATTGTAGTCGTAAGGTGGATGAATGAGTGCACTGTTAGGGGATATCCTAACCAGCGCTTTGAACCATTCAATAAAACCATCATTTAAATCAGCCATAAACATAGGGAATTGAGTAGGTACAAAATCGTCATCTACATAAAATGTATGCCCATAAGTGCGGAGACGCTGTATATTCCCACCGGGCGTAAACTTGAGTAATTGATATGACACAGCAACAGTATCTCTATAACCTCCCCAATCACCATCCCCACCCAAATGTTTACTTTCATAAATTGTGATATATAGATTTTTGTTCGCAGAAATATATAAGTAGTAGTTCGTGGTCCCCAATCCATCAAGTTTTATTGTGTCCGTTGTAACATTTATGTTGGTTCGTGGGTCAAAGATTTGAAACCAGATCACTGTGTCAAGATATGCCTTTGTAAAATTTACAACAATTTTATTGTCCAATGTTCTTAATACCTGCGGTGTTATAAGATTTAAATAGCTTGTTGGTAATTCTCCGAGAAGCAAGACGCTGTCAATAAGCGTATTGTAGTAAAAAAGTGTTCCCTCTGTGGGACCAGGAGCAAGTTCACCTCTATAAATAACTCCAGCTATATGAATAACACCAGCGGTGTCAACTTCAAAGTCCCACGCCCCCGATTCAGGATATTTTTGATTTGATGTATAAACAACGGGTAATTTAAATAGTGGTTCTGGATTTTTGATCTGACCATTCTGGCTCTTGAATAAATAAAAGATATCGCCGAGACCGATATTAATTGCAATCGGGTTTCCAGATGGATCAAATTTGACTTTGGTATTACCAGAATTTATTAAATCAAAAGTTTTAATTTGCTGGGACAATGCAAAATTGTAAAGAAGAAGGAATGCCAAGAAAATAATATGTTTTTTCATGGTCATTAACCTCTTACTTTTGATTTAACTGTTTTAAACTTAATCAAAATTAACGAAAATTCGTAATATGGAATTTGATTTATATCACATTTTGAGATGCATTTGGCTGAAGTTTTAGGATTTTAGATTTTCATTAAACAAAATTTTAAAGTTACTACCTTTGCAAGACAATCAAATTATTTTTAAATTTTATTCAGTGGATTTTGAAAATTAAAATTTTTCATGATGCCTGAATTTAGACAGAATAGGGCAACGAAAAATTGGGTCATTGTTGCAACAGAAAGGGCAAGAAGACCACACGATTTCATCACAGCGGAAGAAACAAAGCAACTTCCGGAGTTTGATCCGAAATGTCCATTTTGCCCGGGCAATGAACATATGACACCGCCAGAAGTTTTAAAAGTTGATAAAGATGGAAACTGGTTAATAAGGGTCGTTCCGAACAAGTATTCCGCTCTTGTTCCTGATGTTGAGTTGAAAAGAGAGACAAAGTTTCAATTTTTTAGAAAGATCACTGGTTATGGTTTTCATTATGTTATAATTGAATCGCCGAAGCATAACTTGACAATTGCGACGATGCAACCTGAAGAAGTTTGTGAAATTTTTAAGACATATTTAAAACTTTACAAAAGTTTTATGTCCGAGCAAAATCTTAACACTGTGATAATTTTCAGAAACAATGGGAAACGTGCAGGGACATCGCTTGAACATCCACATTCTCAATTGATAGCAAGCCCCATTGTTCCAACTCACATTAGACATTTACTTGAAGAAGCGACAAGATATTACGATGATCACGGCAGTTGTGTTTTCTGCGATATGATAAAAATTGAGTCATATTCAGGTGAGAGAGTTGTTTATGAAGATGAGGATTTCATAGTTATTGAGCCGTTTGCATCTGTTTCACCATTTGAAACATGGGTGATGCCCAAAAAACACGATGCTTGTTTTGGGAACATAACTGAAAGTGAAGCGTGTAAAATTGCAAAAGTTGTTCGCCTTGTTTTGAGTCAGCTTTACGAGAAACTTAACAATCCTGATTATAACTATGTCATTCATTCATCACCTTTTAAAGATGCGGGTGAGGAGTTTTATCATTGGTATATTCAAATTTTGCCACGCCTTACGATTCCAGCAGGATTTGAACTTGGTTCGGGGGTTTATATAACAACCGCTTTACCAGAGGAAACAGCGAAATTTTTAAAAATAAATAAAGGTGAAAATTAAATGCGACTTGAAGCGTGTCCGCATTGCGGTAAATTTGGAACATTGCACAGGTCAAGATCAAGAAATTTTTATGAACGAGTTGTTAAGTTTTTTCTACCGTATAAAATTTACAGATGTAGTGAATGCGGTTGGAGAGGATTTAGATATATTGGATGGACTGAGAAATTATTTGGAAGTGGAACGCCAGCAAGGAGGAAGGTTGCGAAATGGAAAATTTATTCATTTGTTTTTGTTATATTCGTTTTGCTTATCTTGACATTTCTTTATTTTGAAAAAATTGGGACATCGCTTGCACCAATTGTAAAAGAAATTTTGCAGAGAGGTCAATGAGTGAGACATTAAATTTTGTTAAATCAAAAAGAGAACTTGCGATTGAACTTGGCTTAACATCTGAAGAATACGATAGAATAATTCAACTTATCGGGAGAGAGCCGACTTATGAGGAGCTTGGGATGTTTAGCGTTATGTGGAGTGAGCATTGTAGTTATAAAAATTCAATTGCTGTTTTGAAAACTTTGCCAAGAAGTGGTGGAAGATTGCTTGTATCTGCTGGGGAAGAAAACGCGGGGCTTGTTGATATAGGAGATGGGCTTGCGGTTGCATTTAAAATTGAATCACACAATCATCCGTCCGCAATTGAGCCATATCAAGGTGCAGCTACTGGGATTGGCGGAATTTTGCGAGATATATTTACCATGGGAGCAAGACCAATTGCAATTCTTGATTCTTTAAGATTTGGTGATTTATCAAATTCTCGTGTTAAGTATCTTTTCAATGGCGTTGTTCGTGGGATTGCTGATTATGGAAATAGTTTCGGATGTCCGACCGTCGGTGGGGAAATTTATTTTGACAAAAGTTATAACCAGAATCCGCTTGTCAATGCAATGGCTGTTGGAATTGTCAAGCACAGTGAAATAGTTCGCGCAGTTGCAAAAGGATCAGGAAATCCTGTTTTAATCGTTGGCTCAAGCACCGGGAGAGATGGAATTCACGGTGCAACATTTGCTTCGGAGGAAATAAGCGAAACATCTGAATCAAAGAGACCATCTGTTCAAGTTGGTGATCCATTTACCGAAAAATTACTTCTTGAAGCAACGCTTGAAGCCATAAAAACTGGACATGTCGTTGGAATTCAAGACATGGGAGCAGCTGGCATTACCTGTTCAACGAGTGAGATGAGCGCACGCGGTAAAAGCGGAATGGAGATTGATCTTGACCTCGTGCCAGTGCGTGAGAAGGGAATGAGTGCATATGAAATTTTACTTTCGGAATCTCAAGAGCGAATGTTGATGGTTGTTGAAAGGGGCTTTGAAGATGAGATAATTGAGATTTTCAAAAAGTGGGATTTAAATGCGGTTGTGATAGGTTGTGTCACGGATGATGGAATTTTAAAGATTAAAAAAGATGGGAAAATATGTGTAAATATACCGGCAGATTCGCTTGTCGTTGGTGGGGGTGCACCTGTTTATTACAGGGAAGCAAAAGAGCCAGAGTATTTGAAGGAAGTTAGAAATTTTAATCCATATAATTTACCTGAACCAAAAGATTTGAATGATATTTTTTTGAAGTTAATTTCTTCACCAAACATTGCAAGTAAAGAGTGGGTTTATCAGCAATATGACACGATGGTTGGGACAAATACTGTTGTTTTGCCAGGTGGTGATGCCTCTGTGATAAGGATAAAAGGAACGAATAAAGCTATTTCAGTTAAAACGGATTGCAATGCAAGATATGTTTATCTTAATCCTTATCGTGGAGCTATGATAGCGGTTGCGGAGTCAGCAAGGAATGTTGTTTGCACTGGCGCTGAACCTGTTGCTATCACCAATTGTCTTAATTTTGGAAATCCATATAAGCCTGAGATATTTTGGCAGTTTAAAGAAGCAGTCCGCGGTATGGGAGATGCGTGTAGATTTTTTAACACTCCTGTGACAGGTGGAAATGTAAGTTTTTACAATGAAAGTCCAGACGGTGCGGTATATCCTACGCCTGTTATCGGAATGCTTGGGTTGATTGAAGATTTAAATTATATAACAACTGTGAATTTCAAATCGCCGGATGATTTGATAATTCTTCTTGGGAAAAACACGGATGAAATCGGTGGGAGTGAATATCTTGCGTGGATTTATGGTGAAGTTAAAGGTGATGCACCAGAGATTGACCTTGAACTTGAAAAGGCGGTCCAAAAGACATGTCTTGATGGAATTAAACAAGGTTTAATTAAGTCCGCACATGATGTCTCGGATGGCGGAATTGCTGTTGCGCTTGCTGAATGTTGCATAGCTGATAAGGAAAACATGCTTGGTTGTGAAGTTAAACTTAGAGATGAAATTCGTCCCGATTTTTTGCTCTTTGGCGAAGGTCAATCAAGGATAATTGTCACAGTTGAGAGGGAAAATTTTGATAAGTTTGCAAAAATTTGCGAAAAAAATCAGGTACCATATTCGGTTATAGGCGTTGTGACAGCGCAGAAAAAATTTAAAATCAATGGATTGATTGAAGTTGATGTTGAAAAAATTGCTGATGTTTATTACAACACGATAAGGAGGATTATGGAAAGGATATAAAAGTTTGTGGGCCCTGGAGGACTCGAACCTCCGACCCGCTGATTATGAGTCAGCTGCTCTGACCAACTGAGCTAAGGGCCCGAATTCACTATAAATTTAAAAAACGAGAACAAAAAAGTCAAGAATAAATGAATCAGCGGTTGCGTTCAATTGAATGGGTGGGGGATAAGGTTAAAATGATTGATCAGACGAAATTACCGCTTAAACTTGAATTTATTGAAACAGATGATTATCTGGTTATTGCTGATGCGATAAAGAAATTGAAAATTCGCGGTGCACCAGCTATCGGGATTGCAGCTGGGTTTGGGATTTATCTTGGTGTTAAAAATTTTCAGGGTGATGATAAAGAAAAGTTTAAAAATCTTTTTGAAAATGTTTGCGAAGTTTTCGCTCAAACCAGACCAACCGCAGTTAATCTTTTCTGGGCAATTGATAGGATGAAAAAAACATTTTACAGCAACATAAAGCTTGGAACAGATGAATTAAAAAAGAAATTACTTGAAGAGGCACTTGCAATTCAAAATGACGACATACAAATGTGTAAAACAATCGGACTTAATGGTTCAAAATTAATTCCGGACGAAGCAAATATCTTAACACATTGCAACACCGGATGGCTTGCCACGGGTGATTATGGGACTGCCCTTGGGATAATTTACACTGCTTTTGAGCAAGGGAAAAAGGTTAGAGTTTATGTTGATGAGACGAGACCTCTTCTTCAAGGTGCGCGTTTGACGACTTGGGAATTGATGCAAAGAGGAATTGAAACAATTTTGATAACCGACAATATGTCCGCTTATCTTATGAAACTTGGAAAAATTGATTGCGTGATTGTCGGTGCTGATAGAATTGCGCTAAATGGAGACACTGCAAATAAAATTGGAACTTATAATCTTGCTATAATCTCAAAATTTCATAACATACCGTTTTATGTTGCTGCACCGACATCTTCAATTGATTTTAACATAAAGACAGGGGATGAGATACCGATTGAGGAAAGAGGTTCAGAGGAGATAGTTGAGATAATGGGGAAGAGGATAGCGCCAGAAGGTGTTAAGACATTTTCACCTGCTTTTGATGTAACTCCAAATGAATTGATAACCGCAATTATAACCGAAGTCGGGGTGATCTATCCGCCGTTTGAGGAGAATCTTCAAAAAATTAAAGAAAGCATAAAATCAAGAGATTAAATGCTCACCAAAACAGAAGCGGTTGTTTTAAAGGCAATGAAATATAGAGAGACGAGCAAAATCGTCACGCTTTACACCAAAAAATTTGGTAAGTTGAATGTCGTTGCAAAAGGTGCAATGCTCACGACAAGCAAATTCGGGGCATCGCTTGAGCCGATGTCATATATAACTGCTGTGCTTTACAAAAAAGAAACAAGGGAACTCCAATTTCTTTCGCAAGCAGACATTGTTAAGCCATTTCTTCAAATTTATTCCGACTATACCAAAATGACAATTGGACTTTCAATTTGTGAGACGCTTTATAAGTTGATAAAGTTTGAAGAGGAAAATCAAAAAATTTTCAATCTTCTTGTCAATGTGCTTGACAAGTTGAACGAAGCAGAAAGAAATGAGATCAATTTGCTGTGGTTCTTTCTCGTGCATTTGCTTGAAGAAATTGGTTTTAAGATAAATTTTGAAAAGTGCGTTTTGTGCGGTGAGAAATTTACAGATAAAAATTTGTCTCAAAAGGTTGCTTTCTTAAATGATAAGGGGGGATTTTTGTGTTCAAAATGTCAAGCGGGGGCGACGAATTTTGAAACTTACTCAATCGCAACTTTTAAAAGTTTATTTTGGATTGAGCGGGCAAAACTTGATAATGTAACAAATTTGAAAATACCTCGTAATGTAAATCTTGAAATTCAGAATCTGTTATTTGGCTATATGAAGACGCACATTGAAGAAGCAGTTGATTTGAAATCGCTTGAAATTTATCATAAATTAAAGTGAAACAAAGTCAAGGCAAAACCTGTTATATTTTAATGAACTGATTGCAAGTAAAAACAAAACTTTTGTGGAGGAAAACTAACCATGACAAAGAAGCAGATAATTGGAGCAATTGCACTTGTGCTTGCAGGAATGCTTTTTGGAATTATTCTTGTATCTGGATTAAATGCTGTAAAACCAACAGGGGCAATTGATGTTCCAGTAATTGGTTCGCAGGACAAACCGACAAACACAAAATTTGACATACTCTCAACACAAAATGCTTTCGTTCAGGTTGCAAAAGAAGTTGTCCCAACCGTCGTATCAATTAAAGTGGTCACAAAGAGCGAAAGTCAAAGTCGTCCTTTTGATTTCTTCCATTTCTTCGGACCTGATTTTGAATTTAAAATTCCCGAGCCAAGTCCTCAGGAGGGGATGGGTTCAGGTGTAATTATAACCAAAGATGGTTACATACTTACGAATAACCATGTCGTTGAGGGTGGAGAGAAGGGAAGCATAACCGTGACGCTCTGGGATGGGAGAGAATTTAAAGCGAAACTTATTGGGAGAGATAAACTTACAGACCTTGCTGTTTTAAAAATTGACGCAAATGACTTGCCTGTTGCAAGATTCGGTAATTCGGACGAGTTGCAGGTTGGACAATGGGTTCTTGCAGTTGGAAATCCACTTGGGTTGAATCTAACGGTGACTGCTGGAATTGTGAGCGCTTTGAGCAGGAACATCGGAATAATTAGGGAATCATATGGCGTTGAAAATTTCATTCAAACAGACGCAGCGATAAATCCAGGTAATAGTGGTGGTCCTCTTGTGAATTTAAATGGTGAAGTTGTTGGTATAAACACGGCGATCGCTTCAAGGACAGGATATTATCAAGGTTATGGTTTTGCAATTCCGATAAATCTTGCAAGAAAAGTTGCTGAAGACATAATCAAGTATGGAAAAGTTCGCAGAGGTGTTCTTGGAGTTCAGATTTCAAAGCTTGACGAGGCAACGGCAAAAGGTCTTGGGCTTGATAAGCCGAAAGGAATCATTGTTCAGGATGTCATCTCTGGGAGTGCAGCTGAGGAAGCAGGGGTAAAAGCAGGAGATGTTATACTTGAATGTGATGGTAAGGAAGTTAACACGCCTGGTGAATTGCAGGAGATAATCGCAAGGAAAAGACCTGGTGATAAAGTGAATTTGAAAATTTACCGTGATGGTAAAACTTTTGAATTGACGGCGACATTAAAGCCGAGAAAAGAAGATGAAGAAGTGGCAAAAGCAGAAGATAACGAACCACCAGCAAAAGAGATTGAGCCCGGCGTTGTAAGTTTTGATAAACTTGGGATTACGGTTGCAAATCTTGATGAAGAAGCAAGAAACAAATACAAAGTCAAAAACGGCGTGATCATCACGAAAGTTGATGCATTTTCCGAGGCATACGATAAAGATATAAGAGAAAACGATATTATCATTGAAGCGGATAGAAAGCCGGTGAGAAATGTTGATGATTTGAAGAAGATTGTCCAAAGCCACAAGTCAGGAGATGTGATTCTGTTAAGAATTAAAGCACGTGATGGAAATAATAGATATGTTGGTTTGAGGATACCGTAAAAGGAAAAGGCGTGGCTTTTAGCCACGCCTTTTTTTATTTTTAACCCTTGATATTTCCAATTGGTCTTAACGCAGCGACTTTTCTTGAAATCCCAGCTCTATCAACTGCCTCAACTACATCGGATATGTTTTTATAGGCGACGCCAGCTTCTTCAACGAGTCCGGACTTTGAAGCAGCTCTTACATAAATCCCACGTTCTTCCATTTGCTTAACGAGTTGATTGTAATTTATCTCTTTTTTCGCTTTGTGTCTGCTCATTGTTCTACCGCTACCGTGGCAAGTTGAGCCGAATGTCTCTTCCATTGCTCTTTTTGTTCCGACAAGAAGATACGAGCCGGTCTCCATTGAGCCACCGATTATAACTGGTTGTCCCACATCTCTGTAAATTTCAGCAAGTTCACTATGCCCTGGACCAAACGAGCGTGTTGAACCTTTTCTGTGGACGAGGACTTTTTTGATTTTGCCGTCAATTTCGTATTCTTCAGCTTTTGCTATGTTATGTGCGACATCATAAACAAGGTGCATTCCAAGATCTTCAGCTGATTTTTTGAAAATTTTCTCAAATGCTTCTCTTACTCTGTGAAGAATTACCTGTCTATTTGCGAAAGCCATATTCGCAGCACATAGCATCGCAGAATAATAATCTCTTCCTTCTGGTGAATCAATCGGGGCACAGGCAAGCTCTTTATCAAGAAGTGGTATCCCATATTTTCTCATTGCATCAAGAAAAACTTTTAAATAATCAGTTGCAATTTGATGCCCAAAACCGCGCGAACCACAATGTATCATAACAACGATTTGACCTTCCTGTTCAATTCCAAACGCATTTGCAACATTTTGGTCAAAAATTCTATCAACAACTTGAATTTCAAGATAGTGATTTCCTGAGCCAAGGGTTCCAAGTTGATCAATTCCTCTTTCTCTTGCTTTTTTGCTAACTTTTGAAGGGTCAGCTCCTTTAATTGCGCCGTGTTCTTCAATTCTTTCAAGGTCTTCTTTCCATCCATAACCATGTTCAACGCACCAACGTGCGCCCTTGACCATAACTTCATCAAATTGTGAATTTGATAACTTAACAAAACCTGTTGCACCAACTCCTGTTGGAACAGTTTGAAAGAGTAGATCAACGAGCTCTTTCAATTTTGGTTTTACTTCTTCCAAGGTAAGATTTGTTCTTACAAGGCGCATCCCACAATTTATATCAAAGCCAATGCCACCGGGTGAAATTACTCCATTTTCAAAATCAAAAGCGGCAACCCCACCAATTGGAAAGCCGTATCCCCAGTGTCCGTCGGGCATGCAGAGAGCATATTTTTGAATTCCGGGAAGACAAGCAACGTTTGTTACCTGTTCAAATACGCCTTCATCCATCGCATCAAGAAGTTGTTTCGTTGCATATATTCTTGCTGGGACACGCATTCCTTTTTTATATGTCTCTGGAATTTCCCAGATAACTTCTGATATTCTTTTTATTTCCTTTGGTGCTGGCATGGTTTCTCGTTGGACTTTATTTTTGAAGCGTTAATAATTTACTAAAAATTTTGAAGTGTTGCTAAATTTAGAAAGCGAGAAAATCTTTACATCTCTTTCGTCCCTTGGCTGTGGCAAACGATGCACGGCTTTTTCCAGTCAAAATTATTGAAGTCAAAAACAAGAGCATATGTCAAACCTTTATCAGTCCACGAAAGGATGTTGAATCCATTTTGATTATCAAGATAAAAATCAATTTCTTTAAACTTAACTTTTTTAGCGCCGTGTGGAGTTGCACTTTGCGATGGCGCCACAAGAAGTGTCATAGGATGATTGTCCATTTCATAGGAGACAAGCGCAGCGTAGTCGTTATTTAGTGCGACAAGCCGTGCACCCCTTATCTTGTATGGCTGATTTGACGGGTCGGGATAACGTGGAAGGCGAAAGTTAAACCGAAGTTTCCCTTCAAACCATTTTGAAATCTCAGCCTCAGACGATGTCTCTACCTCAAGTGGAAGTTGTCCACGAACCTGTCTTATGTGGTTTTCAACC
>Ga0105162_1000702_pt1 | contig 20947 bp, 22 predicted proteins | sample JNZ201metaG_FD_81532 | JGI IMG/M metagenome (GOLD analysis project Ga0105162, IMG submission 81532) | Hot spring microbial communities from Jinze hot spring, China to study Microbial Dark Matter (Phase II) - JNZ 20120812A | ecosystem: Environmental > Aquatic > Thermal springs > Hot (42-90C) >...
GCAATTATGTCTACAGCGGGTCGTATCGCGAGAAGGACTGGTATGCCCAGGACCCGCAGGGGCGCCCGTTTTACTACTACACCGGCCGCTACATGGCCTGCTGGTTACATCCAGAATGGCGGACCCATCTCCGGGAAATGGTTCGGCTGGTGGTGGAGGCGGGGGCCGATGGTGTTTTCTTTGACAATCCCTGGATGGGCGCTGGAACCTTCTTATTAGGAGGGGTTTGGCTGGGGGCCGCTGGATGCTACTGCCCCCGCTGCCGCGAGGCCTTCCGCCGGGCCACCGGCCTGGAGATTCCGACGTATATAGACCCCCTTCGGGAAGATGTCCAGGCCTACCTGCACTGGCGAGCCGGGGTGGTAAACTGGCTGAATATGCCCGCTCCCTCAAGCCAGACACAGTCATTAGCGCCAACGACTTTGACGCTGTTATGCGCCCCAGTTACCTCATCCTGGGGATTGACCTCCCAGCCCTGTAGTACTACGGCCTGCCTCGCTGGGAAGCGAAGGAGGGCCTTCTGGTTAACAATGCCCTGACGTTGCGCGTCGCCCGGGCCCTGGCTAAGGGAACGCCGGTAAGCACCATATCCTATGACCGGGGGATCGGCTTTGATGGGGTCTATCCACCCCGACGGTTCCGGCAGGCGATGGCCGAGGCTGCTGCTTGTGGTGCGATCCCGGTGATAAAGGGGACAGAATACGTGGAGCGCGGGGTCTTTACGCTCCTGACCGCTGCGGAATATGCTCCCCAGAGGGAGGCTATCGGTCATTATCACCGCTGGCTGGAGAGCCATGCAGAACTTTACCGGGAATGGGAACCCGCCGCCTTTGTTGGGCTACTGTATCCGGGCGACACACTGTGGCAGCAGTGGCCCACCGTAGCTCCCATCTTCTTCGGGGCTGCCCAGACGCTAACCGCAGCCGGTATCCCATGGCGCGTGATTCAGGATACCGACGATTGCTCAGGATTGGACCTCATTCTGGATGCCCGACCCGGAGCAAAATCGCAGCCGGGAGGATTTCCCCGTCGGGTGGGCAGACCCTCATCGGAGCCCGCCCTCTGGGCACGAAGCCCCTGGTTGCGCAACCGGGTGCAAGCGACCATCCTCAGGCTTTACCGGGCTTACTTTGAAAGCCCCTTCGCCCGCCGCTGGTTTGACCGCATGGGCATGGTCCGCTTCTTCACCCAGTCCCCCTATTTCAGGTTGCCCCCAGAGCCCTGGCAACAGGCTCTCCTGCGCATGTTGGAGCCACTATCAGGACCGCGGGTGGAGGCAAAAAACCCAGTCCTGCTGGAAGTTTGGCAGAACTTCCGGAAAGGGACAAAGGCGCTCCACCTGGTTAACTACGCGGATGTCCCCCAGGAGGTGCGGGTGAAGGTTGGAGAGAAAGCACGGGCGCGACTGCTCACGCCCGATGGGGAAGGTAAAGAGCTGGAGGGGCAAGAACTTTCTTTCACCCTGGACATTTACGCCGTTATCCTTTTATCCGGATAGGTGAAGACTTTCTGGAAATTAAAGAGCCGGATGCATCCACCCACTACGCCATGGGGAACCGGCGCTTGTTCGTGACACTGGATGGTCTCGGGGGTGTGAGCAGCGCCGTCAGTGCGGATGGGGTTTACCTTACACCACGCGGGCAGGCTATTCTGGCTCACACGCCCATGGGTCGCTTCGGACAACCAGAAGTCATATGGCTGGCCTCGCCAGCCAGCGCCTTCGTGACGGGCGCAGTCATCCCGGTAGATGGCGGCTTCAACGCTTATTCCGGAGTTTGAGGGAAACCCCGGAAGCGGCTCAACTCTTTCGGAAAAACCTAAACCGGACTCTTAAGGCCACTTCCCGTAAGAGGAATTACGAGGATTTTGCCCCGGAGGTGGAGGAGGTGATCCAGTGCGGCCACCGCTACCGCTGAAGTTGGCTCTACAAAAAATCCTTTACGGGCAAGTTCTTCCCTGCCCTTCAGGATTTCATCCTCTTCCACTGCCAGTATTTCCCCTCCTGTTTCCCTTACCGCCCGAAGTATTTCCTTAGCCCGGAGAGGCCTGGCTATACTTATGCCCTCAGCTATGGTGGGAACGGGATTGTATCCTGCAACCTCTTCCACCCCGAGGCGGAAAGCTTCAAAGAGTGGAGAGCAGTTCCTGGCCTGAACTCCGTACAGAACTGGCATGGAACTTGCAAGGCCAGCCTCTAAAAGGTCACGAAATCCTTGATAGAGGCCCAGGAGCAATGTCCCATGTCCAACCGGAAGCACCACAGCATCGGGAATTTTGCCAAGTTGCTCCCAAATTTCATAGGCCACTGTTTTCATGCCCTCTAAAATCAGAGGGTTGTAATAGTGGCTGGCGTAATAAAACCCTTTCTCAGCCTCTTCCCGGACGGCTTTAGCTGCCTCTTCCCTTGGCCCTTTAACCTCCATCAGCTCTGCGCCGTAAATGGCGATTTGGGCTTTCTTAGCCGGGGAAGCATGGGCCGGGACAAAAATGCGGGCTCTCATGCCGGCTCTGGCAGCATAAGCTGCCAAAGAAGCCCCAGCGTTCCCCGAGGAATCCTCCACCACCTCTCTGATCTCCATGCCCCTGAGAAAACTTACCAGCACTGTGGTTCCTCTATCCTTGAAAGAACCGGTGGGCGAAAGATATTCCAGCTTGAAATAAACAGGCATGCCTTTCCAATTAACCTTTACCAGAGGCGTTAACCCCTCCCCCATGGAGACGATTTCTCCGGTTTCAGGAAGCATTTCCCGGTATCGCCACAGGGAAAAATCTTCCCGGAGGATTTTGTGGGGAACAAATGGCTTCGGGTTATGAATATTAAAATATCCCCCGCAGGAACAATGCCAGAGCTCAGTGGTCAAAGGGTAGAAACGCCCACAGGCTGAACAAACGAACTCCACTTTTCCTCACCCTTCTTACAGGCCTCGGATTCGGCGCTAAGTTTTCAGATCTTCAGCTTTAATCTCATCATAAAGATGGGAAAGGCCGGCTTTAAAGAGGCTGCGCACCTCTTCATCCTGAGGATATGGGAAAAGGGGCAACAGATTGCCCACAAGCCTGGATACGTCCGGGCGCCCTTTCCCGGCCTGATAAAACTCCTTGACCGCATTTCTGACGATGGTCAAATACTCTATCATCTCATCAAAAGCTTCAGGCCCGCAGGGGTCCCCATATCCTGGAATAACGGTTTCCACCGGGAGAGCCTTAAGGCGTTTCAAGTTTGCAATCCATTTTCCCGAATGAGCCAATCTTAAATCAGGATGCATTCCCCTTACCACCATAGCCCCGGCAAAGAGGACCCTCTCGCGGGGCAAATAGACCACCAGGTTAGCAGGAGTTGGGCCGCTTACCGCAAGCAACTTAATGGTATCTCTGCCTCTGTGAAGGGTCATAACACCTCTGAATGCCAGGGTGGGCAAAAAAATCTCAAGGTTCTCAGGAGGTTCGCCGTCGTAATACTTTTGGTAACATTCTTTGAAAATCAGTTTGAAATAAGCCTTGGCACCGAGCAGCTCCTCCTGGAAGTTATGGTGAGCTATCCTGGGAACAGGAGGCTTCAATAATAGTCCCAACAGGCGTAAAGGGTGGCAATCGGTGACAACAAGGTAAAAGAAAGGCCCCACATTGAGGCTTTCAATTTCCCGGAGCCATTTCTCCACATCTGGGGGAGAAGGGGGAAGATCAACAAGGATAACCCCCTCACCAAATCTTATAAAACCAACATTGCCTTCATGGAAGCCCGTGCTCACAAAGATTTTCTCTTTTATCCCTATCATCTCTTCCTTCAGGCTAAAAAGGCATATATGAGCCAGGCACTGAGCGCCAAGAATATCAAAGCTGTAATCAATTTTACTGAAGCGGTATGACGGCTCAGGAAAATCCCAAGCTGTTCTGATGAAGCTCCCAGAAAGGCTAAAGTGAAAACCACAACCATGGGCAAAATAAAGGCCAGGTTGTAAAGGAAAAGATAAGCTAAAGCCCTGGCCCTCATCTCAGGCACACTGGTAACAAAAAGCAAGGTAGGCAGGTAAACCTGTCCGGTACAGGTGAATTCAATTAGAGCAATGACAAAGCCTATAGCCAGGGAAAGTGGGATAAGATAGCGAACTTTCATGCTTTCCCTTATGATTTTGTTGACAATACGGCGCAAATGGGTAGGCATCTTCAGGCTCATTTCTTCAAAAGCCCCACGCCTGGCTTTAAGATAATCCCTGAGGCTTCCAAAGGCCAGGCCCAGACACAGGACAGCCGTGAGTCCGTAGATAACTCTGGAGAATTCCCGGAACCACGGGAAACTCTGAAGACCTTTGAGGATACCAGCTCCTATGCCAAAATAGGCTCCGTAAACTCCCAGAGTAAAGGCTGAACCTACCGCTAAAATCTGAAATCTCTCACGCCCTGTAATGGTAAGGTAAGAAATGAGGAAAATCAGGGTGGCAAAAGCGCAAGGGTTAAGTCCATCCACAAGCCCAGCCGCCGTTACTGTAAGGGGGCCAAGGGAGCGAAACCGGTTTAAAATACTGTCCAACGCCTTTTCCTTCTCCCAGTTCTCCCAGAAAGGTTCCGCTCCCTCTTTGGAATACTTTTCAATTAATCTCTCCAGATTTAAGACTGTAACGTCTTTGCCGAGAAGGTAATCGTTCCCCAAAAAGATCGCTGGAGCTGTAAGCCTTTTATCGGGAGGAATTCCGAGCTTTTCTCCCAGCCACTCCCAAAGGGGGGCATCTTTCTGCACATCAAAAGCGTGAACCTGAAGGTAAGGGTAACGCTTCTTCAAGTACTCCAGGTCCAGGGAAACTCGCTCACATTCATGGCATCCCGAAAGGTAGAAGTAAGCAAGATGCACAGGCCTATTTTCTTGCTCCACTGGTTTAGGGGTAGGAGTCGGAACAACGAAGACTTCTTTGATTTTATCTGGGGGGATCAGGTAATCAACTCCTCCCTGCTTGAGGTATAAATCCACCACCTCTTCCATATGCTGCTGAATATCCAGTTCGCCGATCATGATATGGCGCCCAATGACCATGAAAGGAACGCCGCGATATTCCTGGGGAATCCTGGCCTGTTCTTCTATGGCTGTAAGGAAAAGATAATTTTCCGGCTCCTGGACATTAAGTAGGGTAATTTCCAGGGACTTTCCGTATTTTTCCTGGACTTTGGGCAAGAACTCTTCAATTATACGCCGGCAATGGGGGCAGGTTGGGCTATGGAACAGATAACCCTTTACTACCCCCTCTTGAGGGGTTGGTGTTTGAGCCAAGGCCCAGTGGATGAACAGAAAGAAAAGCGCCAGGGAAATTAAAACCCGTTTCATGCGACCGATTTCTGTGCGGCCTGCCTCCACACCTGTCCGAAAAGATGGGCCCAGACCAGGTAAGCCCAGAACCCTGTGAAGAGGACACCGATAGCGCAAAGGATCACACCGAAGCCAGCCACAAATGAAGCCACCAGTGAGAGAATCCAGGCCATGAGGTAGTTACCGATGTTAGCCAATATATACTGGAAAATTTCCCCAAAGCTGAACATGGCACTAAAGTTTTCCCTGAAGGCATAGAATGTAAGAGCTCCCGGGATCCAGAAGCTCAGGGCGAGGCCATAAATTATGTTCAGACAGTAGAGGAGTGTTGCGCACAAACCGAAGATGGCGGCCAAAGCTCCTTCTTCCCTGGCTCCGGCTATGGCTCCGAAAGCTGCGCTTAAGCCCATGATAATGAAAATGGGCAAGGCATAGATAAGAGCAGCCAGGAAAACCATCAAGCCTTTGGAGAAATAACCACCCCAGTTATCCCACTCAGGAAGGGGGCTTTCCTTTCCCTCAGCAATGTTGCGGAGAGCGGTCAAAGCATAGCCGATAGGGATGAAATTGATTATGGGGATGAAGGAGAGGATGCCACCGATGAGGATTTTAACAGGCCAGTTTTTATCCTCAAACATATAACTGAAAGCTTTTGCTATATCCATGAAAGCCTCCTAAGGGCTGAATCTTGCCTTATTATAATTGCGGGGAGCCCATAAGTCAACTTTAACTGTACCTGGCCAAGATTCAGTGAGGACAGGCTTACTTCATTTACTGAAGATTATTTCCGCTGTCCCACTCAAGGTGACGGTATCCTGGTCATAATGTAGAACCCGGACGTTTAATACCAGATAAACCTTTTCTTTAAGCTTTCCGGTATAAACCAGGGAATCCCCGGTTTTGCGATAGGGGTAACCTTCAAGACCCTCAAATTTTGCCCCTGCTGTGTCTTTCCCTCCGTATCTGATGGTCGTACCTGGGACCACTTCCCCCTTGTTAATCCGATACGCCACAGGAGCAGTAAATTTTATGGTTGCTTCCTTCGGGGGAGGAGCCGGTACAGGCAGGGGTTTGCTGATATTTATGGTAAAGAAGCCAACACTGTTGAGAGCGCTGGAATTAAAATTTATAATCCTGGTCCTGACCTTGAGCTCAACTTCAGGTAATGGGAACCCCTCCCAGTCCAGGGAATCACCTTTTTGCTTTAAAGCTTTCTGCCCTGCTATAAGAACTTCAGCCCCCTGTGGTCCAACACCAAGGTAGGAAATTTCGGCGAAGGGCAGCTTTTCGCCCCTCTTAATGGTAAAATTTGCAGGACCGGAGTAAGAAATAGACGAATTTGCCTTTTGCCCTCCAGCGCACGAAACCAGAAGTAATAAAATGAGGCTAACGATAACTAAGTTCCTCCAAGCCATTTTTCAAAAAACCCCACTACTCTCTTCTGGTATTCTTCGGGGTAAAGTTCGTCGGCGTTTCTGTGGCCTGCATCCGGGATAAGCCAGAGTTCTTTTGGCTCACCCGCAGCCTGGTATAAAGCCATTATTCTGCGGGTGCTTATGAACACATCTTTTCCCCCATGGATCAATAAGAGGGGCCTCGGAGAAATTTCAGCAACCCACCTTATGGGGTCGGCAGAAGGAAGCCAGGCACCAAGCCTTATGGAAGCAAAGAGAATGGCGAGAGGACCAACTATGAAGCCTATTGGGCGCAAAGCTGGATTCACAACTCCTATCCCCCGGATAAGGACCTCCAGGAGATCGGCAAAGGCGCCATCGCAAGCCACAGCTTTTATGGAGGGTTCTATAGCCGCAGTGGTTATAGCCACAGCCCCACCCATGGAAAAACCCAGAACTCCAATGTTATCAATACCTCTATTCTTGAGGTAATCAACAGCTCCCAGAAGGTCAAAGCGCTCAAAATAGCCCATGGAAATTCTATCGCCTTCGCTTCGTCCATGCCCCCTGAAGTCAAACATCAAAACATTGAAACCCCTGGCGTTGAACCAGGGGACATATTTTAAATCTGGATCCATGCTTCCGGCATGGCCGTGACAAAATATAATCGTTCCCTTTGCCTCGGAGGCCGGTATGAACCATCCTCTCAGGGTTATGCCATCTCTGGACTTAAACTCCACCTCCTCAAATTGCAGGCCATAGCGGGCGGGAGAATCCGGTTTATCGGGCTGACGACGCTGAATTATATATTGGGATTCCCTCCACCCAGCTATTATCAAAAAGGCTACCAGGAGAGCTAAAATGAAACTGAGGGGCAACATCGTTTAACCTCCGTGAAGCAATCTTTCCAATTTTCTCTCCAGGATTTGCTCTTTTGAGAAGCCTTCAAGCTGCAGGTAATAGATGGCGGCATCCAGTAAAGCGTCCTCCGGGATCAGGCCTACTACTTCACTGGAGACAACATTAACTCCATATCGGGCCGCTTCGCGCCTTATCATTTCCATAACCCTGTGAATAGGGGTTTGACGGTAATCGGTTAAATTCATAGATACTTGAGCTTTCCCCTTCACAAGGAGACCAAGGGCTTTGACGTAGCGAAGCCCTCCGCTGGAGTGCCTCACGGCTTTGGCTATTTCCCGAGCTACCCTCACATCGTCGGTGCCAAGGTAGACGTTGAAGGCTATTAGAGGTGGCCTTGCTCCTATAACCGTTGCCCCAGCTTTCCCTAAAGCTTTCGGCCCGAAATCAGGAGCCCTATCGGGGTCTGTAGCAATGGCTTCCTTGAGGCCTTCGTATTCGCCACGGCGAATATAAGAAAGGTCCTGACGTTCGGGGCGGGTGGCTGCTTCCCCGTAAAGGTAGACGGGGATCCCAAGTTCGCTACCCACCCTTTCCCCAAGCCTTCGGGCCATGGCCACGCATTCTTCCATGGTAACTCCCTTCAAAGGGACAAAAGGCACCACATCGGTTGCACCGATACGGGGATGTTGTCCTCTGTGCTGGTCCATGTCTATAAGTTCCGCGGCTTTCTTTATTCCCCGAAAAGCCGCTTCTTCCACCGCCTCCGGTTCTCCCACAAAGGTAACCACTGAACGGTTATGGTCTTCGTCAGACTCCACATCCAGGATCCAGACCTTTCCCCCTTCGGCTATTGCCTGAACTATGGCTTCAATGACTTCTTTCCGGCGGCCTTCGCTAAAATTGGGGACACATTCTACCAATCGTTCCATGGTTAAACCTCCTCAAGGGCGTGGAGGTGGCGTTTTCTGGAAGATGAGAGCCAGAGTTTTCCCGGGGGAATGAAACCGGTAGTTGAAGCGAGGGGGTATTATGGTCAGGTCAGCCTGGCCAAGGGTTAAGGTTTCAGGGCCACTTTCCACTTTCAATGACCCCTCTACAACCATGATCAGCAGGGGGCGGGATGGTTTATTAAACCACAGGCTTGTGCCTTCGCAGAGAAACAGGCTCAGGGTGAAATCCTCAACCTGAGCGAGCTTCAGGCTCTGGTACGGTTCTGAGAGGGTCTGGCTTTTAAGGTAAAGGTTGGTTTTAGCCAGGCTTACATTTTCGGGGAAAGCCAGACGATGGCCGTTTTTACGATCAGGCAGGAATTTGGGGCTGAAGAGTAAGACCTCAGAGCGGATTTTGGAGGAGGAACGGTGGAAAATGCCTTTTGGAACAGTCAGCAGTTCTCCAGCTTCAAGTGTGAAAGAACCAAGCTCGGTATCCAGGTTTATGGTTCCGGAGTGCACAAGGAAAAGTTCGTCCTGATCGAGATGTTTGTGCCAGGCCAGAGCTCCCTGACAGAGGTAAATTGAGACGGAGAAATCCTCAATGTAGGCCAGCTCAATCATGGTAAAAGGTCTGGTGAGACGAGCTCCCTGCAGGGAAACGTTGACCTTGTGCATCAGAGGCCAACTCCATCAATGGTAGCTCCACAATTGTAACAGCGGCCATCAGTTACCCGATATTCAAGGATGTTGAAGCCAAACCGGCGGATAAGGAGGCGGCCGCAGTTGTAACAATAAGTGTTTTCCCCCTCGCTTCCCGGAACATTGCCTTCGTAGACATAGCGCAGGCCCGCTTTGAGGCCTATTTCCCTTGCTTTATGCAGGGTGGAAACAGGCGTCGGGGGGCGATCCAGCATCCTGTAATGAGGATAAAACCGGCTCACATGCCATGGGGTCTCAGGACCAAGTTCTCGGACAATGAATTCGGCGATGAAACGCAGTTCCTCCTCAGAGTCATTGAGCCCGGGAATTATAAGGGTGGTGACTTCAACCCATATGCCCATGGCTTTCATCTTCTTAAGGGTATCCAGCACAGGCTGAAGCCTTGCCCCACAATACTGGCGGTAAAATTCATCTTTTCCTGCTTTCAAGTCAACGTTAGCTGCGTCAAGATAAGGATGGAAAGCTTCCAGCATTTCCGGTGTCATATAGCCATTGGTCACGTAGACGTTGGCAATACCCTCTTTATGAGCAAGAACAGCTGTATCATAAGCGTATTCAAAGAAAATTGTGGGTTCAGTGTAGGTATAAGCAATGCTGCGGGAACCGTAACGCTTAGCATTACGGACTATGGTTTCAGGGAGCACGTTTCCCCCAACAATTCTCTTTTCCTCCCGTGGCATCTGGGATATTTCCCAGTTCTGGCAAAACTGACAGCGGAAGTTACATCCGACTGTAGCTATGGAGAAAGCCGTGGTTCCAGGGTAAAAGTGGAAAAGGGGCTTTTTCTCTACAGGGTCAACAGCCTGAGAGACGACTTTGCCATAAACGAGAGTGTAGAGGGTGCCATCGCGATTCTCCCTTACACCGCATATTCCAAGTTTCCCGGGGGCTATTCTGCATCGGTGAGCGCATAGATTGCACTGTACTTTACCATTTTCCAGTTTTTGGTAAAGCCTTGCCTCCACCATAAATCGCCTCCCATTGGAAAGTATAGCATTTTTCAATAAGGCAGGCAACTAAAATGCCAGGCCTTCTCCTCCGATTCCTGGTGTGGTATAATTAATCTGAAGGAGGTTAATGTGCAGCAATTCAATCAATTGACCGACCAGCAACGGTTAATGCTTTTGGCTTATCAGCGGGACGAACTTACGGAGCACCATATCTATATTCGGCTGGCACAGGCAATTCAAGAGCCTCAGAACCGAGCTGTCCTGGAGCGTATTGCTGCGGATGAGCTGCGCCATTCCCGCTATTGGGGAGGAATCACAGGAAAAGAGGTGCGCCCTGATTGGCTTAAAATTTGGTTCTACACACTGGTCGGGCGCATTCTGGGCATAACTTTTGCCATCAAATTGATGGAGCGAGGAGAGCTGGGAGCACAGGACAACTACGCCCGGATTGAAAGAGTCATTCCCGACGTCGCAGTTATTGCGCAGGAAGAGAAAGCCCATGAGGAAATCCTCCTGGCTATGCTGGATGAGGAAAGGTTGCGGTATACCGGCTCTATCGTCCTGGGGTTGAACGATGCATTAGTGGAGCTGACAGGAGCACTGGCAGGGCTGACTTTCGCATTCCAGAACTCCCACCTGGTAGCAATGACAGGCGCTATAACAGGCATCGCTGCTGCCTTATCCATGGGCGCATCAGAATACCTTTCCACGAAAGCTGAGGGGAATGGGCGAGACCCATTACGAGCATCCCTCTATACCGGCATTACTTACATTTTCACTGTCTTAGCCCTTATCTTACCCTATCTCCTTTTGAAGAACCCCTATATTTGTTTAGCGAGCGCGCTGATGGTGGCTGTCCTGATCATCGCTTCTTTCAACTATTACATTTCCGTTGCCCGTGACCTGCCTTTCCGGCGGCGGTTCGTGGAGATGACTGTATTAAGCCTGACGGTTGCAGCTATCAGTTTTGGCATCGGCTTTATAATGCGGACAGTGTTTGGGGTAGAAGTATAGGAACCTGCCAGATTTGACAAAAAGGCCTAAGATGTTATAATTAACCTGCACAGCTGAATATTCAAGGTCGCTGGGGGAGCTCGGGAGAGCCGGGCTGAGAGGGCGGACAACCCGAAAGGGCCTCCGCCGACCCCGGAACCTGATCTGGGTAATGCCAGCGTAGGGAAGCGACGGTTCGGAAAGGGCCGCAAGCCCCCAAGGCTGGCGGTCCTTTTTGATTTCCCTTAAAGGAGGTGCAAAATGTCACCTATCAAAATCCAGAGGCCCCCAGAATGGGGAATAGAGCCCGTCCCCCAGACTCACAGGATAATGGGTTTCATTGACTATTTTGCCCTCTGGTCAAGCCTGGGCGTCGGGCTTCTTGTGTTCTTAGCAGGCTCGCTCCTGGTTCCAGGCCTGGGATTGAAACAGGCCATGCTGGCCATCATCCTCGGGACTATTATAGGCAATGCTCTTCTCGCTCTGGCTGGCTATATCGGAAGCAGGGAAGCCGTCCCTACCATGGTTCTGTTCAGGCCTGTCCTGGGTATAAGGGGCTCCTACTTGCCTACCCTCCTTAACATCTTGCAGCTCATTGGTTGGGGTGCCTTTGAGGTTATAATAATGGCCGAGGCTGCTTCCCAGATCACTCAAAAGCTTTTAGGATTCTCCGCTTTCGTGCCCTGGGTTGCTTTCTTCTCTATATGGTGCACCCTTATGGCTATAGGTGGCCCCCTTATGGTGGTCAGGGATTGGATTGAGAAGTTTGCTATCTGGCTTGTCTACGGGATAACTATTTACCTGACCTGGTATCTTCTCAGCCATTATGATATTTCGGCTCTGTGGCGGAAACCCGGGACCGGGGAATTGCCATTCCTTATCGGGCTTGACCTGGTAGTGGCAATGCCTGTGTCCTGGATGCCCCTTGTGGCCGATTACAACCGTTTTGCTCGGAGGGCCGGAAGCGCCTTCTGGGGGACTTATCTGGGCTATTTTGTGGCCAACGTCTGGTTTTACGCCCTGGGAGCCCTCTTTATTCTGGCCCTGAAAGCAGAGGAATTGATCCCCGCTATCCTCAGCCTTGCCGGTGGAGCTATCGCCCTCGTCCTTATCCTAGTAGATGAAACCGATAATGCCTTTGCCGACATTTACAGCACAGCTGTTTCAGCTCAAAACATTCTGCCCAGGGTTCCACAGTGGGTATTGGTGGTAATAACGGGGCTTATATGTTTCATTCTGGGGATAACTGTGCCCATAGCTCAGTATGAAAATTTCCTGCTCCTAATAGGCTCGGTTTTTGTCCCACTCTTTGGAGTCCTGGCAGCCCACTACTTTTTCGTGGAGAAAGGGGGTTACAGGACTGAAGAGCTTTACCGAGCTGCAGGAAGTTACTGGTTTTTCAACGGTTTCAACCGGAAAGGGATTGTAGCCTGGATTTTGGGTATCGCCACTTATCAGGCTATAATCCGGCTTGTTCCATGGCTCGGGGCTTCAATCCCAAGTTTTGTGGTAGCTTTCCTGGTTCATTTGGTATTAAACTTTAAGGAGGTGAGACGATGAGCGAAGCGAGGAAAGTTGCTTATGCTGTAGTCCTCACAGCCCTGGCGGTAGCTCTCTCCCCCTTCTTTATTCCCGTGGGTATAACCAAAATTTATCCGGTTCAGCACATGGTCAATGTCATTAGCGGGGTTATCTTGGGACCATGGTATGCGCTGGCGATAGCCACTGCTACAGCTATAATCCGCAATGCTCTAAATTTGGGCACTATATTTGCTTTCCCCGGGGGGATGATAGGGGCTTTTCTGGCCGGGTGGGCTTACAGGCTTAGCCGGAATATTTACCTTGCAGCCTTAGCGGAGGTGATAGGGACAGGGCTTATAGCCTCAACTCTGAGCGCACTGGTCATTGGTCCCATCTTCCTGAAAAAGACCATGGCTCTGGGAACCTTCGTCTTAGCCTTTTCGGCCAGCACCATTGCTGGCTCCATCCTGGGAGTGTTAATACTCCTGGGGATAAGGAGAGCCGGATTCCGCTGGTAACAGGCTTTGGACGCTTTATGCCCAAGTTACTGGGTAAGCCGCCGAAGGCCTGAGGCGTGAGACCAGCGGCCAGCCTCTTTTGGAGAGAGTCAGATGAGAAACTTGAATGAGCGGATTGCCGAGGCTCTGACCCGCATTCGCCAGGAGAGGCCCCTTATTCACCACATAACCAATTACGTGGTGATGAACGATACGGCCAACCTTACCCTGCACCTTGGAGCCCTCCCGGTCATGGCCCACGCTCCTGAGGAAGTTATGGAAATGACCTCCAAAGCCTCAGCTCTGGTGCTCAACATTGGCACCCTGACTATTCCCAGAGTTGAAGCTATGGTGAAGGCAGGCAAAAGGGCATCAGAGCTTGGCATCCCAATTGTGTTGGACCCGGTTGGAGCGGGGGCTACAAAGTTGCGGACGGAATCAGCCTTGCGGCTTTTAAGGGAATTAAGGGTGAGCATCATAAGGGGAAATTCTGGGGAGATCGGGGCCCTCCTCGGACTTGAGGCTGAAGTAAAGGGTGTAGAAAGCGTCAAAGGGGTTAAGGATCCTGCAGAGGCTTCCCGCCAGGCTGCCCGCCTATGGAAAACCGTGGTGGCCATCACCGGAAAGAGGGATTTCGTCTCAGACGGTGGAAGGGTCCTGGGGGTGGACAATGGCCACCCCCTTCTGACCACCATTACTGGTTCCGGCTGCATGGCCACCACGGCTATAGCAGCCTTTGCAGCAGTGGAAGAAGATTACCTTGTGGCCGCCGCAGGGGGATTGGCCTGTTTCGGCCTGGCAGCGGAGCTGGCGGCCAGGAAAGCTTCAGGACCTGCCAGCTTCAAAGTCCACCTCTTTGATGAATTATACAACCTCACCCCGGAATTGCTTGCGGAGGGGGCAAAAATTGTGGAAATAACTTAGGGGCAAGGTGTTGCCTTGATAGAATTCAAAGATTTTTCCTTTTCCTACGAAGGAGGTAACGAGGCTGTTAAAAAAGTAAACCTGCGGATAGAAGCGGGCGAATTCGTCCTTCTCTGCGGTCCGAGCGGGGGAGGCAAATCCACCATCTTAAGAGCCCTCAACGGCCTCATCCCCCATTACTTTCGGGGGAAAATGGCAGGCAAGGTAATTGTTGACGGACTTGACACCTCTTCTCACCCCGTCCACGAACTCTTCTCCAGGGTTGGGATGGTTTTCCAGAACCCGGATTCTCAGCTTTTCACCGGGACCGTGGAGAGGGAGATGGCTTTCGGCCTGGAAAGCCTTGGACTCCCTCGCCATGAGATCGCCGAAAGGGTGGTTTGGGCAGCGGAGGTCCTGGGAATAAAGCACCTTCTTTCCCGCCCCCCGCGACTGCTCTCAGGAGGAGAAAAGCAGCTGGTAGCCATCGGGGCTATGCTGGCTTTGAAGCCTTCAGTACTGGCCCTGGATGAGCCTCTCGCTCACCTGGACCCTGCAGGTGCAAGGAGAGTAACCGAAGCTTTGCAGGAAGTGAACCGCCTCGGCACCACTGTAATAGTAGCCGAACACAGGATCCGCTGCTTTCTTCCTTACGTCACCAGAATGATCGTGGTGGCGGATGGGGAAATCCGGCTGGATGGCCCACCCCGCCAGGTCCTCAAGGAGCCTGTAGAGGAATTCGGATTAAACTTACCAGCCCCGGTCAGGCTTTCCCGAAAGCTCGGCCTCCCGGAAGTTCTCCTTACAGTGGAGGAAGCATTGCCCTATGCTCAGGCCAGCTTCAAGCCTTCTCCTCCCGAGCCCGGTCCGGATGCATTTTCTGTAGTGGTAAAATGCCAGGACCTTGACCAGGTTCTGGATGGTCGCGCAGTGCTGGAAAGGGTTAACCTTGAAATTAAGGGAGGAAAGATAATAGCCATTGTTGGAGCTAACGGGGCAGGAAAAACCACCCTCATTAAGCACTTTAACGCCCTGCTTAAGCCCTTTTCGGGGGTTGTAGAAGTGCTGGGAGTGGATACCCGCAGGGCAAAAGTTTCGGAACTGGCTTCAAGGGTGGGTATAGCCTTTCAAAACCCTGAGGAGCAACTTTTCACCAGTTCGGTTCGGGAGGAGATTTTGGTGGCCCCCCGCTTCCTCAAAAGGCTTGACGAAGGCTGGATCCGGGAACTTGGGGAACTCTTTGGCCTGACCAAGCTCATAGACAGACCACCCCTTTCCCTGAGCGAAGGAGAGAAAAGAAGGGTAGCCTTCGCTTCAATCCTGGCCTCAAAGCCTGAAATTGTGGTTCTGGATGAACCCACCGCTGGTCAGGATGAAATTTTCCGCCGGCATCTTGTGGAACTCCTGAGAACAATGAAAGAAAAAGGGCACACCACAGTGCTGGTCACCCACGATCTGGAATTCGCCCAGGCAGTAGCAGAAGAATGGGTGGTAATGGCCCGGGGGCAAATACTGGGGAAAGGTCACCCTTATCAACTTATGACCGACAGCCAACTGATGGAAAATGCCTCGCTTTTCCCTACTGAGAGCTTCCTGTTAGGGCTGATGTGAGGGTTGAACCCACGAAATCTCTGTAGCCCCTTGCAAATTCTTCGGGGGACATGCGGCTTTTGCCCTCAAGCTGGATCTCTTTAAGGAGCAAGCTGCCCATGCCGCACGCTACCTTTATCCCTTCCTCATCCCTGAAAACAATCCCGGGAACATTTTCAGCCCTGGGGGCAGCGGGAACAGCTCTCCAGATCTTGAGGAGTTTGCCTTTCCAGTAGGTGAAAGCGCCGGGCCAGGGGTTAAAAGCCCTTACTTTCCTGGCCAGGATTTCTGCCGGAAGTTCCCAGTTTATTAAGCCCTCTTCTTTCCTTAAGGGTTTCGTGTACGAAGCCTCGCCCTCCTGAGGCAATGGTTTAATTTTCCCTTCAACCCAGGCCGGTAATACTTCTAACAATAGCTCAGCCCCAAGGCGTGATAGTTTCCTCTCAAGGGAACCAGCAGTATCGTCAGGAGCTATGGGGATAGCTTTCCGGGCAATTATCGGACCCGTGTCAAGCCCTTCATCCATGAGGATTATGGTGACACCTGTTTCCTGGTCCCCATTGAGGATGGCAGCCTGAACAGGGGTTGCCCCTCTGTAGGAGGGAAGCAAAGAAGCATGGACATTCAGGCAACCGTGCTGAGGAATCTTGAGCACTGCCGGAGGGAGTATCTGCCCGAAGGCTGCTACAACAATGACCTCCGGCTCTTTTCCTTTTATCCAGGCGATAGCCTCCTCTCGCTTCAGGCTTTCAGGCTGAAGGACTGGAATGCCGTAAGCCATAGCCAGTTCTTTGACGGGCGGAGGCTTGAGCTTAAGCCCGCGGCCCGCAGGCTTATCGGGCTGAGTGACAACGCCCACCACATGGTGATGGGTCAGCAACCCCTCCAGTATTGGGATGGCAAATTCGGGCGAACCCATGAAAAGGACCTTTACTTTCACAGGTAATTCTCCGCTCCAGAGAACTTCCACCTAAGCTGCTCCCTGTATGATGAATGGGGACGGAAAAAGCGCCGGACTTCCTCAGGTGTAACGTTACCAACAACCTTTATTTTAGAGATATCGCCCACGCCCAGGTTTCCCACCTTGCAGTAATAAAGGTAACCGATCTCGTCCGGGTCAAACCCCATAAGGTAAGCAGTCAGGGAATCCACAGCCAGCGGGTCTGTGCCCGCCAGGGCTATGCGCCAGGGAACTGGGCTTCCAGAAGTTGGGCCATCCCCCTCCATCCCCTCAAATCCATCTATGATCGCAAGATGAGGCCAGACAAGCCTGGCTAAACGGTACAGGTTGAGATTTATGGCTTCATACCCCTGGTGGATGGCAGCTTTATCGTTCCGGAAAAATGTTGTGGAGACCCGCGCTTTTAGCCCCTGGGCCAGAGGGGAAGAGGAAAGCCATGAAGGGGTGAAGCGTTTGAGCAAGTCTACCAGTGTGGAAGTGCCCATCTGGTCCCGGATCAAACTGCCCACAATTATGTTTTTGAGAGAAAGGGTGACCACCACGGTATCATGAGTTTTGGGAGGAGTTATGCTTATGCGAAAATCGCTTTCCAGCACAGTCCTGGCCACCCGCACTTTGATGGGACGCAGGTGGTAATCCAGGATCTCCACTTCCTCCCAATCGTCAGCGTTTAAATCCATGAGCATCGCATCGTATTGAGAAGCGAGAGGAAGGTAGCCATAATTCCTGAAGCCATCGGCGGTAGGAGCCATAGCGGCCCCCTCAGCTATTATGAGGGGGCCCGAATAGCGGGCCCGGATAAAATCTAGGACAGCTCTCGTGGCTTCCACGTGGGTCGCTGAAAGCTGATTTGTGGTGGAGACAAAGTTCACTTTCACCAGGACAAGTTTCTTGCCTTCAAAGCTTACCTGATCCTTCAAAAGTGCGAGCGCAGAGGCAACATTCTGGTATCGGTCCTGCCCTTTAACAAGAGCAACTGTAGTCAGCTCGGGCAAATTTCCTCCTTTCACCTCAAGTTGGGTGGTTAACTACTTAACACAAAGATTAAAGCCTGTCAAGGGCTTGTTCTGGGTGGAAGAAATCGGTATATTATCCACAAAAAGGAGGCAATCATGATTTATGGAGAACGTGTCCGCCTGCGAGCCATAGAGCGATCTGATATACCCGCCTTTGTTCGCTGGTTCAATGACCCGGAAGTGCGCCAGTATTTAGCGATGTATCTTCCCCTATCAATAGCCCAGGAGGAGCAATGGTTTGAAGAGATGCTCCAGCGCCAGCAACAGGGAAAAGACTTCATCTTTGCTGTGGAAGCCAAAGTCGGGGAAGAGTGGGTTCTTATAGGGAACGTCGGTCTGCACAGGATTGACTGGAAGAACCGTTTCGCCTTTTTCGGTATTGTCCTGGGGGAAAAATCCTACTGGAACCAGGGATACGGCACCGATGCAACTCGCACAATGCTCCGGTTTGCTTTTGAGGAACTGAACCTCCATCGGGTGGAACTGGAAGTTTTTGGGGAAAACGCACGAGCCCGCCGCTGCTATGAGAAAGCCGGCTTCCGTTATGAAGGGATACGCCGACAGGCCTTTTTCTCCAGAGGAACTTACCATGATTCCTATCTGATGGCCATCCTGCGGGAGGAGTTTTCATAGCCTCCAGGCTTTGCCTTTTAATAAGTTTAAAGCTATAATTACCTGCCGAAATCCTTAAAGGGGGGTAATCTATGGAACTCAGAACATTGGCCGAGAAGGTAGCCCAAAAGTTCCCTGTAAGGGAACGGGATTTCAGGCGCACCTTTGAGGCCCTTCTCAAAACCGATGACATGTGGGAAGTGCTGAATATCATTGATGTGCCCATCATGGCTTTCTGTGAGATGTGGAAAGTTATGGCTCAGGAAGGGCTTGTGGAGGTCAAAGATTCCTCCCTCAAACTCACCTCTAAAGGGCATGAACTGGTTGCCTCCCTAAACATCGCCCCATCCCGGGAGTTCACCTGCCCCCATTGCAAAGGCACAGGTATATCTGTAGAACTCCTCAAAGATGTGTTTGAAAAATTCCAGGCCATCGCCCACAACCGTCCGAGCGCTATAAAAGACTACGACCAGGGCTATGTGCTGGAATACGTAACGGTGGCAAGGGTAGCCCTGATGTGGCAGAAGGGGGATTTGGCTGGCCTTGAGCTTCTGGTTTTAGGAGATGATGACCTGGTAAGCATTGCCGCTGCCCTTACCGGGGTGCCCAAAAGGGTCGCGGTTCTGGACATAGATGAAAGGCTTCTGGATTTCATCCAGAAGGTTTCAGACCAGGAAGGGCTTGGCATACAAGTCATAAAGCATGACCTCCGTTACCCCCTCCCTGAAACCCTTCAGGGAGCCTTTGACACTTTTATCACCGATCCGACCGAATCCCTGAAGGGGATGAAAGCCTTCCTCAGCCGAAGCCTTTCTTGCTTGAAAGGTCCCGGCAGTGCCGGATATTTCGGTTTTACCCGGAGGGAAGCTTCCTTGAAGAAGTGGAGGATAATCCAGAGCTTCCTGCTGGAAAAGGGCGCAGTCATAACCGATATCATTGATGATTTCAACGTTTACGCCAACTGGCCTTACATAGAATCAATGCGAGCCTGGAAACATCTCCCGGCGCAAATCCCACCCCGCAAGGAGTGGTATAAGTCAGCCCATTATCGTATAGAGCTTCTGGAGAAACCAGGCCTGGATACAGAAGTTTTTCCGCTTGACCTTTATGACGAAGAAACCGCAACAGTATAGGAGGGGGCTATGTTTGAACCAAAGTTTGCCTGCCTGGTGAGCGGAGCTTCGGAGGGGGAAACGGAGCTTAATGCCTTTGATAATGCCTTGCTTGAGGCAGGAATTGGGGATATAAATCTGGTGAAAGTTTCCAGCATAATGCCTCCGGGTATAAAAGTGGTGGAAAAATTAAACCCCTTGCCCAGGGGAGCTTTCCTTCCCGTGGTATATGTCTCTGTTTCCTCCTCCAACCCCGGTGAAGTGATCTCAGCCGCAGTGGGGTTTGGGCGATGTGAGGATGGTTTCGGCGTAATAATGGAAGCAGGAGGGGTGGGGAAAAGCGAGGAAGAGGTACGAAAAGAAGTTGAAGATAAGGTCAAATTTGCCTTGGCGCGCAGAGGGCTTGAGCTTAAGGAACTTCGTACAGTCTCAGTTTCCTGGAAAGTGAAGAAGTGCGCGGCTGTAGTGGCAGCTTGTATTTTTTACTGAGGGGGGCAGGTATGAACATAAAGCTGGTAGCCGGTATTATCTTAGTTATAGGGGTTTTGCTTTACTTCGTACTCTCAAATCTCGGTGGCTCCTCAGTTTACTACATAACCGTGGGAGAATTGAAGGCTATGGGGCCATCAGCTTACGAAAAAACTGTGCGGGTAGCCGGAAGGGTGGTAGAAGGTTCCATCCATTGGGACCCTCAAACTTTAACCCTTGCCTTTGAGATAGCTGATGAAAGCGGCAAGCTTCCGGTGGTTTACCACGGTCCGCGCCCTGACCTCCTCCAGGACGGTGCAGAAGCTGTAGTGGAGGGGAGATATACCCCGGAAGGGGTTTTTAAAGTTAACCCCAAAGGCCTCCTCCTCAAATGCCCCTCCAAGTATCTGGAGAAAGGCCGGTGAGGGGTAAAAATGGCTACAATCGGTTATGCTTCCTTACAGCTAACTCTGGTTGTGAGCTTATATGCTGTCCTGGCCTCTTTAGTGGCTCAGGTTAAAGGCTTTAAAGAGCTGGCCGAAAGTGCCAGAAGGTCAATCCAGGCGGTCGCGTTTCTGACTACGGTGGCCTTTGTATCCCTTGCCTACCTTTTGATAAAGCGCGATTTCACGATTTTATACGTGGTTCGCCACACCAGCACTGCCCTCTCCCCCCTTTACGCTTTCTCGGCCTTCTGGGCCGGGCAAGAAGGTTCTCTCCTGTTGTGGCTATGGCTCCTTGCCCTCTTCACCCTGCTGGTTTCAGCCAAGCAAAATTATGTTCTGGCAGTGCTGGCGGCAGTAGAGGCTTTTTTTGCTTTGATCGTAACCTTCCTTAGCAACCCCTTTACTCCGGCCCCCCACCCTTTCGCCGAAGGGATGGGCCTTAACCCCCTCCTGGAAAACTTCAGCATGGTGATCCATCCGCCCACCGTTTTTGCCGGGTATGCTGGCCTGACGATTCCTTTTTCCTATGCCATCGCCTACCTGCTATCCGGAAAACCTTTTGAAGAGATGGTGCGGAGGGTAAGGATCTGGACCATTGTAGCCTGGGCTTTCCTCGGAGCCGGGATAATCATTGGCGGGTGGTGGGCCTACATTGAGCTCGGCTGGGGAGGATAC
>Ga0105162_1000704_pt1 | contig 20872 bp, 19 predicted proteins | sample JNZ201metaG_FD_81532 | JGI IMG/M metagenome (GOLD analysis project Ga0105162, IMG submission 81532) | Hot spring microbial communities from Jinze hot spring, China to study Microbial Dark Matter (Phase II) - JNZ 20120812A | ecosystem: Environmental > Aquatic > Thermal springs > Hot (42-90C) >...
TTAGAAAAGGTATTTTTTTATAAAAAATTTTAGGTTTATTAAGACAAATAAAATAAAAATCTTTTCTTTTAGAAGGGAGATCATGATAAGATTGTGCCTTTATTATAGTAGCAAAATTATTTTTAAAAAATTTTTTTATCACTTTTGAGTCCTCTATTAAATAAATTTCATAAGATAAAAGTTTAGCTTCTCTTAGTGAAAGTTTTAATTTTTCGATAAGATTATATTCACAAATTGTAATTAAGTTTTCTATTTCAGAAAAAAGAAACTTTTCCTTTAAAAAATTCCTTATTGTTGTCCCTTTGGATAAGATCCTAACCAAATTACTTGTAGACAGCAATTTTGCATTTCCTCTAAACATGACTTTATTTTTTCGTCCTTTATATGACCCTCACAATCTAAGAAAAATAAATATTTCCAAGGTTCATCCTTTGAGGGTCTACTTTCTATTTTAGTTAAATTAATTTTCCTTTGAGCAAAACATTTTAAAACATCATAAAGTGCACCAGGTCTATCTGCTACACTAAAAAGTAAAGATGTTTTATCATTTCCTGTAGAAAGCATTTCCGTTTTACCAATAATCCAAAATCTCGTTGAATTACCTTTTATATCTTCTATATTTTTTGCCACTATTTGTAAATGATAAAGTTTAGCTGCCATCAAACTTGCAATAGCTCCTATACTTTCATCTACAGCTGCCCATTTAGCTGCTAAAGCTGTAGAAGGAACTGTTTCTATAGGAACTGAGGGTAATTTTTTTCTCAACCATTTCCTACATTGAGAAATAGCTTGAGGATGAGATAAAATCTTCTTTACATCTTCTAATCTACCAGTTTGATTCATAAGATGATGAGAAATAGATTCATAAATTTCTCCACACACTTTAAGTCCGTATTCATAAATAGCATCAAGTGTAGTGGCTACTACCCCTTCTATAGAATTTTCAATAGGCACTACCCCAAAATTTACCCTTTCACTACTTACCTCTTCAAATACATCCAGTATAGTCTCTACAGGAACAAGTTCAGCAGATGTGCCAAAATATTTTAAAGCTGCAATATGACTGAATGTAGCCTCAGGACCCAAATATGCTACCTTTATTTTCTGTTGAGCACTGCGGCAAGCTTTTATTATTTCAGAATAAATAATCTTTAAAGTATCTTCAGGAAACATTCCTTTATTCATTTTTAAAATTCTATTTAGTACTTCTTTTTCTCTTATTAAATCAAAACTTTCAGATCCTATGTTTTGCTTAATTTTTCCTATTCTCTTAGCTATTTCTATTCTTTCTTTAAGTAAATTTACAATTTTCTCATCTATTTCATCAATCTTTTTCCTTAATACCTCAAGGTTATCTTGTTTCATGACTTTATCCTCAAAGCATAAAATAATTTTCTTTTTACTTTTTCATTTTTTATTTTAGGAAAACATTGTTCACAAAAGTATGCTCCTCTACCTTCTTCTTTTTTAGCTTCATCTAATATTATCTGACCATCTTTAAAGCAAAATCTTATTAAATTTTTTTTAGGAAGTTTCTTTCTACATACTACACAGGTTCTTTCTGGAATATGACCCTTTTTAGACACTTATCTCTTTTTTAGCTTTTTCTAAAATCTTTTCTGCTTCTTCTAAAGATAGTTTAGTCAATTCCATAATTTTTTCCACAGGTGTATTTATCAATGTTCTTAAATCTTTAATATCTGCTTCGTAAAGATATCCAGCTACTTCATCAGAAAGTCCTGTTACTTTAAGAAGTTTTAAAAACTCCGGTTCCTGTCGTCTGAGATATTGGGTTTCATTAATAATATCTATTTTCCATCCCACTAATTTGGAAGCTAATTTTACATTTTCCCCTCTTTTACCAATTGCAAGAGATAATTGATCATCAGGTACTACAACTTCTAAAGTTTTAGTTTTTTCATCAACAATTATTTTACTACATTCAGCTGGAGCTAAAGCATTATATACAAACTTGGCAGGATCTGGATCCCATAAAACTATATCTATTTTTTCTCTTGCTTCCTTTTTATCTGTTTTAGCAATATTTAATTCCTCTAAAATTACAGAAATTCTTGATCCTCTTATTCCTATACAAGCTCCAACTGGATCAATATTGGGATTGGTTGAAGTAACTGCTATTTTAGTTCTTGAACCAGGTTCTCTTGCTATAGCTATTATTTTAACCACTCCTTCTTGAATTTCTGAAACTTCTTTTTCAAAAAGCTTCTTTACAAAAGCAGGATGGGATCTAGAAACTATAATTTGAGGTTCCTGTTGTCTATATACTTCTATTACCAAAGCTTTTAATCTATGTCCTCTTATATATTTTTCTCCAGGAACTTGCTCTTCTTCAGGTAAAAGGGCTTCAGCTCTTCCTAAAGAAAGAATTACCCCCCTTTTATCAAATCTATGAATGTATCCACTAACTAGTTCTCCGAGTTTTGATTTATATTCTTCGTATATAATCTGTTTTTCAGCAAGTCTTAATTTCTGAGAAAAAAGCTGTTTTACAATTTGAGCAGCAATTCTTCCTAAATCTTGAAGTTCTATTTTTTCTCCAATAATATCCCCTACTTTAATATCTGGAGAAATCTTCTTTGCTTCATCTATTGAAATCTCTACCTGAGGATCATTTGCTTTTTCTACTACCTCTCTCAATTTATATATTTCTAACCCACCCTTTTCTTCATCATATTTTACTTCAACTTTTGCCTTATTTCCTAATTTTCTCTTAGCTGCAGTTTTTATTCCCTCTATTAAGGCAGAAACAACTATATCTTTAGATAAACCTTTTTCTTTACTCAAACTTTCTATTACTTTCTTTAACTCCATCTGCATAAAATTTTTCTCCTAATTTTTTCATTTAAAGCTAATTTCAGGTTGTAGATAGGCTTTTTTAATATTATTAAAATGAAATTCCCAAATCTTTTTATCTACTTCCATCTGAACAAGTTCACCTTTTATACCTAAAATAATTCCTTTAAAATTTTTCCTTCCAGAAATAGGTTCTTTTAAAATAACTTTAGCTCTTTCTCCTTTAAATCTTTCATAATCTTCTTTTTTCACCAAGGGCCTTTCTATTCCTGGAGAAGAAACTTCAAGAATATAGGAATGATGAATAATATTTTCTTTATCTAATATTTTACTTATCATTTCGCTTACTTTAACACAATCAGCTATGGTAACCCCTCCTACTTTATCTATAAAAATTCTTAAAACCCATCCTACTTTTTCTCTTTTCCATTCTAAGTCTACTAATTCCATATTTTTTCTTAAAATAGGAATTTCTATAATTTCTTTAATTTTCTCTTTAAGTTCTTTTTCCATTTAATTAATAATAAATTAATAATAAAAAATAAGAGCGGGCGACGGGATTCGAACCCGCGACCCCCAGCTTGGGAAGCTGGTGCTCTACCCCTGAGCTACGCCCGCTTTTTATCACTATTTATACTAATCCTTTTCAAAGGTTATTATAATAAATTTCCCAAATTTTACAAGTTCACACTTAAAAAGTAAAAATAGCTTTGAAAATTTATATAAAAGTGATATTATTATTTTGCTATTTCATGAGTTATTCAACCTTATATTATGATGTAGTAATTGTTGGAGCTGGTCCTGCAGGAATATTCACAGCTTTAGAACTTATTTCTAAAAAAAATCTAAAAATTTTAATATTAGAAAAAGGAAAAGATATTGATAAAAGAACATGTCAAGCAAAACAATTAGGTAAATGTTTAAACTGTAAAATTTGTGATATGCTTAATGGTTGGGGAGGTGCAGGTGCATTCAGTGACGGAAAATTAAACCTTTCTCCTGAAGTTGGAGGATTTTTACTTTCTTATCTATCAAAGGATAAGCTAATAGAACTTATTGATTATGTAGATAAAATTTATGTAAATTTTGGAGCCCCTAATAAAGTCTTTGAACCTGATCCTCAAAGTATTGAAAAAATTAAAAAAATTTCTTCCAAATATGGATTAATTTTTGTCCCTACTAAATTAAGACATATCGGGACAGAAAAATGTAAGGAAATTTTAAGGAATATCAAAGATCATATCTCTAAGAAAGTGGATATTCTTTTTGAAAATCCGGTAGAGAAAATTTTGGTTTCTAAAAAAGAAGTTAAAGGGGTTTTGTTAAAAAATGGAACTGAAGTTTTAACAAAATATTTAGTAATTGCTCCTGGAAGAGCAGGAAGTGAATGGTTAGAAAAAGAAGCAAAAAGACTTAAATTAACCACTGAAATTAATCCAGTAGATATAGGTGTAAGAGTTGAGGTCCCAGCCTCAGTAATGGAAGAATTAACCTCCCTTTGTTATGAACCCAAATTCCTTTACTATTCCAAAACCTTTGATGACTTAGTAAGAACTTTCTGTGTAAATCCTTATGGAGAAGTTATAATAGAAAATGTGGATGGAATATGGACTGTAAATGGACACAGCTATCAATACAAAAAAACTGATAATACAAATTTTGCTATATTATGTAGCACTTATTTTACTGAGCCCTTTAAAGAACCTATTCTTTATGGAAAAAACATTGCCAAACTAGCCAATTTTTTAGGAAAAGGTGTGATAATTCAAAGATTGGGAGATATTAAAAAAGGAAGAAGATCAACTGACCAAAGAATTTTTAAAAACCCTGTTAAACCTTCCTTAAAAATTGCAACTCCTGGAGATCTAAGTTTTGCTCTGCCTTATAGATACTTAACTAATATTTTGGAAATGATAGAAGTATTGGATAAAATTGCTCCTGGCATAAACTCTCCCTATACTCTACTTTATGGAGTAGAAGTTAAATTCTATAGTATGAGATTAAAATTAAATAAATTTTTAGAGACAGAAATAAGAAATCTCTTTGCTGCAGGAGATGGAGCAGGTATCACAAGAGGACTTATTCAAGCTTCAGTGTCAGGAATTATAATAGCAAGAGAAATAATAAAAAGATGTAGTTAGTTCTTAAAATTTATGATATAATTTAAAAAATTAATTAAAAGGGGGATTTTCTAATGAAAGCTAAAATAGATACCTCAAGATTAGAAAAAATTCTTAAAAAAATTGAAGGAGTAGCTGATAAAAAAGCTTCAATGGCAATTTTATCAATGGTATTAGTAGAATATAAACCCCCTGAAAGTTACTTGCATTTAATTTCTACAGATTTAGAAATAGGATATAAAGGAAAAATCTTTGCTGAAATAAAAGGAGAAGAAACCTCCTTTTGTGTACCTGCAAGAAAATTTTACGAAATTATTAAAAATTTTCCAGAAGATGAAGTATATCTTATTAAAGAAGATAATAGATTAATTATAAAAGATGCTCAAGAAAGAATTATTTATAATTTAGCTATTACAGATAGTGAGGAATTTCCAAATCTTCCAGAATTTGTAGAGGAAAATGCTATAGAAATCCCTGGTAAAATCCTGGCAGAACTTATTTCAGATACCATTTTTTGCACCTCTAAAGAGGAAAGTCATTTTGTTTTAGGAGGCATTTATTTTGAACCTATAAAAGATCAGGGAATTTTAAGAACTGTTGCTTCAGATGGTCATAGACTTGTTAAACTTGATAGAGAAGTAGCAGGGATAGAAAATATATATTTTAATGAAGGATTTATTGTAGGAAGAAAAGCAGCTAAACAAATAGAAGAAATTGCTGAAGATGAATTAATAGTGAAACTAGGATATATAAACAATTATGTAGTTATATGGACTTCTAATTCTCTCTTTTTTGCAAGACCAATAGAAGGAACTTATCCTGATTATAGAAGTGTTATTCCTTCTTCTTATGAAAATATTTTAAAAGTAGATAGAAAACTTTTAATAGATGCCTTAAAACGAGTTTCTTTAGTTATTCCTGAAAGATTTAAACCGGTTACCTTTGATCTTAAACCGGATGAATTAATTCTTTCTTCTCAAGAAGGTGAATTAGGAAAGGCTCAGATTAAATTAAGTGCTCAGTATGAGGGCAAACCTCTATCTATAAATTATAATGCTGATTATATTTTAGATGCTCTTGAAATAATGAAATCAGAAGAGGTTGAAATTAAAATAGGAGAAGAAAGAACCCCCGCGGTAATTACAGGATATAGAGACGAAGGATTTCTTTATCTTGTAATGCCTATGGTTATCTAATATGCAAGCTTCCTCTTCAGAAAATTATCAAGCTTATAGTATAAAAGTTCTTTCTGGATTAGAAGGAGTCAGAGCACGTCCGGCAATGTATATTGGTTCAACAGATATCTCTGGATTTCATCATCTTTTATGGGAAGTTCTTGACAATTCTGTTGATGAAGCTTTAGCTGGTCATGCTACAGAAATTAAAATTATTTTACATAAAGATGGCTCTGCAAGTTGTGAAGATAATGGAAGAGGAATTCCTACAGAAATACATCCAGAAGAAAAAATTTCTGCTTTAGAATTAGTAATGACAAAACTTCATGCTGGAGCTAAATTTGATCACGGAGTTTATAAAGTTTCTGGAGGACTTCATGGAGTAGGAGTCTCGGTAGTAAATGCCCTTTCAGAATGGTTAATGGTTGAAGTCTATAGAGATGGCAAAGTTTATAGACAAAGCTATAAAAGAGGAATTCCTGATGGGCCTGTAAAAATCGTAGGTGAAACCAAAAAAAGAGGAACCCTTGTAAGATTTAAGCCAGATCCTAAAATTTTTGGAAATTTAGAATTTGATTTAGAAACAGTTCAAAAAAGATTAAAAGAATTAGCTTATTTAAATCCAGATATAAAATTTTATTTAATTGATGAACGTATCGGATTTTCAGATAAGTATCATTATAAAGGAGGAATCGTAGAATTAGTAAAAAATTTAAATCTCAAAAAAAATCCTATTCATTCAAAGGTAATATTTATTACCGGAGAAAAAGATAATGTGAAAGTGGAAGTAGGAATTCAATACAATTCAGGATATACCGAAACTCTTTACAGCTACGTAAATAATATCTATACAAAAGAAGGAGGTACACATGTAATAGGATTCAGAAGTGCTTTAACTAAAGCTATTAACAGATATATTTCAGATGATAGAATCCCCAAGCAACTTAAAATAAAAGTTGAGGGAGAAGATGTAAAAGAAGGGCTATGTGCGGTAATTTCTTTAAAAGTCCCTGATCCTCAATTTGAAGGACAAACGAAAATGAAACTTGGAAATAGTGAAATAAAACCTTTGGTAGAATCTATTGTTTACGAAGGATTACTTAAATTCCTTGAAGAAAATCCAACAGAAGCCAAAAAAATTCTTCAAAAAATTACTATTACAGCAAAAGCAAGAGAAGCATCAAGAAGAGCAAGAGAGCTTGTTAGAAAGAGAAGTGAAATAGAAGACTTTTTGGTTGCAGGGAAATTAGCTGATTGTACCGAGAAAGATCCAGAAAAAAGAGAACTCTTTATTGTAGAAGGAGATTCAGCAGGAGGTTCTGCCAAACAGGCCCGTGATCGCAGATTTCAAGCTATTCTTCCTTTAAGAGGTAAAATTTTAAATGTAGAAAAAGCTAACATCGAGAAAATGCTTGCCTCTGAAGAAATTAAAAGTATAATTGCTGCTTTGGGAGCAGGAATTGGACCAGATAATTTCAATTCTGAAAAATGTAAATATCATAAAATAATAATCATGACTGATGCAGATATAGATGGAGCTCATATCAAGACTCTTCTTCTTACCTTTTTTTATCGCCAAATGCCTGAGATAATAGAAAGGGGATGGCTTTTTATTGCTCAACCCCCTCTTTACCGAATAGTTGATGGAAAAAAAGAAATCTATTTAAAAAATGATGAAGAACTAGATAAATATATTCTTAAAAAAATCTCTGAAAACGTAAAAGCTTATTTTATAAAAGACTTACCTAAAGAAAGAATAGAAATTAGAGATTTTTTAACTTTCTTTCTTACCTGTGCAAAAATGGAACGAATTCTTTTAAATCTTTTTAAGAAAACTTATCCCCCTCAAGTAGTTTTAATTCTTTTAAAAGCTGGTTTTAATAATCTCTCAATGTTTGAAAATCTTTCCGTTATGGAAAACCTTGCTCAAGAATGTTTAAAATTAGGATTTAAAATTTCTAAAATAAAACCCAGTGAATATAATCCGAAATACTATGAATTTTTTATATACTCAGAAAAAGAAACTTTTATGAATTCTCAAATCGGACCAGAAATCATATTGGAAAAAGATTATCGCGAAGCTTATAAAATATTTGAAAATTTAAAGAAATTTTTAAATTATAAATTACAAATTTTATGGAAAGATTCAATAAAAGTGTGGGAAAACTGGCTTTTTAATTTAAATGAAGTTCTTGAATATCTTCGGGAAGAAGGAAGAAAAGGGATTTTTATTCAAAGATATAAGGGACTGGGAGAAATGAACTTTAAACAGCTATGGGAAACTACCATGGACCCTCAAAAAAGGGTTTTAAAAAAAGTATCCATTTATGATGCAGAAAAAGCTGATGAACTTTTTTCTATTCTTATGGGAGAAAATGTAGAATCTCGTAAAGAATTTATCTCACGGCACGCATTGGAGTACAGGGAATTAGATATTTAACTCTATGTTAAGAGAGGTCATTTCTAAAAAAGAAATTCTTAAAAAAGTTAAAGAATTAGCCCAAAAAATTGACAAAGATTATAAGAATGAACCTATTGTTTTAATTGGAACTTTAAAAGGTGCTTTTATATTTCTTGCTGATTTAGTACGCTTTCTTAAAAATCCAAATATCCAAATTGATTTTGTGAGGGTAAAAAGCTATGGGACTTCAGATACTTCTTCTGAAAAAGTGGAAATTACTAAGGATCTTGAAATTTCAATAGAGGGAAAAAATGTAATTTTAATAGAAGATATAGTAGATACAGGAATTACTTTAAAATTTCTTTATGAACATCTTAAAAAATTTAATCCCAAAAGTCTTAAAATTTGTGCTTTAATTGATAAAAAAGAAAGAAGAAAAGTTAATATTCCCATTGATTATAAGGGATTTGAAATAGAAAAAGGATTTTTAGTAGGTTATGGACTTGATTTTGCAGAGAATTATAGACATTTACCAGAGATAAAAGAGGTTATAAAAAATGAGTAAAAGAAAATTTGTTTTAAATTATTTAAAACATAGTCCTTGGTATCTTTGGGTCTTAAGGATTTCTGGAGCTATCCTTATAGCTTATATAATAATTAAAGCTTTTAAAATTTAATGTTCAGATTTATATTTAGGATGCTCATAAAGCACAGGCATTCTATTAAGAACAAATCTATAAACAAGAATTAACATGGTAACTACTCCTGCACTGAGTGCTATTTCAGTCCAAGCAGGATAGTATTTTTGAGAAAAAGGCACATACCATTTATAGGCAAGTAGGCTTATATTTAAACGATTAACAATTACTCCAAAGGCAGTGAGAATTGCTCCTAACTTTACAAGCCATGCTTTATTATTTCTAACAGCTGAAGTAAAGATAAGGGCAGGAATAAGTACAAATCCAATTAATTCAAAAAGATACCACCAACCATAAAATCCTTTTAAATAATGCCATTTTTCATAATGAGCAAAATCAAGAAGCTTCAAAATAAAGTAAATATATAAAGCACATGCTGCAGCTTTCCCTAAACCAATCAATTTTCTATCAAAATCTTGGGGATCAAAATCTTTTATTTGATGTCTAAAAGCTTTATGAGTAATGGTACCCTCCAAAATTACTATAGAAATACCACCAAAAATAGCAGAAATGAGGAAAAAAGGAGGTAATAATACAGAATACCAAAGCATATGAAGCTTGGAGGGTACAACTAAATATAATCCTCCTAAAGCTGACTGATGTCCACCAGCAATAATCACACCAAAAATGGTTGCCCATATAACAAGTTTAGCAAAAAAGTCACGAGCCCTTTTTAAATCTAACCATTCAAAAAATACCGGAGCAAATTCAATCATACAAATAATAATATAAAGAAAAAAGTGCCAGCCTACTAAGAATAGAATAGAAGAAAAACCCCAAGACCATATTAAAAGATTATATAGATTATAATATCTTCCTAAATCAAATAAAAGAGCAAACACTGCAAAAATATAACCAAGAAGACTTGATAAAGCCACAGATTTTGCAAAATGATGATATTCTTTAATTCCAAATAAATGAATTGCAGTCCCTACTGTAAGCCCAGGTGCAGCTAATGCAATACCTACTAAAATATCAAATCCAATCCAAAAACCCCATGGATATTCATCAGAAAGATTAGTAGCAGGTCCTAACCCATAAATAAGTCTATATACCATAGCATAAATTCCAAAAATTAGGATAATTAAGGCTATAATATTCCCTATAGTGATATTGTCTCTTATAAATTCATTCCCACTTCTTCCCATTAAAATTTTTTCTTTAAACCAGGAATTATTACTTTTAGCCATGGCTTTCTCCTTTTTTCTCATTTGTAGAGTGTCTTTTTCTTCGAGACTTAGAAATTTGATAATAAGCTCCAAAAACTAAAGGCCAAGCTCCTACTACCTCAAAAAGCTTTACTGCAAATAAAAATTTTTCACTATATTCAGGAATGGGAGTTTCTCCTACATTAACAGGAAAACCTATTTCTTCAAAAGGAACCGGTGAAATATAAAGCCAACTTGTTCCTCCTACTTCTTTTTCTCCATATACATGATTTACATATTTTCCAGGATTGTTATTTATTCTTTCATGAGCTAATTTTAAAAGTTCACTTCTTTTACCAAAAAGTAAAGCACCTGCTGTACAAATTTCTACACATGCAGGAACCTTACCCTCTACTATCCTATCATAACACATAGTACATTTTGTCACCTGAGGAGTAATAGGATCATAATATTCATAAGCAGGTATATCAAAAGGACATCCTAACATACAGTATCTACATCCCACACATACACTCGCATTATAAATAACAGGCCCTTCTGGAGTTTTTCTGTAAGCTTCAACTAAGCACACAGAATAACAAGCAGGATGTACACAGTGCATACATTGTCTTTTTACATAAATAGCAGTCCCATCTTTTGTAAAAAATCTATTTACCACTGTAAAATTTCCAGCATGAGGTCTTCTTATTTTATCAAATACTGAAGGTTTTTGATGAACTGAAGCCTCAAATTCTTTTAAAGGTTTATTAGGATTTTGATTCCATTCATTACATGCCCATTCGCATCTTCTACATCCTATACATTTGGAAATATCAACCAAAACCCCATAAGGCTCTTCAGGTGGGGGAATATGTTTTTTCTTTCTCTCTTCATAAATTTTCCAATTTCTTGCATTAGCTTTATTCCCGGTAGCATAAATAGAAGGGGCTTCTCCTTTACTATAAGCTTTAGAAATTGAAGGTTTAGTAATTATTAGAGTTCCAACTATCGCTCCCATTCCTTTTAAAAAATTTCTTCTACTTAATTTCATAAATAGCCCCCCTTTTAATATTTCCGCTCTGTACTAAGAAGGTAATAAATAAATATAAATATAAAGGCTGCTGTCACAGCAACTACATATTCAAAACCATGAGCTGTAAAAAGTTGCTCAAATATATACATCTTTCAACTCCTTCTCTATCTTTTTATTCCAAGTACATCCCTTGGAATAGGTCTTACTTTCTTTTCTTTATGACAATCTGTGCATCTGTGGGTAGGTTTTTCAAGTTTCATATAATCATGACAACCAATACATTGCACATGATAAGCAGACTGTAATTTCAATTTATTAGGATTAACAGGATTAAAATATTTTGGATGACAATTCTGACAAGACGGTGGAGTATCTTTTTTAGCCTCAGCAGAGGATTTTCTTTGATGATGACACCCTTCACAAAGTATTCTCAATTCATTATGGAAATATCTTCCTAATTTACTTTCATTAGAAATACTTACCAATTTATCTATAATCTTACGATGAGGAAAATCTGCAGGCTCAAACTCTTTTTCTAATACTTTTATTTTAATATCTTTTTTAACTATATTAGGATCAAGTGTGGCTGTGGAAAGCGGAGAGGGTAAAATAACTTCTTTTTTGCCTGTATGACATCTATCACAGATCTCTTTTTTAGGTTCTTTTGCTTTAATATCTAATAGAGGAATAAATTTATGACACCCTGCACAATTTTTTTCCAATTTTTCTTTATTATGACATCCTGCACAACTATGAGCTGAAAAAGGAGCATGATAAGCATCAACTACATTAACCCAACCTCCTTCAAGAGTTCCTTCTAATTTATGGCATTCTTTACAAGCCTTTAATCTTTCATGATGACATTCTCTACAGGTTTTATGATAATACTCATGATTTTTATGATTAAAACCCACCTCTTTCATTTTTGTATTTTCTCCAGCACTTATTAATACAGTTTCTTTTTGTTTTCTATCAGGACGGGGTACCTTTTCAAGTTCCTCTATACTTTTATATTTTCCTGTATGACACTTTCCACACTCCAAAGGTGGAACTTTTTCTCCTTCCTTTTTACTAATTTCCATTTCTCTATTGATTTTTATATGACAACTAAGGCACCTTTGATGAGCAGTTTTTTGATAGGTTAATCTTTTTTCTGAAGATACTTTAACTATTTGAGAAAGTTCTGGACCTCTTTTTTTCTTACTAATATCATGACAATAATAACAAGATTCTTCAGTTCCATTTTGATAAACTAATTTTTTATCCTTTAAATCATAAACATGATGACAAAGACCACAATCCTTTTCTCCTACTCTTTCTTTGAGTTTTGTTTCATGATCATAATGTAGTTTGAAATCAAACTCTACTAAAGGATATTTTATCTTAACAAATTCTTTTTCTTTAACATGACAATCTCCACAGGTAATAGGACCTGATTTTTTCTTCTCCTTTAATTTCTGTTTATGACAACCCATACATTCATCATGATAAGCCTTTTTTAAAGCTTCTTTTTCTAATTTCACTATTTTTTTAGGAAATTCAAAAACCAAAGCATCTTTCTCTTCTATCTTTTTCTCCTTTATTAACTCATCTTCCTTTTTAATTCTTACTAATTCCTCTTTTTTGGGTCTATGACAAACTTCACAGGTTTCCCATTCTTTTTTGCCTTCCTTTTTAATAGCTTCCACATGTTTTTTATGATCAAAAATAACCTGAGGTCTTTCCAGAGGACCAAATATTTCAGTATGAGCTATAGCAATTTTTTCTTTAGGTTCAGTAATAAGTATTTCCTTAGAGGGTGGTATAGCGGGAGCTGTATATACTTTATTTATTCCATAAATTATTAAAATTACATAAAAAAGAAGCCCTAAAATTACTAAAATTATGGTTTCCCTTTTCATACCATGCTCCTTTTATCCTTCTTCAGGTAATAATTCTTCTGGGATATACATAGTATTAACTAATAATTCATCAAGAAACATAAGTTTTACAGGAACTTTCCAATAACTTATAATATCTTTAAGCCCTGTATTACAGTTATGACAAGGAGTAATTACTATTTTTGCTCCTGTTGCCATAATTTGTTCTACTTTTACTCTATTTCCTCTTGCTTTATGAGAGAGCCATTGAGCTAATACTGCAAGCCCTCCTCCTGCATTACAGCAAAAATTGTGTTCTCTATTTGGGTACATTTCTATAAAATTTTCACAGGTCTGCCTTACAATATATCTAAACTTTTCAGCAGCCCCTGCTCTTCTTATAATATTACAAGGATCTTGCAAAGTTACGGGTTCTTTTATTTTTTTGGCTGGATCTATTTTAAGCCTTCCACTTACTAAAAGTTCATAATAAAATTCCCCTGGATGCATAATTTCAAAAGGTAATTCCTTATATCCTAACATCTGTGGTGCCACAAAACTTGTGGCAAACCTGGGATGTCCTCATTCTGTTAAAACTAACTTTTTCCCCCGAAGTTTGGCCGCATTTTCATAAAGACCTTTTACAATCCTTTGCATGGTAAAAAAATCTCTAGTAAACATAGGCATATTACTACTATCCCAGGCATCATTAAAGCTGACCATAGTCCAATCAACACCAGCCACTTGAAATATCTTAGCAATACGATCTATATGATATACCCCTGCTTTTGGCTCAGCTGCCAAGGGATACCATATAACTTCTACTCCTTCTTTATCTAAGGGAACTCTTAAATTTTTTAATTCATACATTCCCTCTTCTTCTCTCCACATAAGTGTATCAATATAATCACTTTGAGACATCCATACCTGATTTAAAGTGGCCATAAAAGCTTGGTTCATCTCAAACATTCTTTGTGGTACAACCCCCAGAAGAAAACAGAATCTTCTTACAAGTCCAATAATAAAAGTAATATCTAACCCAAAAGGACAATATAAGCTACACCGATGACATATATTACATTCTGTAAAGGCTACTCTAGCAATATTATATACTAAACCTGGATCTACTTTACCTTTTCTTTTCATCAATTCCCAAACAGTCATTTTTACTTTGGCAACAGGTGCATAGGTTGGATCTTTATCATAAGATAAATACCACTGACATGCTTCTGCACAGAGTCCACAATGAATACAAGTTTCTATAATAGCTTTAATTCTTGCAGTGTCTTTTCCAAAAACTGCTTGATAAGCCTTTTCTATTTTTTCAGGAGTTAATCTTTTTATAGTTTCATCAAGGCCTGGATCTTCTATCTTTGGCCTTACATATTCAGGAAAATAGGGACTTACATATATTTCCTTTTCCTCTGAAATTTTTGGTTTTACTGCCATATTTTATTCCCTCCTTATTTTTACCAATCTTTTGTTTTCCACATAGCTGCTTGAGAAGCTATCCAAGCTCTTGTAAAGAAAAAGTAATACATATGGGTAAGCCTTGTAAAGGGAATAGCAATAAGCATTATTTCTCCAAATAATATATGAAGATTTAACATAGCTCTATATGGTAATACCCACTGATAATGAGCTAAAAATCCTGTCAAAAAAGTAAAAAGACAGATAAAAACAAAAATAAAATCAGAATAAGTTGTTACAAATCTAACAGTGGGATCAAATATTCTTCTTCCAATAAAAAAGATACAACCAATTATTACAAAAATTGTCCAAACATCTGCTACTATTTCAGATAAAGTCCACCAAGAAATTCCCCAAGATTCATACCATAAAGCATTATGTGCATAAAGAAAAATAGGTACAAAAATTAAACCTGTATGAAAGAGAAAAGTAAAGATAGTAAAATAGGGTTTTAATCTCCAGTTTCTTGAAGCAAAAGGAATTAACCAATGAAGATAGGATTTTATAGCAGCTTTCACATTAATAAATGGTAAAACTACTTTTTCTTTTTTAGCTAAATTTATTAAGCTGTATATTTTATATATGCTTCCCACTATAAAAATTATAAAGGCCACCCATACCATCGGACCTCTTAAAAAGCTGTATAGAGCAACACTTTCTAAAAACCCCATAACTCATCCCTCTTTATTTTATATTTCATTAACAGAAATTATTTTTCTACAATATTTTCCATCTTTTATGCATCTTACAAGAATTTTTGAACCATCTGGACTAAATTGAGGATCCCATAACCAATCATAAGCTTCTTTACCTATTTTCCCATTTAATACTATATAATATTTTCCATCCCTTTCAGCTCTTACTGCAATTTTATCTCCTGCTGGAGAAAATACAGGATCCCAAACATTATCAAATGTTTCAGACCAAGCAATTCCATCAACTGCTATACTCCATTTATTATTATTTTTTACTACCACTGCTATTTTTTTACTATCCGGACTAAAAATAGGATCTAATACCATTTGATCAAAAGTAATGTTCCAGGGTATTCCGTCTACTGCAACAGTCCATTTTCCAGGAGCTAAAGCCACTACTGCTGCTAATTTTTTACCATCAGGACTAAATTTTTGTTTCCATACTTGCATAAAATATGGCCATATGGGGTCTCCATTTTTAGCTAAAGTCCATCCTTGAGGAGTATGAACAGGAGCAATAACATCGCTACTACCAGGAACAAATATAGGCTCCCAACATCCGCTAAATTCTTTGTCCCAAGGTCTACCATCTACAGCTATAGTATATTTAGCAAGATCAGTCATTACACAAGCTGCTACATGATTTCCGTCATCACTAAAAATACCTCCATAAATACTCATAAAAGAATTATCCCAGGCATTACCATCTATAGCTATGGTATAGTTTTTTTCATAAAACCAAAAAATATCTAACTCTCTTCTCGGATTTATTTGAACACGAGAAGCTGCTCTTTGCCCATCAGGACTCATAATAACATCTCTTACCTCAACAAAAAGGTTTTCCCAAGGCTGATCATTTAAACAAACTCCTTGAGCCATTTCAGGAGTTCTAAAATTAACTGCTATACTTTTAGTATCTAAACTTAAAGTTAAATTCCACATCATATCAAAAGTATTTTCCCACCTAGTTTCCCCTTTATCTCCTATAATTACTGTCCACTGATAATCACTATATCCTAAACAAATAGGTTCATTTTCTAAATTAAATTTGAGTGAATACATTCTGTCAAAAAGATCCTCCCAAGTTTCTCCATTTATACATAAAGTAAATTTGCGAGTTTCTGGCTGAACAATTGCTGCTATTTTTTCTCCATCAGGGGAAGGAGTAAGTTCTCTTATATCAATATATTTACTCTGCCAATCCTTAATATTTGCTATTACTTTATTTTTAGTATCCCAATCCCAACTTTCTTTTTGACTCATCCGAAAATTCCTCCCTTAAAAAGTAAAAAAAATAATTTACCTAATTTTTAAATTATGAATTTTTTAAAAATTTATGAAAAAAGTCAAGAGTATATAAACCTGTTTTTAAACTTTTTAGTTAAAAAATTTTTGATAAAAAATTAAATTTTTTTTTATTATTCTATTTTTTATTTCTTTTATCCATTTTTTTTGTTCTCCTATAAATTTTGGCTTTCCGTCTTCAATTTCAATTATCCAGTTACATAAAAATATAGCCAAAGGATTAGTTTCTAAAATCACTATTGTCTTTTCTTTTGTTTTAAGATGCTTTAACCATTTTATGAAATTTTCAATATCTTTCAAATGTAATCCTTGTAAGGGAAATTCTAAAAATAAAAAATTAAAATCTTTATTATTAGAAAGTTTTTTTGCCAAAAAAAGACGACTTTTTTCTCCTCCAGAAAGTTCTCTTATATTTTGAGCTAACTTTAAATAAGAAAGATTAAGTTCTTTAAGTTGTAAAATCTTTTCTTTTATAGAATAAATATTAACAAATAATGGAAAGGCTAAATCTAAAGTAAAATCAAATATTTCTGAAACTTTAAATCCTTTATAGATCAAATTTAACACCTCCTGATTCAACCGCTTCCCCAAACATTCTTCGCACAAAGAGATCAGCTTTATATTCTCAGTTTCTAAAATTTTTTCTCCTTTCCCCTTACATCCCGAACAAACCCCTTCTTTATTATAAAAACTGAAATGTTTTTTTTCTAAACCCTTTATTCTTGCTGCTGGAAGTTTTGCAAGAATTTCTCTTAAATCATCCCATATCCCTGTATAGCTAATGAGTAATTCATTTTTTTTATCTAAAGAGGTAGTTTCAACTAATAAAACTTTTTCACCCCTTTTTTTACAAGCTTCTAAAAGATCTTTTAAAAAAGCTGTTTTACCAGCACTTGTCTCACCATAGATAAGATTCGCATCACCCCTCAATAAATCTATTTTTTGCCCATTTACCTCAATACTAATAAATTCATCTTTTTTCTTTAAAGAGGAGAAAGTTTTGATTTTGAGTTTCCCTTCTAAATATTTGGATGTTAGAGAGTCTTGAGTTTTAAAAAATTTTTCTTTAAAATCTGCTTTTATTAGATAACCTCCACTTTCCCCTCCTTCTGGGCCAAGTTCTATTATAAAATCTGCATTGGAAATAATAAAAGGATCATGTTCTACCACAATTATAGAATTGTCTTTTTTAATAAGATCTCTTAAAAGAAATAATAATTTTTGTCTTCTTTTAATATCTAAGCCAAGGGTAGGTTCATCTAAAACATAGATAATTTTATTTAAATTGGTAGTAAAAATAAAAAGAAGTTCTAAAAGTTTTCTTTCTCCTACCGAAAGTTTAAAAACAGGCTCAGACACTTTAAGTTTTCCTATTTCTAAAAATAGAGCTTTTTCTAATTTGTTTAATATAGCCTCCTTCCAAAGTTCTAACTTCGTGGGAGTTTTTAGTTCACTTAAAAATTTATAAAATTCTTCTAAAGTAAATTTCAGTATTTCCTTTAAAACTTTATTGAATATTTTACTTTCTAATATGATAGGATTTAACTTTAAACCCTTGCACTCGCTACATTCCTTTTTTTCCTTATATCCCAATCCTCTACAAGATTTACATTTTATCCATTTAATTTGAAGCTGACTTCCGCAATTTAAACACTGTGGTTTTAAATTAAAAAAATACTCTCCCTCTTCTTTCAGTTTTAACAAGATTTTTCCTTGATTTAAAGATAAACTCATTCTTAAATTTTCTACAAATCTCTCTAATACTCCTTTTTCTTTAATCATTCTATCAAGAATGAGATAAATTTTATTAAATTGGGAAGGTATTTTTTCCTCTGATAAATCTATTTCTTTTTCGTCTATTAAATATTTGGTATAACCTTGAGAAACCAAAAATTCTAAAGCCTTGGGAGAGCTTTCAACAAGAGGAAGAAGAAAATAAAATTTTTGCCCTTCTTTTAAATTTTGATACCATTTTATTACTTGATTTATTTCATTAACTTTATTAAACTCTCCACATTTTATACATTTATATTCTCCGTATTCTTGAAAAAGTAAATATAAAGTTTGATATATAGAAAGAAATTCCCCTACAGTTTTATAGGGATCCCAATCTTTAATTCCTTGAGAGAGTGCTATTACTGGAGGAATAGGAGAAATAAACTTGGCTTGGGTAGAATCATTTAAAGTACTTTGTTGAGAATAGTTTAATATCTGATAAATTCTTTTAATTCCCTCTTTAGCAATGGTATCTATAGCTAATGAGCTTTTGCCAGATCCAGAAGGTCCTGTAATAACTATCAAAGAATTTAAAGGAATTTTTAAGTCAAAACCTTTTAAATTGTGAGTAAAGACTTCTTTAATTTCTAAGTATTTCAAGGTTTTAAGAGTTGATTTCTTACTTTTTTAAGCCAGGCCATAAATTCTTCATAAGACAGAGTATTTAAAATATCTTTTTTTTCGCACCAACCTCTTCTTGCTACTGCTACTCCTAAAGGAAGATATTCTATCTGATCTATAAAATGAGCATCTGTTCCTATAATAAGGGGAATTCCTTTTTCTTTAGCTGCTTTAGAATTTATATCATTAAAATCAAGTCTTTTATAATAGGCATTAATTTCTAAAGCTTTTCCATATTGAGCTGCTACTTCTAAAATTTTGGGTATGTTAACTGCATAGGGTTCTCTTTCTCCTATCACTCTTCCTGTAGGATGAGCAATTGCATGAACTAAAGGATGTTTTAAGGCTAAAATAATTCTATTAGTAATTTGTTCTTCAGGTTGCTGAAATCCGGTATGAATTGCTGCAATTACAAAATCAATTTCGGCTAAAATTTCATCTGGATAGTCTAAAGTCCCATCAGAAAGAATATCTACTTCTGCTCCAAAAATAAGTTTTACTTTATTAGACCTTTTATTTAGCTCTTCTATGTGTTTTTTCTTTTTTAAAAGGTCTTCTACCGGAACCCCTCCTGCCACTTTTAAACCTTGAGAATGATCACATATTGCTACCCAAGAAATACCTAATTTTTCTGCTTTAGAAATTATTTCTTCCAAGCTTGCAGTTCCATCACTATATTTAGAATGAACATGAGCATCTCCTAAAATTTCATTATATTCTACTAATTTAGGAAGATTTCCTTGAAGAGCTGCTTCTATTTCTCCTCTATCCTCTCTCAATTCCGGAGGAATAAAGGGAAGCCCTATGGAAGCATATACTTCTTCTTCAGTCTTTCCAGCAATTTTTTCTTCTCCTCTAAATACTCCATATTCATTTATTTTTAGTCCTTTTTCTAAAGCTAATTCTCTTACTCTAATATTATGAGCTTTAGATCCTGTAAAATAAGCAAGAGCTGCTCCCCAAGAATCAGGTTCTACTACTCTAACATCCATCTGAATTCCGGGCTTTAACCTGACACTGGTTTTAGTCTCTCCAAAAGCAATTATTTCCTCTACTAATGGAATCTCTGTAATTTTTTTCATTACTTTTTCTGGCTGAAAGGAGGTAATAAGAATATCTATATCCTTAACTGTTTCTTTCCTTCTCCTTATACTTCCAGCTACTGCTATATTTTCTACTGGAGTCTCTTTTTTTAAAATTTCTATAATTTCTTCAGCTAATTTTAAGACCTCACCTAATGGTTTTCTTCCGGTTTTTTCCCTAAAAAGTTTTATTCCTTTTATGATATTTTCTTCAGTTTTCCATCCAAAACCAGGAAGTTTTGCTATTTTATGTTCTTTACAGGCCTTTTCTAAATCTTCTATATTTGTAATACCTAATTTTTCATATAAAATCTTTACTTTTTTAGGTCCTAAACCAGGAATTTCTAAAAAATTCAGTAAAAACAAGGGAATTTCCTTTTTTAAATCTTCATAAAGCTTAAGTGTTCCTGTTTTTAAAACTTCTTTGATTTTACTTGCTAAATCCGCCCCAATTCCTGGCAATTTTTCAAGCTTTCCTTGATTAGCTAAACTCTCCAAATCTACTGTAAGAGCTTCAACAGTTTGAGCTGCTTTTTGATAAGCTCTTATTCTATAAGGATTGTCTCCCTTTATTTCTAAAAGCGCAGCTACTTTATTAAAAATTTCAGCTACTTCTTTATTTTTCATAATCTTAAAAAAATTTTAAATTCTTTTTTTGATTTTACAATATATCAA
>Ga0105162_1000705_pt1 | contig 20844 bp, 19 predicted proteins | sample JNZ201metaG_FD_81532 | JGI IMG/M metagenome (GOLD analysis project Ga0105162, IMG submission 81532) | Hot spring microbial communities from Jinze hot spring, China to study Microbial Dark Matter (Phase II) - JNZ 20120812A | ecosystem: Environmental > Aquatic > Thermal springs > Hot (42-90C) >...
CAGGAAAAAATCCTGGCTTTTCTCCTGGTTCCCATAATAAGGGTTACAGGCGACATAGCTAAGATGGCAGGTTACCCCGTAGGAGTAATCTGGCGCATCAAACATCGTCCTCCAATTGACTGGAAAAATTAACTTTGAACCGCTTTACGGGATTGTGTTGCTACCGGGGCCAGAATCTCTCTCGGCAAACTGGATGGCAAATTTAAGTTTCGCAACTTTCCCCCGAATGTATTAATGCCCCCTTGCCTTTTGATTTGCACAAGTTTATAATGAAGTAGGGGGAGCCGATGGCTAAAAAGAAAAAGGAGCACGTCAAAATATTCCGAGTGGATATTATCGGGGGGATTCTCATCCTTATGGCTCTTTTTACCTTCTTTAGCCTCCTACCTTCCCCGAAAGGCACTCTCACAGGGCAATGGCTGATGCTTCTACGCCAGGTTTTTGGCTGGGGGGTTGTTTTTTCCCCTTTCCTGATGGGAGCCACAGGAGCCTTATTGCTCCTTTATAAAGCTGGAAAAGTCACAAGGAAAGAAATCCTCCGTCTGGCAGCGGGTTGGGTATTGTTCTTTCTACTCTTAGCCGCTTTCCACTTCTTTTTTGCCTCCGGGGACCCAAGAGGCCTGGCGAGCAAGGGAGAGGGGGGTGGATTTCTGGGCTTGGTTACGTTGGAGGTAATGAGAACGGCCTTTGGGCCGGTGGGGGTTTTCATCATTTTGCTTTTCATCATTGCCTCTGCATTTATAGCCCTGGGCCTTTCCCCTGCAAAGGCAATGGAATTACTGCGGACCTTTACGGCAAAAGTTAGCGAAATTATAAAGTCCTGGAGGATAAAAAGGCCTGAAATTGTGGTTTCCCGGCCTCAGCGGCCGGAGGAGGCAACCTATCTGCCGCCCAGGATCATAGGGGTGAAACAGCGCTGGCAACTTCCCCCCATCCATGAGATCCTGGAGGATTACACGGAAAAAGAAATTGAAGAAGCCGAGATCCGCCGAAAAGTCCGGATAATTGAAGAAACTCTGGCTGGCTTCGGGATACCGGCCAGGGTTGTAGAAGTAAACCGTGGCCCCACTGTAACCCAGTTTGGAGTTGAGCCGGGTTTTGTGGAGAAGAAAGGCCCCGATGGCCGACCCATAAGGGTTAAAGTTAAGGTTTCCAGGATAAAAGCCCTGGCCAATGACCTGGCCCTCGCTCTCTCAGCAGCACCCATCCGCATTGAAGCCCCTGTCCCTGGTCGCTCCTACGTGGGCATTGAAGTTCCTAACTCTGAATTTTCCCTTGTCTCCTTAAAAGGGGTTATGGAATCCGAGGAATTCCGCCGTCGGGAATCCAGACTTAAAATAGCCCTCGGTCGGGATGTTTCCGGTCAGCCTGTAGTGGCCGATTTAGCCACAATGCCGCATCTCCTGATTGCTGGAGCCACGGGTTCGGGCAAAAGCATGTGCATAAATTCCATGGTTACGTGCTTAACCTGCATAAACACTCCGGAAACCCTGCGCCTTATCCTGGTAGACCCCAAACGGGTGGAGTTGGTGCACTTTAACGGTCTCCCCCACCTGGCCCTTCCTGTAATAGTTGAAGTGGAAAAGGCTATTGAGGCCTTTCGCTGGACTCTGAACGAAATGGGCAGGCGGTACAGGCTTTTTTCCCAGGAAGGGGCCCGCAACATAGATGAATACAATCAGATTATGGTTTCCAGAGGGCAGGATATCATTCCTTACCTCGTGGTTATAGTGGACGAGTTAGCTGACCTTATGCTCATGGCTCAGGAAGAGATGGAGGCAATGATAACCAGGTTGGCTCAGATGGCCAGGGCTACGGGAATCCATCTGGTCATTGCCACCCAGAGGCCAAGCGTTGATGTTATCACTGGCTTAATAAAGGCTAACTTCCCGGCCCGCATAAGTTTTGCTGTCACCAGTCAAGTAGACTCAAGAGTTGTCCTGGATTCTGCTGGCGCTGAGGACCTTCTGGGAAGGGGAGATATGCTCTTCATGCCCCCCGACTCCACGCGCCTCATACGGATTCAGGGGTGCTTTGTGTCCGAAAGGGAAATAAAACGTCTGGTTAATTTCTGGAAAGCCCAGGGCTCCGCAGAACCTCTTTTCCCTCGCACTCAATATGAATTATCCCCCGCTGCAGATTACGCTACCCGGAGAGTGCGCTATGAAGAAGATGACCTCCTGGAAGAGGCGATAAGGCTCGTTCAGGAGCATGGCAAGGTTTCCACATCTTTCCTCCAGAGGAAGCTGAGGATAGGTTACAACCGGGCCGCAAGGCTTATGGAATTGCTGGAGGAGAAAGGATTAATAGCCCGCAGAGGGGAAGAAAATTGACTTATTCTACCCTTCCAGATAAAATGAAGTAAACCATGCTGGAGGTATGGCCATGGTCCCCCCTAAGGCTAACGTGGTGATAATAGGAGCAGGAGTAAACGGCCTCAGTACTGCCTATCACCTCGCTCTGAAGGGCATGAAAGAAATCGTGGTGGTGGAAAAGGAGAAATTCATAGCGGCAGGCTCAACTGGACTTTCTGCCGGAGGCATCCGCCAGCAATTTTCCACCGAAGTCAATGTCAGGATGGCCATGTATAGCGTGAAAAAGTTTGAGAGATTTAAAGAGGAGATGGGCGAAGATATAGGTTTTCATCAGGTTGGTTACCTTTTCCTGCTGACAGACCCCGAAGATGTGGAGCTTTTCCGCCAGAGTTATAACCTGCAGCGAAGCCTTGGCCTGGAAGTTGAATGGCTTGGGCCCGATGAAGTGCGCAAACGCTGGCCTTATATAAATACCGAGGACGTTTTAGCCGCTACTTATTGTCCTACCGATGGTTACGCCGATCCCTATTCCGTTGCCAATGGCTACGCTAAACAAGCTCGCCGCCTGGGCGTTCAAATTGAACTGGAAACAGAAGTTATTGGGATAAAGGTTGAGGGGGGTAAGGTAAAGGGAGTTGAAACTACCAGGGGGCCGATAGAGGCCCCTATAGTGGTTAACACTGCTGGCCCTTATGCCCGCCTTATCGGCAATATGATTGGGGTTGATATACCCGTTGACCCCTACCGGCGCCAAGTATTTGTTACTGACGCTTTCCCCGACATTCCCCCCGATTGGCCTATGACCATTGACTTCAAGTATCACTGGTATATGCGCAAGGAAGGGCCTGGTCTTTTGATGGGGATGAGCGATCTAACGGAGCCCCCGAGTTTCAACATGAATGTGGATTGGAGTTTCATGGAGAAAGTGGTAGAACACGGGATAAAGCGCATCCCCATCTTGGAGAAGGCCCGCATTATGAGGGGTTGGGCTGGCCTCTACGAGGTCACTCCCGATAGCCAGCCCATAATAGACACAATTCCGGGCATTGAAGGGTTTTACTGTGCGGTGGGGTTCAGTGGTCATGGCTTCATGCTCTCACCAGCCACCGGCCTTGTGATGTCTGAGCTCATAATGGAAGGGCGTTCTGTAACTTTTGATATAACCGAGTTCCGCTACAACCGCTTTGCTGAGAAAGAATTTGTGGGAGAAAAGCACGTAATTTAAGCCATGGGCGAAATAATTGTCCTTAAAGGCGATATAACCACCATAGAAGCTGATGCAATAGTGAACGCAGCTAATAATAGGCTTTGGATGGGGGGAGGGGTAGCTGGGGCTATAAAAAGGGCTGGAGGGGAAGAGATTGAACGTGAAGCCTTATCCAAGGGGCCAATAAAGGTTGGGGAAGCAGTGGCTACAGGAGCTGGCCGCCTTAAAGCCCGTTACGTCATTCACGCTGCAGCCATGGGCTATGACGACCAGGGTCAGATGATCCCCCCTTCCTCCGAGTCCATCCGGAGCGCAACTATAAATAGCCTGAGGCTGGCGGAAGACCTTGGCCTGAAAAGCATTGCTTTCCCTGCTTTAGGGACAGGGGTTGGGGGTTTCCCCTTAAAAGAAGCGGCAAATATCATGGTTAAAGCTGTTAGGGAATACTTATCTAAAGGCAGCAATTTGGAGAAGGTGATCTTTGTGCTTTTTGGGGATGAAGCTTACCAGGCTTTCAAAGAAGCCCTTGAGGAGGCACCCGAAAAGTGAAACTCCTTCAAAACCTTGCTGGGCTCTTCAGAAGACAAAGCCGGGATTGGGAAAGTTTACTTCAGACCCTGAAAAGTTCCCCTGATGCCAGAAGGAGGTGGGAAGCAGCCGAAGCCTTAGCCGGTTCACCCCCGACCCCCGAAATTGTTTCAGTCTTGATAGAATCTCTTGGCGATCCCCACCCTTTTGTTCGGTGGAAAGCAGGGGAGGCTCTTCTTTCCATTGGAGGGAAAGAAGTTTCTCACCGGCTTTTAGAACTTTTGGGCAGAAGGGATACAAACCTTCGGGCCGAAGTGGCCCAACTTTTAGGTAAGCTCAGAAGTTTAGAGGCATTGGCGGGTTTAAGCAAGGCTCTGAGCAGTAAAAGCGAGCTTGTCCGCTGGAGTGCGGCCGAGGCCTTGTTAAACATCGGAACTAAGGAGGCGGTAGAGAACCTTAAAAAGGCTATAGATGACCCTGCGTGGGGTGTGCGCCGGGCAGTAGCCCTTGCCCTTGGCAAGGGGTTTATTCCCAGAGATGAGGCGTTGCCCTTATTAGCTGAACTGGCGAAGGATCCTCACCCGGCTGTGCGTTCGGCGGCGGCCAAAGCCATGGGTAAACTGAGGACCCCAGAAGCTGAGCCACTTCTGCTTCCTCTCCTGAACGACCCGCACCCTCAGGTGCGTGCTGAAGCAGCTCTGGCTTTAGGCTGGGTTGGGAAGGAAAACGCTATAGCCCATCTCAGAAGCTTACTGGGGGATTATGAAACAGTCTTTGGGGAAACTATAGCCAGCAAAGCCAGACAGGCTATAAGACTGATAAAGAGGCGCAAACTTTTGGAGGCCCTGCTTAACCTAAGGCCATGGTAAATCTCAAACTCCCGGGAGCGGGAAAGCCTCTGGCGTGCGAGGAAAACATGCTAAAGGAAGACCTTTACATGATGATGGCCAGGAAAATAAAAGAGTGGGGTTTAGAAGGGCCTGCCATCTTAATCCTAAAAATCGCCAAACCCATTACACCAATTATGAGCCATGGCCTTATTTTCATGGAACCTTTCGTTGGCCCGGGGAAGCTCAAGCCCTTTGTCACCCTTCTGAACGAGCCTGAAAGGCTTTTAGCTTTTATAGAAGGAGAAAACAATGAGTGAGCTAAGCCTCGCTTTTTTGCTTTTCTTCCTCCTGTTTATCTATATTGCCTTCATAGAAGTGAGGCTGAGGGGCAAGCCGAACCTTAGACCATTGCCAGCTTTAGATTTCTTGAAAGGGACTTTCCATAAGGCCATAGAAAGCGGTAGGCCTTTGCATATTTCTTCGGGCACTGGCACTCTGGGTGATAAGGACACGGCCGAAACCAGGGCTGGCCTTAGCCTTCTGGAGTACACACAGAAGCAAGGAAGCCAGTATCATGTTCCCGTCACTTCCACCTTCTTTCATCCCGCCCCTATGCTTTCAGCCTATGACTTTAGGAGGAAAACTGGCGCGAGGGGAGGATACATTTACTTTATAGCTCCGGAAAAGGGAGTTTACGCTGCCGGCGCAGCAGAAGTTCTTAAAAATGAGAAGCCAATACTCCACATTGCCGTCGGACCTTTTGGATATGAATTCTTGATTTTAAGCGAGATGGCTAACCACCAGGGAATTGACCAGGTGGCCGGCTCTACTGATCCGGCAGTTCTTCCTTTTGTCTATACTTCAACGGATCACAACCTTTTAGGGGAGGAAGTTTTCGCTGCCGGAGCTTATCTTTCCAGGGAGCCCCAGGCTCTGGCAGGCATTATTGCTCAGGATGTAATGCGCTTTATCTTGATATGCGGGATAGCCCTGGGGGTTATCCTTAAAACTCTGGGGGTAATATGAAGAAAGCTTTACCTGTTTTCTTGGCTATTGTCTCAGGGCTGATGATTTTGCTTGATTTCTTCATATCCCATCCCGTCCTGGACCAGGCGGGCAAGACTTTGCTGCATTGGGCTGTAATAATAACCGCCTTCGCTTTGATAACAGGCCTGCTTAACATCTTCTTTGTGCATATTTCAAGGGTTTTTCGGCGGGAAAAGGGGTGGGGTTATAGCATCGTGGTAATCTTAGCCATGTGGATTGTCCTTGTTTTCGGCTTTGTAGATCCGGCCGGGCCGCATGGGTTAATAGTCAGCTGGATATTCCGTTACGTTCAGTACCCCCTTCAGGCTACAGTGATGGCTCTTCTGGCCTTCTTTGCCCTGTCAGCAGGCTACAGGGCTTTTCAAAAGAGAAACCTTGAGTCCACCATTATGCTCATCACCTCTTCCCTGGTGCTCCTGGGATATTTTGCCATAGTAAGTGATTTTGGATGGCCTTTAAGTGCTATTAAGGACTGGATTTTATCGGTGCCAGCTATGGCTGGAGTTAGAGGAATCCTCCTCGGGGTAGCCTTGGGCATCATAGCTACAGGATTGAAACTCCTCATAGGGATGGACAGGCCTTATGTTGATTGAGGTAAAGGGAGATGATTTACTGTCCTAACTGTGGTACTGCTAACCGTGAAGGAAGCAGGTTCTGCAACCAGTGCGGGACGCGCCTGGTTCCCGAAGAGGGGATCCGTTGCCAGATTTGCGGGACTTTGAACCCTCCGGGAAGTGAGAGGTGTGTAAATTGCAATGCCTACCTCAAAGAGGCTCCACCACCTGAAGAATTGCCAAAAGTCCCCGTCTTTCCGGAAGAGTTTATCTCCCAAATCCCGGAAGAAGAAATCCCCGATATCCTCTCCGACCTGAGAGCGAGGATCCAGGAGATGGCCCTTCCTGAAGAGGAGAAGCCAGAGCTTACGGTGGAAGTGGAGGAAAAACCTCCGCACGTCACTGAATATCCGGAGGAAGAACTGCCTGAGTGGCTTAGAGAAGCCGAAACGATCGCTCCGTCAGTTGAGGCTCCTCTCCCGGCCGAATGGCTGAAAGAAGTTGAGATACCCTGGCTGGAAGAGGAAACAGAAGAGGTGCCGGCCCTGGCCGAAATCCCTCCCTGGCTTGAAGCTCTTCGCCCCGTGGAAAGATTTCCCGAAGTTCCACCAATTCTTGAGGAAGAAGGAGAGGTTGAAAGGGAAGGGCTGTTGAGAGGTCTGAAAGGGCTCCTGAAACCGGCCACTGTCTTCATGCCGCCGGAAAAGCTTCCTCTACGCATGGAGGGGGTGAGACCAGGCCTGGGCATGGAGGAAGTGCAGAAATTGGTGAAACTAACTCCCGCTGTGCCTTTAATCAAAATTAAAGCACCGGCCAGAAGGCTCCGCACTCACAGGCTTATCTATTTTGTTCTTTTCCTGGCTGTGCTTATACCTTTGCTACTGGGCTGGCCCTCTATGCCTTTCAGTTCACCTCCAACCCCATCCGGAGTTGAGGCCCTTTTCCAAACAGTGGAGTCCCTCCCTGCTGGTTCCACTGTGCTGGTGGCTTTTGACTATGAACCTTATATGGCTGGTGAAATGGAGATGCTGGCTTCACCTGTTCTCGCGCACCTCAAGGAGAAGGGTTGCCGCCTTTCCCTCATTAGTCTGACTCCTACGGGGCCAGCACTGGCCCAGAAGTTTGTGGAAAAGCAAGGTTTTCAATACGGGGAGGAGTTTGTCAACCTTGGTTATATACCCGGAGCGGAAGTGAGCCTGAGAGCTCTGGGGACTTCGATCGGTGAAATTTTTAAATATGATTACCTCCGGGGAGAGGCTCTGGATTCTTTCCCGGCTTTCCAGGGCATAAGAAGTTTCGGCGATTGGGAACTGGTGCTAATGCTCAGCGCTCAATCGCCTGCTCTGGTGGGGTGGATTGAGCAGATTGGCTCAACATTTCAGGTTCCAATGGCAGCGGTGGTGATAGCTGGCTTGAAACCTTATGTTGAGCCTTACTTTAATTCCGGACAACTTAAAGGGCTGTTGGGTGGTGTAGCAGATGCTGCTTTCTACGATGCTCTCAGGGGCAAGCCCTCGGCATCAACGGAGATTATATCTGCTCAATCCTTTGCGGTTTTGATAGCCTTGCTCATAATCCTTTTGGGCGCTATAGCTCGGGGAAAAGGCTAAAAAGCCTTAAGAGGGAAGGATTATGCTGAACCTTGACGTAATTGGTCAATGGGTAGCTTTCGTCCTCACCCTGATAGTCTTCAGCTATCTTATAAAAGACAATTTCCTTTACCGGCTGGCCCTGCATATTCTTATCGGAGTGGCTTCAGGCTATGCTTTCCTGGTATCCTATAAGGCCATCATAGAGAAAAAGCTCCTCCTTCCGCTCCTGCAAGACCCCCAAGCTAACATTGGGCTTCTTGTTCCTTTAATCCTGGGGCTTTTACTTTTATCCAAACTTCTGCCCAGGGCTGGATGGCTCGGAAATCTATCCCTGGCTTTCCTATTTGGCATCGGAGCTGGCCTGGCTGTGGGAGGGGCAGTGGCTGGAACTATCTGGCCTCAGGTAAGGGCTTCCATGCTTTCCCTTAACCCTGCGCAGACAGGACTTGGTAAAGCCATCAATAATTTCATAATTTTAGTGGGCACTCTAAGCGCACTGCTTTATTTTTACTTCACAGGAACCCGCCGGGGAAGAATTTTCAGGGCTTGGGCCTCCTTAGGCAAAGCTTTCATAATGATAGCCTTTGGAGCTCTCTTTGCTACCGGTCTTGTAACTTTCCTGACCCTTTTAGCCTCACGGATAAAGTTTATGCTGGAGGTTGTGGGGTGGTAGAAAGATTGATGGGTGGCCCCATATTAGTGGTAGATTGGGGGAGCATCCGGACCAAGGCCTTTCTTCTGGACAGGGCCGATGGAAATTACCGGCTTATAGCTACAGGATGGGATCCTACTTTTGGCCGTACCTTTGAAGGTGACCCTTTCTCAGGGCTGCGTTATGCTATATCAAGTGTGGAAAAAGCCACTGGCCGTCGCCTTCTGGGAGCGGAAGGCATACCCTTGATTCCCGAAAGGGAATTTGAAGGGGTTGATTTCTTCACCGCCTCTGTAAGTTTCCCGCCACCTTTGAAAGTAATGCTTATGGGCCTATCGGATATAAGCCTTGAAGCTGCACGGAAAGCCATACGCTGTTACTACGCTAAGGAGAGCGGCTCCTTCTCCTACCTGGGGGAGGAAAGTCAAACTGCCAGGCTTGAAAGCCTTTTGCGCACTCTGAACGAGAACGCACCCGACCTTATATTAATAACCGGGGGAAGCGAAGGAAGCAGCATCAAGCCTCTTGTGGAAATGGCCCGGATGCTTTCTCTGGTTTACCCTTTGTTCCCAAAGGCGGGGAAACCACCCGTAGTTTTTGCCGGGAACAGTGCAGCTCGCGGCCATGTTGAAGAAATACTCAGCTCGGTAACACAGCTGCGCTTCACCGATAACATCTTGCCTTCTCTTGAGGAACAAAATGTTGGGAGCCTTTTCAGAGAGCTGGAGGAGTTATACCGTCAGATGAGGCTGTCGGAACTATACGAAATGGGCTACCTGCGTTCCATCCTTTCTGCTCCCTTTGTCACTCCTGTATCTTCCTTTGCTCACATAGTGCGGTACCTTTGTAACCTCTATGGCTTTGAAAGAGGCATTCTGGGTGTGGATGCAGGTGGAACTTACACCACACTGGTCGGCGCCACAATGGACAATTTCTTTACCTCTGTTCACTGTGATTTAAGCCTGAATCGGGCGGATTTCCTGTTACGGGAACCCGGAAGGGTTATCCGCTGGCTTCCCTATGAAGCCGATCTTGAGAAAGTGGCTGAGATCATCCTAGAAAAATCCCTTCGCCCTGAAACCATTCCCATAACCAGGGAAGAGCTGATGCTTGAGGGAGCAATTCTCAGGGAGGTGCTCCGGGAGGCCTTTTCCGCAGCCCAGGACTATATCAGGGCCCTATTTGGTCCAGAGCTTGCAGTGGATATGCTTTTGCTGACAGGTGGAGCCTTAAGTTCTTTCCCGATTGCGGGCTGGTTAGCTCTGGCAGCGATTGATGTTTTCCAGCTTACGGGTGTAACCCTGATAGCGGTGGATAGGTTGGGCTTATGTTTATCCCTTGGTTCCCTTGTTTATCTGAATCCGCAAGCCGTTTTTGAGGTTCTGGAACGCGATGCCTTGATTCCCATCGGGACGGTAATAGCTCCTTCAGGCCAGGTCCCCGAAGGAACTATAGCGATAAGAGCCGGTATCTACTTTGACGATGGAAGACACCTGGAAGCAGAGGTCAAAGCTGGGAGCATAGAAGTTATACCCCTGGCTCCCGGCCGAAAAGCTTCCTTGAAAATTAACCTTGCCAGGGGGCTGAGCCTTGGCCTGGCTCAAAAAGGTCAGGAATTAGAAGTCAGAGGGGGGATCATAGGGATGATTCTGGATGCCAGGGGCAGGCCGCTTCTTCCTCCTGCCCAGCGGGATAAAATCCAAAAATGGCTCTGGGAGATGGAAACATGAATTTCGCCAGGTTTGTCCGCATAACCCCATTCTTAACAGTTCAGGTAGAGAGGCGCCTCCCGGTCCCTGGGGAAGTCCTGGTCCGACCGGGAGACACTGTTGAACCCTCTCAGATCATTGCCACGGCTGAACTGCAGAAGTGGGTTTGCCTTGATGTGGCCAGGGAACTTGGGGTGAAGGAGAGTGAGCTGGATCGTTTTTTGAAGAAAAGGCCGGGGGAAAAGGTTGAAGCTGGGGAGGAAATAGCCTCTCGCAAGGGATTTCTCCCTTTCACTTTCGTAAGTTATGCTTCTCCGGCGTCAGGGCGAGTGGCTGCTGCAGGCATGGGGATGGTGATTCTGGAAACGCCCTCGGGAAAAATAGAGTTAAAGGCCGGTTTAAAGGGCACTGTAAGCCAGATAATCCCTTACTATGGGGCAATAATAGAAGGTAAGGGGGCAGTGATTGAAGGGATATGGGTCAATGGCAAGGAAAAGAGCGGGATTATAAAGGTTGTTGAAGACAGAGGTAGCCCACTCTCCCCTGATAGCTTGCAGGCCTCAGCCAAGGGATTTATTGTTGTTTGCGGGACCATTCAGGATAAAGAGGTCCTATCCAGGGCTGCTTCAATTCAGGTAGGGGGTATTATAGCAGGAAGCTTAAAACCCTCCTTAAGGGACGAAGCCTTGAACATGCCTTACCCGATTATCCTCACGGAAGGATTCGGGCAGATTCCCATTAACTCCCTCGCCTTTGAGCTCCTTTGCAGCTCAGAAGGCTACGAGGCCTCTATACTTGCCTCTCCCCCTTTTATCATCATCTCGGTCCCCGAAGACATTTTAGCTCCATCTCCAAGGGTTAAAACTGAGACCGGCTTAAAAGTTAAGGTAAGCCGTGGCCCTCACAAAGGCCTTTTCGGAGAAGTCTTAGAAGTGGGCCGGAGAGAAATGGTCCTGGAAAGCGGATACATAATCCCTTCAGCCCTGGTTCGTCTTGAAAACGGCGCAGAGGTTGAGATACCTGTTGTTAATTTAGAAGCAATTGAATCATAGAGGAGGGAAAATGTCCGTAAAGCTACCGAAGCTTTCCCTGGGAACAGGTCAGGACAGGATTTTCACCGTATTACTATTAGGGCTTATAGCCGTCCTGATAGTAGGTCTATGTGGCATATTTTACTTTGCCCTTATGAAGCCCACAAAGCCAGCTGCTCCCACACCTACCCAGACTTCGCTTCTGGCCAGGCTTACCCCTATCGCTACTTTAACGTTTACACCAACCCCGCTTCTAACTCCTACCCCTACTTTTACACCTGTGCTGGCTGGAACACCAACCCCTACCTTAGCGCCTGTCCTGGCAGGAACACCAACTCCTGCCCCAACACCTACCCCCACGCCCGTTCCTGCAACTACCCCTCAGACTGGTTACGGTATACCTTTGCTCGCTGCAGGGGCTGGGCTATTTGTGCTGATCCTTATCCTGAGAAAATTGCGTTCGTGAGGGATATATGGAGGAATTAATTATTGAAAACCTGGAAGAGGGCAAGCTCCCTTGTGAGAAGGCTTTTGCCATAGCCCGGAAGCTTCGAGTGAAACCTCTAATTGTGGGGCAAAAAGCCGATGAAATGGGGGTCAAAATAAGCCGATGTCAATTGGGCCTTTTCGGGTATGGAGGGCAGAAACTTGTTGTTCCCCTGGCGGAAGTTCCCCCTGAGCTGGAAGGAGAAATAAAGAAACGGAGCAAAGAGGGTAAACTTACCTGTGCGGAAGCCTGGACCATAGCCCGAAGGCTCAACAGGAGCAAACTGGAGGTTTCTAATGCAGCCGAAGCTTTGGGCATACGCATAGTTAAATGCCAGCTTGGATGCTTTTAAAAGGAGGCAAAATGCGAGTAGAAGTATGGCTCTACGGCCCGATAGCAAAATATGGAGGAGGAGAGCATTACGCCAGAGTAAATCTGGATCTTCCTGACGGCACTACCATGAAAGACTTGCTGGAAAAACTGGGCATCCCCCAGGAGGAGCGGGGCATAACCTTCATCAACGGAAAACTTTCAGCCATGCCTGGGTTTTACCCGGATTTAAATGTGAAGCTTGGGGAAGGCGACAGGATAGGGATATTCCACCGGAAAAGCATGTGGCCATTTCAATATCGCTTTGGGGCCGAAATCCATCCTGAGATGGAGGAAAGCCTCAGGAAAGGGGAAGTGGGGTTTATCCGTCATACCTATGGGGTTAATGGTTAATTTCGGGCAAAATTGGAATGGGATGCGTTGACTCCTACAATCGCTCCATAAGCTATTTACGGATATCCGTAACGGATCGCTGTAACCTCCGTTGTGTTTACTGCATGCCCGAACAGGGTGTGCCTCTCAAGCCTCACCATGAACTTTTAACCCTTGAAGAAATTGCCAGAATTGTAAAAATAGCTGCCTCCCTGGGCATAACTAAGATCCGCCTGACCGGAGGAGAACCTCTTGTCCGGCGAGGCATTGTTGAGCTGGTAAAGATGATCTCCTCCACCCCGGGGATTGAGGATCTGGCCATGACTACCAACGGCGTCCTCCTCCCTGCCTTTGCTCATCAGCTCAAAGAAGCTGGCCTTAGAAGGGTTAACGTAAGCCTTGACACCCTTAAACCTGAGCGATTTCGCAATATAACCAGGTTTGGCAACCTGGAAGATGTGCTTCAGGGCATAGAAGAGGCCAAAAAGGCAGGCTTAACCCCTATCAAGATAAATATGGTAGTCCTTGATGGGTTCAACCGGGATGAAGTTATAGATTTTGCTCGCCTTACTATAGATGAAGAATGGCATGTGCGTTTTATAGAAGTTATGCCCGTAGGCGCTGAGGCAGGGAGCAATCTGGGCAGGTATGTTTCCATGCAGGAAGTACGAGAAGACATAGAAAGAGTCTTCGGGCCTTTGCTTCCCGCCAGCTTAATAGGCAATGGCCCCGCCCGATATTTCCGGCTGAAAGGAGCAAAAGGCACCATCGGCTTTATAACCCCTATAAGCGAACATTTCTGTTACCAGTGCAACCGGCTGCGTCTTACCTCCGATGGCAAATTGAGGCCCTGCCTTCTTTCAGATTTTGAGGTAGACATTAAAACAGCCCTGCGTTCCGGGGCAACTGATGAGGAGCTGAGGGAGATATTCCAGAAAGCCGTTTCCCTTAAGCCTGAAAGTCACAATCTGCAAGCTTTATCTTTACCAACCGGAAGGACGATGGCAGAGATTGGGGGGTAGATATGGAGGAAATCTTCCGGGAAATAGCCAGAGCCCTGGAAAAGGGTGAAAGTGTAGCTTTGGCCACAATAGTGAAAGTCAGCGGTTCCGCTCCGAGAAAAGAAGGGGCTAAGATCCTTGTAAAACCTGATGGCTCCACCGTGGGCACCATAGGGGGAGGAGCTCTGGAAAATGCCGTAATTCAGGAAGCTCTTATGGCCCTCGCCGAAGGGAAACCCCGCTTGCTCCATTACGGCTTGCAAGCTGATTTACACCCTGAGGATTTAGGAGTATGCGGTGGAAATGTGGAGATATTTGTGGATGTGATCTCTCCAACCGAAACCCTCCTTTTAATAGGCGGAGGGCACGTGAGCCTGGCTCTTGCTAAACTGGCAAAGGAACTTGGTTATCGGATTGCGGTGCTGGATGAGAAAGGGGAATTCGCCTCAAAGGACCGTTTCCCTTTTGCCGATGAAGTGCGCGCGGGTGAGCTCACCTCCCTTCTGGAAAACTTCCCCATAACTTCTCATACCTGGGTGGTCATAGCCACCAGATCTCACGAAAGCGATGCGCTGGCACTGGAAAAGGTGATAAATTCCCCTGCCTCCTACATAGGGTTGCTGGGAAGCCGCCGCAAAGTAGCTCTCATCTTCAAACGCCTGAGGGAAAAGGGGTTTGATCAGAGCCTCATTGATAAAGTCCATGCCCCCATAGGCCTGGATATAGGGGCCGAAACGCCTGAGGAAATTGCCATAAGCATAATGGCCGAAATAGTCCTCCACAAGCGTGGGGGAACAGGAAAACCTCTCAGCAAGCTTAAGGAGGGTGAAAATTGGCTAAAGGGCCAGTAGCTTTTGTTTTAAGTGGTGGGGGGAACAGGGGGGCTCTGGAAGTGGGGGCCCTCCAAGCCCTTTTTGAACACGGGATAAAACCGGATATCCTGGTGGGGACATCGGCTGGAGCAATGAATGCAGCTTTCATCGCTACCGATCCCACCTTAGAAGGGGCATACAAGCTCGGCGAGCTATGGAAAAGTATCCGCCGGGAGGATGTCTTTCCGGGCAACAAATTTACCATGTTCTGGCGCCTCATCACCGGAAAAGACAGCCTTTTTCCCAGCGATCACCTTCGTCGCCTGGTGGAGAAATACATCCCACCCGATAAAAGGCGCTTTGGCGACTTAAGGGTCAAACTTTACATTACTGCCGCCAACCTCAATACGGCCACTCTTTACCTTTTCGGCGATGACCCAGAAGCATCGCTGGTAGACGCCGTTATGGCCAGCGCAGCTCAGCCCATAACTTTCCCCCCGGTAGAATACAATGGGTATCAGTTCGTTGATGGCGGGGTGGTAGCCAATGTCCCGATAGAAGTAGCCATAGAAAAGGGGGCAAAGGAAATTTATGCCATTGATGTAAGCTACGGTGGGCAGGTAGAACAAAATATTCGCGGCCTTGTAAACATAGGCAGACGTTGCATTACCATTATGCTTTATGAGCACCTCCTGGAAGACCTGGAGGATGCTGCAGCTAACCCTGAAATAACCCTTCATCACATCAAGATAACAGCCTTTGCGGGCATTGATCCTCAGGACTTTTCCAGAACAGCGGAGATGATAGCGGAAGGTAAACGGGTAACCGAAGAATATCTCCGCTCGCCTGTGCCGGGTTATCGTCCTGAAATTCGTCCCGAAGTAGTGATACCAGCTCCTCCCGGTTCCCGTCCCTGGCGGCGCAAAAAGAAACTCTCAAAAACGGGGGGTGATTAGGCTTTGAAATCCAGAAAGCTCCTGCCCGCTCTCTGGTTAACCTTAATCCTCGCAACGAGCCTCACCTTACGCCTCTACAATATAAACTGGGACGAATTCCAGCACGCCCACCCTGATGAGCGCTGGATAACCATGGTAGCGGTGGAGATGCGCCCCCCTCGCAACCTTCCCGAAGCCCTTCATCCTCGCCTTTCACCTTTAAATCCCCTCTACAATCCGGAAACAAAAACTCCGAGGAACTTCGCTTATGGCCACCTGCCCTTATATATCCTTACAGCAACGGCCTGGCTTCTATCAGCTCTCGGTAAAGCTTTCTTCCCTCACTCCATCCTGACTTTACTGCCTTCTTACGATTACATAAACCTACTGGGCAGAGTGCTCTCCGCCCTTTTTGATACCGGCACCGTTTACCTCATTTACCTGATCGGGAAAAACCTTTACGGAGAAAAGGTCGGGTTGTGGGGGGCTTCCTTTGTGGCCCTGACCGTCTCCCACATACAGCTTGCCCATTATTACGCCTTTGACCCGGTAGCTACCTTCTTCGTGGTGCTTTCCCTTTACTCTGCTGTCGGGGCGAAGCCCTGGTCACCTCTTCTGGCTGGAGCTGCGGCTGGGCTGGCAGTTTCCTCCAAATTCAGTGCTATGCCCGTGTTGGCCGCAGTTGTTTTAGCTTCCTGGTTATATCCCGATAAGAAAAAGCGGTTTTACCTCTTAATCCTCTCACTTCTGGCCGCTTTCCTGGCTTTTGCCCTAACCTCTCCCTTTGCCTTGCTTGACTTCAAATTTTACCTCGCTCAGATCCTTGAACAGGGGGGTATGGTCCAGGGTAAGCTTGATTACCCCTATACCAGGCAGTATCGTGGGACGGTGCCTTTTGCTTACCATGTTGAACAGCAACTGCGCTGGGGGATGGGATGGCCTCTGGGTCTTGCCAGCTTCATCGGCTTTGCCTGGGTTATATTCCGATTGCTGCGGAGGAAAAGCCCACCTGGCGAAATAGTGATACTGGCCTGGGTCCTGCCTTATTTCATCATAAATGGCTCCTTTATGGTCAAATTCATGCGCTATATGCTCCCAATCATCCCTTTCCTTTGCCTCTTCGGTGCTCTCTTCCTGGAGCACCTATCAGGAAAAATCCGCCATATTTCCCTTGCACCCTTCGTCCTTATCCCCACAGCCTTATGGGCACTGGCCTTTGTAAACGGGGTTTATGGGCAAACCCACCCCTGGATTGAAGCCTCCCGTTGGATTTACCGCAACATCCCTCCTGGTTCCACCATAGCTGTGGAGCACTGGGATGATGAGCTACCCAAACTTATAAAAGGTGAACCTTACCCGGGTTACAGGCACCTTGTCCTTCCTTTATACGAAGAAGACACACCCCAGAAGTTTTCCATCATAAAAGAAACATTGCGGCAGGCCGATTACATAATAATTGCCAGCAATCGGCTGTATGGGTCAATCCCCCGTTTGCCTTTCCGTTACCCGATGACCATCCGTTACTATGAGCTCCTTTTTGCGGAAAAATTAGGCTTTGAAAAAGTAGCCGAATTTTCCTCCTACCCCCGCCTTGGCCCATGGGTCATACCTGACGATAAGGCCGACGAAAGCTTTACGGTTTACGACCATCCAAAACCCATAGTTTTTAAGAAAGTGCGGGACCTGACGGACGAGGAATGGGAAAAGCTTCTTGGGGGATTCTGGGAGGAGGCTATCCCGGGCCACCTGAGCGGGCCACCCGGCGAGGATAGGAAACCTCCACTCCTTCTGAGCACCCCCGTAGACATGCTCCCGGAAGTGGATGATTACCGCTGGAACCATTGGGCTTCTTCCAATCCTCTTTTGGGGGCGATAACCTGGTGGTTTGTTTTGGAACTCATCGGGCTTGTGGCTTCACCCATGGTTTACTTTTTATTCCGCCGGCTTCACCTCAGAGGCTATGTTTTTGCCAAAGGTTTAGGTTTATTGCTTTTAGCATACCTTAACTGGGTCGGAGCGAGCCTCCGTTTCACCCAGAACAGAACCAGCACCATCGCAATCCTCCTTATTTTAATGGCTGCCGGGAATTTCTGGCTCCTGTGGAAAAACCATTCCGAAATCATTGAATTTTATCGGGAAAAGCGCAGGGAAATCCTCCAGAGTGAGCTCATTTTCCTTTTGAGCTACATAGCCTTTATTTTCATTCGCTTCCTTAACCCCGACCTCTGGCACCCCTGGAACGGTGGGGAGAAGCCCATGGAGCTGGCTTTCCTTAACGCTATCCTGAAAAGCGCATATTTCCCACCCTATGACCCGTATTATGCCGGAGGCTACATAAATTACTACTATTACGGCCTTTACATTGTCTCAGTCCTGGTCAAGTTAACGGGCATAAAACCGACGGTGGCTTTCAACCTGGCAATCCCCACCCTTTTCGCCCTTACTTTTACAGGGGCTTTCTCCCTTGGGGTTACGATCGGCGGGAGAATGACCACGGGCCTCCTGAGCGCCTTTTTTGTAGCTTTGCTGGGGAACTTAGCCCCCTTCGGCCAGCTTGTGGAAAGATTGAGCCGGGGAGGTATTAAGCAGGCCCTTATGGCTTTTGATTACTGGGCTCCCAGCCGGGTTATCCCTTATACCATAAACGAGTTCCCTTTCTGGAGTTTTCTCTTCGCTGACCTTCACCCTCATGTGATAGCTATGCCCTTTGACCTTCTATTTATGGCTCTCATCCTTGAAGCTTTTCTGGGCGGGATTAGAAGGGAACTTGCCCTGGCGCAGAGCCTGTCCCTGGGCACCCTTGCTGTGGTTAACACATGGAATTTCCCGGTATCGCTGTCTGTTGCCGCCATGGCCTTGATTCTAAACCTATACCGGGAAAAGAAGTCCTGGTGGAATTTGCTCCTTATTTTGGTCATCCCCATTTTGGCCCTGGCCCTCTTTTATCCCTTTTTCAGCGCCTATAAACCGATAAGCGCAGGCATTGGGCTCGTGCGCCGGCAAACTGATTGGGCTCCCTTTGTTACATTCTGGGGCTTTTTCCTGGCTTCCTCAATCCTGGCAGGCTTCAGTTCCATTTACCAGCACAGGCTTTTTGACCGTAAGGAGCCGATTTTACTAATGTTAATAGTCCTTATCCTGGCCATTAAGCGTTTGTGGACCCCGTTGACTATCTTACTGGCTGCTGTGCCATTCTTGAGGGAGCTTTTCCGCAGGGAAAAACCGGCGAAAGAAACCTTCGCCTGCATGCTGGTGGTGGTCGGGCTTGCTGTGCTTATGGGCTGCGAGTTCTTCTACTTCAAGGATTTCCTGCAGGAAAGCGAATATTACCGGATGAACACTGTGTTCAAATTTTATGTTCAAGCCTGGGTTCTGCTGGGCATCGGATTGGCTTACCCCTTCCAGGCCTTCTTGAAGAGAAAAGGGTGGGAAATGGCCAAAGTTTTTGCCCTTGCCCTCCTGGTTCTTTCCTCTCCCTTCCTGATTTTCGGGACGATGGCGAGGGTTCGCGATCGGTTTCCTGAAGCTCCGCCTCCCCTTGGGACCCTTGATGGTATGGAATTCATGCGCTACGGCACGTTTTCCTGGCCGGACGAAAAACACCTTATTGAGCTGCGCTACGATTACGAAGCCATTCACTGGCTTCTGAAGCATATCAGAGGCACGCCAGTCTTAGCTGAGGCGCCAGTGGGCTATTACCGGGAATTTGGGGTAAGGGTATCAAGCTTCACAGGCCTTCCTACTCTCTTAGGAATGCACCAGAGCGAACAGCGTTACGGAGATCAGGTGGGAAAGAGAGCAGAAGAGGCGTGGCAGTTCTTCGCTTCCCCCGATCTGGATTTAACGCTGAAACTTATAAGGAAGCACCGTATTAGCTACGTTTACATCGGCCAGCTGGAGAGGATACTGTTTTCCCCCGGGTCCCTAGACAAGTTTGAGAAATTAGCTCAAGATGGATGGCTTAAAGAAGTTTTCCGCAATGAAAAGGCAGTGATTTACCAGACTTTCGTTGCAGTTGAAGATTTGCTGCCCAGCTTAGATGGTGGGGGAAAGGCCTCCAGGGCTTTTCATAATAAGCAGGCCATTCTGATTTTAGGGGGCAAGGGGCGGATGCGCTTCGGGTGGCTTGCGCCAGTTGATGGCCCGGGAAGAGGTGAAGGGGGGACTACCTATATCCCGGATGCCTGTCGCCTTCTATAAGCCCGCCCGGATATAGGGCTTCCCCTTCTGTGTTAAATTATTGAAAAGCCCTGAAAGGCCTCCACACCCCCTTGACAAATCTGCTTATGGATAATATATTTTTTATCAAAAAGCGATGACCGGGACGAGTACCCGGGTGCAGGGTGCCAGAGAGGGGAAGCCAAGGCTGCAAGCTTTCCTCACCATCGGCCCGGGGAAAACCACCCGCGAGCTGGGCTCCGGAACGTGAAGGTTTAAATCCTTCACCAGTATGGAGCCCCGGAGGCCATCCGTTACCGGCCAAAGAGAGCTGCCCCAGCCCAGGCTGGGGCAGAATTTGGGTGGAACCGCGGGAGAAAACCTCTCGTCCCAAAAAGGGCGAGAGGTTTTTTATTACCAGAACACCTGAAAGGAGGGAAAACCATGGAGGAAAAAGAACTGGAAAAACTAAGGCACTCCACTTCCCACGTAATGGCCGAGGCCGTTCTCAAATTGTTTCCGGAGGCCAAGTTAGGCATAGGCCCAGCCATTGAGAATGGCTTTTACTATGATTTTGACCTCCCGAGACCTCTTACCCCTGAAGACCTCAGGGCCATAGAAGAAGAAATGCGAAAAATCATAAAAGGCCGCCATCCCTTCATACGCCGGGAAGTATCGCGGGAGGAAGCCCTGGAGCTCTTTAAGGACCAGCCCTACAAACTTGAGCTAATACAGGAAATGCCTCCGGACGAGGTAATTACAATCTACACTCAGGACACATTTACTGACCTCTGCCGTGGTCCGCACCTTGAGCATACTGGCCAGATCCCTGAGGACGGTTTTAAGCTTCTGAGCGTTGCCGGAGCATACTGGAGGGGCGATGAGCGCCGTCCGCAGCTTCAGCGCATTTACGGGACCGTATGGCCCACCCGGGAAGAGCTGGAAAAATACCTGGCCTGGCTGGAAGAGGTGGAAAGGCGCGACCACCGGCGCCTGGGTAAAGACCTGGACTTATTCAGCATACACCCGGAGCTTGGAGCAGGGCTTGTGCTCTGGCATCCCAAAGGTGGGATTATAAGGTATCTCATTGAGGAGTTCTGGCGCCAGGAACACCTCAAAGCCGGGTATCAGTTTGTCTTTACCCCTCATATAGGTAAAAGCTGGCTCTGGGAGACCAGCGGCCATCTGAGCTTTTACAGGGAAAACATGTATTCCCCCATGGATATTGAAGGGCAGGATTATTACATAAAGCCCATGAACTGCCCCTTCCACATAATGATTTAC
>Ga0105162_1000709_pt1 | contig 20774 bp, 16 predicted proteins | sample JNZ201metaG_FD_81532 | JGI IMG/M metagenome (GOLD analysis project Ga0105162, IMG submission 81532) | Hot spring microbial communities from Jinze hot spring, China to study Microbial Dark Matter (Phase II) - JNZ 20120812A | ecosystem: Environmental > Aquatic > Thermal springs > Hot (42-90C) >...
ATTGTATTGTGACTGATTGGAGTAGTGGAATTTACTTATATCAAAGTTGGAACAACACCTTCATCAACAACACCGCCAACTCCAACTCCAACGGCTTCTACCTCTCTTCCTCCTCTTCCAACACCCTCATCAACAACACCGCAAGCAGCAACTATCGTGGCTTCCACCTCTATGACTACTCCTCTTCCAACACCCTCATCAACAACACCGCCAACTCCAACTCCAACGGCTTCTACCTCTCTTCCTCCTCTTCCAACACCCTCATCAACAACACCGCCAACTCCAACTCTAACTACGGCTTCTACCTCTCTTCCTCCTCTTCCAACACCCTCATCAACAACACAGCAAGCAGCAACTATCGTGGCTTCCACCTCGATTTTTCTCACAACAACACCATCACCAGCTCCATAATCCAAGCCAATTCAAACTATGGAATCTACATTTACTCTTCAGCCAACAACACAATCTACAACAACTTCTTCAACAACACTTACAACTTTTATTTTAGCGGCACAATCTACACAAACTACTGGAACACAACCAAGCAGCTAGGCCAAAGAATCTACTCCCCAGGAGACTATATCGGTGGCAACTATTGGACTACACCAAACAAGAACGGCTACTCAGACACTTGCGTGGATCTGGAAAATGATGGTTTTTGCGATTCTCCCTACCAGCTTAACAGCCAAAACTTTGACTACCTTCCCTTAAAACACATAAAAAATGTCACGATTTCGATCAACCTCAACAACTCTGCTCCAGCCATACCAGAAGCTGTTTTAATCTGGGGGAAAGCCATCTTGCTTCCAGACGAAGCCAACATCACCAACACAAATGTAAGCATTTACTTAAACGAAACTTTCTTGGCAAACAGAACAACAAACTCTTCCGGCTTCTACAACTTCACTCTCCAGACAACTTCCAACATGCTCGGTATAAACCAAATCAAAGTCAATCTAACCTATTCAGGCTACTATGGTGAGAACACAACAACAATAGAAATCTGGGCCCCAACCAACATCACAAGCTACCAAGCAACTCAAGACTTCTTCTCAAACCCAAGCTGTGCCATAGCAACGATAAAAGTTGAAAATTACACAAGAAGCGATACAAACGAGCCAATCCTTGGTGAAATCAACATCACCATAGACAGCCTTACTAAAACTTGCTCAGGGAGCTACGCTTGTGAGAAAAATTTCACGGTCGGCGATTACGCAAATTGCGAGATAAAGCCTGGCAGCAAGACAATTTTGATCAACGCTTCCAATTCCAGCGCATTCTACAGGCCAGCAAGCAAGAGCTTCCAAATTTATCTAGAAGATGTAACAACAACGGCAACAATCCTGGCTTACAACATAACTGTTTTCAACGTGAGCTTGAGCCAAGATAAAATCGAGCAATTCAACTTCACCCTCAACAACACGGGAAAAGCCACGATGAAAAACATTTCTATAACAAAATACTCAGGACCATTTGCCATCATCAACACAACTCCGCTTTTGGATGTGCCGCCAGAAACTCTCTTGAACCTAACTTTCAACATAACAATCCCAGCAGGCACGCAAGCCGGAACTTACAACCAAGTCTACAATTTAACCTGGGTAGAAAACAACAACTACTACTCCCAAACTTTTTCCAACATTCAAAAAGTTACCGTGGTCGGAAATCCGATGATAGAGCTAAGCACTTACAACATAACCCCAACCATAGACCACAATCAAACTTTCTCCATCAACATCACCATAAACAATACAGGCAACGCAGCTTTGCTTGATATTTGGGCAAATTATAGCCAAGAAGATTTGCCAAAGGAATGGGTTTCAATAAACCCAAGCTACTGGCAGAGCATTCCACAAGCCGAGACAAGAAACTTCACGGTCACAATCTCAATTCCAGCCGGAACCAATCCAGGATTTTACAAGGGAAACATAAATGTAACTTCACACTTAGGAAATCCTGATGAAAGATTTAAAGAAATTGAAGTCAACATTACAGTTCCGATAAACTCAAGCTGGCTCATGGAAATCTATTCAAGCAATGGAACAAAAGTTGATTTCATCAACGAAACTTTTGGTTTGAACAGAGAAGGCTTGCTTGGAAACATAACTGTGAAGAACATAGGCAACATACCAATAAACTTCAGCTTAAGCTATTCAACCATCCCAGGCTACACAAACCCAATAACTTCAGGGGTCTTCGAGTACAACAAAATTGTTGGCGGCGAGCTCTTCAACCCAACTTTCCTTTTTGTGGATAAGCAAGATGAAAATCAAATAAAACTTTGGCAAAATGGCTATCATGTTGTCACTACCTTTGCTTTGAACTTAACTATTTCAAATTCTTCGGCAATTCCTTCTTCCAACTCCACTCCCTTCTACTGGTACACAGAAGACCAGCCGCCAGAAATCTCAAACTTGAACTATACCAATGAAATTGAAATCAAAAAGCTTCAAGCAATAAGCGCTTATTACGATGATGATCAAGACCAGCTTTTCACAATTTTTTTGAACATAACTTTGCCCAATTCCACTGTTCAAAGCTTCACTTGTGCTCAGGGAACTTACCTTCAAGACGGCACGCACACATGCAACTTCTATCCGCCAATTGAAGGAATTTACTCTGTAAACCTGACAGCTTGTGATGCTGGCGAAAAGTGTAGCAGAATTAACTTCAACTTCACGGCAATGGGTAAAACTTACCTGGAAGCAACTACCAATACAACTTCTGTAACAATAGAAGGCATAACTCAGTTCAACTCAAGAACTTTTGCTCTGAACATCACAGTCAAAAACCTCAACTCAACAGTCTCAGCTTATTTCGTCAACGTTTCGAGCAGTCCGCCCGCCGGCACAAGCTGGACCATACAAGACTGCAACCTTGGCAACATCTCAGCCAACTCAAGCAAGTCTTGTCTGCTCAACATCACAGTCCCAGCAAAAACATCGCCAAGCATTTATTCCATGCAGCCTTACGTGAAGTGGCAAAATGCAAACGAGAGCTTAACCCCAACCAATTACACCCAAGTGGTTTACATAACAATAGCTTCAACCAGGCTACTTAACACTTCTCTTGAGCCTTCAGAGCTTTTAGTGCTCCATGGTTCCCAAAACTCGACTTGGTTCTTGATAAATTCAACAGGAAATGACGAAGTGAGAAGCATAAGCAGCGAATGCAAGCTGAGTAACATTTGCTCTTACCTCAGCTTTAACCCAAGCTTCATCAACAGCATAAGCGCAGGCAATTTCGTGAATGTTACTATAAACATAAGCTTGCCAAAAGGTTTCACTCCAGGCAATTATTATCCAACAATAAACTCGAGCAGCTCTGATAACACACAAGATAGCTTCATCTTTCAAGTGATAGTTCCTCAAGACCCTTCTTGGATTACAGATAAAGAAAATGTCACGATAAAAGCTGTGGTTGGTCAGAACAAGACCATAAACTTGCTAAACATAAGCAATTTAGGCAATCTACAGCTCGATTTTGATTTCAGCCTTGAAGGAAACATAACTCAATGGATGAGCTTGAAAGAAAGCTCAAGCTCTCTAGCACCACAACAAAGCTACACTTTGCAAGCAAACTATTCCACTCCAACTTCTACAAGCTTTTGGTCAGGAAACTTGACAATAGAAGAGAAAAACTACGGTTTGAGCAAAAAAATTCCCATCAAATTTGAAGTTTACAAGGCAAACTTGACAATCCACAAACCAACTCAATCCAACCCCTACATTCAACTCTTACCATCTCAAATAATCAACATCAACTCAACTTTAACTCTAATGGGCGAAACCATCACAAACCAGACAGAATTTCAAGTCTTGGTGGATAGCAGTGAGTGCAACATCACAAGCTATGCAAACATCAACAGCTTCTGGCTTGTCAACTGCTCTTTACCAAGCTTACAAGATGGAAGGTGGCACAACTTAACCCTTAAAGCCCATTACTTGCCATACGATATGTGGGTTGAAGTTGAAGAAATGAACACTCTTTACTACAAAGATCTCACACCACCTCAATTCACTTCAAAAGAAATTCCAAGTGTCGAATATCCACAATCTTTAACAATAAAGCTGAATCTAACAGATAATGTTGAAATCCACAAAGCAACAGTTTTCGTCCAGCAATTAAATCAAATGTTTGAATTAACAACAAACGATGGCATAACTTGGGGCTATACATTTGTTGGTCTTCAACCAAATGATTATGATTTAATCTTCACGATAAACGACACAACTGGCAACATTTTCACATTTTCTGACTATTTTGAAGTTTACACTTCCAGGCTTCTTTCAGGCAACATAACGAACGCTTTGGAAGAGGGAATCAACGCAACTTTCAAGTTTTACAGGAATTCCACACAAAGGCTCTTACACAATTTCACCACAGTCAAGGGCTATTACAATGCACAAATTCATAACAGGATTTATGATTTGGAAATTTCCGCTCAAGATTTCATGGCTACAATCTTCGATTTGAATGCTTCAGCCTTGCCAAATGATTTCATCAAGATAGATTTAATCCCAGCAGCAGAAACAAACTTGGTTAATTCTGTGAATGGTGTTGCATTCAACACAACTCTAACTAACAAGGCTAAAATCAAAATTTACTATTCCCAAAACACCCTAATAACTTATGGTTTGAGTGAAGATTACCTGAAAGTTTTTGCTTGCTATCATTGGATATGGAACCAAAGGAGCTGCAACTCCAGCGACTCATGGCACGAGATAAGCGATTATTCGATAAACAAGCTACACAACTACATAGAGTTCAATGTCTCCAGCTTCTCAGGCAACCCAACAGGCTATGCTGCTTACATCATAGCAGAAAAAAGGCCTGCTGGCTACGTGTGTGGTGATGGTGTTTGTAGCACTGGAGAAACTCCGTATACTTGTCCAGAAGATTGTGGCCAGCCCCAATTCCCAACTTACACTCCAACCTACTCCACACCTTCAATACCTATGACCCAAAACATCACCGAAATCATAAACAAAATCTTGGAAGAGCTAGGAAAATTGCCAAAAGATAGAATTGCAGTTTCAGAAAGGACTTTGAGCTTGAGTTTGTATCAGGGCGAGAGTTTGAAAATCAGGGTAAAGGTCAAGAATCAGATGGAAGAGAGAGCAATCTTCGAGATCAGGTCAAGCGGGGAAGCTAGCAACTTCATAAGCTTCATGAACCCCAAAATCAGTTTAAATCCTTCAGAAGAAGATGAGTTTTCAATAATATTTTTAATTCCACACGAGGTTGAAGCTAGACTTTACACAGGAAGCTTGATCATAAGCAGCGGAACAGAAAGCGTGGAAATACCTGTGAATTTAAGAGTTCTTTCAACAAAAGAAGAGCTGCTAGACATAAGAGTGGTTCCTCTCAAAGATGAAGTTGCGCCTGGCTACTCTTTACCAGTAGAAGTCACGCTATACAACTTAGGAAAAACTTCAAAAGTTGATGTTGATTTGTTGCTTGATGTTTTTGATGTTGATAGAGGAAAAAGTTTGACAAGCAAGAAAGAAGTCTTGGCTGTTCAAACAAGTTTATCAAGAATTTTCTACCTGGAAATTCCAAAAGATGTGGAAGAAAAGAGATATATGCTGAGGGCAACAGCAGCTTTCAGCTACTTCAATAGAACTGTTGGTGCAGAATCTCATGCATTCTTCACTGTTAAAATACCTTTGGTCTTTAAATCCTTCTTTGGCTTGTTAGTGTGGCAGTGGATTGTTTTAGGAGGCACATGCAGCTTTGGTACATTAGCAACTACTTTGATTTATCGACAGCACAAACTGGAAGAAAAAAGAAAGCGTCGATATCGTGTTCTTTTGGAGACAAGGACTTTGCCCACAGAAACCCCAGATTCAGCTTTCATAGGGAATCTTGCCGAGACCGGGACAAGAGCCTTTGTTCATCTGAAAGATTTAGCAACACATGTGATGGTCGCAGGTGCTACAGGCTCAGGAAAGACGATAAGTGCAATGGTGTTGGTTGAAGAAGCTTTGATGAAAGGAAAGAGTGTTATAGTCTTTGATCCAACAGCTCAGTGGACAGGCTTCTTGAGAAAATGTAAAGAAAAAGATATGTTGGAGAAGTACAAGTTCTTTGGCTTGACGGAGCAAGATGCGAGAGCATTCAAAGGAAGGATAAAAGTTGTAGAGCATCCTAGGCAGATGATTGATTTGAAAGAAATAATCTTGGGTAAAGAGCCACAAATAGTTATTTTCACCTTGACAAAACTTGACCCGAAAGATATTGACATTTTTGTGGCAAACACAATAGAGCAAGTTTTCAGGGCAAGATTGCCAGAGTCAAGAGATCTTAGATGTTTAATGGTGTATGATGAAGTTCACAGACTTTTGCCCAAGTTTGGAGGAAGTGGTAAAGGTTTCTTGGCCTTGGAAAGGGGTGTTAGAGAGTTCAGAAAGTGGGGAATTGGTTTAATCTTGATTTCTCAAGTCATAAGTGATTTTGTTGGTGAAATAAAAGCCAACATAGGAATGGAAATTCAGATGAGAACAAGATATGACGATGATTTGGACAGAATTTCTCGTAAGTATGGGAAAGAGATTGAAGTGAGCATCACCAAAGCTGCAGTTGGCACGGGAATGTTGGTCTTCAGTGAATACAACAGGGGAAGACCATACTTCATCACTTTCAGGCCAATATTGCATCAAGTTTCTAGGTTGAGCGATGAAGAATTAGAGCGATATGTGGAATATGATAAACGTCTAGAAAAAACTAAGTTTTTGGTCAATGTCTTGAAGAATCAGGGAGTTGACGTGTTCGATTTGGAGACAGAAATCAGCTTATGTGAATCCAAACTCATGGAAGGAGCTTTTGATATAGTTGATATCTACTTGGAAGGTTTGGAGCCAAGAATTAAGGGAGAATTCGAGAAGAGAGGGATGAAAATACCAGAATACAAACCAGAATTGCTAGAAGAAAAAGAGATAGAGAGAATTGTTGAAGAGGCTGAGAAAGAGAGAGAAAAATTCCTAGAGAATTTCAAAAAAGAAATTTCGATTGAGTACTTGAAAGAAACCGTTGAAAAGATTAAGAAGATGATAAAAGAAGCTAAAGCTAAAGGGATAGATACTTTTACTTACGAGATTGATTTAGAAAGAATCCCAGCAGAGATTAAAATCTTGGAGATAAGTAAGGAAGTTAAGGGTATGCAAGACTTGGCATTCAAGCTAAACAATATGGAAAAAGAAATTGAAAAATTAATTAAGAGAGAAAAGAAGTGAATTTGGCTGATTTGATGAAATTGAAAGATTGGATTTACCCAGAAGCAACAGAAATAGACACGATCAGAGATTTGAAGATCATACAGAATTATTTACCGGAAAAAGGTATCATTCTAGATGCCGGTGGTGGTATAGGGAGAATTGCAATAGAATTAGCAAGACTAGGATACAAGGTTGTTTTGCTAGACATATCAAGAACAGCTTTGGAGTTTGCAAGAAGAGAAGCAGAGAAGCAAAATGTGCTTGAAATGATTGAATTTGTGGAAGGTGATGTTTGTGATTTAAAGTTTGGCGATAACACGTTTGACTTAGTACTTGCTCTTAGAGATGTCATCAACTATTCTCTTGATGCAAGAAAGGCTGTTAAAGAATTGATAAGGGTCTTGAAAGAAAACTGTTATTTGATTGCCAGCTTTGCAAACAAAGTCTTTTGGCTAACAAAAAATTTTGAAGTCGAGAAAATTGAAAGATTGATAGCTACAGAGAAAATGTTGACACAAAGGCAACTGAAAGATTTATTCAGTGACATAGAAATAGAAAAAATAGTTGGTAGCGGATACTGTTCTGGCAATATACCAATAGAATATCTGATAGGAAATAAGGAGAGATTTATAGAAATTGAAGATGTTATTGGCGATGATCAAGAATTAATGTTGGCATGTGAATATTTAGTTTTGATAGGAAAAAAGGTAAGGAGATGTTGAGATGACTGATGTTTCTTCAGCCGATATAGAGAGATTGAAAGCTCAAGTAGAAGCCCTATTGAAGGCAAGGGAGGCTATGAATGAAAGGATGATGGCCTTGAGCGAAAGGATAGGGGAGATGAGAAACAGTTTGGTTGAACATGAAAGAAGCAGTGCTGCTCTTGAAGCTGAAATTAAAAAAACTATAGACCTGGTAAATCAGATAAAGCCAGAAGAATTGTTAAAAGAAGTAAACAAATCAGATGCGAAAATAGAAGCAGTTAAAGCAAGAATAAACAGCCTAGAAGTTCTCATGGATAAAATCATCGAAGAGCTAAAAGAAATGAGAAGAACTTTTGTTGAGTTCAAAAATCTTGAGACAGTTTCAAAAATGGCAGAAGATTTTAAGAAAAATTTAGAAAAAGCAAAAGAGATTGAAGCGGCAATGAGCAAATATTCAGCAAAAGTTGAAGGCATGTTCATGGAAATCGAGAAGAGATATAAAGAGTTTTCTTCTTACCACAAGATGAGCGAAGAGATGAAAGAAAGGTTTAAGTCTTTGGTCAAAGAATTTGACAAGCTAAGGGTTGAGTTTGTAGGGGTTGCCAAGAAGGAAGATGTAGAAAATTTAAGCAAGAAATTGGAAGCAAGTTTGAAAGAAATGGAAGAGCTTGCTGTTGAGTTGAAAACAAGAAAAGAAGAACTGAAAGAGATAATCCTCTCTAGTGAGAAAATGGCTCAAGTTAGTGAAAATGTTTCCACACTTCTCGAAGAAAGAAAACTTATAAAAGAAAAAATGGAATTGTTGGATAAGCTTATAGATTCTTTCAATAATTTGAAGCTAGATTTTGAGAAATTGAGGAAAGAATTTTCTAGCAAGAAAAGCGAAGAAACAGTAGAAAATTTGAAGAAGACTGCGGAAGAGCTTAAAGAAAGACAAAATTTATTTTCCCTTCAAGTTTCGGAAATTTTAAAAGACAGGATGGAGATAATTGAGTTAACAAAAAAGGTTGAAAAGTTAGAAAATTTGTTCAAAAAATTAATTTCTCTTTTTGAAAATTATGTAGAATCTACTCAAGGCCGAATCATTACTTAAGTTTCGAAAAGAATTCTTATTAAGGAGAAAATGTCTAAAGGAGTTTATTCCTTATTCATAGAGTTGGGAAAAGATCAAGAAATAAAAATTGGCAAGCTCGGCAAGTTCAATTTTCCAAAAGGTTTTTACATCTACACAGGCTCAGCTTTAAACAATTTGGAAGCAAGACTTGAAAGGCATTTGAAAAAACAAAAGAAAAAATTTTGGCACATTGATTACTTGCTTGCAAACAAAAATGCAAAAATCATAAGCGTGCTTAAAATTGAGACAAGCTCAAAGCTTGAATGCAAGCTGAACCAAAAAATTTTAAAAGATTTAAAAGCTTCTGTTCTGGCAAAAAAATTTGGGTCTTCTGATTGCAATTGCGAGAGCCATTTACTCTACTTGAAAACAAATCCTTTGAAAAACAAATCTTTATTATGGAATTCATCAAAAATCTTTTAGGCTTAGCTTTGATTTTATTCTCATGGTTTGACCCACTTGTTTTGCCCTTTTCTTTCAGGCTAACTCTTTTTATCATAGGTTTCGATTTGACAAGCTGGTTTGCAAAGCTACTCTTGTTTATAATAAACTTCTTCTTTCCCTTGCTTGGAGAACAAGGTCTATTTTTGATCTGGACCCTTTTGTTATTGCTTGTTGTAGAATTTATTTTTTCCAACTTTAAAATCTTGAAGATCTTGACAACAATTTCCAAGCCTTTGATAATTTTCTTTTCCCTCCTTTTTGCTTTGAAAGATTTACAGCTAGCTTTGATAATAGCAGGAATAGATTTAATTTTAAATTTGAAACACTAGCTTTTAATTAGGCCGAGGTCGCCTAATTGGTAGGGCACCGGTCTCGAATTTGGCAAGAAAACCGGCGGGCGTAAGCCCATCTGGGTTCGAATCCCAGCCTCGGCGCAGCCTTTTATTCAATAAAATCGATTTAAAAATTATGATTCAAAAAGCTTTCATACCAATTTTTGCTTCAATTATAGTGATAACTATTTTACTCATGTCAACTTATCCAAAAATGATTGAGAGTCAAAAGCATCCGGAAATTGAAATTTTGAATTTCGCTACCGATAAAAACACATACAGCTCTTATGAAGATATGAAAATTTCCCTCTTGATAAAAAGCTCAAAAGATTTGGAAAATGTTACCATAAGAGTTTGGGGAATTAAACCAAGAAATTACGCTTACATAAACGATTCGAAAATAGTTAATTTGAAAGAAGGTGAAAATGAGATAACCTTTACAGAAAAAACTCCTTACTGTACTTCAGGCTGTGGGGGAGTTTATCCAGGGCCTTATGATTTAAATGCTGAAGTTTGGATTAATGGGAAATCTGTAGCAAATTCTACTAAAACTATAAATTTGGTTAAAAGTTGAATTATTTTATTTCTTAAAGCCAAACAATAAGAAGAGATAAAATGAAGCCAGTGGTGGAATTAAGAAAAGTGAGCAAGGTTTACAAGATGGATGAAGTTGAAGTCACGGCTTTGAAAGATGTAGATCTAAAAATAATAGAGAAAGAGTTTGTTGCTATTATCGGACCATCGGGCTCGGGTAAATCTACTCTTCTCCACTTGATCGGCTTGCTCGACAAACCAACTTCAGGAAAAATTTTTTTAGACGGAGTTGACACTTCCAAGCTGAAAGACAAGCAGTTAGCAAGATTGAGAGGGAGGAAAATAGGTTTTGTCTTCCAATTCTTCAACTTGTATCCAACTTTAACTGCTTTGGAAAATGTTGAGCTGCCAATGATGATAGCTGAAAAAGATAAGAGAGAAAGTGAAAAGCGAGCAATCGAGCTCTTGAAGAAAGTTGGTTTAGAAAAAAGAGCTAATCACTTACCTTCTCAGCTTTCAGGAGGAGAAAGGCAAAGAGTTGCGATAGCAAGAGCTTTGGCAAATGATCCTGCTTTAATTCTAGCTGATGAGCCAACAGGAAACCTGGATTCAAAAAGTGGGGAAGAGGTTATGAAGATCTTCAATAAGCTTCAAGAAGAAGGCAAGACTATTGTTATGGTTACACATGAAATGAACATAGCAAGATATGCTGAAAGAATAATTTATTTAAGAGATGGTAGAATAATTAAAGGAGGATGAAATGAAAAAGAAAATTTTTCTAACAATTTTAGCCTTAATTTTTCTTTTAAATTTTGAAAGTGTTTTTGCTGACCCAATAATTCAAGCAACTTTTTCAGTTTATCCCGCTAGCGTTTACCCTGGAAGTGATGGCTACATTCAAATGACTTTGAAGAACACAGGAAACGCTGCTGCCAATCAAGTGAAAATTTCAAGAGTTTCTTCAGATGCACCGATAAAAATCTCTGGTGATTGGATATCTGAGCTCGGTGGTTTAAGCATAGGCGACACAGCCATAACAGTTTTTAAATTTTCAGTTCTGAATACAGCTTCTCCTGGCCTCTACAACGTGAAATTCCAAATAGACTATTGCCAAGATTCTGTTTGCAGAACAATAACACCAAACGCCATAATAAACATTCAATCACCTTCAACTGTTCAGTTGCTTTCAATTTCACCTTCTTCACTCAAGCCTGGAGAAAGAACAAATATGACCTTCACCATAGCAAACACGGGCAACTTACAAATAAACAATTTGATCTTCACTTGGTCAGCTTCAAATTACATATTACCAGTTGGCTATGATAACAGAGTATTGATTTCTAGCTTACCACCAAACTCTGTTTATGAAATCACAAGAGAAGTTGCTGTAAGCTCAAGCGCAGCTCCAGGAATTTACCCAATAGCCATAACATTCCAATACACAGACAAATCCGGAACAAACCAAACAATAGCTTCAACAGCAGGAATAGAAATAAGTGGAGAAACTGATTTTGAAGTCAGCGTTCAAGAAGCTTCTTCCTCTTCTGTTACTCTTACAATCGCAAACACAGGAATGAACCCAGCTTATTCTGTTCTTGTCAGAATTCCTAGGCAAGAGAGCTTTATTGTTGTTGGGACTTCTTCAAGCATGGTGGGCAATTTAAATCCAGGCGATTATACTTTTGCTACCTTCCAGCTCCTGAACTTGCCAAATGTTGATAGAACAACAAATCTTTTAGTTGAAATTTCATACACAGATGCCATAGGCTTGAGAAGAATTTTACAAAAAGAAGTAAGTGGAAGCGACCTGAGAACTTTTTCTAATAGAACAATTCCTACAAGAATACAATTCACAAGATCTCAGCCAACAACCAACAGCACTCTCTACATCATAATCGGCGCAGCCGGAATAATTTTGGTTATAGTTTTTCTAAAGTTTTTCGTCTTCAAAAAATTCAAAAGTTTTAAAAGGAAGTAAAAATGAGGATTAGTGATGCTTTAAGCTTTTCTGTAAGAAATCTTTCTCAAAGAGGATTGAGGAGTTGGCTAACAATTTTAGGAATAGTCATAGGAATAGCTGCAGTTATAAGCATACTTTCTGTTGGCGAAGGTATGAGAGAGAGCATTTCTTCTCAGCTCAGTGGCTTAGGCGGAGACTTGATAACAATTTCTCCAGGGGCAACAAGAGCAAGAGGAGAATTTGCTGATGTAAGGACATTTTTTCAAGCAAGATTTGGTGGGGTTATAGCAAAGCTTAATGATAAAGACATTCAAATCATCAAATCAATTCCTGAAGTGAAATACGTTAGCGGAATGATTTCAGGAAGAGCTGAGCTAAGCTACTTAGGAGAAAAAGTTTATGTTTTGGTTCAAGGTGTAGACCCAGCTGTCTGGAAGGACATGGTAAGTCTTGAAATTGAAGAAGGAAGGAATTTGATGCCAGGAGATGTTAATGCTATAGTGCTAGGAAATTACGTTGCTAACAGAATGTTCAAAAGTCCAATTCCACTTAATTCCCAAATAAGCGTTGCTGGAAAATCTTTTCGAGTGGTTGGAATCTTGAAAGCTTCCACTGGTGTAGGAGGAATGATAGGTATTGACAACTCAATTTACATGCCTTTATCTTCAGCAAAAACTGTTCTTAACATAAGCTCAAATGAATACAACACAATTCTTGTTAAAGTTAGCAATGTTGAAGATGTGGATGAAGTTGAAGAAAGAATAGATAAGCTTTTGATGCTCTCGAGAAAAGTCACAGAAAACACGAAAGACTACACGATAACTTCTGTGAAAAGCATTCAAGAAAGAGTTTTGAGTGTGATGGGGACCTTGAATTTCTTCTTGGCAGGAATAGCAGCAATTTCTTTGATAGTTGGGGCTGTAGGAATTGCCAACACAATGTTCATGTCGGTGATGGAGAGAACAAGGCAAATCGGCACGCTAAAAGCTTTAGGTGCAACTGATGGTGAAGTCATGCTCCTCTTCTTGATTGAGTCAGGTTTAATAGGTTTGGTTGGAGGCTTGATAGGAATTTTCTTCGGCTTTATAGTTTCTGGAATAATCTCAGAAATTGGAATTAGAATGGTGGGAATGGGTGGCATGGCTCAAACAGTTGTTTACATTCCACCTCAGCTCATTCCTTTTACCCTTGTTTTTTCTCTCTTGATAGGAGTTCTTTCTGGTCTTTTGCCTGCAAGAAGGGCTGCAAAGCTTCAACCGGTTGAAGCTTTAAGATATGAGTAGAGAAAAAATATTTTATGGCACTAGAAGGAATTTTTGCTTTGATGGCTAGGCTGCCTTTTTATCACCAACTTGCTTCAATAATACCCGAACCCTTCTTGAGAATTTCAATCTTCACTTTTGCTCTTTTCATCTTTGGTATAATCATGTGGAAATTTTACTCAACACTCGCAAGAAGAGATTTGTTTAAGATAAGCTTGAGTCCTTACATGAGCAAATGGGAAAGAATAGGTGAAGCTTTTGCCTTTTTCTTCAAATATACTTTCATCTTCCCTCTATACACTTTTTTCTGGTTTTTGATTTTCTCCATTTTTCTCATCTTTCTTTCAGAGTCTTTGAACATGGAAGAAATTTTTTTCGTTTCAATTTCTGTTATCTCTTTCACCAGAATTGCTGCCTATTACAATGAAAATTTAGCTAAGGACGTGGCCACAATTGTTCCTACAACTTTTCTGCTTATCTTCTTAACAAACCCAACTTTCTTTTCACTTGAGTTACTCCTCACAAGATGGGAAAGCTTACTCTCCTCATTTCCAGGAGTTTTGCTATATCTTGTTTTCACGATTTGCCTTGAATGGATCTTGAGAATAATCTATTTCCTCAAATTGCCAGCTTCAGAAAAAAGGTTGGAAGAAGAATTAGCTTAAACCTTTCTTTTCCATCTCAACAAATTCTTTATGTTTCTGTTCAATTTCACCCAAAGTCTTTTGAATTCTTTCATGCTCTCTCTTCAATTCTTCTGGCATTGTTAGCTTTTCTTTTAAATAATAATTGTAAAGAGCTTCATGCAAAGCATCTAAAGCCAAAATTGAACAATGAATTTTTATTGGTGGTAAGGGCTTGCCAAGTTTTTTTATCAAATCTTCTTTTTTTATCTTCATCACTTCCTCCAAAGTTTTTCCTTTAACCATTGTTGTTAGCATGCTGCTGTTAGCAATAGCTACAATACACCCAAAGGTTTCAAACCTAATATCTTTAATTATTTTTTCACCTTTTTTGTTCTTTCCAATTTTCAAGTAAAGTCTCATGACATCGCCGCAAACCAAGTTACCAGCTTCACCTATAGCATCAGGACTTTTAATTCTACCCATGTTTCTTGGTTTCTTGAAGTGTTCAATTATCTGCTTGGAATAAGGCAAACTTTGTTTCACATTACCACTTCCCCTTATAAGGCGAAATTTCTCTAAGCTTTTCCACAATTTTTGGCAAAACTTCAAGAACATAATCAACTTCTTCTTTTTTTGTCCATCTTCCTAAACTGAGCCTTAAGCTTCCATGAGCTTCATGTGGTTTTAAGCCAATAGCAAGCAAAACATGGCTTGGCTGCAGAGATTCAGAAGAACAAGCTGATCCAGTTGAAGCTGCTATCCCTTTCATGTCCAAAAAAGTTACCAAGCTCTCACCTTCTATGAAATCGAATCTAAAGTTTGCATTGTTTGGCAATCTTTTAGTTGGATGGCCATTGAGATAAGACCTTTCTATTTTCAAAACACCTTTGATTAGCTTGTCTCTAAGTTTCGTAAGTCTTTGAGCTTCACTTTTCATTTCCTTTTTTGCAATTTCAGCAGCAACACCAAAACCAACTATACCTGCAACATTTACCGTACTTGACCTCAAGCCAAATTCATGTCCTCCACCATGCAACAAAGGCTCAATTTTTACACTGTCAGCAACAAACAAAGCTCCAACACCTTTTGGTCCATACATCTTGTGAGCACTAGCAGTTAGCAAATCAACATTCATTTTTTCCACATCAACAGGAATTTTTCCATAACTTTGAGCAGCATCTGTATGAAAATAAACTCCTTTTTGCTTGCAAATTTTTCCTATTTCTTCTATTGGCTCTATTGTCCCAATTTCATTGTTTGCATGCATGATTGAAACCAAAATGGTATCTTTTCTTATTGCTTCTTCCACCTTTCCAGGATCAACTAGGCCATATCTATCAACAGGCAAATAAGTTACTTCAAACCCTTGAGCTTCAAGCCAGTGAGCAGCCTCAAGAATGCAGTGATGCTCAATTGCTGAAACAATTATGTGCTTTCCTTTTTCGCGATTTGCAAAAGCTATTCCTTTCAAGGCAAAATTGTTTGCTTCTGTTGCGCTACCAGTAAAAATCACTTTACCACTTTTTGCATTCATAAGCTTGGCAACTTTTTCTCTCGCTTCTTCCAAAGCTTTCTTCGCTTCTTGGCCAAAAGAATGTAAGCTCATAGTGTTTCCAAATTTTTTTGAAAAATAAGGCAACATGGCTTTCAAAACTCTTGGGTCTACAGGAGTTGTAGCAGCATAATCCATATAAATTCTCTTCATCTTTCACAACCTCACGATGCTTTTTCTCCTGAATCCTTTCTTATAAACTCTTTTGTACTTTTTCTTCTTTTCAGGGAATTCTATCTTATCAACATCAAAGTTCATTAAATCATTTCACCTCTTTCTTGCAATATTCACAAACAATTTTTTGGAAGTCAGAGCTCTTGAAAGATTTTTTGAGGATTGCTTTAACTATTTCATCAGAAATTTTCTTCACAGCTTCACTTTTTTCCAACTTTCTTACTTCTTGTGTGTATTTTCCTGACAAATATTTGCTTATGGCAGCTTGAGTTAAGCCAAGCTTTTTTGCTATTTCTTCTTGTTTTAGACCTTTAGTGTAAAGTTGCTTGGCTACTTTGACTCTAACTGCAGGGATTATTTGTCTTACCATAACTTCGCAAAGCACTGACATGATATTCTTTATAACTTGGTTATATTTATGCTTTAAGTCAGCAAACTTTTTTAGAAAAAAGATTTTTTAAATGAAGTGTTTAAGATAATTTAAGGAGTTAAGAAAACGTGCGCCAGTAGTCTAGCCTGGTAGGACACGAGCTTCCCAAGCTTGGGACCCGGGTTCAAATTTGAGTGAGGATATGTTTAAGGCTTTGATAAGAATTCATACACACATGTGAAGTAGTTTTTTACGTCCTGAGAAAAATGTTAAAATTGCTGTCCTCACTCAATGAAAATCCCGGCTGGCGCACTAGATGATGAACTTTTCCCATGTTTTTCCTATCTCTTTTATGAGTTTTTTATCAAACTTGACTATTCTGATTTCTCTTTCTTTTTCAAAATTTTCTCAATTTTTCAGAAAGTCTTTCTTTCCAAAGTTTTTCCCTGTTCAAGTTAAGGAGTACTATTTTAATCTTGATTAGTATTTCATAAACTCTTAAATTTTTACACAACAACTTTTCATGCACTACTTTTCATTATTTCCCTGACTTCAGTAAAAAACTCTTTTATAGCTTCTTGAGCCTTAACTTCACCTCTTTCAATCTTATCCATTTTTTCTTCCAAAAGTTTTGTTAATTTCTCATCCAAATATTTTCCGTAATTTTTATTCAAGAAGAAATAAACCTTCGCACCAAGCAAAGTCGAAATAAGCCTTTTGTTCACTTCTTTAACATATCCTCTTTTCTTCAAAATTTCCAAAATTTTGGCATAAGTGGAAGGTCTCCCTATACCTTTTTCCTTCATCATAGAAACTATTTCAGAATAAGTAAACGGATGGTAAGCTTGGACTACTTTTTTTCTTACGAAAGAAATCCAGTGTTTCCCTTCCTTAACTTCAGGAATTTCTTTCGCATAAACAGGAGCAATTTTTGAAAAACCATGCTCTAATATTCTTGTCAAAAACTCGAAGTCTAACTCTTTTCCTGCTATCAATACTTTTATGTAAATCTTCTCTACTTTTGTAGGTTTCATTTGACTTGCAATAAATCTCTTGAAAATTATGTCATAAGCTTTAAGCTCTTGCTCGCTTAAAGCAATCCTAATTGTTTTAAGAGCTATCATACTCCTTAATTTTTCCAAATCTATAGCTTTTGTAGGTCTAATGCATTCATGAGCTCCTTCACTTTGCCATTTCCTTTCCTTAACAAAAGCATCACCAAATTTTGAAGAAATATAGTCTTTTGCCAAAGCTATTCCTGTATTGCTCACAGTAGTGCTGCTAGTTCTGTGATAAGTTATCAAACCACTTTCGAAAAGTTTTTGAGCTATTTTCATAGCTTCATTTGCATCAATTTTCAAAGAAGAAGTAAGAGCAGAAATTAAAGTATCTGTTGTAAAAGGAGGATATGGGCTAAGTTCCTCAACTTTTTTCTCTACTCTAAGAATTTCTACAGTTCTGTTTTTCAAAATTTTTTTCCATGTTCCGAGCTCACTTTTAAAAGAGAGCTTTAAACCATTTTTTAAAGTAATGTTTATCAATTCTTGCTTTTCTTTCAATTTTTTAGTTCTTTCATATATCCAACCTAACACAGGGGTTTGAACTCTACCTGCCGACAATCTGTTATTATTGAAAATTTTCCAAAGCACAGGACTTATGCTAAAGCCTATCCATCTATCTTGAATTCTTCTCACAACTTGTGCTTCTACTAGCTTAACATCAAAATCTTCCAAGTTTTTCAAACTGTTAATAATTCCTTTCTTCGTGACTTCATGAAATCTCGCTCTCTTTATGTTTTGATTAAAAGGTTTGAGCAAAAGATACAGGTCAAAAGCTATTTTTTCTCCTTCAGCATCAGGATCTGTACCTATTACTACTTTATCAACCAAGCTCGCAATCTTTCTCAAAATTTTAATCCTTTGTTCAGAAGTAACAAAATCTTTTTTGTTGCAAAAAGAACAAACATCGTTTTCAATTTCTCTTTCACAATGCAAACATTTTTTGATTGCTCTATAAACAGGAACGAATTCATTATTAACTTTAACTCCAAATAAACCTTCAACTAAATCTAAATCAGTGATATGTCCTTTGCTTGCTGTTATTATGGCTAAAGAATTCTCAATAAACACTTCAAAAGTTTTCAAATCTCCTATAGTTTTTCTGAAAGGCCTACCAAAATACCTTGCTATAGTCCTTGCTTTATTGGGTGATTCCACTATGAAAAGAAGAGTAGAAAGCGAAATTTTTTCCTCAACCTTAAGCTTACCTTCTTGTGCTAACAATACTTTTTCTCTATCTTCGTCTATTTCCTTTATCAAAGAAGACAAATCAATTTCTTCAAAATTCTTCCACTCTATTTCTTCGAGGTAGCTAAGCTCTTTTTTAAGATTATTAAAAGCTTTTTCATCATCTATAACAACAACACTCAATCCTTTTGTTAAGCCTGCTATATAAAGTCTACTTGTTCTTCCACTTGCTTGAATGTAAGCAACCTCATCAACTACTAAAAAATAATACTCGTCTTTTTCAACCCCAAACGATATCGTAGATGAATCTTTTAAAGCTTTAAGTACATTTTCATCTTTGAGTATTTTTTGAAAGAACTCCATTCCCTTTAAAGCAACTCCTTTTACATACTCAAGGAAACCTTCCAATTTTTTATTATCTTTCAGGGCTTCCCTAACAATTTTTAATTGTTCTAAATTTAGAGTTTTGATTTTGGCCAACTTTTGAATCAAATTTTCAAACTCTTTTTTATACTCTTCTCCTATAGCATTGGAAATATTGTTCAGAAGCATAAGCCATTTTGTAGGATGAAACTCTTGAAGGTTAATTCTTATCAAAAACTTCGGAATGCCTGCAAAAATAGCATACCTTATTCTATGTGGCAAATCTATTCCTCTAACTAAAGGGCTTCTTAGAGTTGCTATCCCTATCAAACAATCCAGCTCACCTTTCTCAAACATTTCAAAGTATTTTTTGTTTGGTTTGAGGAAAGCTCTTGCTTTTATGTTTTTTCCTTCTAAATATTTCTCCAATCTTTCAGCAAAATCGCTTCCCTTGTCGGTAGGAACGAAAATTAATGCTCCACTCCCAATTTTTTTGATTATTTCTACAACTTCTTCTTCCAAAGATCTTTTTGGCTTAAGATAAGAATCCAAGATTTTTCTTCCAAATTCAACTTTACCACCAAGAGTAAAGTCAAAAAGTCTAGTTAAAATAAGAATGCTTTTGGTCCTTTTTCCTTTTGGTGTGGCTCCACTTACTATAACTTGACACTTAACTTCTTCTTCATCCTTAATTTTTTCTATTTTTTGTAAAGCTTCTTTTAACTCAATTTTCTTTTCATATACTTTTATGATTACCTCCTTAATTTTTTCGGGCAATTTTAGCATTTTAAAAACATACAAAACGCTTTTACTTCTTTTTAAAAAACTGTCAACATCATCAACAAAAACCAAGTCAACATTTTGCGAATTTATTTCCTCTTTTTTAATTATACTTAAGTGAGTAGTAACTATTATATCAGCCTTTGTCATTTTTTTAATCTGCTCTTCTTTTTCTTTTTTCGTTAACATGCTATGGTAGAATGCTATTTCTGTTTGTAAATTGAGGTTTTCTTTAAAATTGATTAATTTCTGACTAACTTGATGGACAAGGATGCTTGTTGGTAAAACTATTAAACATCTCTTTTTCATCTTCGAAGAAGCATACAAACTTAGCACAACTTGCATGGTAGTTTTTCCGCTCCCTGTTGGGGCAATCAAAGCAAAACTTTCTCCTTCCAAAAACCTTCTTGTCCAAAATCTTTGCAAAGCCCACATATTAGTCTTCAGAACTTTCTGAAAAATTTTCTCAATTTCTTCCAGATCTTTATTTCTTGAAACAAAAGTAGTGAGAAAACCTTCTTTCATTTTTTTTGAACGCATTGGTAAGCAAATTTCGCAGGGCAAACCTTTTTCTAATCTTTTAGAACTTATAGTATTATTGCAATTTGGACAAAGTCCTTTGTATTCGAACTCCATCATAATTCTTAATTTAAAAATTATATCTTAAAGTTAAGTGGAAGAGAAAAAATTTATTTTTCTTCACAACCTATTTAAAAATTAGGTGCTATTTGCTGTGGGTAGTATAATTTACCTCCCAGGATTCGACGGTAAAGGTGGGTATGATGAGTATTCACCTTATCGTCGAGTTCACGGGGGTGAAGCCGGAGAAAATATCAAAAGTGAGGCTTGTTAAAAGAATTTTGGATAGTGTTATTTCTGAAGCTGGATTAAAAGTTGTTTCTTCAAGTTTCCATCAGTTTAAACCGTTTGGTGTTTCTGCTGTTTATCTTTTAAGAGAATCTCATTTAAGCATCCACACTTGGCCTGAGCTTGGTTATGTGGCTCTTGACATTTTTACTTGTGGAAGCGAAGAAAATGCCTTTAAAGCTTTCGAATTGTTGGTCAAAAAATTTGAGCCAAAAAAAGTAAAAAAGAA
>Ga0105162_1000712_pt1 | contig 20661 bp, 14 predicted proteins | sample JNZ201metaG_FD_81532 | JGI IMG/M metagenome (GOLD analysis project Ga0105162, IMG submission 81532) | Hot spring microbial communities from Jinze hot spring, China to study Microbial Dark Matter (Phase II) - JNZ 20120812A | ecosystem: Environmental > Aquatic > Thermal springs > Hot (42-90C) >...
AATCAACCCATACAAGACAATTACATCTAAAGTAAAGGAAATAGTAAATAAGTTTTTGGCCAACACGATATACGAGTTTTCTAGAATTAATGGAGGAATCTATGCTCTTAAAATCGAGGATGCGAGAATTCTACGCAAAGTCCGGAATTTCATACTAAAGAACGATCCTCCATTCTTTTCAACATCAGTTGACAGTAGAGTAAGAACCAGCTCTGCAGAGAATATTGAAGTCGGAGATGTAGTGTACGTCGCATGCCTAGATAAAGATATTAAAGATCTTCTAGAGAAGATCAAGGAAGGTGGAAAATGACTCCAGAGGAATATTCTCTCATGATAAGAATAATCCTCGCAGTATTATCTATAATTCTCTCGATCTTCCTAGGCTCAGGGTTGAGAAAGATAATAACGAAGAATCTAAGCAAGTTTGGTCAAGCATTTGCTTCTAAGTTCGCCGAAGTCTTAAGATACTTTCTTATAATATTAGGAGCGGTCATAGCATTCAGCATACTCAGTCTGGATATAGTGGTTCTGACGGGTGTATCCATCGGGATATTCATATTTGTATTGATAAGCATGAGAGACATATTTTCAAATTACGCGGGAGAAATCTATCTAAGAGTTAGGAGACCATTTGGTGAGGGAGACTTCATAAAAATTGGAAAGATCTCTGGCAGGATATTATCGATAAATAGTCAAGATGTAGAGATTGTATCTCTTGAAGGAGAGAAGATAATAATCCCAAACCAATTCTTTCTTAAGCATCCAGTAATAAACAAATCATCAACCATTCCTACATCGATAGAGTTGAAGATAGTTTTCAAGGGATTAGAACTTGATAAAACTGAAGAAACCATTATGGAGGCATTAAACGAGATCAGACCGGAGCTCTTCGAGGATCCAAGAATAATCTCAATCAATCAGACAGATGATAGAATCGAGGTTGATCTACTGCTCCACATAGTAAACCAGCGGAAGATGAAATGGGTAGTAAACAAACTCTCCAGCGAGTTTCATAAAAGAGGAGTTGAGATTGAGATCGAGTAAAGCACTCGTATTGGACCTTGACGGAACACTGACGAAAGGCGGAGAAGATAGGGTAACTCCAGAGTTGAGAAACATGCTAGAGCAGTTTAAGAAAGCGGGATGGCTACTTATATTGGCTACTGGGAGAGATAGAAGATATCTTGAGTCTAGAGATGATTTAAGAAACTTATTTGATGGATGGGTTTGCGAAGCAGGCATCTCGATATACATTCCTTCAACAAACGAATATAGAATCTTGGTTGATGAACGTTGGCTTCAGTTTATCAGTGAAGTAAAGAAGAAAGTAGAATATGTAATCTTTAAAGAGAACACAGTGAACCTATTATCTAAAAGATGCTTGGAAGAAATCGATGAGATCGCTTCTAGAATCGGTGTAGAATATAAGGTATTGAATAATAAGGGTTCGCTATTACTACTTCCCAGGAATACTGATAAATCTACGGGGTTAAATGAATTATTGAGATCAATAGATTTTCATGGATATCTAGTTGCGGTAGGCGACTCGGAGATGGATATTGGGATTCTTAAGAACGCTGATCTAAAGGCTGCCCCGTCAAATGCGGACGGATCCGTCAAAGAAGTAGTGGACTATCTTTCTTCGAGAGAAGACGGTGAGGGGGTAATCGAGATATTGAAGAACCTTAGACAAAAGTATATCGAAGAATAATTGGAGGATTTCAGGTAGCCTTTTCGTGGCTTCTCCTCTGAGAAACATGGCCTCTTTATCTTGTTGTGGTGAGGAACGTTGTTACTATGCTCGCAGTGACTGCACCTATAACTGTTGCTACAAAGTTCACCGTATGAGTATTAATGTATTCTATACCTTCTACCTGCTCAGCTCTAAGACCGCAGTGAATGGGTGACTCAGTCTTCTTCCCACATATCCTACATCTGTACTTTGCTTGGACTGTTGCCCCAAGTAAGCTGTCAACAGTCATTCCAACCAGCCCTGATGAAAATATTATCGCAAATACTTCATGTAGTGTAAACTTTCTATCTATCGTAGAGCTTATGAGTGCTAGGATAGTCATACCTATTAATCCGCCAAGATATCCTAGCGTGGTTACCGCTCCAGGTGTGCCCGGCTTAACCTTCCTCATACTCGTTATCAGCCTAGGCATTTTAGGATAGAGTAAGCCTATCTCCGTTGCTAAAGTATCTGCAAACGCAGAAGATAATGCTCCAAGATACGCGGCATAGAATATCTTTTCCTCCCCTGATAGCCCGGAAGCTATGGCCGCGATGGTTGCTGTGATACCATTTGCGACGACATTCCGCCAACCTCTAATTCCAGACTCCTTATTTTCCACTTCTCTTACCTTTCTAACTCGAATCTTCGTGAAGACTACTGAGACTAGGTAGAAAGCGATTAATGCTAGGAAATAGTTTCTTCCACCAAAGACGTATATCACGTATCCAACTACGAACGATGCAGTCACTCCTCCGACGTCGACAAACTTGAACTTTATGGAGAGTAGGAAGATGATGGCTAGAATGGTTATTGCCTCAAGATGCGTGAGAGGGTCAAGGTAGCTCAACCTAATTCACTTCTTCCAGCATCTTCTTGATCCTGCCCACCTCTTCTATCTTGAACCTCGTCTGGATCTTCTTCTCCAAATCCCTTATACTGACTTCGTTTGATTCTTCTTCAGATTTACCGATTATCAGCAGATACTTGAAGTCATTCTTTACAGCGTATTCTAGTGCAGAGGTTATCCTCCTCTCTATCAAGTCCACTTCTAGAGGGATGTTCTCTCTCCTCAAGATGTTTAAAACCTTAGCTATATACCTCTTATCCACATCCTGCAGATATGCTAAGAATATTCTAGGTCTCTTTGGTCTCACTCTAATACCTCTCTTCTCTACCATGTACTGCATTATTCTAGATATTCCAATGGCGCATCCCACTGCAGGTGTTGGTTTCCCACCGAATAACTCAACAAGCTTATCATATCTTCCCCCTCCATTAAGCGAGACTTCTGCGTCTGGTACTGACTGCTCGAATATGAAGCCTGTATAGTATTCTAGCCCTCTAGCCATACCGGGCATTAGATACATCGGTGAATCTACACCACTCGTATTAGCTAGTTCTACTATCTCTAGTAGATTCTCGAAAGCTTTTAAGGCTCCACTCCAGGAAGAGAGTATACCTTTTATCCTGTTAAGAATATTTTTATCCATTGAGTCTACTCCCCAAGCAATAGGCGGTGACTCTACTAATTCCTTGATTGTTTTTATGGCTTCGTCCTCTACATGCGAGCTTCTCATCATACTGTATGCTTCCTCGACTCTCCCCCTATCTATTGATGTCAGAATTCTATCTTGTGTCTTCTCATCTACCTTATATGACTCTAGTATGCTTCTAAGTATGCCTGCGTGACCGATCTTGAAATATTGTTCTCCTAATCCTATCTTCTTGAAGACTTGATAACTCACTTGTAGTATCTCTGCATCCGAGAGTGGGTTGCTTGACCCGAAGACCTCGAATCCTCCTTGCCAAAATCTACGCCTTCTACCCCATTGAGGCTCATCATATCTATAGCAGTCAGCAATGTATCCCAGTCTTATAGGTGGAGCAACTGCTTTTAACTTAGTAGATACAAGCCTAGCTATTGATGCGGTCACTTCAGGTCTCAGAACGCATCTTCTACCAGCTTTATCATGGAAGTCGAACATCCTATCTCTAATCTCTTCTCCCGATTTGGCTTCGAAGAGCTCGTAATATTCTACTGTAGGCGTTTCAACTTCTAGGTACCCGTAATCACTGTAAACATGCCTTATAGTGTCTACTATGAATTGTTTCAACGCATATTCTTCAGGGAGGAGGTCGTCCATCCCTCTAGGAGGCTCCAGCAACATCTCTAGAAACCTCTCTACGTTAGTTAATAATTGTTTGCTAGGTTATCTATGGATACATTTAATGTATTTTTAGGTTTAAGGTAGCTCTATTTATCAGGGCTTGCTAAAACTTCTGATATTTCAAGTAGAAGACTGAATGAAGAATGTTTATCCTGCTGCTGAGTTCTTCAAGCTCAAGCCAGTCTGTGTAATTCATCCTCCACCCAACCGAGTCTACCAACTCTTCAACCTGCTGAGTATTCTTTGCTCCAGGTATTGGGACTATGACAGGACTAGACATTATCAACCAGTTTAAAGCGACTTGGATAGGCTTCTTCCCATACTTTTCAGCTATCTCTTTCAGTTTAACGATGACAGGCCATATCCTCGTGAAATTATCTGGATGAAATATTGGCTCTCCAGCTCTAACATCCTCGAATCTTGGAAGATTGTCTAATGTATATTTCCCAGTCAATGCTCCTTTAGCGATAGGGCTCCAGGCCTGAACAGTTATTTTACATGCCTCTGCATACGGTATCAATTCTTCTTCAGCCCACCTTTCCACCAAGTTATACCTAATCTGAAAGACTTCGATGTCTGTAGAGGCGAGGCTACTTCTAAAACTTTCAACCAATTCTACAGGATAATCGCTTAGACCTAGGTAATTTACTAAACCCATCTTTACCAGTTTCTCCATCGTTCTAGCATACTTGTATGTTGGGTAATTGTGCCAGCATGGAGGCCAATGAGCTAGAAGCACATCAATATACTTTAGGCCAAGTATCTCTAAAGATTTATTGACTGACTTATAGACATCTTCAGGGTTTAAGAACTCTCCAGGGATCTTCGTAGATACGATGATCTGGTCTCTCTTCACCCCTATCTCGTTTAATGCTTTTCCAAGAATGTTTTCACTAACCCCTTGTCCATACACCATCGCCGTATCAAAGAAATTTATACCGTGTTCTACGGCTTTACTAACTATTTTTCTAGCTTCCTGGTATTCTGTCAGCCCCCAATCTTCACTGAACTGCCATGCTCCAAGCCCTATCCTAGAAACTTTTACATCTGTCTTACCTAAACTTGTATACTCCATACTTTCTACTCCCGCTGATTTTTCTGCTAGGTCTCATAAATAGTTTCCAGAACATTTAATACATTATCAGCATAATGTTGTATCAACCATATTTTAGAACTGTTCTTGTGTTCCTGTAATTTGTTCTAGGAGATTGGATGAGCCGAAATCTACTATTGAGATGACTGCTGAGGTAAAAGGCTTCCCCGCCATGTAGCTTAGCTCTCTACTCGAGGCGTTAGATTTCAAGTAGGGTGTTGCTGACATTTTGCAAACGATCTTTATCTCTCTTTCAAGACTCGGTGGGCAGTCTCTCGATAAGATGACGAGCTTCGCTTTCCTATTCAATACGGCGAGTTTACTCTGCCTGAATCCAAAGATTATCTTACCTGTTCTACTTATTACCTCTAGATGTCTCTTGAGGTCTTTCAGCTCTATTTCGATCGGCTCTGTAGAGGACAGTATAGACATCTCATTGACCATACGTTAAAGGAACAATAAATACTTAATTAAAGATAAAATAAAATTCAGGTATAACCATAGCTATCCCGCTCTAATGCAATGGTCCAGTTTTTACCTGTTATCTTCTATGGCTAGCTGATTCTTTTTCCCCTAGAGATTGCTATCCGTAGATTCCTCCTCCAACATATTTGCGACTCTTGGATGCTTCATTAGTAATGTTACCTGCCCTGTTCCCACCAGTATCTCTCTACCTATTAATATACGTTCAACGTTTCCTCTCAAAGTATCCACTTCTCCTCTCACAGCAGCGTCTAGTAGTGTCTGGACGCTTATCTCGAAGGCCGCTCTAGCTAGCGGGCTACTCTTTAACCTAACTACTCCATGTCTGCCTACTTGCTTGACCGAGCCGTTTAGGGTCATTACATCTGCTAGGAGTAGAAGATGCCTTACATCTACGTCTAGGCCTTGCTCTTCGAGAACATGTTTTAACTCTCTAACTATTGCTTCTCTCGCTGCTTCTATTCCAAGGACCTCTGCTATCTCATGTATGTTGTTCGTCCATACTCGTCTATTATCTACTCCTGGAAGAGTCATTATCTCTCTCAGGTTAGAGCCTTCCGTGAGAATAACGTATTCTCCCTTCTCATACTTTAGTATAGCTTTCGTTATTTTCCTTACTCCTTTAACTCTTGAAGAAAGTATTTTTTCTTTCAGCTGATCGAGGCTTAGAGCACTTTCTTCAGGAGCGTAGATCGTCAACTTGTCCTCTTTATATTCATAGCTGTACTTCATCTGTTTCACTGCCTCCTCGATATCGCTAAGTGTTACGTTATGTTCTTTCATTGCCTGCTCATCTAGTTGGAGGATCAACGCGTTCTTCTTCAAGTTGAATCCCACACTTGATACGATATCCTCAAAGTAAGTGGACTGGATCTGTTTAACTAGCTTTTGAGCTTTAGCTTTATTCTGTGCGTATTCTGGCTCAAGCGGTATCCTCATAATAGGTGTTGAGGGGGTTTTTCGCGCATCAACTATCTCTATAAGTCTTGGAAGCCCTAAGAGTATACTCTGCTCTCTAACTCCCGCAAAGTGAAATGTTCTAAGGGTTAACTGCGTGCTAGGTTCTCCAATCGATTGGGCTGTGACTATTCCTATAGCTTCACCAGGCTCTACCCTATTCTTCAAATACTCTCTGTAGACTTCTTTGATAAACTTCTCCGCATCCTCTCTGCTAAACTTCATATCCGTTATCTTCTTCTTAATTTTCCCTAATACAAGCCTCGGAAGTCTATCGGTGTATTTTGAGGTTAGCTGCTCTACTTCTTCTATGGGAAGTTGTTCTCGACCAGGCCTTAGTCCTAGCCTACTTATTATTATGTCCAGGTTTACGGCTTCCCCATGATAGCTTTTAGAGGGATCTATCCCATCTTCACCGTAGAGGAACTGGACGATCTTCTTGTGATCCATCATCCTGACCGTTCCATCATACTCGACGTAAAGAGATTCTAATGCATTGATCAATCTTCTCTGCATGTATCCGCTTTGCTGTGTTCTTACAGCTGTATCTACCAGTCCGTCTCTTCCTCCCGCCATGTGGAAGAATGTTTCTATAGGATCTAATCCTTGGATGAATGAGTGATATACGAATCCTCTGGCTTTCGGTGAAGCATCTCCAGGCTTGAAGAATGGTAATACTCTGTCTGTGAATCCTCTCTTTACTCTTTCTCTCCTAACTGCTTGCTGACCTACTACCCCAACCATCTGGTCTATGTTTAGTAGTGACCCTCTGGCCCCCGTCCTAGTCATTACTACTGCGCTGCTCTCCGGAGATATGTGTCTCCTAACGACTTTACCTGCAGCGTCTCTCGCCTCAGCGAGTATAGTCAGAATATTCGATTCAAAAGCTTGTTCAGATGTTTCTCCAGGTTTAATCTCTATCCTACCCTTCTCATACTCTGATTTAAGCGTATTGAACGCCTCGTCCATCTTCTTGAATATGTTCTCTATTTCTTTGTAGGCTTCTTCAGGGACGTATAGGTCGTCTATTCCGAAACTGAAGCCTCTAAGATTCAAATAGGTGTTAGCTATCCTAACAATATTGTTGATGAATTCTTTAGCTGCCTCAGAGCCATACTCCATGGCTATCCTGTGAAGTATACTGTTAGCTTTCTCAACTCCTATCGCACCTTTGTCTATCACACCTTTAACTAGTTTTCCATCTTCTATGACAACCTCGATATCTGGAGAGAAAGATGCTTTAAACCTATGATTGAATCCTTTCGGTAGTAGAAGGCTGAAGACCTGTCTTCCACTCCACTTAGGCTCAGGCTCTTTAATCTCAGGCTCGGGAAGTTCTCCAATATACGATATCTGAGATAAGAGGTATGATAGCTCCTTTTTGTTTAGGTATGTGCCTGGCTTCGTGAGAAGATATAAGGCCGTAATGAAATCTCTTATGGCCCCTATGATTGGTGCGCCGTACCTCGGTGAGAGTATGTTGTTTTGAACTATGAGGAGAAGTCTCGCCTCTGTCTGTGCCTCTTCACTTTGAGGTACATGTAGATTCATCTCATCTCCGTCAAAGTCCGCATTATATGGTGTGCATACACAAAGATTTAATCTAAAAGTCTTGTATGGCAAGACCTTAACTCTGTGAGCCATTATAGACATTCTGTGAAGACTTGGTTGACGGTTAAAGAGAACTATGTCTCCATCTATCAAGTGTCTTTCAACAATGTAGCCTGGCTCAAGAGCGTTTGCAACCTCATCCAAGTCCTGTGCGAATTTTAATCTTATCCTCTTACCATCAGGTCTAGTCACGTATTTCGCACCCGGATACTTTTCTGGACCATTCCTAACATATTGTCTAAGCCTCTCAATGTTCCATTCTGTTACTCTTTCTGGAACAGTTAACTGCATGGAGACATCTAGAGGTACTCCTACTTCATCTATGCTAATTTTTGGATCGGGAGAGATGACGGTTCTAGCAGAGAAGTCCACCCTCTTACCGCTTAGATTTAATCTAAATCTCCCCTCCTTCCCTTTTAGACGTTGTGCTAACGTCTTCAATGGTCTACCGCTTCTATGGGTTGCTGGAGCTACTCCAGGCACCTCATTATTCAGATATGTTGTTACATGGTATTGGAGGAGGTCTGCAAGCTCGACTATCACGGGTGAAGGTGAACCTGCATTAATATTCTCTTTAAGTCTTTGGGCTACTCTAAGTATGTCGACCAGCTTATGGGTTAGGTCGTCTTCACTCCTGAATCCCGATTCAAGGGTTATACTGGGTCTCACGTATACGGGCGGGACAGGAAGTACCGTTAGAACCATCCACTCTGGTCTAGCAACCTTCGGGTCTACGTCCAGCAGCTCTAGGTCTTCGTCAGGAATTCTCTCAAGTCTCGCTCTAACAGCGTGAGGTGTAAGCCTTCTAGGTCCTTCATCCGTTATTTCTATGAAGGTCGTCGGCTTCTCCAACTCGATCTTCAGCTGGCGTTCATCACAATGTGGGCAGGTAGTCGTAGACATCGCCTTCTGGAGAATCTTGTAGAAGATTTCTCTACTTATCTTTCCAGCCTTCTTCATTTCCTCTATCTTAGCTTTATAGTGTAAGACATCCTCGTCCGATAGCAGGATTCTTCCACAACTTCTACATGTTGATTTAAGCAGGTTATAGATCTGCTTTACGAATCCTACATGTATTACCGGGACTGGAAGCTCTATGTGACCGAAATGGCCTGGACAGTTTAGATAGGTGTTACCACACGTCTTACATCTCTGCCCCGGCTCCAGTGTTCCAAGCCTTGGATCCATTACTCCGCCGGGCACAGGCATGCCGTCTTCATCATATGTATCGGGGTTCTGTATTTCTGCTACACTCATCTCTCTTATCAAGTCTGGAGAAAGTATTCCAAACTTTATTGCTGATACAGTCCCAATATATGACGTTCTACATCACCTCCTCGAATATGAGCTTAGGCATGATGCCCATGCTTATCATCTCTTCAAGTAGTAGATAGAATGCATAAGACATTGTTACAGGCTTAACCTTGACGTCCTTCCCATGAACGGGGCATATGAATCTCTCCTGCTTCAAGTCGTAGTATGCTGGAAGACCGCATTCCTGGCAGAAGTATGCGGTATACTTATCGCTCTGTTCTAAGAGCCTATCTAGTAGAAGGTAGCTTGCACCATGAGCTATGAGGCAATCCCTCTCCATCTCCCCAAACTTTAATCCTCCACCTCTGCTTCTACCCTCGGTAGGCTGTCTTGTAAGTATCTGAACTTGTCCACGTGCTCTTGCATGGATCTTGTCTCTTACGAGGTGGTGTAGTCTCTGATAATATACTACCCCCACGAAGATCTCTGCCTCAAACTTTTTACCTGACAGGCCATCATACATTATCTCTTTACCAGTGTTCTTGAACCCTAATGCCTCTAGCTCTCTTCTAAGTTCTTCGAGAGGTTTACCCATGAAAGGTGTTCCATCTATGAATTCTCCTCTCAGTGCTGCTAATTTTCCAGCCATACTCTCTATGAGCTGACCCACGGTCATCCTGCTTGGGAAAGCATGCGGGTTAATTATCAGGTCAGGTACTATTCCGCTTTCGGTGTAGGGCATGTCTTCCTGAGAGAAGACCATCCCTATTACTCCCTTCTGTCCATGTCTTGAAGAGAATTTATCACCTATCTCAGCGAAACAGAATGTTCTAACCTTTGCTTTGATAAGCTTGTTTCCTTCATCGGTCCTCGTAATGAATATGTCTTCGACTACTCCAGCCTCTGACGGTCTAACAGTCTCGGATGCATCACGCCAAACCATTTCTCTAGCCGGAGCTCTCTGATATTCTTCCATGAATCTAGGTGGGCTCTTTACACCTATTATTACAGTCCCTCCAGTAACTTCTGACTCGATGTGCGCTAACCCATCATCATCTAAGACTCTGTAAGCTTGTTCTCCCCTGTAGCCTCTGACGGATGGGTCTGGTACCTCTATTCTATCTCTCTGTCCCCCAATGTATGTTCTTGCCTCGATCTCGTATGTTCTATAGCTTAGTGATAATCCTAGGCCTCTCTCAATAGCCGACTTGTTTAAGACTATTGCGTCCTCCATGTTGTATCCTTGCCCGGTTAAGACTGCTACAACCATGTTTTGACCTACGGGTCTCTCATTCATTCCAAGCAGGTTTATAGCCTTGGTGGTTACAAGAGGTTTCTGAGGATAGACTAGGATATGCATTCTAGAATCTACTCTAAGCTCATAGTTGATAGCAAACATTCCGAGAGCCTGCTTACCCATAGCTCCTTGATAGACGTTCCTCGGAGATTGATTATGTTCTGCGTAAGGTATGGTTGCTGCAACGACTCCGAACATCGCGTAGGGGCATATCTCTAGATGAGTATGCTCGTGGGTAACAGTTTCAGGCGATAAAGCTACATACGCGTTTTCTTCTTCTTCAGCATCTACGAACTCTATTTTTCCCTGAGCCACCAAGTCTCTGAATCTTAGAGTCTTATTCTTCAAGTTTTCTATATCAGATTTCGTAAGTAGGGGCTTACCATTCTCCACGATTATTAATGGTCTCATAACTCTCCCTTCATCAGTGTTTACCCAGACCTCTTGTACATGCTCGTAACTATAGAGTACGATGCTCACCTCACTGCTTATCTCATTTCTTCTCCTAAGCTCTCTAAGCGTTTTGACAAGCTCTCTCCCATTTGTATGGAAACCTACGAGTAACCCGTCAACGAATACTTTAGTTGGGTATGCTCTCTTCCTAGACCACATCTCTGTAAATGGGAGTACTCCAGCAGAGTAGAGCTTCTCTAAGAGTTCTCTCTTCTTAGCTTGACGGCTTACAGTAGCGCTTAATGCAAGGTTCTTAACTAAACCACAGTTTGACCCTTCAGGTGTTTCCGCTGGACAGATCCTCCCAAAATGTGTTCCATGCAGATCCCTTGCCTCGAAGTGTGGCTGGCTTCTACTTAGTGAGGACTGGACTCTCCTTAGATGGCTTAATGTAGCTAGGTAGTTTGTTCTATTCAATAGCTGCGTTACCCCTACTCTTCCTCCAGGCCAATTGCCTGTGGCGAAAGCATGTTTTACAAAATCCGTTACTATTCCAGGTCTAACGAATGTTGATACGTTTACAGGATACCGGGAGGAGGCCAGCCTCTCAAGCTGATATCTTACATCTCTGAGAAGCTTCATGAAGGCCATTCTATAAAGCTCCATCAATAATGGTCCAGCGAGCTTCACTCTCTTATTAGCGTAATGGTCTCTATCGCTTGTCTTTCTAATCTTAAGACTCGTCTCTAATAGTTTGCCGATCATCTCGCAGAGGAAGATTGCCTTCTGGTATCTGGCAGCTTTAGACGTACCAATATGTGGAAGGAAGACAGTATCTATTAGTTGTTCAGCTCTCTGTACACGATATTCTTCAGCGTATCCGAAGGCTATCCTGTTACCAATATATCTTAATGCTTCCGCCTCACTATCTACTCCTTCGGCCTCTTGGAATGATGAAGCTAGAAGCTCCTGAACTTCTCTCAAGCTTGAAACCATGTTAACTATGTCTTTATCATTTACCATTCCCAATGCTCTAAGCATTATGATGGCAGGTATGCCTTTGTAGATTCTTGAGAAGAATACTTTTAGTGGTCCACCATGTTTATATGTTACCTCCACTCTGGACTGCCTGCCATGTATAGTAGACAAGACTATGGCGCTTAGCTGCCCACCCTCTAAATCTTTCTCTGTTACAAGTATCCTATTAGGTGCGAGGTCCTCGATAGCTACTATCACTCTCTCCGAACCATTTATAATAAAGTATCCTCCAGGATCTTTCGGATCCTCACCTATTTCTATCAATTCTTCGTCGGTCATCTTTGATAATGGGCATATCTCAGACTTCACCATTACAGGTAAGATCCCTACTTCTATCCGGTCGCTTGAAATAGGTTTACCATCTAGATACAGGCTTACTCTAACATAAAGAGGTGCAGCATAAGTTAGATTTCTTAACCTGCATTCCATCGGTTTAACATTCTCTATTACTGTCCCATCCATCTCGACAAGCCTAGGAGCCCCAACCTCCGGGTTGCTCAACTTAAGTATTAGAGTACCGTATCTTGTTTTTACTTCAAGGTCTCCGAGAGACTGAACTAATTCTCTTAATCCTTCTCTCACAAAATAGTTGTATGACTTCATGTGATGCTCCACTAATCCTTCCTCTTCGATAAACGCTCTCATGACTTCCCATAAATCATCCTTTGTTAATTCAATCTGCTTTAACATATTTTGCATTCCCTCCATTAACTTTTAAGATAAACGTTTTTCTCAAAATATAAACACTCTTAATCTCCAAGTCTTCATATGTGAGATGGTATTCTTTATTTTAAAGTTTACGCTAGCCGGCGGCCCAGCAAATAATAAAGATGTCTCCCAATATATACATTCAATGCTCAATCACAGAGTATCTAGAAATTACTCCAACCTATGGAAGATTGACGCATATCTGGACTTGCTGTCAAATAGCCAGAAAATCTTCAAGCCATCTTATGCAACGTCCATAAAATAGGTCGAGTTGTTAGTTTCGCCTTAAATTTTTAAGCTAATAGCTTTAGTCTCATTTTTTTATACATTCTCTGCGCTACGGTTGTTAAGACTACTATGATGAGTAAGATCGGTGCGACCAATACTGCTAAGACAGTGAGCCCTATTACCAGATACTGTATGAGGGCTGAGGTTATATGAGAGATCCTTCCTAGATTAACTGTTGGGGGCTCTGAAGATTTATCAAACCTGACTATTATTGTCTTGTTCGAATTTATTATTTCTTGAATCATTGCTTTCAATACTTCACCATCAGATCTATAGAATGTCGCCATAATGGTTATGTTCTGATCTTTCTTGAAAGCCGCTTCAGCCTCTCCAAACTCATCTGTGATGAGTCTCTTTATTTCGTCACCTTTGACATAGATATTAGTGTTCGGCACAGGGCTATCTCTCGAGTCTAGGACCCTGAAGAGTATCTCCACGTATTCCTTCCTCATCTCCTCCGAGATCCAGATAGATACAGTTGAATATGTGACGCTCTTCTCCAAATTCTCTAATTGTGCTTTCATAACCTCTATCTCCTCTCTAACCTTGGAGAGTTCTCTCATTACTTCAAGCATTTCACTCACTTTCTCGGCTTTTTCTAAAAGCTCTAGAAGGTTGGCCTCCAGCGTTTCTGCATTCCTAATTCTGGCTCTTAAGTCTAGGATCTGGTCTGTCATATCCATTCCTGAAACAGACTTCTTGATAACTTCTCCAGTTCTGGAGATCTCCTCTATGAAGGTGAAGAAACTCTTCTGCGGAATCTTAACAGTCAAATAAGCATCTTCCTCTCCAACATTCATAGAGGTAAGGTAGCCCCTACACATGTCGGTGAATAAGAGAACTCTATCTACAGTCTCCCTAATCTTACCCTTATCTACTTTTAGGTCGATATCTGCTTTGTAAGCTATGAGTTTCTCCTGATCAGAGTAGACTACAACCTCCTTGGAGGTCGCTTCAATTTTAGATCCTCTAGTTTCAGCAGGAGAAGTTGATCCCGTTGTTGTAGCAATGACGGTTTCAGTATCAATTGCTCCTAGTTTAACATAACTTTGATACCCTGATTGCGGTGCAAGGAGTCCGAGTCCAATATTATATACTAGCATAGTCGCAAGGTATCCTGAGATCATTATGGTTGCGAGACCTACTACAAGGAATATAATCATTAACCTCCACTTTTTCACCTTACATCCCTGTGAAAAATAATCGGTTATGCACAATAAAATACCAGTTCTTAGAATGAAGCGTTCTAAATACTGGACGGCGTATACTAGTTTATTTCGATGAGTATGGTTTAACTGAATTAAGAGCGGTATCCTCTAGGTGAGGAATAGAAAGATTTGTGAATGTTTATTTATGTAAGGTATTGCTGGCTGAAAGTCGGCGGCTATACTTCTTGCAGAGATTAGCCGTTCTACTGATTACCTCTTTTCGTCATCTATGCGGGTAAACCTACTGAGAGCAGTAGGTCTATAAGCCATTGAGGTTTGACTGGGAACCACACTATGAACCATACTACCTGTACTCCAACCATGAAATATAGCATAGCCTTAGAGAATCTATCTTCGCTTAGTATATGTGGTAATCCTATAGCCAGTATCGGTACTGTCGAATAGAAGTAGAATGGATAGACCCATCTGTGTAGAATATACGCTAGAGGGAAGAAGATTATATAGGTTAGAGTGATCCATGAAAGTATTAGTATCTCGTTATCTGGAAAGAGCCTCTTCTTTAATGAGATTGTAGATGAATAGATTGAGAACGCGAGTACAAGCCAGGTCATCCACCATAAAGGTGACTGCATACCGTAGTAAGCTACTGGATGATATTCCTTACCATCAACAGTTACTGTTACAACGAAGTATGATTCACGTGGGTAAGGCATAATAGGGTTAGCCCAAGTAAGAGGCATATGGACAACGTCTCCTTCCTTGAATGTTAATATTGTATGGTAGTTCAGCATGTAGTCTAGATGTTCGAATGGCGTAGAATAAGCTTTAAAAGAGTAATCATATACTGAGAGGCCGGCTATCAAGATTATCAGAGAGATTATGGCCATCTTCTCAATAATCTTCAAAGTCTCTCTAACCGCATCTATCAGCCTTTCCTGGAGGTAAGACATCTTCAGAAAATAATACAATAACAGACCAACCAATATGAATACGCTGGAGACCTTGCATAGTAGTGAGAAGCCGAAAGCTATACCTGAGAAGAAATATCTACTTCGAAGAAAAAGTAATACTGATAGCAAGCTGAACATCATGGCGGGAGCATCTAGAATCGCCATCGAGCTGAGATTGAATGAGGTAATATCACATGCGAATAGTATGGATGAACATAAGGCTAGGACGTTATTCTTTAAAACTATGTTGGCGATCTTGCCTAGCAGGTATACTGATACTGCTCCAGAAATGGCCATAAAGATCCTCCACCCTATCGGGTTATCTCCGAACAAAAGTATCCCGAGCATTATCAATGCCTTAGAAAGAGGTGGATGCTCATTATTCACAGACATCCCCATAAGCATTTTACGAGCCGCTGGAATGTAGTGGGCTTCGTCAAAGATGAATGCGCAATCTGTCGGAAATGGTGGGTCAATGCATTCAGATGGTGGAAGCTTAGGCCAAGGCTCACTCATTATCAGTAACTTCATGACTAGGATTATAATTGATAAGCAAACCAGTTGGAGATCTAGCTCACCTAGATACTTCCTAAGAAAAGCTGGAATCATAAAATCTCCACCATTATATGAATAATACTAGGATATTAAATTCTAGGATATTACATTATCTCTATTCGTCCCCTCCTTTTACAACCCTTGTCTTCAGTAAAGGCTTAACCAGTCCTTGAATGTTCATTTTCTTCCCAGAAGCCTTTAGATAGGTTTCGGTCAACATGTATAGTAGTGTGGCGGCTCTTATCAATGCGAGGTTTTGGGGTAGTGTTCCAGGCAGAAGAGGATCTTCCTCCATAAACCATGTAAGTATTATTCCTACATTGGCAAGTTCAAGGATGTAAAAGATTGGCCGAAAAGAATTAGATATTACTGCTAAGAAGGGAAGGAGGAATATTAGCATCTGGGGTGTAAAAACGTAGTTCGTTAATAAGAACACTGATAGGAGTATGAATGACTTCTCGTATAGGTCTCCAATGTTGCTTACATACATTTTCAGCAAACCGTAAACCATGAGAGTAGCGCTGAATAGTTTAGCTGTATCCCATGAATCCCTCGAAGGAAATAGATAAACAAACCAAGCATTCTCAAGCCCCCATTCAGCATGGTAAATATATGTCTCCTTGAAAAAACTTGGATTAAGTAGCTGCAACACTACGTTGACTATCGCGACTGGTAGGATGAAGTAGAATATGTAGGAGAATCTATCCTTCCAGTCTTTCATATGGAGTAACAGTATTGGAAGAAGTATAATGTTAATCAGCTTGGTGAGAGTAGCGATGGAAAATAGTAGTGCTGAAAGCTTATACCTGCCTTTCTCGAAGTACATCAACGACAAGATCAAGAATGCTACAAAGACTACGTCGAAGTTATAGTTTAGATAGAAGATCATGGTCGGTGCGAAGATGAGATAGATAAAGATATAGATGAATGAGTTTCTTCTCTCTTCAATGATCCTCGACACTGTTAAGACTAGGAACATGTAGAATACGAAGAGGATTAAAGAGAATGAATTATAGTAAGGTATCAGTTCCCCCCGACCGATGAGTGACGAGATGTAGGTTATCAAGCCTGATAAGGGTGGGTACTCGAACCCCTCTTGGATGTACGGTATCTTAACGTCCCTCACCAGAGGTCTATACCAGAAGGAGACGATGTCAGAGTATATGTACCCCTGAATCTTTGGGTGGTGAAGTAAGTACGATGCTATGAATGATAATGTAGCCGAAGATATGATTATCTTCTTCATTGGTTATCGAGCCTCTTGCTTACATATGGCCCATCACGAATGTATCCTCTCCTATAATAATATTCTCTAACTCCTACTCCGCTAATTACAGCAATCTTTTTTACTCCAAGTTCCACTGATGCTATCTCTTCCGCCTTGGCTAGAAGTCTCGATCCATAACCTTTATGCTGCCACGAGTCTTCCGACCTATGCTTGACCGGGGACATTTTACCATATACGTGAAGTTCTCTAATTATTGCCGCATTCTCTAATTCTTTTCTCAATGCTTTAGATGGTAGCCTGAGTCTAATAAACCCGATCAAAGCGTCGGTAACGGGATCTTCATAGGATATGAAGTACTCAATTCCTTGAGATGCCTTATACTTTAGAATGCTTAGTCTTATATTTTCTTGATTTATCTCTATTCCCATTCTAGTCTTTCTACCAACTTCTCTACACCTAATACATCTACAGCTTAATCCAAGGCTCTCCAAGTATTGTTCAATTCTTTCTCTAAGATTCCCTATCTTGTTTCCATCTATAGTTATCTGTAAAGGTATTTCTCTCTGGACACGCTGTATCCTGACGTATGGAGGGGTTTCAAGAAGCCACTCGGCTAGAAGTTTTACGAGAACATCCTCTGGATATGGTCTGTATTCTTTCCTCTTCCATAATTCGTATAAACCTGTGTCTGGAAGTACTAGAGTAGGATAGATCTTAATGAGGTCTGGTCTAAACCTACTATCTCTCCACATAATGCGGTATATCTCCAAGTCTTTCTCATAGCTTGACCCTGGAAGATTAGGCATTAAATGGTATCCAACTTTGAATCCTAGATCTTTGAGGACCTGTGTAGCTTCAACGACGTCCTCTATTGTGTGGCCTCTATTAACTAGTTTATAGATTTCATCGTCTAGTGTCTGTACGCCCAACTCAACTCTTGTTACTCCCAATTCAAGGAGCTTGTTTGCTTGAGTTTGTTTCGCCCAGTCAGGTCTCGTCTCAACAGTAATACCTGAAACTCTAGTAGACGCTTTCTCTGCTATCTCTAATGCTTCCTCAAAGCATCTAGAATTAAACCTATTCAATGCATCTAGGCATCTCTTCACAAACCATCTCTGGAATCCCTGCGGCATCGCATTAAACGTTCCACCTATAAATATCAATTCAACTTTGTCCACTCTATGTCCAAGCCTCTCTAGCTTATTGACTTGGCTCAAGACTTGAAGATATGGGTCGTATCCTGCTTTCGAAGCATTCTCCACGGATTCTTCTCTACCTGTATAGCTTCTAGGGCTACTTTTTCCTCCAGGGCAGTATATGCATCCGCCATGGGGGCACTCGTATATAGGTGCAACAACAGTTATTACTGTTACTCCAGATATGAGCCTCGTAGGTTTTTTCGAAATCTTCTTCCTAACTTCTTCAAGTAGCTCAGCCGGCGCATTATCAAGAATCTCTATATTTGATGGGACCTTAATGAGTTTGTATTCTTGAGATACTTTGAGCTTAACGTTCTCTATATCTTTCATACTAGCTTTCTTCATGGAGGCTATCTGTAGAGCCATCTTTCTGCAAGCTTCACGGTACTGGTCGCTGAAGGTCATCTGCATCGTCTACACCATTCACTCATATTTAGTTTAACCTCTATATATTAGTCATCTCTCAGAAGAATGTCTAGACGACACAACATATCGAATTGGAGAATAGCTACCTGCTTCTCCTATTCGTGATTTCTTCGATTAACGCTGGCACCGCTTCTCTATAGTCTGCAACTATGCCATAATCTGCATTCTCAAAGATGGGTGCTTCGGGGTCATTATTTATCGCTACAACTATTCCAGCCTCACGTATACCGAAAAGATGCTGCGCCGCTCCAGAGATCCCTACAGCTATATAGAGAGATGCTTTCACGGACTTCCCTGTTTGGCCCACCTGTCTCTCATGCGGTATCCACCCAGCATCTACCGCTTTCCTAGATCCCGCAACAACTCCACCGACCAACTCAGCTAGCTTCTCAAGTAGTTTGAATCCTTCAGGCGAGCCTAGCCCTCTACCCCCTGAAACTATTATCTCAGCTTTCTCTATCGGGACCTCTTCGACCTTTACTTCCTCGCTTGAGATCAGTTTTATCCTAGGTGGAGGCACATCTACTTTCTCTTCGATGAGTTCTCCTCTTCTAGAAACGTCTCTAGAAGGAAGCTTGAAGACGTTCGGTCTTACAGTTGATAGTTGCGGTCTCCTTTCAGGTGCTCTTATATGTGCTAGCAGGGTTGCGCCGAACGGCGGCCTGATCATTATCAAGTCTCTGGTATTCACATCTACGTCGAAGTCCGTGCAGTCTGCCGTTATCCCAGCTCTCAATATATTGGCTACGTAGGGTATCATCTCACGTCCTCTAAGTGTTCCAGCCGCTAGAATAATCTCAGGCTTATACTTTCTAACTAGAGATATTAGAGTCTCAGCATAGACTTCGGGGGTATAGGTTGATAGAGCAGGATCGTCTACGTAGATAACTTCATCTGCTCCATAATATATCGGCTCTCTAACAAGGTGCCTAATATTGTGTCCGAGCATTACTCCTACAAGCTTTGCCTTGATCTTGTCAGCTATCATTCTACCTGGATTTAGAAGTTGGAGAGATGCTTCATTCACTTCTCCATCAAAGGTCTCTACAAATATCCATACACCACGCCATTCATCCTTGATTATGAGATCCCATTCTGGACAGATCCCCGCCGTACTCATACTATCTTCAACCCCTCCTCTACAAGCTTGTCTACAAGCCATTTCACAGCCGTTTTAACATCTTGACCATCGAATTTCTGTTTCTTTCTCGGCACGGATGGTGTAGCGATAGATTTCTCAACTCTAGTCGGTGAACCTCTTAGACCTATGCATTCTCTAGTCAATCCGAGCTCATTGTTTGTCCATATCTCTATGCAGTTCTCCATCTTAGCTTTAAGCTTGTAGGATAACTTGACAGACCTAGGCTCATTGCTCTTCATAGCTACGACTAGTAGGCATGGGATTGGAAGCTCATATACTTCTATCCTCTTCTCGAGTTTTCTCTTCACTTTAACTACCCCATTTAGATACTCAACATCGGTAACATAGTAGATGTAGGGAATTCTCAGCCATGAAGCCGTCTGTGCACCTATATGTGCCGTAGAGCTATCTATGGTTTCTTGACCGAAGACTAGTATATCGAATGGTTTCAGTCTTTCTATTGCTTTCGATAAAGTATATGAAGTGGCGAGCGTATCTGCTCCAGCGAATACTCTATCGGTTACTAGTATGGCCCTATCAACACCCATCCCTATGATGAATTCTAACCCAGCTCTAGCAGATGTTGGAGCCATGGAGATTGCTGTAACAGTTCCACCATATCTTTCTTTTAGTTGTAGAGCCAGTTCAACAGCATTCAAATCATGAGGATTAATTATGCTCGGTATACCTTCTCTAATCAATGTCCCCGTCTTAGGATCAATATTTACTACCTGAGTATTGGGAACCCATTTGACAGCTACTACAATATTCAAACTCATATCTTTCGCCTAGAATAATGTAAAAAAGAAGAAAATAAAGATTAAGACATTAAACAGTATAGACTACAGCCGACATAAATTATTAAAACTCTTCATTCTTCCATGACCTTTAATGAGTCTAGATGCTTCCACGATAAAAAGTTATTAGAGCATGTTTTCTGTTTTGTTTACAAGGATCCACATAGAACT
>Ga0105162_1000714_pt1 | contig 20560 bp, 18 predicted proteins | sample JNZ201metaG_FD_81532 | JGI IMG/M metagenome (GOLD analysis project Ga0105162, IMG submission 81532) | Hot spring microbial communities from Jinze hot spring, China to study Microbial Dark Matter (Phase II) - JNZ 20120812A | ecosystem: Environmental > Aquatic > Thermal springs > Hot (42-90C) >...
CCCCTCAGCGTAGCGTTCCTGATGCTTCGGCTGCCCTCCCGCAAGGGCAGCGGATCCAGTTCAGCAGTGAGCGAGCGGGAGAACCGGCTTCTCAGGTTTCCACGCCCCCCAGCGCTTCAAGCATACCTGATGATTTGCCCGAGTTTGCGCGTAACAATCCGTGGCTTATTATCTTCAGCAAGCGGGGAGTGGATAGCAAGTAGCTGCCGAGGCGATCTTATGCATCGTGAGAGATACATGGGAGTTAGCGTTGAGCGAGTGCTGCGAGAAGTGCTCCGGAGGGAGCTCTCCGATGATCCTGAGGCTTTGAGGCTCGCGGAAGAAATCCTTCAGGCTTACGTGACCGGAGGGCGTAGGGGGGTTAAGCAGCTAGTAGAGGCGATGCTAGAGGGAGAGCCGCGTGCCGGTGCTGCTGAAGAGGGTGGAGATTGAGGGATTCAGGTACTTCGCCCAGAAAGTTTCACTCGAGCTAGACCAGGGGTTAACTGTAATAGCTGGACCCGTAGGCTCGGGTAAGAGCAGCCTTCTCTCCGCGGTGTCCTATGCGCTTTACGGGATGGAGCCGGGGCTGCGGAGAAGATTTTACGCTAAGAGTGATCTTATCAATGCGAGAAGAGATAAAGCGCGCATAGAGGTAGTGCTGAAGCACGGGGATAGCGTTCTCAGCATAGTGCGAGAGATCTCCAGGGAGCATAAGGAGTACGCGAAACTGGTTCTGCCCGACGGGCGAGTAGTTAGAGGTAGCGGTGCGGTCAGGGAGTACGTGGAAAGTTTACTGGGGTTAGATTTCGAGGAGTTCTACCGGACTGTGCACCTAAGTTTCGCCACCCTTCTTCTACTCGCCTACGGAACACCTGAAGCCAGGAGCAGGGTCCTCGATCGCTTGCTGGGTCTAGACTCCGTGGCAGGGCTCGTGAAAAGCATTCCAGTAAGGCGGGTGGAGTCCGAGCTGGAAAAGTTGAGAGGCTTGCTTTCCGCAGCTGAAGAGAACTTGCGCAAGCTGGAGCTGCAGTACGAGTCCACGTCCAAGGAACTCGCCAGGCTTAGATCTCAACGTGATGAGCTGCTCGGCAAGCTGTCAGCGATAAAGGTTGAGTTGGAAAAACTTGAGGGTGCTAAGAATGAGTTTGAAAAGCTTCAGGCATCAATCGCTGAGGTTTCGCAGATACTCCAGAAGTTGAAGCAAAAGATTGGGAAGGGGGGTTTCGACGAGTACACGCTCGCGTCTCTAGCCGATGATTTAAAGCACAGGCTCCTGAGGGCTGCTGAGCTTCTTCCTGTGCCTGCCTCCGTTAAGGAGAAGCTTGAGAAAGTTGATCCAGCGAGCATGAACCTGAAGCGGGTCTACGAGGCGCTAAAGGAGGCTCACAGCGCGATAGTCGACGAGTTTGATAGAGGGCTAAGAGAGGTGGAGGCCGGGAAGGCTGTCGAGGTAAACGAGTGTGAGCTCAGGTTAAAGCAAGTCGAAGAGATGCTGGTGAACCTCGAGGTACAGGTTCGGGAGTTTGAGGACCTGAGCGAGCGGCGTGAGAGAATTCTTTCAGAGGTAGGGTCCGAAGACAAGCTGCGCTCCGAGATTTCAAAGCTCGAGAGAGAGTACGAGAGGCTTAAGGAATTAGTACTCGAGGGCAGAGCCGCCGGTATCCTGCGGAGACGAATTGTGGAGGAACTTAGACTTAGAGGCGAAACCCGGTGCCCTGTCTGTGGCAGCGAGCTCGATAAAAGCTCGGTAGAGAAGCTTGAGCCGCGGATCAGGGAATCTGCTGCAGAGCAGGAGTCCGAGCTGAGATCTAAGGAGGAGAAGATCCAGCGGTTGAAGAGAGTCTTATCCGAGCTGCAGGAGATCAAAGCTAGGCTTATTGAGCTGGAGGAGCCTGTCAGTAGGTACGAGGAGCTCGAGAGCTTGAGGGAGAAGTTGAGTAAGGAGTGCGAGGAAGTCAGAGAAGAGCTTGAGAGAGCTAGACAAGAGTACAAAGCCATCGAATTTCAGTTGAGCAGGGCTGGCAACCTGCTTCTTCAACTGCGAGAAGGTGTCGAGAAGCTTGACGCCGCAAGGGAGATCGAGAGCCTCGAGAAGACACTAGAGGACAAGCGGCTGCAGCTCGAGCAGCTGCTTCCGCAGAAGCGCAGGTACGATGAGCTGGAGAGGCAGTTCAGGGATCTGAGGGAACAGTTGAGAGGTATCGAAGCCAAGATCGAAGCGCTGGAGAGCATGCCGCTAAAGCAGCAGCTTGAGGAAGCTGAGCGCGAGTACCGCGAGCTAAGCGAGAATCTCAAGAGGGTTGAAAACCTCCGGAAGAATCTCTTAGCAGTAAGGAAGGCTATGCTGAGGGCGCTGGCCGACCTCCGCGAGGAGAGAGTAAGGAAAATAAGCGACACTATGAATCTTCTCCTGAAGTCGATATACCCTTACTCGGATATTGAGGAGGTGAAGCTAGAAGTCGAGGAGGTTCGAGGCCTGAGAAGCACCTTCAAAGTTGCAGTGAAAGTCGGCGGTGAGTGGACAACCTTTACTGCGCGGCTGAGTGATGGGCAGAAAACAGTAGTTATCTTAGCCTTATTGACGTCGATCTTCAAGCTTCTACCTCACAATGTTGGTTTCATGCTGCTAGACGAACCATTACCTAACGTAGACGAGAGAGTTAAGCTCACCTACATGCAGAATATCTTCAAAACCGCCGGCGTCGACCAAGTCGTAATAACTACTCAGGCTGAGAGACTGGCAGAAGCTCTCCCAGAGGCGCGTGTGGTGAGAACGATGGAGCTCGTCTCTTCCGCAGGCCAGACGCCCTGAAACCGCATAAACTTAAAAGTAGTTTGAAATGCACAGCACAGGGATGATGATAGTAACTCTGCGCAGATGTGTGATGTTGCGAGCAGCCTCTGACCCAGAAGGTGAGCTCTCGTGACGCTGTGGTACTTGAAGTGTGAGGTTTGCGGGTCTCAACGCACGATGAATGCAGGCTTTAATCTCTACGAGTTTAAGAAAGTGTACTTATACTGTAAAACTTGCCAGCAAAACACATTCCATATAGTTTTAAAGCATGAGGACTAGGTCTATTTTAATCATTTTAAAGCTCGCGCGGCGGTCCTAGGATCTGTCCATCCGCGGTTTTCACGACACCGTTCTCTAACCTGAAGTAAGGTTCGCGAAGAGAGTTCGCCTCTATCAAAGCTTCCTCTAGTTTCTCGAGCTTTTCATCCTCGGGTAGCTTGGAGAGCAGAACGTCTCTCACGCTGATCGCAGGGTTATCTCTGTAAAGGCAAACCTTCAGCTTGCCATCATGAGTGAATCTCACTCTGCTGCAGCCAAGACAGAAGCTGGGGTTCAGGTAGTTTGCGATAACCTCCACCTTTACACCTGTGTCGAGAACGTAGACAGGGCGGTTGTGCAGTTCGCGGCGCCCGCTGCTAACAGACCTCTTCTCGAGGTGAGGAAGCACCATTTCTACCGGCATGTACAACTCGCTAAAGCCATAGTGCCCCCCTCCTAGCGGTATGAGCTCGATAAGATTCACGTTAACCCCCTTCGAAGATGCAAAGTCTAGAAGGCGTGGGACTTCTCTCGCGTTGAGCCGGGTCAGCACGAAGTTGAGCTTCACTCCTAGACCCGCATCAATAGCGGCATCAACTCCGGCAAGCGCTTTAGAGAGGCTATCCCTCCCCGTGAGGAGCTTATAGGTATTTCTCTCAAGGGAGTGAAGGCTTACGTTAACTCTAGAAACGCCTGCCTCAGACAGCCTTGAAGCATTCTCAACCAGGAGAAAGCCGTTAGTCGTGATAGAGACTTCAAGATCTTTCTTCCCCAGACTAGACAGCTCTTCAGCGATCTCGACTATGTCGCGGCGCAGCAGCGGTTCACCACCAGTCAACTTGACCTGCTTAACTCCTAGCGAATAAGCTGCCTGCACCATTAGCCGGAAGTGCTCAGGCTTAAAAGTGAAGGTCCCCCCGAGTGGCTCCCCTTCCCTATGGCAAAACAAGCAAGAGTAGTTGCAATCGTGCGTAACTGTCACGCGAAGGTTGCTTAAAGGCCTTCCGTACCGGTCGGTAAGCACAGCGATGAGTATTAGATGAAAAATCTAATAAGCGTTATTCTCGATCGAGTATAACGCTGGCAGCGGTAGTCTACTTTAAACGTTGCTGATAACCTTTAACTAGTGACTCGTTGAGCGGTTACAGAACCGTTGCTTCGGAGACGCAACTCTTAAAATAGACGCATCAAGCGGCGCGCGATGAGCGGAAGAACGTTAAGAGGATATGCCGGCTGGATAGCTGCTCTGATAGCTGCCTTGTTCCTCGGATACATGCTCGGAGCGCTACTGCAGGCAGCGCCACCGCGCCAGAGCGAGGGCACCGTTGAAGTTCCCCTTGGAGCGCTGCTACCGCTCACAGGAGACCTGGCAAGCTTCGGCAAGAGAGAGCGTCAAGCTCTAGAGCTTGCTGTGCGAGATGTGAACGATTTTGCGTCACGTGTGGGATCCCCGTACCGGTTCAGGCTGATTGTGGAGGATACCCGCGGAGACCCTGAAGTCGCTCGGAGCAAGATACAGGTTCTCTTCGCGCAGGGGGTGAGAGCAGTGGTAGGCCCTCTGAGCAGCAGCGAGGTTTCAGCGGTAAAGCAGTTTGCCGACTCTAATAAGATAGTCGTGGTTAGCCAGGGGTCTACGTCGGTAGCGCTGGCAATCCCGGGAGACTATGTCTTCAGGCTTGTTCCCACCGACAAGTTCCAGGGTAGAGTTCTGGCGGAGCTCATCTGGCATTTAGGGTACAGAAAGGCTGCGGTTATCTACAGGAATGACGCGTGGGGCCAGGGGCTTTTCAGCTCATTCAAGCAAAACTTCGAATCTCTGGGCGGCAGAGCTGAAGGCGTAGCATACGATCCCAGAGCGCAGGATCTGTCCGCAGAGGTCGCTAGGCTCGCGGACATAACCTCCGGTTTCGGCAGCCCGACAGCAGTGATAATGATATCGTTCGAGGACGATGGAGTGAATATTATTCGCCTAATGTCTAGGAACCCGGTATTCAGCGGAGTGGTGCTGTTCGGCACAGACGGGTCCGCTCTCTCCTCGAAGTTCATCGAGGAGGTGGGAGAGGAGATATTGAAGTTCGGCGGAAACCCCAGCACGAACTATGTTCCAGCGAGTAACCAGCTGCAGCAGAATTTCATCAGAGTCTACAGGAGCTTGTACGGTGAGAACCCGGACGTCTACTCGATGAACGCCTACGACGCGGTGTGGCTCATAGCTCTCTCGGTTATCCTAACAGGGTCCTACGATGGAGAGATCATCGCTAGGACCCTACCGCTCGTCGCTCAGCACTACTACGGCGTCACCGGCTACATCCCTCTTGACGAGAACGGCGACAGGGCTTACGGCGACTACGGTATCTTCGAAGTTAGACGGGGTCCCGAGGGCTTGCAGTGGGTTATGACGGCGATTTACGAGATCACGAGTGGAAGGCTCCTGCCGGTTAATGCTACGAGCGGTGTATAAGGGGATGAGGGGGCCGCTTCTCGAAGCGCTCCAGGTAAGCAAGAGCTTCGGAGGCTTTCGAGTACTCGAGAATGTTTCAACAAGTGTAAGCAGAGGCCGCTTGACCCTGCTTGCTGGACCGAACGGTAGCGGTAAAACCACTCTGCTGAACATCCTGAGCGGAGTGCTGAGCCCCGATGGGGGGAGGGTGCTTTTCAAGGGAATTGACGTGACTGAGCTTCCCCCTCACGAAAGGTTTAGGCTCGGCCTAGCTAGATCTTTCCAGACCCCGCTGCCCTTCCGGAGCCTAAGCGTGCTAGAGAACCTGCTCGTCCCGCTGCGCTTCTACGAGGAAGAGAAGCCCCTCAACATGCTCCTGAGCCGCTCTTGGATCCGGGAAGAGGAAGAGGCCCTGGAGAGAGCCTGGAAAATCCTAGACCTGGTAGGCTTAGGAGAGGTGTGGGATAAGCCAGCTGGAAAACTTAGCGGAGGACAGATGAAGCTGCTAGAGCTTGCCCGCGCACTTATGGGGGAACCGGATGTGCTTCTCCTCGACGAGCCACTCGCGGGGGTAAACCCCTCGCTTGCTCGAAGGATAATGAGCAGTCTTCGGCGCTTAGCGGGCGAGGGTCTGGGCGTACTGTTCGTGGAGCATCGACTCGACATAGCGCTGAGCTACGCCGACTACGTTTACGTGCTTCACAGAGGTGTGGTAATTGCCGAAGGGTCCCCCCAAGAGGTTGTAGGCAGCCCCCGTGTCCTATCAGCGTACCTGGCGGCAGGCTGATCCGAATGCTGGTGGTTGATGACCTTTCCGTAGGGTACGGCTCAATAGAGATAGTTCACAGGATCAGCTTCAAATTATCTCGAGGCGAGATCCTGGCGGTCGTCGGGCCGAACGGCAGCGGAAAGAGTACTCTCCTCAAGGGGATCTTCGGACTTGCGAGAGTGTTCAGAGGTGCCGTGAAGTTCAATGGTAGGGAGATAACTCGAGAGCCCCCCTACAGGAGGGCTCTGCTAGGCATGTCTTACCTTCCACAAGTTGGGAGTACGTTTGAGAGCCTTAAGGTTCGCGAAAACTTGCTCCTAGCAGCTTCGACGCTGCCCCGAAGCGTCGAAGAATCGAGGTTGAGCGAGGTGCTGGAAATCTTACCAGAGCTGAAGAGCCTCATGGACAGAAAGGTGAGGACGCTGAGCGGGGGAGAGCGGCAGATGGTCGCCCTGGCGATGAGCCTGCTTCACAGGCCACAGCTTCTTCTGCTCGATGAGCCCACTGCAGCTCTAGCGCCGAAGCTAGCTTCGATGCTGCTCCAAAAGGTTAAGGAGCTCAACGAAAACCTCGGTCTAACCGTAATGCTCGTCGAGCAAAATGCCACAATGGCTCTCAGAGTGAGTAGTCAGGCACTTCTCATGGTCTCGGGGGAGGCGAAGTTTTTCGGCCCCTCAGAAGATCTTCTGGAGAACGAGGACCTAGGTAAAATGTACCTCGGGCTTGGGTGACCTTTCTTGCTAGTGCTTGTCGAGGCAGCAGCTTACTCTAGCCTTTTAGCTCTATCCAGCCTAGGCCTCGCTCTCTGCATTATTACTACCCGGGTCAGCAACTTTGCTCACGCGGACTACATGACCATCGGGGCTTACGCAGCCCTCATTACGAGCGTTGTGATGCGCGTACACCCTTACGCAGCCCTCCCAGTATCGGCGCTACTGGGGGGATTAGCAGCTCTAGCCTCCTACCTCCTGGTCTTCGAGCCTCTGAGAAGGCACGGCCTCGTTACCCTCATGATTGCTTCCATGGCTCTAGACGTCATCATCAGGGCTCTGCTGAGCATCCTCGCAGACTACCTGCAGGCTAGCCTAAGCGTGTACTCCAGAGGTTTCATCTTCAAAGACATCACTGTAGAGCTGGCCGGCTTTAAGGTCGAAGGCTACCCCTTAGCTGTAATGTTCGTCACCACCTCCGCTCTGGTATCCCTCTACCTCCTGCTATACCATACGAGAGTCGGTGTGAAGATGCGCGCAGTCGCTGAAAGCGCGGAGCTGGCAGAGACTCTCGGAATAAACACTAAGCAAATCCTGGCGCTAAGCTGGTTCCTGGCGGGTGCTTTCGCCGGTCTCGCGGGCGCGATGATACCGTACAGGTTCGTTGTGAGCCCGGATACGGGGAGCTTCATACTCTTAACGCTATTCGCCGCGGTGACTCTGGGAGGCCTTCAAAGCCTTCTAGGCAGCATCGTTGGGGCTTACGTGATAGGATTTTCCGAGAGCGCACTCGCATACCTTCTGGCCTCCATGGGCCTCAGTACAGCGTACAGGCCGCTGCTCGCGTTCTCCGTCATAGTCGCTACTCTGCTTGCGCGGCCAAAGGGCCTGGCATCGATCTGGGAGAGGTGACGTTGATGGATCCTCTAGCGATGCTCGTGGATGTTTGCGTGCTTTACTCCGTGTACGCGATACTTGCGATCTCTATGGAGCTCGAGTACGGTGAGCTCGGGCTGCCGAACTTCGCTAAAGCGGCTTTCTTCGCCGTCGGAGCGTTCAGCGTAGGGGGTTTGAGCGCCAGGCTTGGAACTTGGCTGCTTGGGTGGAGCTGGGAAGGATCCTTCAGGGAGCGGTCTTGGCTCTACGCAACGATGGTTACCAAGCAGGTGGCTGAGAACCCGCTTCTCGGCTTGTCAATACTAGCGGTTGTTGTAGTAGTCGCTGTAGCAGGAGCAGCCCTGCTAGGGGTTTTAGCATCCTACCCGGCTATTCGCCTGAGAGAGGATTACTTAGGGATCACCCTGATCGCATTCAGCGAGACGGTTAGAGTCATAGCGAGGAACGACGAGAACATCGTGGGGGGAACGTTTGGCGCTGGGGTTGTCGACGTTTTCGCTTGGGCAGGGAGCTTCAGGCCTTACGCATTGTTCGCGTTTGCTTGGGGACTTATGCTCTTGACCTGGGCTGTCTTCCGGGAGCTTTCTGCATCGCGCTACGGCAGAGTTCTCAGGGCGATCCGAGATAGTGAGCTCGCAGCATCGATTCTGGGCAGGGACGTTGTTAAGATGAGAATCACTACGCTGGTGATCGGCTCGGTGATGGCAGCGCTAGCCGGGGTGGTGTACTCGTTCTACATGGGTGCTGTGAACCCGGATGATTTCACTGTGGGAAAGACCTTCCTGGTCGTGATGATCGTGATCTTGGGCGGCCGCGGGAACCCGCTGGGTCCGCTTGTCGGAGCTGGAGTCTACATAGCTCTCGATAAAACTCTCTCTTTCCTAAAACCTCTCCTCAGGTTACCTATAGATGTAAACTACTTCGCCTACGTGGTTTTCGGCTTAGGGTTGCTCCTGCTTCTCGCGAAGCGCCCCGAGGGCCTGCTCCCAGAGTCTCCGAACATCACTCTGCATCGCTTGAAAGCTTTGAGAAGCGGTCAGCGGCAGATTGCAGCAGGTCTTTAAACGTCAGTTGTCGAAAATAGGCTTTAGTATCTATCTTTCTTGATAACAGCTGTTCTTAAAGCGCATCACGATAATTGCTCGAAATGTCGATGGATGAGCGGCTATTCAAGCTTATAAGGCCAGAGAGCGTGGCAGTGGTGGGTGCTTCCCGCAATCCGGGCAAGATCGGTTACCAGGTAGTTAAGAATCTGCTTGAAAGCAGCTTCCCGCGTGAGCGAATATACCCCGTCAACCCGAACGCTGAGGAGATTCTAGGGCTGCGGTGCTACAGGTCTCTCTCCGAGCTCCCAGAGAGTGTAGACCTAGTGGTCATAGTTGTGCCCGCGCCGGTAGTGCCTCAGGTTCTAGAGGAGGCCGGCCAAGCAGGAGCTAAAGCTGCGGCGATTATTACCAGCGGCTTTAAGGAGGTCGGAAACGTTGAGCTCGAGGAGACGCTGGTCAAGATAGCCAGAAAGTACGGCATGAGGATTCTAGGCCCCAACATTGTCGGTATCTGCGACACGGTGAAAGGTGTCAACGCGAGTTTCTGCCAGACATCCCCTAGGCCGGGAAACATTGCCTTCATCACGCAGAGCGGTGCTCTGGGTATAGCTCTCATAGGATGGACGAGAATGATGGGTATAGGTCTCTCCGACCTAGTGAGCTTAGGGAATAAAGCTGATGTCGACGAGGTCGACATGCTGGAATTGTTCGCCGAAGATGCTCATACTCGAGTGATTACAGCGTACCTAGAGGGTATAAGCGATGGGAGGAGGTTCGTGGAGGTCGCCAGGCGAGTAGCCAGAGTGAAGCCGGTTATCGTCTTGAAAGCCGGGAGGGGTGCCAGGACAATCGGGGCGATAAAATCGCACACAGGCTCGCTCGCCGGGAGCTTCGCGGCTTACGAGGCAGCGTTCAAGCAGTGTGGTGTCCTACTAGCTAACGACTTCATCGAGCTCTTCGACTGGGCTTTAGCTCTCGCTAACTCTCCTCTACCCGAGGGGGGCGGAGTCGTTATCTTGACCAACGGAGGAGGCGCGGGAATAATGGCGACGGACGCCGCGGAGAAGGCAGGCATAAAGCTGATGGATATCCCCGACGACCTAGCTCAGAAGCTCAGAAGGCACATGCCGCCCTTTGGCAGCGTCTTCAACCCCATCGACCTCACGGGGATGGCGGATGCGGAGAGCTACACTGGCGCGCTTAAGGATCTCCTCCTGGACAGGAGAGTTCACTCGGTTGTCGTGCTCTACTGCCACACAGCGATCACAAACCCCGGCGAGATCGCTGAGGCGATTCTAAAGGCTATGAGGGATACTGGTGTGAAGAAACCGGTAGTTGTCTCGCTGATAGGCGGCGAGGAGGTTAAGCGAGCGTGCAACCAGCTGATCGAGAAAGGAGTGCCATGCTACGAGTCCCCGGAGAAAGCCGTCTCGGCTCTAGCTGCCCTGTACAGGTACTCCGATCTCCGCAGGAAGCTTGACCAGAGGACTCTCGTAGAGGTGAGCGGGGACAGGGAAGCGGCTAAAGCGATAGTCGCTAAAGCCGTAGGGGAGGGCAGGGCGGCTCTAACTTCATCGGAGGCCGCCAGGCTGGTCTCAGCGTACGGGATACCGGTGCTCACCAAGGTACTCGTGCTCAGCGAGGAGGAGGCCTTGCGAGTAGCGAGAGAAGTGGGCTACCCTGTCGTCGTGGAGGTTGAGTCCCCCGACGTGCTCCACAAGAGCGACGTAGGGGCGATAATCATGAACATCAACAGCGATGAAGAGCTCATTGAGGCGTATCACAAGGTTCTCTCGAATGTTTCCTCGAAGGTTCCCAACGCTCGAGTAAATGGCGTCATCGTGAGGAAGATGGCTGAGAAGGGGAGGGAGGTCGCTCTTGGAGTCCACAGAGACCCCATTTTCGGGCCTCTAGTGATGGTGGGGTCGGGAGGCGTGCTAGTTGAGCTCATGAAGGACGTTAGCTTCAGGGTAGCTCCCCTGAGCCTGGAGGACGCTTATGAGATGCTCGAGGAGACAAAGGTCTACAGAGTGCTTAAAGGGTACCGCGGCGAACCTCCCGCGGACTACGAGGCGGTGGTGCAGTCTCTCATAAAGCTCTCAAAGCTAGCTCTAGACATACCAGAGATCGAGGATATCGACATCAACCCCTTCTTCGTATATGAGAAGGGTAAAGGAGGACTCGCCGTAGACGTCAAAGTTACCCTCAAGCCGCAGGCCTGACGCGAGCTTTACTCACCTAAAACTTGTACTACAACTTCCCGCCGGTTTCTCGGCCCGTCCAGCTCGACGAGGAAAATGTTCTGCCAAGTACCTCTAACCAGCCGCGAGTTTACCACAGGTAAAACCTTGCTAGAACCCAGCAACGCTGAAGCGATGTGTGCATGAGCGTTATCATCTATCCGGTTGTGCATGTACTCCGCGTCTGGTGGAAAGAGTTCCCTCAACTTGTTCAGAATATCCCTGATGAGACCGCTCTCGTGTTCGTTCAGTATCACCGCAGCTGTTGCATGGGGGGCGTGCACTACACAGATACCATTCTTCACTTCGCTCTCTTGAACTACCTTCTCAACATCACGAGTTATGTCTACCAGCTGAAAGCGCTCAGATGTACGAAGCTCGAGCACTTTCACATGCGTGCGCATCGGGATACGTGTCTGCGGTAGCTTAAAAAGGCTAGTATGCGGCACGGCTGAAGTTTCGGTCACCCGTTGAGAGTCGCGTGACTAGCCGGGGACAACGGTGGTATACGGTGCGTCTAAGCCCAGAGCCATTTCAACAAGGTGAGATACCCCACCGATCGTTACTCTAGTACCGCATCGAGCCGCTTCGAACGCGTAGTGTAATTTCTTTGCAACGCCTCCTGTGATGTCAATGCCTCTTGCATCTCCGAGGATCACGCCGCTCTCGCTTCTCAACTCGCGCACTAGAACGGCTCCCGGAGTGCTCGGAGGTTTTGTGTATATTCCTCCCGCCCCCATCACGAAGATTAGCGCCGAAGCCCTCAGCCTGCACGCAAGGTGAGCGGATATCGCATCACCAGAGAGCACAGACATACCTCTTTTGATATCCGGGACGACGTCTCCGCATAGGAGCGGCACGAGCCCCATCTTCAGAAATCTCTCTATTGGCTCTAGATCCATGTAGTGTAGAGCTTCATCCATAGCCACCGTTATCGCAGATGTTTGAACAGCGACGGCTGGAATGCCGTGATCCAGGAGGGAACGGACCAGCAGCTGGCTCAGTTCCGTCATCCGGTACCTGGTCTCTGCGAAGCCCAGAAGCTTCTCTGGCTGGTTTCCACCCTCGTGGAGCCTGTACCGTAGAGCCACCGGGTGGCCGAACGAGCCCCCTCCGTGGACAATGAGAATGCTAACGCCCATCTCTCTCAGCGCCTTGATCTTCTCCGCGAAAATCTCAGCGCTTTCTCTTCGGAAACTGAAGGCTTTAGCTTTGTCAGTGATTGCAGAGCCGCCCAGCTTTACTACGACAAGCATAGCTTATCAGTGCTCTCTTTTCATGATGAAGACGGCGACATCCCTCAGGATCGACTTATACTCTGTCTCGGGTAGAGGCTCGAGAGCTTTGAGGGCTCTCTGAACGTAATCGTTCCTGATGCGCTCAGCTCTTTCCCTGGCGGAGGTGCGCCGCACAAGCTCAATAGCCTCTTTAATATCCTCGGAGGTTACGTCATTTTTGGAGAGAATCTCGCGCAGCTTCTCACTACCTTCTTCTACTGCTAAGAGTAGTACTATGTTCCCGAGCTTATGTTCGCGGATATCACCTCCCACGACTTTACCCGTCTTCTCCTCTACGCCGAAGATGTCTATGATATCGTCTCCCACCTGGAAGGCCATCCCGAGGCTGTAGCCGTACTCGCTAAGAGCCCTAACGTAGTCTGGAGGAGCTCTCGCCGAAAGGGCCCCGAACTCGCAGGCGGTTTGGATAAGTACAGCAGTTTTCCGCTCGATCATCGCGAAGTAGTCGTTGAGCGATACATGCCTGCGCCTGTTGCTCACGATGTAAGGCTCGTCGCTGCGGCCGGCCTGCTCGAAGAGGATGTCCAGCCTTTCCCCGTCCACGATGAGCTTAACCGTCCTTGCTGCAATCTCGTTGAAGAGCTTCGGGTCGGGGGTCTCGTTTAGCAGCTCGGACACTGTTTCCCTGTAGTGGACCGCAACCAGGATCGCTGTGCTGAGCCCATACTTCTTCCAGAGAGTGGGCTGACTCCTCCTAACCTCGCTGTGGTCAATAATGTCGTCCAAGATGAGCGAGTAATTGTGCACTAGCTCTACCGCCGCAGCAGCCGGGTAAGCCTGCTCCTCAGAGCCGCCGCTAGCAAGACATGAAAGTATAGTTAACGCTGGGCGAACCCTTTTTCCTCCAGTTCTAATAGGGTAAAGAATAGCGTCAGCGAACTCAGGGTCCGCGTGCCTCAAGAGGCTCTGTTCTATAAGTTTCTCCACTTTGCCGCCATAAGCGGCAAGAGCGTCGACTGCTGTCTTCACGGGTTTACGCTTGAATCGGAAGGTCTTAACTCTTTTCGCGTACAGATGCAGGTGAACCGGCTTCTCGCTGAGACTCGCGTCTAGTATCTCTGCGATAGCACCTCGAGCCAAGGATTGCCTACGACGAAGCTGGGAAGAGAGTCCTCGTGGGCACGGTTCTGCCAGCTATGCTGCTGTACGCGTGGCGTACCGGTAGAGTAGAGATTGGTAATCGCTTGCCCAAACTTGACGAGATTCTCGTTAAGCTTCTCAATAGTTAGTATGAGCCTGGCAATTTGATCGCTGTCGCTCTTTAAATGATTAGAGGCGCTGGGGCTCGCCGCTGCCGCCCGCCCGCGCTGGCCCGAGAGAAGCTCTTCTAGGCTCTGTTTCACAGCCTGCCTTACAGCTTCCTCTATTACGGGTACGAGCTCAGCAATAATCTCCTGCTTTATGCCTTCGAAATTCAGCAGCGGGCGCTGGAGCTCGTCGCGTCCGTTATCGGGTTGGTAGCCGAAGCTCCCCCTAAGGTAGAATGCGGAGGGATCTACTCCTCGCTCTCGAGCAAGCTTCCTGTACTTGTAGAGAGCTTTGTAGACCGTCCGCTCGGACACGCCTAACGCGTGCGCGAGATCGCGAGCTTTACCACGCTGCTTTAGGTACGCTACCACGATCCTCCTCTCAGTTTCTGTGAGCGATGCCAGTATTTCCTCCTGTACCAAAGCTTGCTGCACAGAACCGCTGCCGTATTACCAAGGTAATATAGATTCTCTCCATGCTCGAAAGTTTCACCTCTCTAGGAGAAGGTACAGGTGCGAGGTGGCGGCGAAAGGATTAAAGGGGCGCCTAGAGCAGCATCCGCGGGGGCCGTCGTCTAGCTTGGCTAGGATTGGCTGAGGGTAGCCCCTGAGGCCAGCCTGGGGCGCTGGTGGAGGGCGCGTCGCCAACGCGTCCGCCGAATCCCGGGTTCAAATCCCGGCGGCCCCACCATCAATTCCTTAGGCTTTAACCGAAGCGTAGCCGCTGCCTGGTTGTTCCGCGAGGTGCTATTCCCCCTCATAGGCTCTGAGCCTTTGAGGATCCGCTAAGCTTTAATCGCAGCTCCTTCCGAAGGGAGGTCGTAGGGCTTGATGAGGAATATTGAGAAAGGAGCCGGGAGCTGTACCGTCTTTATAGGGTAGAGAAACTTTCGAGGTGCTCTGGGGAGTTGCGCTACCAGCCTTTCTCCTTCACCGCTTCCCGGAGGGATTCTTCGAGTATCTCCAACCCCGTCTCCATCTCATCCTGCGTGATGATGAGCGGTGGTGCGACGCGAATGGTGCTCAGGCCGGCACCGATTACCAAAAGGCCTTTCTTGAACGCTTTCTCTATAGTAGCTTGCAGAAGCTCGGGGTTTGGCGAGCCGTCCCGCTTCACGAGCTCCACACCAATCATTAGGCCTATCCCCCTCACGTCTCCTACGGCGCTTACACTGGAAGCGATCTCGCTTAGTCTCTTCTTAGCGAAGTCACCCACTCTCCTAGCATTTTCTAGGAGTTTTTCCTCCTCGATGACCTCCAGCGTGGCTAACGCTGCCGCGCAGCTGACCGGGTTACCGCCGAACGTGCTTGCGTGGGAGCCTGGCGGCAGGTCAGCTACGTCGGCCCTGCTCACGATAGCTCCAAGCGGCATACCCGACGCTATACCTTTCGCGATAGCGATTATGTCAGGGGTGGTGTTCCAGTTCTCTATGGCGAACCACCTCCCGGTCCTGCCGATGCCTGCCTGCACCTCGTCGTCAACCAGCAGAATCCCGTACTTGTCCGCAAGCTTACGTAAACGCGGGAAGAACTCGGGCGGCGGAACTATGTACCCCCCTTCCCCGGCGATGGGATCGAAGACTATCGCGGAAACTTCCTCTGGAGGAACATACTTCTTGAGAAGCCACTCCTCGATGAAGTCGACACACCACAAGTTGCAATCCGGGTACCTGAGCTTGAAGGGGCAGCGGAAGCAGTACGGATAGGGCACGTGAAACACGCCAGGAACTAGGGGGGCGAAGTGCCGCCTCTGCACGGGCTTGCTGGAAGTTAAGCTGAGCGCCCCCATCGTCCTGCCGTGGAACGAGCCTGCGAAGGCGATGATGTAAGGCCTGCTCCCGCGGAAGTGCCCCCGCGAAACCTTCAGGCTCGCCTCTATAGCTTCGGCACCGCTGTTCACGTAGAAAACCTTCTTTGGGAAGCTTCCCGGCGTTATCGCCACAAGCTTCTCCGCAAGCCTCACCGGCGGCTCGTAAAGGAAGTCGGTGAGAGAGTAATGAAGAAGGAGCTCGGCTTGCTTCTTGATGGCCTCTACGACTTTCGGGTGGCAGTGCCCCGTGTTGTTAACGCCGATGCCGGAGTTAAAGTCCAGGTACACATTACCGTCAACGTCCTCCACCCACACCCCGTAGGCTCTCCTTGCGACGAGCGGATACCATCTCGCAAAGCTCTGCATTATCAGCTCGTTATCCCGGCGTGCAATCTCCCTAGCCTGAGGGCCTGGAGGTTCAACGACTATCTTGGGCTTCATCAATATTAACAGGTAGGAGCAAGAATATAAATGTGAAGCCAGCTTCTCTGCATAGAATGTTATGGATGGAACATTTGATGTCGTCTGGCTCGGCCGCGGAGGCCAGGGAGGCGTCACCGCCGCGCTTATCCTGGCCCAGGCAGCAGTTCTTAGAGGCTACTACGCGCTCGCAATACCTTTCTTCGGGGCTGAGAGAAGGGGCGCACCTGTCTTCGCGTACAACAGGATCGCTAAGACGAGGATTCTCACCCGGTCTAGAGTTCAGCGCGGAGATTTGCTCGCGGTGCTTGACAGTACTCTACTTCGCACCATTAAGCCCGAGGGGCTCCTTAAGCCCACGGGAGCTGTAGTAGTCAACTCTACTAGGCTTGAAGAAGAGCTCTCTCGCGTAGCGCAGGAGATGTACTGTGTTGATGCACTCGGAATAGCGGAGGAGCTCAACCTTAGGCTGGCCGGCATCCCTCTAGTCAACATGCCGATGGTCGGCGCTGTGGCGCGGGTTTCAGGTCTCGTCAGCCTCGACGAGCTGCTGGAGGCTACTAAGCTGCAAGTGAAGGCCAAGCTAAGCGAGAATTTAAAAGCCGTGGAGGAGGGGTGGAAACTTGTCGAGAAGTGTGGTTGAGATTCTATTAGCGAGACCTAAAAGGGGGGTTGTAGCCTCGGGAGGCTGGAGAGCGGAAAGGCCGGTCGTTGACAGCTCTAAGTGCAAGCTCTGCGGAGTCTGCTGGCTCTTCTGCCCTGATGGCGTGGTGGAGATAGGAGAGGAGAAGGTTCTCATCGATTACGAGTACTGTAAGGGCTGTGGGATTTGCGCGCACGAGTGTCCTTTCGGAGCTATAACAATGGTGAGGGAGCGATGAGAGCGCTTCTTCTGACAGGCAACTACGCTGCGGCGTACGCTGTGAGGGAAGCCCAGCCCGACGTGATATCAGCATACCCGATTACTCCCCAAACCACGGTTATCGAGAAGCTAGCGGACTTCATAGATGCGGGGGAGCTGAAGGCTAAGTTCGTTAGGGTAGAGTCCGAGCACAGCGCCATGGCTGCCCTGATAGGCGCGGCTAGCGTAGGGGCGCGCACGTACACTGCAACATCCTCTCACGGGCTCCTGTACATGTACGAGGTTGTCTGGTGGGCTGCTGGAGCTAGGTTGCCGATAGTTATGGGCCTGGTGACCAGGGCCATAGGCCCGCCGTGGAATATCTGGAGCGACCATGCGGACTTCTACACGCTCAGAGATAGTGGCTGGAACCTGCTTTTCGCATCAAACGCACAAGAGGTTTACGATTTCACTCTTCTAGCCTACATGCTTTCCGAAAACCCCAGAGTTTCGCTTCCGACGGCCGTCGCCTGGGATGCTTTTGAAGTTTCTCACACCTACGAGCCGGTTCAGCTCATCGAGAGAGCGCCAGATCTCCTCCCACCGAAGGGAGCCTGGAAGCCGCCTCTTAGCTTTGAGGACCCGGCTTCGCTGGGGAACTTGGCCTACCCCGAGGAGTACTTGAAGATCAGGAAGGCCATGAAGCTCGCCGCTTTAGAGGCGCTGAAAGTATTCAGAGATGCTGCAGCTAAGCTCGGGGAGGTTTCCGGGAGAGATTACTCGAGGGGCTTCGAATGCTATCGCTGCGATGACGCTCACACGGTCTTCGTAGTTATGGGCTCGATATTCGGCGAGGTCGTCGGTGCCGTCGACACGCTAAGGAGGGAGGGTCAAAGGGTCGGCGCTCTAAAGCTTTGGCTCTACAGACCATTCCCCTACGAATCTCTAGCGGAAGCTCTTAAGGGTAAAGAGCGGGTTGTGGTAATTTCGAGGTCGTCCGCGCTTGGAGCTGCCAGCCCTCTAGCAGCTGACGTGGCAACCGCACTGCAGCTTCGAAACGTGGCAGCGGCTCTAGTCGACATATCAGCAGGTGTAGGAGGCGCAGATGTGACCGCTGGAGATGTGATAAACATGTACAAGCTGGCAGAAAAGGGGAGCGGAGTCTTCTTCTGGCAGGTGGAGAGGTGAGGAGGATGGCGCACCGCGCTTTCCCTAGAGAAGAGTACTTGGAGCGGGGGCACGCGGCCTGCCCCGGCTGTGGGGCGATGCTCCTGTTACGGCACGTGCTCAAAGCGCTCGGACCCAACACGTACCTGGTGATACCCGCATCTTGCACTTCGGTAATTGCGGGCCCACACCCGAAAAGCGCTTTCCGGGTGCCGGTTCTCCACATAGCTTTCGCAGCGAGCGCGGCAGCGGCTTCCGGTGTGGTGGAGGCTTTAGCTAGGTTGGAGAGGCCTGGAAACGTCGTCGTGTGGGCCGGAGACGGGGGAACTGTCGATATAGGTCTTCAAGCGTTGAGCGGCGCCGCGGAGCGGGGCCACAACTTCATCTACATTTGCTATGATAACGAAGCGTACATGAACACGGGTATTCAGAAGTCCGGGTCGACACCTTACGGAGCATGGACTACGACCACACCGAGCGGGAACCCCGGGTTCAAGAAGGATCTTCCCGGAATCATGATCTCGCACCGCGTACCATACGTAGCCACGCTATCCCCTGCTTACCCGAGCGATATTGCTTACAAGGTCAAAAAGGCCGCGTCCATTAGCGGCGGGTTGAAGTACCTGCACGCGCTAGCCCCCTGCCCGCCGGGCTGGAGGTACGAGCCACGCCTCACAGTTGAGATTGCCAAGCTTGCGGTGCTGACCGGCATGTGGGTACTCTACGAGGTCGAGAAGGGGGTCTTCAGGCTTACGGGTCCCAGCGCCGGCCTGCTGGATAAGAGTAAGAGAAGACCTGTTGCAGAATACCTCAGGCTGCAGGGGCGCTTCTCACACCTCAGCCAGGAGGAGGTAGAGAAGCTGCAGCGCGAGGTTGACGAGAAGTGGGACAGGATTGCGGAGCTCTTAGAGGAGGGCAAGCGCTGATGCTGCTACAGCTAGGGTGATCAACCCTATCCCTATGAGCACGTTTCCCCGCGATACGCGAGAGATCTCTTCTAGAAGGTCGCCGCTGGTGTACAGCGACTTAAATGGAAAGACTGTGTAGCCTACCTTAGCTTCTTCTAGTTTTTCAGCCGCTTCTTCGATGCACTCCAGGCAGGTGCTTAGCAGCCGGTCGGGCGAGGTGGATCCTGCAGGGTAGTACTCGACACCTGTTCTACGTCCCGTCAACAAGTGCGTGTCTGTTGATGCCACTATCGGTACGCTGACATGCCTCTCGAGAGATTTCAGCAGAACAGGTTTGAAGTCTGCCTGAACGTTATTGCTATCTATGCTCACTATTCCCACTCTGAGGCTGCCGACTGAGAGGACAGCGCAGGAGACTCCTCCAGGAGCTACAGATATGCCGTCGGAGTAGTCTACACGCTTAAAGGCTGCCCGCAGGGACCCCTCTCCCCTGGGTTTCTCTAAAGCTTCTGCCAACGCGGAAAAAACTTCGTAGTATTCTTGGAGATTTGTAGTAGGTTTTTCCAGTACACTGTAGTCTTTCGAAATCATGCTGTGAGTATCAACGGCCACCACTCCTTGAAGTGAGAGCAGTCTACTCAAGTAGTGGGGAAGATCCTCCATTGGCACCAGCGGGTCAATGAAAGCTAGGCTCACGTGGTCGAAGGAGAGCACTACAACTCTGAACCTACCCCTTGCCGCAACCCCGATTCGCGCGTAGTTGTAGTGTGCTTCCGTCCTACCCGTTTGCATAAGCTCTCTTACCAGCCTGCTCACCTCGTCGGAGAAGGCTAGGTTCTCCGCGTGCGAAGAGGGGGCTTTCAGGTGGAGTACAGGTAGGGATCCGTGAGCTGCTATCACCTCGCGAGGCAACCCACTGCTGCCTAGGTCCCTGAAGGGTCCGGGGTGGATCTCTGACACGATAATCCTTCCGATGAGGTCGCCTTCCGAGTTCTCGAAGTCAAATAGGTGCAGGTTCAGTACCCTCTCGGAAGAAAGACCTGCGAGAGCCTCCTCGAGAGAGCGTTTCTCACCGGAGAGTATGTACCTTAGAAATCCTCTCAGGAGCGCTATGCCGCTGACACCCGTAGTCTTCTTAACCCTGTAGTCGATAAGGGCTAATCCTCCCAGAACAACCAGCACGTAGCCGAGGGCTATAACGCTGAAAATAGCAGCAACGCGGCCAGCTAGCACGCTCAGCGCTGCCAGGAATGAGAAGAGTGGTAAGGCCGCTTTCAGGGGGCCTGAAGTAGCGGATAGAAACAAGAAGCCTAACAGCGCTGCGAGGAGAGCTCCCGGATACGCGCTCCCGCTCAGCAGCAGGAAGAATAGCGACGATAGGAGGAATACCGCGTAGAAGCCGCCCGCCCTTCTCCAAGTAATAATCGCGCCGTCGACGACTCTTCCTACTAGAACCGTCAAAGCGGCGCTGGCTGCCGCTCCTATGAAGGAACGGGTAGCGTCGACCGCGCTGGCAGCTAAAAAGCAGAGCAGGGTCAGCGCCAGGATCGTAGCCGCGAGCGCTTCGCTGCGAGGAAGCGCAAATACCAGCTTGTAGGCCCGCTTGAGCTCACCGAACTTATCGCTCATGATCCGCGCCGGTGCTCATCTCCCCTTCATAGGCTTTTCGCCTCCGGGCCCGCCCTGCACCTCCTCGCGGGAGACCAGGGCGGGTCATGGGGGCGGCCGCCGCC
>Ga0105162_1000715_pt1 | contig 20517 bp, 19 predicted proteins | sample JNZ201metaG_FD_81532 | JGI IMG/M metagenome (GOLD analysis project Ga0105162, IMG submission 81532) | Hot spring microbial communities from Jinze hot spring, China to study Microbial Dark Matter (Phase II) - JNZ 20120812A | ecosystem: Environmental > Aquatic > Thermal springs > Hot (42-90C) >...
ATTTAACCGGGGTTTTAAAGAAAGTATTGAAACCAGAGTTCATCAGGAGATGGCTGCTATATAACCAATCACTACTAGAGTACGGTTATGTTAAAGTATTTGAGAAACGTGGAGGTAGAACTATCACAGTAGTATTCGACGAATTCTCCATGAGACATTTCAAACTATACACACTATACTTACACAGCATCATCAATTTAAAATCAAACCGGAGAGTAGACTGCTTAGCAAAATGTTTCTCAAACATAGATGCAACAAGCCCGGTAATAGACCTGCTACTAGATTTATCGAGAATAATAGATCGGAAAAAATTCATTGGCTTACTTAGAGGTTTCTGTTTATGTCGCTGAGTGAGAGGCGTAAATATGTAAATGCTTTATTAAAAATATTTCTAAAATCTCTACTTGTATATAATCCGTATTTTTCACTATTTTATAATCCATTATCTGAGCCTAGTGAACCCCAAGTTACTTCAAAACCTTATTATAACTATATTCATCAAATATCGCTACTTCTCGACGTAATGCCTAGATCTAGAGTTAGATTACTTATTGGAGATGAAGTTGGATTAGGTAAAACAGTTGAAGCTATTAGAATAATAAAGTATCTTATCTCAACTGGGCAGATTAGAAAAGTATTGATTATAGCTCCTAAAATGCTTATTAAACAATGGTTATACCATGATATTAAAGACTTGCTTTATTCGCCTAAACATATTAGGAGAATTACGAGGAAAAACATAGATCAGATCCGTAGTACAATAGATATAGAATTTACTACTCCGATTATATATTTAGCATCAACAGATCTAGTTAAGAGAGGTAGTATTGATAAGCATTCTAAAGGTGTTTATAAACCATACTATGATTTTATTTCAAGTATTGAATGGGATCTCGTTGTTATAGATGAAGCTCATCAATTAGGATTCACAAAGCCGAGAAGTAGTTTGAGAACTAAGAGAATTTCACCTATCTGTATGAATGCTAAACACCTTATCTTACTATCAGCTACGCCTTCTAGAGGAACTCATGAAGATATGCTTGGTAGAATATTACTAATATATCCTGAATTCCGAGATAAGATAAGAAATATTAGTAGAGACGAGAGTTTACGTAGTGTTCTATATAGATTTCTCTCAGATTACGCTGTATTCCGTAGAACAAAAGAATATGTAAATAATCTTGAAGATAAACAAGTTTTTACAAAACTATATTCTTTCATGGCTTTAATAGAATTGGGAGATAAGTATAGACTTTACGAAGATCTCAATTTAGTGGTTTCAAAAATACTCAAGTTTCTCGATAAAAAAACAACTGGTTTATTGAAAGCAATAGTATTGAAGAGAGCGGTATCGAGTCCACTAGCGTTTCTAAAAACGATTAATAAAGTGCTTAGTGAAGAGAATAGAAGAGAGGTTAGAGAAATATCGGTGTTTTTAAACGACTCTATAGTAGAAAGAAATGTAGATGAATTAATTGAAAACATATTTAGATCCATGGCTAGAGAAATACCGAGAGAAGAGCGTGAAGAAGTATGTAGATTGATCGGAGAGTTTGAAGATATATATAAAGAGGGAGATCCTGGATTTAAAGCACTAGCTCACTTACTTTACAATGTAGTAAATAATCCTAAACAAATTCCGAAAGAACTAGTTGGAGATTATGTTGTATTTAGTGAATATCGTGATACAGTAGAGTATGTTTACAATAAACTTATCGAGTTTTTCACAAGCCATAATTTTAAACTAGATGAAAAAATCAAGAGATCGATTATCGAGAAAACTGTTGAAACATATCGTGATAAAAGATATGTATTGGAAAGATTGAAGAAATACGTTGATTTACTAAACAACTCAATAGATATTTTAATAAATGAAGTTAATAAAAAAGCTATTTTCATAGTTAAACTCTCATCGCAGAATCAAGATATAGTGCATTTAATACCCGATTTGATCGATTCATTAAATGAATTACTGAAAACAAATATTCTCAAAATACTGATTAGTACTGATATAGCATCTGAAGGTTTAAATCTATATCATTTCAATATTGTTGTAAACTACGATATTCCATGGAGTCCGGTTAGACGTGAGCAGAGAATTGGTAGAGTACATAGACTTAGACAGAAGAGAGAATGTACAGTTCTAGACTTTGTGCGGAAAACATATGTAGATTTAGAATTCTATAGAAAACTTGTTTTAAAACTGTTAAACATGGTTGAGCAGAGAATTTCAAGCAAACCGCTTGAAGGAGTATTTGAACTCTTCGTTGTTAAGAAAAGCGAGTTTCAAGAAGAATATCTTCAAATAATGGAGAGTGATATTGCTTCAGCTTTATGTAAAGTCTATGAAGATTATTACATACATGGTAAAGACGTATCTGAACTAATGGAGAGTGTGGTTAGAGAACTTAGTGATAAACTGAGGAAATACAGAGATCTTGTTGAAAACCTAACTTCAAGTCATACGGATATTTCAACTAAACAGTATGTATATGAACTCACTGGTTGTAGAAATCACGAACACTTTACTGACACGTTGTATAAAGTATATAGTAGCCTCGTAGGTGGTCCTCGTACTGAAGTATCTAAAATGCTGAGACAAATATATGAAAGAGTAGTTCATGAGGATGAGAAGCAGTGTTTAGATCCTAATCTGGTTTTACTAGTTAAAGACTCTAGTGTTGAGAAAGGATATTTAGGTTTAGTGAATTTTGTTGTAGATGGTAATGTAAAATACTCTACACCCATACTCTTCTTATATAAAAATAATCAATGGGAGATTAAAAAAGGAGTTGAGTTAATTGAGTGGATTTTTGATGGATTAAGTAAAGGTATTATTGAGTTTATTAAAATAGATTTAAGTAATGTGAAAAATGATGAGAGAGAATTTGAGAAACTAGTTAATTCCTATACTAGTAGAATAAATCTTCTATTCTACCAGAGATTTGGGAGAAAAGGATTAGAGATTAAAAATCATTATCTATCTGATTTAATAGAAAAAGCTCTACGAGATTTTAAGAAAATAGAACCGGTTATTCAGAATTTGTTTATTCGAGTAATCGGTGTACAGAGTATTAATGAATACAGTGATTACATACGTAGTCTACCGGATGATTTGAAGAATAGAATGGAGAAAGAGAGTATTGAATATATTAAAGAATTATTTGAGAATAGGAGCTGTAATGTGCTTGAAGTAAATATTGGTATTTACAAACCATATGATTTAATGGTAGAGTGTATTGAAGGAAACGAGAAGGTTAAATACATGATCGAGGTTAAAAGTCATTTAAAGAGAGTTTTTGTAGCTGAGTTAACACCTAGTGAAACAGAATTGGCTGAGAAGAATCCTGATAACTACATTGTATGTAATGTTGCTGGTTTAGAAAATCCAAATAAATATGAATGGATCGTTTATTGTGATAAATACAGTAGAATTGAGAAAGAAATAGTTGTAAAGACTAGAGAAGAGAAGATAGCTAAACTATTTTTCAGCTTACAATAGATATAGTATTCAGTAGGTTTTGAACTATTTTAGACTGGAGTGTTTTAAATATATTTGATTATTTCGGTAATATCAGCGCGTATTCCCAGTTGTCCTAAGCTTCTTAAAATACTGTTTAATCTCCGGCAATAATTGTTTGCAACGTGTAGAGGTTGTGGTAGAGATGGAGCCCATAAACTACTTATTCTAGCGAAATGAGATAAACTTACGAGATATTCTGCTATATCCAAGTGATCTCGTTCTTTTAATTGTGATGCAATATTAATGATCACGGGTCTAATAGTTCCTCTCTCTATTTTCTCTTCTAAATAAGTTGTTGTTATTGATAGATATCTAGATATAGGTATTGTTTCTTCATCTAGATCTAAATTAAAACTCGTAAGTTTCACAAGAACTCCCGGTTTCCTGGGATTATAAATTCTATCTCTTTTTTTGATAAGTATTCTAGAATAACTATGTGTTTTAGAAACACCAGTTATAATTAGATCTCCATTAGAAAATTTATTTCGAAAATCTTTTATTTCATTCCTTAACTTCTGCAAAACTCCAGTTATATTTGACCTATTTATAATAGCGAGCAATCCTCTGTTTCCATAATGTTCATATGCCGATTTAATTCCCATAGCTAGAGCATCTATATCACTTAAACCAATACCACCGAGATATGTTTCAACAGCAGTTTCACCACTAGGACTCAATATGAATATTATAACAGCAGGATACAACATACCTTTCTCAGTTTGATAAGTTGTAGAATCAATACCAGCGATTACATGGTTTTTAATAATTTGCGGTGGATTTAATTTACAGCTAATAGCACTCATTTTCACAGCAAATTTTTTCAGAACACTTTTAATTTTATATTCAATTATACTTTCTTTCTTAGGGTCTTCTTTCGTAAGATCTACTACATACGAATGAATCTTCAATTTTGCAACATAGTATCTGTATTGAGCAATAAAACTGCCTTCAGGATCAACACTTCTATGGAAAAACAATATTGCACATATATTTTTACTACCGTATGCTTGCAGAATTCCTTGCAATCTGTTTAAAATATCTTGAATATTTGGCTCACATTTTAATTCACTTAAATATTTTAAACCATACTCTCTAGAAAGCGTTTCTAGCTTATTTAATGCCTCTCGAACTACACTATTGTAATCGTGATTTTGTTGTAAATTAAGAACAATAGGTAGAACAATGATATCTTCACGATATTTACTAAAATCAGGTTTCCAAATAATCGATTGTTGTTTTACATCTTTCTTTTTCATTGAAAAATATGTAGAAATATCGAATTCAATAACATTATTATCTATATTATTAACAATAATGCTATTTGTATCTACTTCAATCCTTAAACCATCAAATTCTAGAACGTGTAAATCAATATTTTTAAAGATTTCATTCGTCTTCCGAACTCGATCCTCTGGTAAAATTAAGAAACTTATTTTCCGTAATAAAGTATCTCTATTACCCGTACTATCAATGAATAGAAAAATATTCTCTATGGAAGGAACTGGGGTTAAAATATCTTTAGGTAATGGAATAATTGGTCTACCATCATCTGTAATCGGTACACCTACTCCTTCTTTGATAAGTCCAGCGAGGACACTACTTCTAGGTGTAGTTATAACATATTCTTTATTATAATCTATTTTTACTTCACTACCACTATACTCGGTGAGAACTTTAGATAGTTTTTCTTTAAAAATCCTATCATTAATTTTCTCCTCTATAATTTCCCTAATACTACTGGGAATGTTCTTAACTATATCGAAAGATGTTGTTGATTCTTTAATTTTAACCCATTCAATTTTATTTAAAATCGTTTCATTATAATACTTTTGTTCAATATCTTCAAGCGATTCAGTAAACTCAACTTTCTTCGCAAGATCTATGAATAAAATACGTTTACCATCATATAGTTTATCAACTGTTGTTCTTAATGCTGAGTATATGATAATAGGTAAATTATATTCTTCACCGTTGAATTCAACTAATTTTGGATTATAAAGTTTATTTCTAGCTCTACGCCAACCATTATTTAGGAGTTTCAACCTAATAGCTGAACTCGCTAATTCGCATTCAGGTATTACTGATCCTCCCAGTATGGATTTTAATCCCAAGTTTTCTTCAAGACTTTTGCTTCTAGAGGCAACGTATATTTCAAGACTTGAAGTTTCTTTCGAACTTTTAACTACATGGGGTATATTATCTCTTATCAAGTAGTTTCTAGCTTGTGCAATAAATTTCTGTGGGATTTCGTAGACATATAGTTGTTGTGAAAGATCTATTCTATTAATTCTCATACCTAGCAATACGTATTCTATTTCCCGCATATTTTGATTCAAGTTAATACACCTTTTCCACGTAAATATTCTTAATCTTTATCGGTTTATTAACAAATTTTTATCAATAAATTATATTGAATCGCATCACACGGTGTTATGAAATATTTTTCTAAATCATTTATTTTTGTTTTCAAAATACATACACCGTTCTTTAATATTGTAATATTTCCTTTACAATTCCTATTGATACATATACGTCGTAATTCGTTTAAATCACAGAGAGAAACATAAGGCTTAGATAATAGTATTTCCTTCAGTATCCGAACTCCTTCTTCATCAATAGTTGTTTTAAACAGACATATATTTGGTGGAAATAGAGGACCCATCATATTTTCGTATTTTCTTAAAATATATTCCGCCATCAATTCAGATATTTCTCCGAGTAGTTCAATAGATATATTTGTCTCAACTTTTCCATTAACCAGGTTTTTCAGATAGTTTCTGAAACTCTCGTTGAAAACTTTTTCTCTACGATAATGAACTTCAATATCCTTATCTCCATAATCAGTATTTATTTCATGTTTCAAAACATGGTTTAAGTAATTAGCACAATCTTCTTCAATACTTTCCATTTCCTCAATACTCATTTCACGTTTTAACATAACAGCAATAGATAGTGATCCAGTATATGGTGCTTGAGAGAAAATTCTACCCACAACGCTATGGATCGACGATGAACCGATTTTCAGGAAACTTTGAGGATAATGAATGATGTAAAATACTCTTTCACTAAAAACCTGATAATTATCTGGAAGACGTTGAGCAGAATATTTAAACAATATATCAATAGGTTTATTGAACTCTACTTCTACATCGCCTATTAATGGTGTGATAACTAATGTATCTAAAACATCACTCAAATACTCCAGAGGAATGTTTTCAAATACTAATCTATCCATTGAAATCACTTATTAAACCATTATTTAATAAAAACAAGTTTTAAAATATTTATGGCAACCGCTTTGGTCCTATAAAATACATGCAATGAAACATAAATATCTATCAATTAATAATAGAGAACAAGTAGTGTTAAAAACGTATACAATGCTACAATATTTCTAATAAATTCTTAAATTTCGAAAATATTTTCTTCAATAATTTGAAACACAATGTAGATAAGAAAATATTCTCGTCGTATAAAATGAGATAGTATCATGGGCCCGCGGGGATTTGAACCCCGGTCCACCCGGTTATGAGCCGGGCGCTCTACCTGGCTGAGCTACGGGCCCTTCTCTAATACTTTAATACACGTAAAGGGGTTTAAACTTTACTTTTCCCTAATTCTCTTTTCAAACTCATAATATATTTTGCAGCTGAATCGGCAGCTATTGCTCCTTCAGCTACCGCTGTTATTATCTGTTCTAATCTATATTTATAAGGTCCTCCAGCAGAATCTCCGGCTACGTATATTCCCGGAAGATTAGTTGAGTGATCAGGTTTTACGATCGCATATCCGTTTTCATCAGTTTCAATACCTATTTTCTTAAACAATTCGGTTGGTGGTTTTGAACCAATCTCTACGAATACTCCATCTATTTTCAACAATTTCTCTTCACCGGTAATAATGTTTCTAATTCTCAATGCTTCAACCTTATCTTTACCGATGATTTCTAGAACAATAGTATTCATAATAGTCTCTATTTTAGGGTTTTCAAAAACTCTATCAATATATGTTTTAATTGCTCTAAACTCTCCGCGGCGATGTATAATATAGACTTTAGACGCGATTGCTGCTAAATAAAGTGCTGAAATAAGTGCTGCATCACCACCACCTATAACAGCTACCGTTTTGTTTTTAAAAAACGGTGCATCACATGTAGCGCAATAAGATACTCCTCTACCAATAAACTCCTCTTCGCCTGGAACGTTTAGTTTTCTCCTTTCAGAACCAGTAGCTAGTATTACAACATATCCTTGAATATTCCTCTCACTTTTTGTTTCAACAATCCATTTAACACCATTTTTCCTAATATTCACTACTTCATCGATAACAATAGGTATATTGTAATTCATAATATGTTTGAGAAATTTATCAACAAGATCTGAACCGGAAATATTTGGTAAACCCAGGTAGTTTTCAATAAATGGTGCTAAAACAGCTTGTCCACCAATAGTTTTAGTTACAATAATAGTTTTCAACTGATATCTAGCGGAGTATAAAGCTGCTCCTAAACCAGCCGGTCCTCCTCCAATAATAATTGTATCGAATTCTTCGCTAGGCTCTATTTTCTGTGGTTTAAAGACTTCTCTTAATTTAAAACTAGTCATATTTAATCAACTCTATTAACTAGAGATAATATGGATTTATTTATAACTATTATATAACATTATTAAACAAATACTCTTATTCACGGTGTTTCAAATGGAGTATACTAAACTAGGTTGGAGCGATCTGAGGATATCTAGAATAGGATTAGGTACGTGGCAGTTTAGTGAAACATGGGGTGTTTTAGACTACAATGTTGCTAAATCAATACTAAGTAAAGCTTTTGAACTAGGTGTAAACTTTATAGATACTGCAATGGTTTACGGTAGAGGTTTGAGTGAAGAATTCATAGGTAATGCTCTACGTGAATTAGGTGTTAAGAGAGAAGAAGTCGTTATAGCTACTAAAATACCCGGTGATTTTCTAAACTCTATCGATATCCTTAAATCAATAGATAGTTCGATGAAAAGACTTGGTTTAAACTATATTGATCTACTGCAGATACACTGGCCTCCTTGTTGGCATAATTTCCCAACATGTGAGTATGCTAGAGTAATTGAGAGAGCGGTTAAACTAGGTAAAGTAAACTATATAGGTGTTAGCAATTACCCTATTGTTTTAATTGAAGAACTGAGATCTTGTTTTTCAACAATCGATATTGTTAGCATGCAGTATAGATACAACTTAGTAGAGAGAGAAGCTGAGAAAGAATTAATACCGTATGCTGAAGCCAATTCATTCACATTTCTAGCTTGGAGCCCTATAGCGAAAGGAGCTTTAAGCGGAAAGTATAGTATCGATAATCTACCAATATTCAAAGACCTTAGATCAACAGATCCTATATTTCATACTGAAAATTTCTCTAAAATACAGAGAGTTGTCGATATACTTAAAGAATTGAGTATTAAATACGGTAAGAAACCAGTACAGATAGCTATAAACTGGCTGATATCTTATAGTTCATCAATAGTCCCAATACCGGGTGCTAAATCACCGGATCAAGTTATAGATAATGCTAATAGTGTCGGCTGGAGACTCAGCTATAGTGATTGGAGACTACTGGATGAAGCATCTAGAAACATTAACATATCATATGCGGTATGGTATTTAAAATGACTTTGTTAGTAAGTATAGTAATATGCTTGTTAAAGCTAGTGATGGTAGTTCAAAAGGTATTTCTTCAAAGTAAACGATATTTGTTTTTTCTAACTCTTTCTTACTAGGTTCACTTTCACCACTATTGATAACTATCGCTACACTACTAGTTGGTGAAATATCTCTAATACTCTTCTTCAAACCCTTAATATCAATATAATATACTTCATCGACTCCGAGAACGCTGTGTAGATCAGTTATTTCCGATAAAACTATTAACGGTCTATTAGCTCTATGGATTATTTTATAAGCTTCGGGAACACCTATTTGAGCAGCTGCACCAATTGGTTTAATAATAACTGGTATTGTTTCTCTAAAACTACACACTATTTTAACGAAATCAACTAATCTCTGAATACTAGATGTATTGTATAACGCAATATACATATTAATTCAACCCATTTCATCCAGTCTTTCAGCAATATATTCAGCAATACATTTAGCTAAAGGAACGGGCACGGCTTCACCCACTAAATTATATTGTTCATCGCGTCCACCGATAAAAACGAAATTATCTGGAAAACCCATTAATCTAGCTTGTTCTCTAACAGTTAATAATCTATTTTCAAACGGATGTATAAATCTAGAACTACCTAGAACAGTTGGACCTAGTTTAAAAGGATTTAAACGAGTGAAATTAGGGAGTATTTTATTAGAACCATAGTAGTGTATAAGAGATTGACCCCATTTAAGTCTACTTATTTTCTTCAATTTCTTAAAACTAAGCTCTGAATGAGGTTCATGATTCGGTGGATAACTCCCGGGAGGCGGGAGATCTCCAATAGCATCCCATACAGTTAATCTATCTCTCTTCTTCACTATTTTCAATTCAATGTTTGAAATAAACACACGTGTACGGTGACTAGGGGTTAGACAATCTTCTGCTCTAAGTATGTTAAAGAATATTCTACTATAACCTATACGCATAAACTCTTTTCTCAAAACATTTTTCAAACCATTATCCATTATAGCTGGAACATTCTCCATAACGAATACACGTGGTTTTATAGAACCAACTATTCTAATAAAATCTAGTGTTAGCTGACCTATAGGGTCTTTATATAATCTATCTAGAGGATTCTTCTCTCTCATCGGATTAGCGCTTGTAAAAGGTTCGCAAGGAGGACTACCGATAACGACATCAATATCTCTACCAACGTGTTCGAATATCGTTTTACTACTAATATCTTTAATATCTTCCATTAAAACAATTGCTTGTGGAAAGTTTGTTTTATAAGTAGATGCTGCTGGTTTAAAATTATCTACACCTAGTAGAATACTATATCTCTGAGTTAATTGGAATCCTTTTGAAAAACCTCCAGCTCCACAGAATAGATCTATTAAAGTATACTTATTTTTCAAATTACTCTAAACACCTATTTTACTCAACTCTCTATCTATCTCCTCGATCTTCTTCTTTAAAAAATCAATAACTTCAGTTCTATTCGTTTCAACAAGTGTTTCATTATCATGTGGACATTTAAACTCGTAATCAAAAGCTTGATCTAGATTAAATCTTCTATTACAAACTGGGCATTCATATATTATATTGTTTTCTTCATAATCTAGCAGAATCTTCAGTTTTTCACGAGTCTTCTTCAATTTATTAATCAACATGTTTCCAACCTGATCCCAGTTAATATGCCAAAAGTGTAATACTTTATCACCGGTTTTCCTAGGTCTACATGTTAATAATGCTTCATTACTAAGTTTCTGAAGTATTTTCCTAGCTTCATTAGATTTAACACCGGTTTCTCTACCAATAGTTTCCTCGGGAGCACTACCATTGGATTCTATAATGTATTTAATTAATCTACCAGCTTGCTCACCATACATTTTATTAACTATCTCGATCAACGCGTTTAAATAATAGTTTAAACGAAGATGCTCAGTCTTACTCTCTTCACTCGTTTTCTTCTTTCTAGGCAATTCTTATCACTTTCTTACCTTTCTCTACTGGTTCAATATATATTTTAGCATTATGGAATGATAAATGTAATTCTAAACCTCTATAGAATCTATCTAGAAATACTGCTAAAGCAGCTACTTCAGAATGCGGTTGATGACCAATAGCTACATTGTAATCAGCTATATTGTAGAAAAATCTCGGTACTTTCTCAGCACCAACGATTATTAATATATCTCTACCACTATCTCTTATCTTATCAATAACGTTATCAATATGTAGACCGTACATTGTTAAATGAACGATCAATCCACCATTCCTCTTCCATTCTCTAACATATTCATAAGGATCAACACCCATTTCAATATGCATTAAACCACCCCATTTATCCAGTACTTTACGTATAGATTCCAATATCTTATTGTCAACAACACTCGCTAGTATGAATCCATTAGCACCGAAAGCTCTAGCGACTAAAGCTACGTGTGTAGTTATCCTCTTATCTCTCTCCGGTCTATGACCTAGTCTTAGAACATATATTTTATTCAAATCAAGTAGTCACCAATATCTTTTTCAAAACATAAATTAGTTTATCTAAATTAACTTCTTTCTCAGCAGATATTGGTATTAATAATTCATTACTATCAATATATTTACTCATAGTTTTCACTAATTCATCTAAATTATTTTCATTCAATAAATCTATTTTATTCAATGCTATAATTGTTGGTTTACCGTGAATCCCTATTTTCAACAAAATCCTCTTAGCTTCACTATAATCACTGATAACTCTACTCACAGGTTTAGAAGCATCAACTATATGTATAATAACGTTAGAATACTTTATCTCTTCTAGTGTAGCGTAGAATGCTTCAATAATTTCATGAGGCAAGTCTCTTATAAAACCAACAGTATCTACAATAATTGATTCAACGCCGTCAATGAATACTCTAGATGTTTTAGGCGATAAAGTAGTGAAAGGCTCTGGTCCAACCGGTTTATTTAAATTAGTTAACTTATTGAATAGAGTTGTTTTACCAGCACAAGTATATCCTACGATAGCGATGTGAAAATAGCCTTCTCTAATTCTCCTAGATCTATGTATATCTCTAGCTCGACGTATATCCTCGATCTTTTTCCTAATACGCTTCTCTCTCTTCTTCAACATAGTGTAGTAGTTTTCATAACCATATCTACCAGCACCTAGATATCCGTGTAATTCACCTATTTTAGCGTATCTAATAGCTTCTCTAATTAAAGGCAACTGGTGTTTAAGTCTAGCTAGTTCTATCTGTAGTTTCGCTTCTAAACTACCAGCGTGTAAACTGAAAATCTCTAGTATTAAGAGTATTCTATCAACAACTTCTTTCCCCGTTTCTCTAACAATATTTATCAACTGTGTTGGTTTTAATCTATCCATAACTATTATTTTATCAACACTACTGTTCTTCAATTCAGGTAATTTATTTAACTGTACGTATGTTTTCGGATTAGGTTTTTTAACATAGAAGACGTCAACTATCTTATTATAAATAGTTTTTACTAAACTCAATTCTTCATCATAGAATTCTCTATACTTATATGGAAGCACTACGGCAACGTTACTCATCTATTAATCCCGGTTAACTATTTCTCATCATTAGTATTTATTAGATCTCCGATAGTTAAGTAATCTTCACTCTTATCTCCAGAGCTTTGTCTAAGTGTTTCATCAACAATAGGTTCTAGTAGAACTATACCAAGGAGTTTTTCGAGTTTTCTAGCTAATTCAATACTTGGTTTTAACTTACCGGATTCTATTCTCTTAACAATATTCTCACTAACACGTAGTTTCTGAGCTAACACTGTTTGATTCCAACCCATTTTCTCACGTGCTCTCTTTATTCTAGTAGCGTAGTCTTCAACTACTTCATACATTGTTTCAAGTATTTTTCTCGATACTTTTGTTTTAATCCATTTACTATCTCTATCCGGTTCACTACTAGTTGGTTTTACAACTTGTTTTAATGTTTGTTGAATAGCTGGTTGTTTATCTCCTACAATCTTCTTGTAACAATTTGGACAAACTGTTAATACTGAATTATAGATAGTTACTGTTCTACATAGATTACTGTCTTCTACGTGTCTACCGCATATCTCGCAGTAGCACGTCAATATATAATCCCTCTACTCTGTATTCATACTTAATACTATGGTTTTTAGGGTATTTAATAGTAATATATTATTAGCGAGAGGTGATCGCCATTTCTAATCAAAGTATTGAAGACAGTAGCTTAGATGAATACATTAAATCACTAGAAGAGAGAGTGAGAATACTTGAAGATGAACGTAGGAGGCTTGAGATTAAATTAAACTACTATAGGTCTGAGATAGAGAAACTACTTTCATCTCCATTGATCGAAGCTGTTGTAGTTAAAGTAATAGATAGTAATAGAGTTATTGTTAAAAGCAGTACTGGACCTAATCTCATCGTTAACGTTATAGATAGTATTCCTCTAGATAAATTGAAACCGGGTCAACACGTTGCTTTAAATCAAAGAGGTTCGACAATAGTATCTATTCTACCAGAATACACCGATCCATATGTTTCATCAATGGAGGTTATTGAGAAACCGGATGTTACATATAGTGATATAGGTGGTTTAGAAGAACAGATTAGAGAGATAAGAGAAGTTGTTGAACTACCTCTTAAAAATCCCGAACTCTTCCGTGAAATAGGTATTGATCCTCCTAAAGGAGTATTACTATATGGACCACCTGGTTGTGGTAAAACATTGTTAGCTAAAGCTGTTGCTAGAGAAGCTAATGCTACGTTTATAAGTATAGTTGGGAGCGAACTTGTTCAGAAATTCATAGGTGAAGGTGCTCGTATTGTCCGTGAAGTATTTGAATTAGCTAGATCTAAGGCTCCATCAATTGTTTTCATAGACGAGATAGATTCTATAGCTGCACGTAGGATCGATATTGGAACTAGTGGTGAGAGAGAGGTTCAGAGAACATTAATGCAATTATTAGCTGAACTAGATGGTTTCAAACCATTAGATAGAGTTAAAGTTATTGCTGCTACTAATAGAATTGATATACTAGATCCAGCTATACTTAGACCGGGTCGTTTCGATAGATTAATTGAAATACCACTACCTGGTTTTGAAGGTAGATTAGAGATTTTTAAAATACATACTCGAAGAGTTAAGCTTAGTGATGAAGTCGATCTACATGAATTATCTAGATTAACAGAAGGAGCTAGTGGTGCTGATATTAAAGCAATAGTTACTGAAGCAGGTTACTTCGCTATACGTGAGAATAGGAGAGTTGTGAATATGAATGATTTTATTAGAGCAATTAATAAAGTAATGGGTAAGAAGAGAGAGTTAGATTCATCGATAAATATATATAGTAGGAAAACTATTGACTATAGTGCAATCGTTGTCCAATAGTTTCTAGTGATAAGTATTGATCAGGAAAAAACCGAGTCCTATTGAATTAGAAGAATTGAGGAGTATAGCTAGTCTCCAGTTTAGAGGATATGGTAGAGAAATTATTCCAGATAATATTGAAATAGTTTTATCGCCAAAGACTTTTAAAATCAGATATTTAGTTTTAAATAATGAAGTATATTTATCGATAAGAGCTAGTGATTATAGATTCCTACTACATATACCTAGTGGTTTAGTTTTAAACAATAAACTACCTCATCCTTATTTAAGAGTATATGTTAATAGTAAATACAGTAGTTATGTTAAAAAACAAGGTAATTTATTTACTAAACACGTAGTAGTATCCGATCCTGATATAAGACCGGGAGATGAAGTATTAATTGTAGATATTGATAATTATGATTTAATAGGTGTTGGTAGAGCGGTTAAACCCGGTTGGGCTATGCCTCTACATAACTGGGGTGAAGCTGTTAGAATTAGAGAAAGAGTGAGTGGTTGAAAATGGTTAAACTTGTTTATATTAAAGAAATAGATGAGAAAATATTTTCGGAAACAGTTTTCATAACTGGTTTTCAAGGATTCGGACTAGTAGGTTACTTAACTACTAGACATATTGTCTCGGAACTAGGGTTGGAGAAAATTGGTTTTATTAAAACAAAATATATGCCTGAAATAACTTTCTATACGAATAGATTTGGTTTAATCTATCCATTTGAACTATACTACGGCGAAGTATTCGATAAGAAAATAACTGTTCTTTTAAACCACAGTATTCCTATTAAAAGCGAGTTAACTAAATACACAGAGTTCATAGCTGAATGGGCTAAGAGTAGAGGAGTATCTATGGCTATCCTAATAGGAGGATTAGATCCATCTATTAAAGAGAGTAATGAAGAAGAGTATAGATGGATTCCTATAAGTAACTATAATGGTAATCTCGATGCACCAATATTGAATGAAAGATACGTTATCGGTCCACTAGCTTTAACAATGATGTTTCTAAACGCACGTAACGTACCTGGTGTAGCTATTTTCGCATATACTGAAATGTATAGACCGGATCCTAGAGCTAGTGCTGTAGCTGTTAAAACTGTTTCAAAAATACTCGGTATAGAAATTGATACTAGGAAATTACTTGAAGAAGCAGCTGTTATCGAATCTATTGAAGAAGAGAGGAGGAAGTTTATGAGAATGGTTGAAGAAGGAGTTAGAACTGGGAGAAGAAACTATACTATGCATGTATGATCTCAATATTTTTCACAATATTTTTCAATTCTATATAAATTCTCTCACTTATTTTTCTATAAATAGAATTATCTACAGTAACTATTTTCAAATCACTAACACGTAGTTTAGTAATAGTATTAATTATTTCTCTAACTATTCTACTAGAATACTCTAATCTACCTATCTCGTGTTGAAAATATGGATAGGTATTAGATACTTCTGGTGGAAACAATCCTAGATATGGGTGATAGAATAGTATTTTAAACTCACAGTACTTCTCTCTAAACATATTGTAGATTCTATCATTACTATATGGTTTACTCAACGCTGGTAGTAGTAATAGTTTACTATACTCTCCTTTAATCAAGTATTTGTAAGTATTCTTTCTATTAATCTCAAGTCTCGGATTACAAACACTATTGCTATCGATCAATAGTAGTGCATGTATATTTGTTTTAATCAATGGATTATATTTCATTAAATAATCACGGTATTTTACGATGATTCCAAATGCTTTCTTTAGACTAGAGTGTAGTTTACTCTTGTACTCTAAATACTCCCATAACCTACCTTCTCTAATAGTTTGTTTAGTTTGTTTAATCTCCTTCATCAACACGTATAGATTATGTTCAGCTATTAAATCAACTCTCTCATCTCTATTCATTTCACGGAGTTCTTCAATACTATATTTAGAACAAATAGGGCAATTACACGGCGAGTAATATAGTTCATCTAATCTCCTAGTACCCCATTCAAACATTAATCTATCATCTCTAGCGTATAGAATATAGCTCGCTGAATCAAATAAATCAGCGCCAACAGCTACTAGAAATGGAATTATCATTGGATGACCTACTCCGAAAACATGTAGAGGTTTATTAGGTGGTAGATTTCTACGAGCAATTATTGTTAATAACAATATTTTCTCATAATCATACTTCTCTAAGTAAACAGTTGGAGAACCGAGAGCATATATATGGTATGGTATTCTACTAGATACTAGTGATGAGTAATAAACTAGATCCGGGTACGGTGCTCCCTGTATTGGTAAAACCCATAGTTGATCCGATTCCATGATTAAAGACATAGATTCCCATGATCTCTTAATAGTTTCTCTAATAGCGTTTAAAGCTTCAACTCTAGACATAGATGTACCGGTTGGAATATCTAGTATAACACATATGTCTGAATCAATCTCTTTCTGATATTTTACAATAGTTTTATTATCAACATCCACAGATCCATAGAGAAGTATCTGATAACCTCCTGAATCAGTCATTACAGGTTTTCTCCAATCGAAGAAATCATGTATATTAACTCTCTCACCTCTATTTCTACGGTATAGTAGGTAAGCGTTTGTAATGAAAGCATTAAAACCTACTCTATCTATTATATTCAAATAACGATTTTGTCTAGAAGGATCTATTACTGGAAATAAGAAAGGTGTTTCAATAAAACCATGTTTTGTCTTTAATTTAGCTATTCTACCGGCTAGATCATATTCTCTCGGATCATAGTATTCCAACTACTTTCCCTGAAGTTTCTTTTTCCTCTCTTCAATGTATTTTGTATAAAATTGATATAATCTATCAACTATTGGACCGCTTCCTTCAACACCTTTTTCAGTTACTTTATAACGTCCTTGAACAACAACTGCTTGAGCTTCAGGAATTATTTGAACAAGGTGTTCGGGTATATTCATTTCTTTAACAATATATTGTTTAAAATCATCTGGATCGAATAGTGGTATTTCAATTGATTGTATTTCAGATATCCTCTCTCCTCTGATTATCACTTTCGGATATCTATTGTTTTTATCATCTACAGCATCGATTAATAGAATATTCATTGTTGGATGGTCTATACCAATTAATTGTCCTTCATAGTGTCTTCCATCAACTAGTATTACTTTAACTCTTCTATCTACTAAATTAGCTAGTTCAGCTACTAATCTACGTGAAGCATCTATTACAGACACGGAAAGCACCTCGATTAATTTAAAATATTATTTAGGAATATTTATAGTGTGTTTTAAAGATATTACTATTAACTCGTATATAGTTATTTCAAATAATGGTGTTTAATTTGTATAGATACGAGTGTAGTGTTTACAATATAGAGTATTTGAAACTACCTAAAGTATATAGATTGAAATGTAACTGTAGCGATGGTGTTGAAATAGTTTTTGAAATGCACGAAGAATTATTGAAAATCAGAGAGAATACCGAGATATCTATAGATATTGGTATTGATAAAAAGGAGTGTTTAGAGAGAGATTTCTGTGGAAAAGCACATGTAGTATCTGTAACTGAATTAGAAGGTAGGTTTAGAACAGTATTATCTATCGGTGGATTACTTGTTGTTGTTAAGAATCTTGTTGAAAAACCTAGTTTAGAACCTGTTCAGGAACTATATGTTGGATTAAGTATTAAGAAATAGTTTTATTTAAAGATTTATTTATCGATTTTATTTTAAACACTTCTACTCTCCTATGGTGTAGTTTTCATGATTGATAACAATATTTACTACTATATACGTCTATATAGAGTCAGCGATGTTGATAAGAAGATTGTTGAAAACGAGATTAGAAAACTATGTGATTTTATAAAACATAGATCTCGGTTGATTAGAAATGTTTCCTACTATACAGTAACTTATATTGATAACGGGGATAGTGAGGGTTTAATCATAGTTTCAGGTAGAGATAGAGAAACTGTGAGTAGAGAAGCTGATGTATTAATTGGTCTGATAGATTCTAGTTTTGAAACATTACGCGCCGAACTCGTCGATAAGGTTAAGAACAAGAAGCTTGTTCCAATACCGTTATTTAGAAATTTTTAGTTATTAAAAAGAGAAAAAGTGTTGAACCAATAGTTAGTTATTTCATCAAACCGTATATAGATTATCCTGAACAAGATGTTTTAATCAATAATACTAGTGAATCTATTGAGATAGGCTATGTTGTTAAATCACATACTTTAGTTAAAGCATCAATACCGTTGAATAATTTATTTGAACACGTTTTCGTTACTGGTTCAACAGGTTCTGGTAAAACATATACTGTTTCTAGAATAGTTAATGAATTGATTGCTAGAAAACACTCTGTTACAACGATTATATTTGATTGGCATGGTGAATACAGAAATCTACTGAGAGAATACGATTATATTGAACCCTTTAAAAACTCGATTAACATATTCAGCGATATTGATTCACTAGTAGATTTACTAGTAGATACTCTTGATTTAACACATCCACAAGCATATTTACTCGAGAAGATTGTTAAACAATCGAATAGAGAGATTAGTGATATAGACACATTGATTAATATTGTTGAAAACTACGTTGACGAATCCAGTTGGATGAGAGAGAGTAGATTATCACTACTACGTAAACTCTCATTACTGAATCGTAGTAGATATGTTGAATTATTTAATTCTGGAAACAATGGTTGTTTAGATAGAATCATTAATAGAGATGGAGGAGTATATGTAATCGATCTGTATCAAATAAACAATACATTAGTTAGAAGAATATATATGGTTTTCTTACTTAAGAAAATACTGAATCTAGCTTTAAGTAATCTAGGTAGAGTTAAATCGCTAATTGTTATCGAGGAAGCTCAAAATATTGTTGACCGCGAGAAACCAGTGAAACTATTATTATCAATGCTAGCTGAAGTTAGGAAATTTGGAGTAGGTTTAATCATAGTTTCTCAATCTCCATTTAAATTAATGGAAGACGTTATGATAAATACTAATACTAAAATAGTTCATTCTCTCAAGTCTTCAATAGATCTCGATATTATAAATAAAGTACTGTATTTACCCGAAGAATATAGAAGAATACTACCTTATCTAGATGTAGGTGAAGCAATACTGTATACAAGAGGATTTAAAAAACCTGTTTTAATTAAAGTAGATACTAATTGATGTATTAAAAGCTAGTCTTTCTCTTTCTCTTCTTCTTCACCGGGTTTCTTAGTTTCTTTTTCCTCAGGTTTCTCTATCTTGCTAGCAGCGATCATATCATCTATTCTAAGTATTATAGTAGCTGCTTCCGTCCCCGCTTTAATAGCATTAGCTTTAACACTGAGTGGTTCTATAACACCTAGTTCAAACATATCAACTGTTTCACCATTAAATACATTTACACCAATCCATTTACCACCTGGTTTCTCGTGTTCAGCACGTAGTTTCATTATTATCTCTAATGGGTCTAAACCAGCGTTTTCAACAAGTGTAGTTACCAATCCCTCTATTGCTTTAGCAAAAGCTTCTATTGCTAACTGTTCTCTACCACCGATTTTCTGAGCATATTTTCTCAAATACTTACCTAACTCTATTTCTACAGCACCTCCTCCACCAAGTACTCTACCGTCTCGAATAGCATCTGCTACAGCTGATAAAGCATCTCTCATACTTCTCTCAGCTTCATCAACAAGTCTCTCTAATCCACCACGTATAACTATGCTAACTGATTTCGGATTCTTACATCCTTCTACGAAAACCATTTTATCTTCTCCAATCTTTCTTTCCTCAACTAATGCTGCTTCACCTAGATCTTCTGGTTTCAAGTCTTCGATATTGCTAACAATTCTACCACCTGTTGCTCTCTCTAATTTCTCCATATCAGATCTCTTAACTCTTCTAACAGCTAGTATACCTTTCTTAGCTAGAAAATGTTGAGCAACTTCGTCAATACCCTTCTGACATATAACAACATTA
>Ga0105162_1000716_pt1 | contig 20504 bp, 17 predicted proteins | sample JNZ201metaG_FD_81532 | JGI IMG/M metagenome (GOLD analysis project Ga0105162, IMG submission 81532) | Hot spring microbial communities from Jinze hot spring, China to study Microbial Dark Matter (Phase II) - JNZ 20120812A | ecosystem: Environmental > Aquatic > Thermal springs > Hot (42-90C) >...
GGCTAAGAGACCCCAGAAAGTGAAGAATACCTCTGACTCCCAACCCATAGCGGCTGCGGTTGCAGCTAAAGTTATCGCTGGGAAGAGCTTATCCAATTTTTCCGAGGATACTATCATGGATAATTTTGGCACATAAATCACCAAATGAATTATATAACACCGTTATATAAACTTTATGCCATTTTTAGTTTAAATTTGATATAAAAAATAATATATATAGAAGTAAATAAAGTAATTATAGGGGAGAAATTGTGAAAACAAGTAATGATTTTGAGGAAGCATTAATGAATATAGAGGCCTTCTGTAAGGTTTTGGTTGATAAAATAAGCGGGGTGGGAAAATCGCGTGTTAAGCCAGAGCCCATTGAGAGACTTCTAAGGAAGAAGGCTGTAGTTGAGGTTTATAGGGGAGATGTTGAGGGGAGGGAGCCCTTGATAGACTTTTTTGAAGATGAAAAGCAGTGTAAAATATTAGCTTTAATGTGGCCTCTTTCCAACAATGATGTGGTGCTTAACTCAAACATTGATTTCACAGAAATAATGATAGGTAAATGTCTGAAAATTAAGATTCCTAACAGAGCTATTGACACAAATAAAATTCACATAAACAATAAAAGCTGGACCCTCGAAATAATTATAGAAAAGACATCTCCCTTAATGGCTTGCATCTCAACCTAATTCTAAAATCAGAGATAAAATTGTTAACGATCCGGCAAACCCTATATAATAAAAATTTTGAAGAAAAATTAATGGCGGTTTTTCATCGAAAGGGTAGAAAGTAAAAGTTTCACTATCTTTTCTTTTGATGAGAAAACCTCGGGGGATAATTCTTCCCCAAGGTCTATCTCTTTAGGTTGGATTAAAAGAAGTTTTATTTTCGCTCCGGATGCTTTTGTAATGTATTCACAGAAGAGTCTTACGGGTAGAAAATGCGTTGAGAATATGTTGTTTGCCTTTAAGTCTTCTGGCTCCGAGAGGGCTATCTCTCCAGGTTTAAGATCCAACAGGGCTGCGTCGACTATTAAGACATGCGTCGGTTTAAAATCCATTATCTCCTGCAGATAATTTTCTGGGGTAGTTTCACACTCGATTAATAGAACATTATCTGGAACTCTACCCCGCAAATCTTGAACCAATTTTATTCCGACGGAGTCGTCCATAAAAATTGGATTTCCAACACCAACAATAACTATTCTTTCCGCTCCTAAAAGCCACTCTTTCAATTCCTTCCTCGCAACACTTTTTGTCTTCATGGAAAAATAGGGAAAATAAATACTAACGCTGTATCCTTTTAATCATTCTTCTTTCGCTGTCATAAATTTCTATTGTCAGGGGCATCTGCCCAAAAGCAAAGTGTGTTGCGCATCCAAAGCATGGATCATAGGCCCTAAAAGCCATCTCAACCATGTTAAGTAGACCCTCTTCAACATGCTCTCCACGAATTAAACCTTTAGCCGCGTTGCGTATTGACATATTTATTGATGGCGCGTTATTAACCGTCGCAACAATTAGATTAACATCTTTAACTAGCGCATTTTTATCTAGGACATAATGGTGTATTAGTGTTCCCCTCGCAGCCTCAACGACGCCCACACCTTCACCGGGTTCACCCGGCACGTTACGTACATTTTTACTCGTTATTTCAGGGTCTCTCACGAGCTCAAGAGCCCTCTCAGCAGCGTAGAGTAGCTCGATGAGCCTAGCCCAGTGGAAGGCTAATGTTGAGTGTATTGGTCTCCCGCCCAGCATCTTATACATCGTCTTGTATTCTTCATTGGCAAGCGGAGTTGCCAATGCTTCTGAAACATTTAGCCTAGCGAGGGGGCCAACACGATATATTCCGCTGTCAGGTCCATCTACAAAACCCCTCCAACCAATCTTCTTTAAATATGGGAGTTTAACGTAAGTCCACTCTTCAACATGCTCTGCTATGTGATCCAAGTAATCTTTTACATCAAACTTCGCGAACTCGTTTCCAGCTGGATTCATAACCCTTATTTTTCCATCATAAAAGTTCAATCTATTTTTATCGTCAACCAATCCCATATAATAGGTTCGCAGAGAATAAATATCACTTTTTATTAAGTCCACGTACTCGGTGTTTTCTAAAACAATTTTATGGAATATTTCTAATGTAAACTGCGCAAATTTAACTGAGGATTCAGCCATCTTCTCAATTTCTTGTCTCTTTTCTTCACTTAGGGGTTTTGATAGGCCGCCCGGCAATCCTGAGACTGGATGAGTTGCCTTCCCACCAATTATCTCAACGATCTTCTGCCCATAGGATCTATGCCTTATAACCTCCTTACCTATGTCCAGACCCACCTTTTCAATGACCCCAAGTATATTGCGTTTCTCTGGAGGAGCCTTTGGGCCAACTATGAAGTCTGGTCCGCCAAGATAATAGAAGTGGAGTGTGTGATCATAAATGATATAGCCGCAGTACATGAGCTCTCTGAGCTTTTTGGCCGGCTCAGGCGGCTCAACATGAAATGCCGCATCCAAGGTCTTTGTCGAAGCCATATGATGGGCCACTGGGCAGACGCCGCATATCCTGCTTGTTAAAATCGGCATATCCTCAGCTTTTCTACTAATACAGAACCTCTCAAAGCCGCGTAGCTCAGGAACCTGCAAGTATGCATTCTCGACCTCGCCAGCCTCATTTAAGAAGATTACTATTTTTCCGTGCCCCTCAAGTCTTGTGATTGGATCAATAATTATTTCTTTCATTTCCGCATCACCCTCCTTTTAAGGATTGAAGCTGGTAAAGCATACATATAGAAGGTTCCGACAGGATCAACAATCTGATCCACTATCTTCTCAACCTCCTCAACGGTATATTTTTCCTTCTCCTCCTCCACGCCCAGTATAGATGCTAATGCGCTTATCATGGCTGCGCCTTGTTCCGGAGACTCTGGGCATGGACCCCCACAGCCAGTACATGGCATATCAGCCTTTAGGCATCTGGCGCCGCATCCACCTCTCGTCGCTGGCCCCATGCATATGACACCTTGCTCAAGCAGGCACCTCTCTGGATCCACAACTTTCTCATAGACGCGGTATATATGGGATATCTTCTTGCTCTCCTTCTTCTTTATACATTCATCACAGACCGATTTTAGCGGCGCGAGGACCGATCCCCTTGGAGGCAGTTCGCCTTTAATCATTCCATTAGCTATTGTTTCAAGAGCGTATACTGTCCGCTCAATAGCTGGCGGGCATCCCGGAACATAGTAATCCACGTCAACAACCTGGTTTAGAGTATGTACAGTATCATAAAACTCTGGAATTTCCAACTCGCCCTCCTTCACACGCACTCTTGGTTTTGGTGTAAGATTCTCGGGATTAACTGTCGAAAACGTCTCAAAGTACACTTTTCTAAAGATTTCTTCCTTATTATGCAGATTTGCTAGGCCAGGAATGCCTCCAAGGTGAGCGCAGGATCCATAGGCTACTAAGATCTTTGATTTCTGCCTTAGGAGCTTCGCCATATGCTCCTGCTCACTGTTACGTATGCCTCCATTAAAGAAGCATACGTCAATATATTTGTCCGGCATCCCCTCAACATCCCTATACTTTATATCCATGGCAACAGGCCAGAAAACTATATCAGCAACGTTGATAACATCGAGTATCTTTTCATCTATATCAAGCACAGCTATCTCGCAGCCACCGCAGCTCGCAGCCCAATAGAATGCAAACTTAACTTTCCTTTCGCTCAAAAATTCACCCCCTTTAAAGATTCTTTCAATAATAGAATCATGGTTTAAAAACTTTTTCAAATAAAGTTGTAGGTTTAACTCTCAGTTCATCAAAAGCTAGTTCTTGCGGTGAGAAGCCCATGGCTAATCCCAGCAGCTGCGTATAGTGTAGAACTGGAAGGCCTATTTTTACATTAAACAATCTTTCTATTCTCGGTTGATTGAGGTCGAACATTATGTGGCAGAATGGGCAGACTGTTATCAAAGCTTCTGCCTTAGCAGCCATGATATGATCAAACTTTTCTTTCGCCATTTGGAATGGAATCTTCTCATTTACGCCTATTATTGGGTTACCGCAGCACTCGTTTTCACCTCTATAATCCACACATTTAGCCCCTGTAAGATTAATCAGATCCTTCAGAAGCCTCGGGTTCTCAGGGTCATCTTTTCCAATAGTTTTCCTAGGCCTAATGATGTGGCATCCTGGATGCTGGGCCACCCTAAGCATCGATAATGGTCTTCTAATAGAACCCTTAATCCTCTCGAAGCCTACATCCTCAGCTAGGACGTGAACCAGATGCTTAACCTCTATAGAACCCTTAAATTCCATGTCGAAGTTCTTTAGATACTCGTTTATTCTCTCTCTTTCTTCTTTATCTTCCTTAAGCATTTTATTAACTTTATGGAGGGAGCCAAAGCACCCATTACAGAGAGCCAAGATGTTCAGCTGCTCCATTTCAGCTCTACATAGGTTTTTGGCGGCCAACATTATTGTCGTGTCATGGCTTATTGGATCTATTGGGAAACCGCAGCAGTTATATTCAGGCATCTCAGCAAGCTCAACGCCCAGCGCGGATAAAACCTTCCTAGCGGATATTTCATAGCTTGAAAGCCTATATGGAATCACGCATCCAAGAAAGATCAAATATTTAGGTTTCCCGGCAGCCATATTACTCCACCCTCTCAAAAGTCTGTGAATTTTTTAAGAGAGATGAGAGACCCGTTAACTCAAAAATTTTCATTATATCTTCAGGGCTTGTTTTGGGTAATGGCGGTAAGCCCATCTCTTCTCTCCTTTTAATACGTGATTCCGGAATAATATATACAAAGCCCGTCTTCGCCAGATTCTCGGCCAGCTCCTTGTAAACTAATGGTATGGACTTAACATATTGGACAGAGATATTTCGGAGGGCGCGGATAACATTCGCGATCTCCACATCCTGTGGACAGTGATCAACACAAGTATAGCATGTTGTGCAGAGCCATATGTGTTTATCAGACAGGATTCTATCCTTTAAACCGAGCTGAATCATGCGCGCTATTTTTTTAGGCTTATAAAATTCGCTGAAGCGGGAGACCGGGCAGTCGGCTGTGCAAGTCCCACACTGAAAGCATATCATAGTTTTCTCTGCTCCGCGGAACCTTGAAACCTCATACTTGAATTTTGGATCAATCTCTCCCGCCTTAATAGCTTGAGCTGGGTGTTCCATCCTCACCTACCCCCAAACTTTTTTAATGGATTTGGGCCAAGCTTCTTGATCTCCTTAACCATCTCGGTCACAATCCTCGCGAATTTATCTCCTTCAGATGCTGAAACCCACTCCAGCCATAACCTTTCAGGCTCTATACCAAACTCCTTTAGAATTCTTCTCAGAAGAACTACCCTTCTAAGAGCCTTAAAGTTTCCAGCCAAGTAGTGACAGTCTGAGGGTAGATGGCATCCCGCAACCAGAACGCCGTCAGCGCCATTCTTGAATGCTTCTAGGATAAATGCTGGGTCAACCCTACCGCTACACATAACTCTTATCACACGTATATTCGATGGATACTGTATTCTGCTGACGCCAGCTAGGTCTGCTCCCGCATACGAGCACCAGTTACATAGGAAGCCGACTATTACGGGCTCAAAATCCTTCTCAGACAAGATCTCACCCCGCTAGGATGGCTCTAACTTGGGATAGAATCTGCTCGGTTGTGAAGTGCTGTGGGCTGATGGCCTTTGTCGGGCAGGCTGAGCCGCATGTCCCACATCCCTTACATAGAGCCTCTATTATATGGGCCACGAGCCTTCTCTCTTTCTCCCTCATTTCAACTGCACCAAATGAACAGAGCGCTTCACAAATTCTACATCCACCACATAGGTCCTCATTCACGGTTGCAATTATCCCCTCCATCTCAAGAACCTTCTTGGAAAGGATTGTTGCCGCTCTGGCTGCCGCAGCACATGCCTGCGAGACGCACTCGTCAATGGACTTTGGCCCATGGGCTAAACCGCAGAGGAATATGCCCTCGGTCTGGAAGTCAACTGGGCGGAGCTTCATGTGAGCCTCTAGGAAGAAGCCATCTTTTGTGAGTGGAACCTTAAGCATCTCCGCCACCTTCTTATTATCAGGGTTCGGGACAACCGCGGCGCTCAGCACCACTAAATCCGGATATATTTCAATCTCCTGCTGTAGCACGGGCTCCCAGAAAACAAGCTTAATTCTATCACCCTCTTTTGCTACAGATGGCTTCTGCGAATCATTATAATTTATGAAGACCACGCCCTTCTTCAATGCCTCATGATAGTATTCTTCTTTGAAGCCGTAGCTCCTGACATCCTTATAGAGCACATAAACTTCTGTCTCAGGGCTTATCTTTTTTATCTTTAAGGCATTCTTTATGGCTTCGCTACAACATATTCTAGAGCAGTTGGGATTTTCCTCATTCCTAGCACCCACACATTGGATCATGGCTACGCTCTTCGCGTTGAATAATCCTTTATGTATCTTCTCCTCCAGCTCACGCTGCGTTATGACCCTCTGGTCAACACCATACAAATACTCCTCTGGCTTATATTCCATGGCGCCAGTCGCAACAATGATGACCCCATGCTCTATTTCTTTAACACCGCCATTGTAGAGTATCTTTGACTTAAAGTTGCCTACGAAGCCGCCTACCTCAACAACCTCCGCGCCAAGATAAACGTGAATATTAGGATATTTAGTTATCTCGTTAACGAGATTTCCTAAGTATTCTTGCGGGTCCTCGCCTTCGAGCAAATAGTATATTCTCCTTAGGTTTCCTCCCAGCTCTTTCTCCCGCTCCACAAGGTGTACTTCAAAGCCCTGCTTAGCGAGCTCTAGAGAGGCTGTCATCCCTGAGATTCCTCCGCCGATAACCAGCGCTACTGGAATAACGCTCACGGTGGGCTTCTTTAAGGGTCTCAGCATCCTTGCCTTCGCAACTGCTGAGCGAACTAGGTCTTTCGCCTTCTCAGTCGCGGCTTTGGGCTCGTGCATGTGAACCCAGCTGCATTGATCTCGTATATTAGCCATCTCAAATAGATACTCATTTAATCCGGCTTCACGAACAGTCTCCCTAAACAGGGGCTCATGTGTTCTAGGAGTGCAGCTGGCTACAACAACACGGTTTAAGTTATACTCAATAATTTTCTCTTTTATCCTCTTTTGAGTATCCTCAGAGCATGTATACAGGTTATTCTCGACGTAAACCACGTTAGGTAGGGTTTTAGCGTACTCTGTAACCTCCGGAACATTAACGTACCCGCCAATGTTGATTCCACAGTGGCAGATGAAGACTCCTATACGTGGCTCCTCTCCAGAGACATCTCTTTCAGGCGGATACTCCTTCGCGGCTACAAGCTTCCCCCTCTCAGAAGCTATTATGCCCATAGCTTTAGCCGCGGCTCCACTTGCCTGCGCCACGCTCTCAGGGATATCCTTTGGCCCAGCAAATGCCCCGCAGACAAATACGCCCGGCCTAGTGGTTTCGATGGGCGAGAGCGGGTTAGTCAGACAGAAACCATATCTATTTAATTCTATTCCCACAGCCTTCGCCAGCTTCTCAGCATTCCTGGGTGGTCTCATGCCGACTGACAGAATAACCATGTCAAACTCTTCTTCGCAGGGCTTCTCATCAACTATATATTTTACTATGAGGTTTCTTGTAACTGGATCTTCGTCAATGCTTGCAACTCTAGCCCTCACAAACCTTATTCCATACTCCTCCATGGCGCGCTTATAATACTTCTCAAAATCTTTTCCATAGGCACGTATATCCATGTAAAAGATTGTACAATCAAGTTTTGTTGGAACATGCTCCTTGGCGATAATAGCTTCCTTTATAGCATACATGCAGCATGCAGCCGAGCAGTACTCGTTTCCAATCTGGGCATCCCGGGAGCCAACACACTGAATAAAAGCAATTTTCCTCGGGATTCTCCCATCAGATGGTCTTAAAACAACACCGCCATATGGTCCTGAAGCGCTTAGAATACGCTCAAACTCGATGGATGTTACGACATTCTGGTAACGTTTATAACCATACTCGCTCTTCACGATGGGATTGAATTCCTCAAACCCTGGTGCAAGAATTATTGATCCAACCTGCAATTCAATAATTTCATCCTTATCGTCATATATTACGGCCCCTGCCCTACACACCTCCTTACAGGTTCCACAGCCAATACATTTCGCTCTATCAATCACGTATGTTCGCGGAACAGCCTGCACATACTTTACGTATATGGCGCTTCTCCTACTTAGACCCTCATCATACTCATCTATTGCCTCAACTGGACACTCTCTTGCACAGACGCCGCACCCAGTACACTTTGTTGGATCAACATACCGGGCTTTTCTCCTTATCTTAACCTTAAAGTTCCCCGGCTCGCCTTCAACTGCCTCTATTTCGGCATGAGTTATAAGATGAATGTTGGGGTGCCTCCCCGCGGCGACGAGTTTAGGTGCAAGGATACACATCGCACAGTCGTTTGTGGGGAACGTCTTATCGAGCTGAGCCATTGTTCCCCCGATGCTTGGGGACTCGTCCAACAAATAAACTTTGAATCCAGAGTCGGCTAGATCTAAAGCCGCCTGTATACCAGCTACCCCACCGCCCACTATGAGAACCGCACCAACTTTATCTCCCATTTAACCCACCTCCAAAGCCCTATAGAGCGGAGTATAACCTTCAATTCTATCCATACCAAGCAAACCCTTACGCCTGAGGGCGACAACATGCTGCAAAACAAGAAAAGAGTCAACGCCAATACGCTCAGAGATCTCCTCAACAGATGCTGGTTTACTCTTCGTTAAAAGATAGATTTTGCTCCGAAGATACTCTTCCTCAATAACTTCCTCCACCAATCTATCAAATTCTTCCTGGCGTATTTTCTCCCCATACACGTTTATCTTTTCAGTAAGCTTTCTCTCCCTGCCGGAGAGCATTCTTAGCCTAGACCAAACAACTGCCTGCTTAGCCGCCTGAATATTGAAAAGAATCTCTTCATCGATTTCCTCGCCTTTAAATAATGAACCAAGGTTCTTAACCTCATCAATAAACTTCTCAACTATGCTGGGGAGACTTTTGTTTTCGATGGGTGAAACTAGCTCTAAATGTAAACGCTTTGGCTCTAAACCTGCAAGTGCCATAATCTTCTTTAGTAATCTAATAGTTCGCTCACCGTACAGGTTTCCCTCAATAAAGTGGCAATCTGGCGATTTACATCCAACAATTATTGCACCATCCATCCCCTGAGCGAATGATTCCAGTACAATTATTGGGTCCAGCCTTCCAATACACTTAACTTGGATGACGCCGACATCGGGCGGCGTCTCTATCTCCCACTCTGGGAAAGCCCAATTACACGCAAAACATATAATTTTTGGGTCGGCTTCCATATCTTATACCACCCCCGCTAAAACATTTGATATAGCCGATAAAATTCTATCATTAGAAATATTCTCCATGGTTATAGCCTCCTTCGGGCATCTCGCCGCGCATGTCCCACATCCCTTACATAACTCCTCATTTACCTGCGCCACACCATTTTCGTTCTTCGAAATTGCCCCAAATGGACATATCTCCGTACAGAGACCACAGCCAACACACTTACCTTCGTCAACAACCGCCTTATCTTTCACGCATAAGTCTATGCCCATAAGACACTCGGCGCAGGGACCACAGCCAAGACAGCGAAGGGCCTCAAACCTCGCCGCCCGCTGTACTCTCTCAAGATAAGCTCTTACCTCCTCAAAGCTTAAATGCGGCTTCTCGACCGGAGACTCATATCTTCGCTTCTTCTTTTCTAATGAACGCCAATCCTTAACCCATGTTGTCTCTTCGATCTTCTCTTCCTCTAGAGATTTTCCCCTCAAATAACGGTGTATTGATAGCGCAACCCGCTTTCCGGCACCAACAGCCTCAATTATGCTTGCAGGTCCAGTAACAGCGTCTCCACCAGCAAACACTCCTGGGATACTAGTTTCCAGCGTTATTGGATTAACTTCAATCAATCCATTTTTGCCTATAATCTCGGGAGGTAAAACTGAGGCTTCAATCACCTGGCCAATTGCCGGCACAACCGCATCTACTTCATACTGGTGTTCTGTGAATGGTATGGGAATTGGGCGCCTCCGCCCAGTTTCATCCGGCTCGCTAAGACGCATCCTCAAGCATTCAATCGCTTTAACTCGTCCATCCTTACCTATTATCCGCTTCGGAGCCACTAGAAAGTAAAATTTCACTCCATCTTTCTCAGCCATCTCGATCTCCCATGGATGCGCAGGCATCTCCTCGCGTGAACGTCTATAGAGAATCATAACTTCCTTAGCGCCAAGTCTCTTTGCAGTCCTCGCAGCGTCAATCGCCGTATTACCGCCACCAATAACCGCCACTCTCTCGCCAATATTTGGCTGCTTGCCAAGGGCAAGGGCGCGTAGAAAATCTACTGCGTGTATGACTCCCTCAAGATCCTCGCCGGGAATGTTCAGTTTTGCACTCAGCTGCGCTCCAATAGCGATAAAAATCGCTTTATATCCATCCTTCTTTAAACCGTCAATAGTTATATCCTTTCCAAATTCCACACCAGTCTTGATTTCAACTCCCAAATCCTGTATATAATCTATTTCATTTTTAACAACGAACTTCTCCAGACGATAATCCGGTATGCAGTAGCGCATCATTCCGCCCGGTTCAGGCATACGCTCAAAAACTGTTACTGGATAGCCAAGTTTAGCGAGCTCGTAGGCGGCCGCTAGCCCGGCTGGCCCAGCGCCTATTATTGCAATCTTCTCATCATACTTCTTAGGTATCGGCTTAGCAGTAACTTTTCCCTGCTCCCGCTCAATATCTGCTACAAGTCTCTTCAGGGATCTTATTGCCACTGACTGATCAATATTGATTCTACTACAAGCATCCTCACATGGAGAGAAGCATACTCTCCCGCAGATTGCTGGGAAAGGTAGATCTCCTCTTATTACTTCAACAGCCTCCTTAAATTTGCCCATTTGAATCAGACAGACGTATGCCTGAACATTGACATGGGCGGGACATGCCGCTCGACACGGAGGAAACTTTCTTACCTCTTCTTCCAATTTTTTCTCGGGCAGGGAAAAACCCCCTTTAAAAAATGAAAAGGATAAGATAATATTTTAACTTTTCTAAATTAATTTTAATGCACAATTGGTTAAAAGGATTATTTGTTTTTAACCATTTTCTTGCCGCGCCTTCAACAATCCCTCATTATTTTTCTCGTTCTTTGCCTTTCTTTCAGCAAATTAGCTATTATGAATAGAGCGACGGTTGAAGCTAAGATAAACGTTATTATTGGCGATAGTAAGCTGAGAGAAGAGAGGTCTGGGTACCCGGAAAACAATTTTATGAGGGTGCTTAAGGAGACGAAGCATAAACATAAACCAAGTGACAGCTCAAATCTTGTCTTTTTTACATATTTAGTTGCGGTGGTACCAATCTGTATGCCAATTAACGAGCCGATAAAAATCAAAGTCGCTAGCATAATATCAATGTTTCCCTTAACGGCATGAGTTAAAGATGCATATATAGAGTTTAACAATACCCAAAAGGCGCATGTTCCGGCGGCGACGGATGGTTCATAGCCAATAATATAAATCAATAATGGGATCAGTATGGAGCCCCCACCAGACCCTAGAAAGCCAGCAAATAAACCGCTAATAAAACCTATTAGAATTATAATCCACACAGATATTTTCTCTTTGTTTGACCGCGATATAGCAATTAGCGGTGGGACTTTAACCTCGCTAAATTTATGCCACAAAGATAAGTTCTCCTTTTTGCAGTCTCCCCGTTTTAAAGCTAAACTTTCGTGGATTATGTACGCCGAGACAAAGCTCAAAATTATAGCGTATGCCAGGCTCACGACGGAACTCATGTATTGAGTGCCAAAAATCTTGAGATACTCAATTATTTGTACACCAGATTCGCTTCCAAGTACTGAAGCAAAAACGGCGACTAAACTAACTTTTGCCTCCACATTACCTAAGAATTTATGCCTTAATGAGTTAACCAGAGAAGACATAGAGATCTCTACAATACTTGTTCCAACAGATATGTTTGCCGGAAAACCCAGGCTGATAAGGAGCGGTGTAAGAATAAAACCTCCACCGAAACCGAAAAAACCTGAGAGAACACCAACTACAAAACCTATAGCAACCATGAATAGATTTAGCAAACCCAGCATAAAACGCGCCTCAGAAAAACAACAAAAAATTAGGGATTAAGAGTTTAATCTCTAGGATTTTAGCCTGATTACTCCTTTAGTCTGCCCTCTATTTTGCTTATCCACTTGCCGTATTCCCTAGCAGTTAATAAGTCCTTTAGCTCCTCCTCGAGCAATAGGGAGTTCTTTGGTTTGATTTCTAGTATCCAGCCTTCTCCATACGGGTCTTCGTTTATTAGGTATGGTTCTGTCTTGAGGGTCTCGTTGACCTTTACTATTCTTCCGGTTACTGGTGCGTGTATGTCGAACATGAACATCCATGTTTCTACCACGCCTATCGGCTCCATCTTCTTTATTTCTTTGCCAACCGGCTCTGTCATGACGTGGGCGATTCCTCTTAGGTGCTTAGCAGCATAATCAGTTAACCCAATACGTATAGTGCCCCCAGGCGTTATCTGAGCCCAAACATGCTTCGGCGTATATAATAGCTGCTCTTGAATCTTCGCTAAGACCTCTTTTCTTCTTTCGGCTGGAATTCCCCTTGCGCGCATCAGTTCTTCTAGGCGTAGCCTTATAGCCTCAGCGACGAATTCTGAAACGCTTCTATAGAGACCGGATTTAACTATTTTTTCAATTTCTTCTATTAATTCTTGTCTCACACTAACGGTTCTCCATTCGGACACCCACATCACCTCCCTTATATTTCCATGATATATAGCGTAAACAAAAAATATATATGTAATGTAAATATAATAATGTTTGGTAATTATTGTATAATCTTGTGAGATCATGGAAAGTAGAAAATTGCAGAGGGTCGGACGTTCAACCATAACAGTCTCCCTTCCAAATAAATGGATAAAAGAGAATGGAATTAAGCCAGGAGATATGGTGTTTATAATTCCGGAGAAGGATGGAGCTTTAAGAATAATACCGAGAGAGCGCTTTCATCGGGAAGAAGTTGAAGAGGAATATGTAATTAATGCCGACACGTGCATGGATCCTGGTCTTCTTGAAAGATTGATTGTCGGCGCTTATCTCCTAGGAAAAAGTATCATCAGAATAATATCGGCAAAGAGGATAGAAAAGAATCACATGGATGAAATCCGAAGAATTGTACGAAAGCTTGTTGGCTTAGGCATACTAGAGGAGACGGAAAATAACGTACTTTTACACTGCTCCTTAGATTTAACCAAGTTTAAATTTGACATGCTAGTTAGACGGTTAGCTCTGCTAGTATTGACAGTATTCTCTGAAGCCATGCAAGCTCTCCTCGAAAATGACAATAAATTGGCTCAAGAGGCAATCGAAAGAGAGAATGAAGTAGACATGATTTACTACTTGGCCACACGCTTGCTCTTATTCGCGCAGGAAAAAGAGGAAATACGTGAGCAAGTAGGTTTAACGGACATTGTTTTTCTGCCAGCTGCAAGGTCGATACTACAATCCCTAGAACTTATAGGGGATATCTCCGAAGATGTTGCAAAAAAGGTAATAGCATTAAAAGAACATAGAGAAATACTTGGTGAAGTGGAAATAAAAAAAGTATATGAAATTGGTGAGATAGCCCAGGAAATTATAAAGACATCTGTCGAGTGTATTTTTACAGGAGACGTTGGGCTGGCTAATAGGGTACTTGAAATGAGAAGATCCCTTAAAAGCGAGATAGAAAAACTCTTTTATGAACTTCCTAATGTACCCTACTTAAGGACTTTTGTTTCATGCATGAGCAATATAATACATGTTGGATCAATGATAGCTGAGATAGCTATAAATAAAGCGTTACGTGAGTACAGCGACTCTCTCAGAGATATACTTGAAATAATTAAGCATACTCGGACAAAGTGATTAAAGATGAGAGAAGAAAGACTAGACATTCTGCTGAAGAAGAGGAGTTCTTTGTTAAGAGCCATCTAGCTTAGAAAGGAGAGCTCCTCTGCCAGGCGTTATCAGAGATGGAGATTTGATCCATTCTTTTTCAGGAAAGAGACCTTTATATGCCATACTAAGACGGGAGTAGATTGATCTATACTATGACTCCAGCAATCAGCAAGAAATCTTTATTTGTTTTCTCCGCTCTTCAGGACCTGATCAATTGTATGCCTATGCTTAAGCCATGCCTCCAGCTTCTCCCTTATTCTCTTCTCAAGTTGCGGGTTTATTTCTATTCCAAGGCACCTCCTATTAAGCTTTAAGCACACCCGCATTGTAGTCCCTGAGCCAAGAACCGGGTCTACGACCAGGTCCCCAGGATTAGATGAAGTCTTTATGCATCTCTCAACCAGCTCATCTGGCAGCTCGTTTCCAGCAGTTTCCTCACCATGATGGTATGGCCTTTTGAGTATCCAGACGTCCTCAGGATAATGCTCGGGCTTATTGAATGTATAACTTTCTTCATCCTTTACTAAAAATAGTAAGTGGTAATGCGATGTAACGAACCTCCTTCTGGTGAAGACCCCAAACTGATACTTCCATATAACATGGTTTAATTGTATGAACCCGGTGTCCTCAACGACATCTAAAACATATCTAAGGTTGTTCCAGCCTGAGACGAGCCACATACTACCATCTGGTTTTAAAGTTTTATAGCACCACTCAACCAGCTCCCTAATAAATTTTGGGTACTCCTCTTTAGGAACCTCAAAGTAGGAGAGAGCGTCCGGTATTCTGTGGTAGGTGGCAAGGTTTCCCTTAAATTCTATCCCAAACGGCGGATCAGCAAATATTAGATCCACCTTCTCTTTCAGGTTAACATTTCTAAAGTCATCAAAAACAACAATATGTTCATCATCAACTTTCAAGGTCTTATTAGATCTGGACACAAACTTTATCAGAGAACCTCACCATTGCCATAGTCACATAGCTTGCACCGAGATTCTCCTATAGGAGACAGCATCAAAATGTCATTTAAGCATTACTCTCATCTAACAGCACCAAAAATACAAAAGACTATAAATAAGATAAAATAGAAAGGAAGTAATTGGCAGTAAGGTTAAGTTTGAAGTAGCTTGAAACCTATTCTAGTCCAAGCACGGTTAGGGCTTACAGGTAGGGCCTTGAACAGTTCTTTAAGGCTTTAGGCTTCAAGGGATACTTCGCCAATAGACGGCCGGGCCTTAAAACTCTAAAACTACTGATGTATACCTAATTAAGGCTGTTAAGAGCGTAGCTGGCTTTAAAATTCACTTTATGGCTTTGGATCATCACCATCAACACTTCACATGTACTAATTTCTCATGTATGAATTGATCCATTAAACTCCAGTTTTATATAAAGCGTCAGCAATGGACCAATTTGTATAAAATTCCTTTACAATAGAGACTACTTGACGCATAAGAGACGATACCACTCAGAAACAATTTTCCAAACTGAATTCTTTCAACTTAAATCACTATTAACAGTGATGAGAAATACAGTATGCCCCTCTAATTCGATTAATATGTTAATACTTTAGGTCTAGATTTAACTAAATTCAGACAATATCCTTAAATAGGGTGAGATTACAAAAAATATTTTGATAGGACAGTATACGTTGGGCCCGTAGCTCAGCTAGGTTAGAGCGGCGGGCTCATAACCCGCGGGTCGCCGGTTCAAGTCCGGTCGGGCCCACCAAACTTTAATTGTCTCCCTCATACATTGGTGGTATTTTTAAGCTTTGGAGGGTGGATTTTACTTTTACTTGAGATAGCTGGAAGACTTATGAAAAATGTTTAAATAAACACTTCGCCCTTCTCTTTAAGGAAACATCTTGCTCGCGGTTGTGGCAGAAATGAATTGTGGGGAGGTTATTATAGAAGTTCTTTCAAAAATCGGATGCCGCTATATTTTCGGGACGCCTGGGGTTCACAATATAGATGTATACCGCGCCCTTTTAAATCACCATGAAATCAGGCACATTTTAGTAAAGCACGAGACTAATGCTGGAGTTATGGCTGACGTTTACGGAAGGTTAACTGGTGAACCAGGTTTTCTTTTAACTACTGCAGGTCCAGGCGCGACTCATTGCGTTACTGCTGTAGCTCAGGCGTATGCAAGTGCATCCCCCCTAATTCATATAAGCGGTGATGTCCCAACCCGCGCATGTAAGGAGCCCTTTCACGGACTGGATTCCAACGATTTCCTTGTTAACGTCTTTAAGCCCGTGACGAAGTGGGCGACACGTGTAAAAGACCCCGCGGAGGTTGTCTCCACACTAATTAAAGCGTATGAGATTTCAACAAGTGGTAGAATGGGCCCTATTCACATAAGTATACCAATTGATGTTATGAGGTCTGAGTATAAAGGCTCATTACAGATACCAGAGCCCAAAAGATGGCGCGAAGCTGGAAGAATTGATGAAATAATTAATGATCTCTTGGGCTCAAAAAAGCTTGTAGTATATGCGGGTAAAGATGTGTCGAGATATCAATGTGAAAATAAACTCCTAGAGCTTTGCGAAATTTTGCGTGCCCCCTTAGTTGTGCATGGCAGAAGAGGAAATGACGATGTGGTTATACCTCATGACCATCCCCTCTATGCAGGTTTTGTGGGAGGTTTTAGTCATCCAGCAGCCTTTCATGCCTTAAATTCTGCTGATCTAGTACTAAGCATAGGCATAAGGTTTGGAAGTGTAGAGTCAGAATTCTTAAAGACGTTGCACCGACCAAAATACATAAGTATCACCGTGGAGAATGACCTGGCTCCTAATACTTTCAGCAATAAGGTTATAGTGGGAAATTTGAAGGAGACTCTTACACTTTTAATTGATAGGTTAAAAGCGTTACCACAACGAGAGGCCGATGAAACTCTATTAAAACAGATTTCGCAAATAAGGAGGGAGGTATCAGAGAAGATAGATAATGATATTGAAGCGCACTTAAACGATAGACCATTACACCCCGGTGTAGTGATTAAAATTCTGAGATCGGCGTTGGATAGAGATTCGATCTTAGCTGTTGATGCTGGACTGAGCTGTCTTTGGGTGAAAGGAATTTATCCAGTTTATTGTATTAAAGGGATTATATGCCCTGGCGGATACGAAGCCATGGGATTTTCTCTTCCGGCAGCTATTACCACAAAAATCGTTTATCCAGAAAGAAACGTTTTTGCGGTCACGGGGGATGGGGGTCTACTAATGTCTTATTCAGATCTCCCAACAATATTTGAAAATAATTTGAAAATTACTGTTTTAGTTTTTAATAATAATAAATATGGTGCGGTGTGGCAACTCCAAAAGGATCGATTTGAAGGAAAATTTATAGCTACAGATCTCCAAGCAACAGATTTTGCAATGATTTTTAGAGCCTTTGGGGGAATAGGCATACGCGTTGAGACAATAGAGGAAACTAGAAAAGCCTTAGAGGAAGCGGTCAACTCGAAAGAGCCGACATTAATAGACATAAAAACTGATTTTCGTCACAGTGCCCCGAGCTTCAGATTCTTCATCCAGAACCCGAAATTAATGATAGGAGAGATTATCGACTAGTCTTAAAATTGATACCAAAGGAAGATTATTTAAATATGATATGGCAAACTACAAAGGTTTAGAACTCCAGAGGGCGACCGCTCAGGCTATCCTCATTAGCTTTACTCGCCGGAAATCTTTGCCTCCCGAATCCTTATGGCTGGAAAGAAGTGTCCTCCCCCGAAGACTCTTCCTTCCTTGGATACTAAATCGATGCCCCTGAGGATTTCTAGTATGTGTCCGCCGACCATTAAATTCTTTACTGGAAAGGACTTCTCTCCACCCTCTATTAGGAAGCCCTCATCCACAGTCGTTGAAAGCTCGCCTGAAACAATGTTTGGTGAGATGGATGCGTTGACTATTAATATTCCCTTCCTAGTCTCATGGATAATTTCATTTAATGTACTGTCGCCCGGCTTAACCCTAACGTTGCTTGGCCCAGCATCAACATAACCCTTATAACCATCTCTGACGGCGTGCCCGGTAGACTCCACATTCATAATTCCAGCCGAATAAGAATTATGGAGGAAGGTTAGCACCACGCTAGCCTCAATAACTTTTACCGGTCTCCTTGGAACGCCCTCCCCATCATATGTGCTGCTGGCTACCGCTCTTGGAATTGTCCCATCGTCGATAATTTCAAGGTTCTCTGGGGCTACCTGCTTGCCAAGGAGGTTTGATGCAAATGTTCTTCCCTTAACTGCCCTCTCGCCTGAGAGGGCTGAGAGTAGGCTCATGAAGAGCGTGCTAGAGACTTCTGGGAGGAGTATGAGCGGTAGCGTTTCGCTCTTAATCTTCTTAGAGCCAAACTGCTCTATAGCCTTCTTGGCGGCCTTCTGCCCAATTATATATGGATCTATACTAGATAAACGCACGCCGTAATCAAATTCATAGGAGCTGCCAACGTCATCATCTTCCCTATATACTGGCTGTATATAGGCTGAGACAATAGTTTTCTCATCATCAATATCAACTCCGGTCGAGGTCGACAAGTGGAACATTAAATGTTTAGCTTGAAATCCACCACGGTACACTCCACCCCTACGTATGCTCTCGCATGCGTCAATCATGTTCCTAGAAATCCTACTCGCATCCTCAAGGGTTAGCTCAATTACCTCTCCATCACATAGCCCCGGAACCTTCTGCGCTTTAGACGGCCCAGGTATGCCCTTAAAGTATGGGTCTGGCTGGGCAACTTGGGCATATTTAACAGCTCTCTTAACAGTCTCCCTGACGTCACTTTCGTCCAGACTTTGGGTGTAGGCTACGCCTAGGCCCTTATTTTTAAAGGCCCTTACGCCTAAGCCAACATCGACTTTCGAGGATGCCTCTTTAATGCCCCTGCCAAATATGCTTACCTCTATTGACTTAGAATATACGGCTACCACATCATAGAAGTCCACGTTTAGTTCGCTGAGGGCTCGCATTGCCCTTTCAACTGGTGTATAAAGGTCAATATTTATATTGATCATCTCCTTCCACCAACAACGATTCCGTCAATTCTAAAGTGTGGTGCCCCACCATCCACATACATGCTCTGCCCGGATTTGCCGCACATTCCAGGCATCTCCAAGCGCAGATCCCTCCCAACAGCACTTATGTTCCTTAGGGCCTCTAGTATTAAGCTGCTTATAGCGACATCTCTTAGGTGTTCAGTCAGCTCGCCCCTCTCGATAAGCCAAGCCTCCTCAACCTTACATGTGAACTGACCTTTTTCCGTCTCAACGTACCCGTACTCTGAGCCTGAGAGGTAAATGCCATAATTAATACCTTCCAGAATCTCTTCTAAAGTCATGTCTCTTGGCGTGAGGTAGATGTTGGACATGCGTACTAATGGTGGGTAATGGTGCGATTGTGCCCTAGCGCTCCCCTCCGGAACTCCCCCGAGCTTAGCTGCGGTCTCAAGTGAATGTAGGAAGCCGACTAAGACTCCATCTTTTATTATTACGTGGGGTTTAGCCCTAACCCCCTCATGGTCGTAGATAAAGCCACCATAACCATGCATTGTTGGATCATCGATTACTGTGACGAGGTCGCTAGCAATCTTCTGCCCAACCTTATTAGCTATTATTGACTGGCCGCTGTAAACGAAGTCTCCCTCGCTATTGTGTCCAATAGCCTCATGCACAAATAAGCCGCCAACTTTTGGATCGACAACCACGCTGAATTTCCCTCTTGGCGGAGCCTTAGCGCTTAATAGGCTAACGGCTCTCCTCGCGGCCCTTATAGAGAAATCTTCGGGGTTCATATCTTCGATTAGCTCGTAGCCAGCAATACTTCCTGACACTTCATATCCGCTCTGCATGAGATCTCCCTCCTTAGCTATGACCTTACATGTAACTATCGTCCTTGGCGTTGTTTCGTCAACAAGTGTTCCAAAGGAATTATGTACAAATACTCTCGTGATAACATCCCTATAGTTAACGAGTATATCCTTAACCCTATCACTAAATTCCCTCACAGGCTTTTCAAGCTCTAGAACTCTCCTAACCTTTATTTCTGGATCAACTTCTTCTGGATCAATCCTCATATTATGAGCTACGCTATCTTTTGACGGCTTAACAGCAGCGATTTTAGCCTCCTCCCCAGCCTCCGCCGTTATGGACTTGGCCCCGCTTATCGCGTCTCTCAAGGCTTTTTCGGCTTCCTCTTTATCCATTAGGTTTGTTGAGGAGAAGCCCCAACGCCCATTAATAATAACTCTTATACCTATGCCCTTCAGCACCCCAGAGGACATAGCCTTAGCAATACCATTCTCAACAACTATGCTATTTATTCTCTCCTCAAAGTATCTTGTCTCGCAAAAGCTAGCTCCTAAGCTAAGCCCTCTCTCAACGATGAATTCGAGGAGATTCTCAATCAATAAAGATCCACCTCTAAGA